>Ga0222645_100020_pt1 | contig 128798 bp, 137 predicted proteins | sample AntAcemetagen292_FD_179881 | JGI IMG/M metagenome (GOLD analysis project Ga0222645, IMG submission 179881) | Saline water microbial communities from Ace Lake, Antarctica - #292 | ecosystem: Environmental > Aquatic > Non-marine Saline and Alkaline > Saline | place: Antarctica: Ace Lake...
GTGGGCAATGAGCGACCGCACCCCCAACGCCACGAATGCATCGTTGTCAAAGTCGAACTAGGCGTGCCGATCGGACCAGTCGCTGCGTCCGTGGGTGGCAAAGGGAAATTTACGATCCAGCAGGTACTTTACGTGAGGATACTGCCCCTGGGCTTGGTTGAAAATCACCACATCGGCAGAGCCGAATTCGACGATGTAGCGGATCGGCTTCATCGGGTCATCGTCCGCGAAATAGGGCTTGATGATCAGGTGAAAGGGCATGTTGCGCAATCCGCCAACCACAGATGAAATCAGCGTGGCCGTATGGTTTATTACGTCGTGTTCCGTCGACATAACAAGCGAGATGACGTTCATGCGCCCAGTGCGCAAACGCACCCTGGCGCGGTTGGGAATATAGCCAATTTCGTCCGCGACGGTGCGTACGCGGGCGCGGGTATCCAGGCTGATATCCCTGCCCCGGACAGGACGCGCGACACCGTTTCGACGGCCAGGCCAGTAAGGTTGGCAATCGTCTTCAGCGTCGGTTTGCGCGTCTCGCCGCCTGCCGGATAATCCAACGTGAACTCCCTCTACCTGACGGCAAATGATTTGTGTTCGTCGCCCTATTTCCCCGCGATTCTGTCTACAAAGCCTAATTTTGAAACAGCTTAAAAAACGGTTTTGTTTTCGCAAACAGCTTCAGAATAGCGTTTCTGTAACGACTTAGATCAGGGAGATTAGAATCGTAAAACTGAGCACTCGACTACTTTCGGGGACGGCAATCTGCGCGGCGACAACGAGTTAATCGGCGCGTTGACGTGGTATGATGGCAGCATCAATGATCACGACCTGTATTTGGTGAACTACGACCACCTGAACCGCGGCATTGAGAATTCACTGCGCGACACCGAACCCCATGTGAACTGGTGGCCTTCCACCCCGTCCACAGGACCGCTGTCCTTCGGTGACGCGCGGCATGATGACAGCAGCGGGGACATGCACTTCTGGTCCGTCTGGCACGAAGGGTGCGATTTCGACCACTACCGCTATGTTGCCCCGCGCTTCTGTTTGGAACTTGGCTTTCAAAGCTATCCGTCCATGAACGTGATCCGCCAATTCGCGGACACGGCAGATTTCAATATCGCCGCCCCAGTGATGGAAAGCCATCAGAAGAACGATGGCGGCAACGCCCGCATTGCCGAGACGATGTTCCGCTATTTACGCTTTCCGGTGGATTTTGAAAACTTTGTCTACGTCTCTCAGGTGAAGCAGGCGCTGGCGATCAAGACCGCCGTGACTCAGTGGCGGGGCCTTGAGCCGCATTGCATGAGCACGTTGATCTGGCAGTTGAACGATACTTGGCCGGTGTGTTCCTGGGCCTCGCTCGACTATGGTGGCGGCTGGAAAGTGCATCATCATCTGGCGCAGGATTTCTATGCGCCGGTCAAGGTCATGCCTGACGGTGATGATCTGGCGCTGCGGGCCGTCAATGACCGGCGCGAACCGGTCAGCGTCGATCTCACCGCCTATGCCTGCGCGATTCACGGCCCTGCCCGCAAATTGGGGCGGGGCGGTCAGGTGGTGGGCTACGCCGCGACCGAGCTGCTGCTTGTCCCATTGGCCGATCTGCATCCGCAAGAGATTCTCAGCTATGGCTGGACCGCCAGTGATGGCAGTACCGGCGGTGATATTTTTGCCCCGCACGCCTATAAATCCTACGACCTTTTGCCGCCGCATATGACGTGTCATAAAGCCCGCGATGGTGCCGCTGACGTCCTGCAGATCTCTGCGCTAGCCATGGCCTTTTATGTCACGGCAGAGGCGTTCGTGCCGGGCCGGTTCGACCGCAACGCGCTCCACCTCGGGCCTGGACATACGGCCACACTTACGTTTACCCCGTCCGATCCCGGGGCGACACCAATCTTTACGCTGCGCGAGCTGCACAGCGCCACATATATTTCCTGAGGAAATGCGATGACAGACTTTTCCTATCAACTCTACAGCTCGCGTGACTTTGGGCCGCTGACCGAAACTCTGGGGATGTTGGCCGCGCTGGGCTATGCTCATGTCGAAGGGTACGGTCCAGTCTACGAGGATCTGGACGCCACAAAACAGGCGTTGGACGAAACCGGCCTGACAATGCCGTCGGGTCATTTTGCCATGGACATGGTCGCTGGCGACCCCGCCAAGGTGATCGAAATCGCAAAGGCACTGGATCTGCGCAAAATCGTAGTGCCATTTCTGATGCTGACTGACCGCCCAGCCGATGCGGCAGGATGGTCCAGCTTTGGTAGGCGTCTAGCCGCAGCGGGCAAGCCGCTGCAGGATGCGGGCTTTGATTTTGGCTGGCACAACCATGATTTTGAATTCACCGCCCTGCCGACCGGAGAATTACCAATTGACCTGATCCTTGAAAACAACACCGTCGGTTTCGAATTCGACGTCGCTTGGGCTGCCGTCGCGGGTAAAGACCCTGCCGATGTTATCGCGCAATACGGCAGCCGCATCATTGCCGCCCACGTCGAGGACCGCGCGCCCAAGGGCGAAAACGCCGACGAGGATGGCTGGGCCGATGCCGGCCACGGCACCCTGGACTGGCCGGGCCATTTCAGCGCACTCAAGGCCGCGGGCTGCGATCTGTTTATCATCAAACATGACAAACCCGCAGACGACAACCGTTTCGCCAGCCGCGCGCTGGCCTACATGACCTCTCTTTAAGGACTGCGATCCATGACTATTCTGAACGTGGGCCTGATCGGCTGCGGCAACATCTCGGCCGCCTATCTGACACTGGCCCCGACATTTAAAAACATCCGCTTCGTCGCGGTGTCCGACATGAACGAAGAGGCCGCGCTGGCGAGGGGCAAGGAGTTCGGTATCAAGGCACGGACCGTTAGCGACCTGCTAGCGGCTGAGGATATCGACATTGTTGTGAACCTGACCATCCCCGATGCGCATTATGACGTGACCAAGCGCATTCTGGATTCGGGCAAGCATGCCTATACGGAAAAGCCGCTGGTACTGACGCTAAAGCAGGCGAAGTCTCTGGCCGATCTGGCGGCGGCCAAAGGTCTGCGCATCGGCTCTGCCCCCGACACATTCCTTGGCGGGGCGCATCAACAGGCGCGCCAGATCATTGGCGATGGGGGTATCGGCGCGGTCACGTCTGGCACCGCCCATTTCATGGGGCCGGGGATGGAGATGTGGCATCCGAATCCTGACTTCTTCTTCAAGCCGGGCGGCGGGCCAGTTCTGGATATGGGCCCGTATTACATCACGAACCTTGTGCAGTTGATCGGCCCGGTCAAACGAGTCGCTGCGCTTAGCTCTTCTGCCCAAAAAGAGCGGACCATCACGTCAGAGCCGCGTGCGGGTGAAACCATCCCTGTGCAGACGCCCACTACAATCCATGCGTTGCTGTCCTTTGAAAACGGGGCGACGATCACATTGAACGTCAGCTGGGACGTGAAGGCGCATCGCCATGCCAACATGGAGCTTTACGGCACCGAAGGCACCTTGTTCGTGCCCGACCCCAACCATTTCGGTGGCGCGCTGGAACAGGCGGATGCCGAGGGCACGATCACCACAGTGCCGGTCTGGGATCATCCCTTTGGTCGGATGAATTGGGATCTGAACAAGGACACGCCGTGCGCCAACTATCGCACCGCCGGACTGGCTGATATGGCTGCTGGCATCGTCGACAACAGACCGCACCGCTGCAATCTGGAACTGGCCGTTCATGTGACCGACGTGATGACATCCATCTTGAAATCTGGTGAGATGGGCCAGTACGTCGATATGACGACCACCTGCGACCGTCCGGCGGCACTTGGCCCCGATGCGGCGCGTGACCTGCTGAAGGAAGACGCATGACCTATACACCCGCCGAAGACCGCTATGAAAAGATGACTTACCGCCGCTGCGGGGCATCGGGGGTGCAATTGCCCGCGGTGTCGCTGGGGCTGTGGCACAACTTTGGCGGCGACAGCCCGCATGAGAACAAGCGCGATATGTGCCGCACGGCATTTGATCATGGCATCACTCACTTTGATCTAGCGAACAACTACGGCCCGCCTCCGGGCAGCGCCGAAGAAGCCTTTGGCGAGATCCTGAAAACCGACTTTGCCGGTTACCGGGACGAGCTGATCATCAGCTCCAAGGCCGGCTATCGCATGTGGCCGGGCCCTTACGGTGAATTTGGCAGCCGCAAGTATCTGATGGCTTCTTGCGACGCGTCGCTCAAGCGAATGGGCTTGGATTACGTCGATATCTTCTATTCCCACCGCTTCGATCCTGAAACGCCACTCGAGGAAACGATGAGCGCGCTTGCGGATATCGTTTCATCGGGCCGGGCGCTTTATGCAGGTATATCGAGCTACAACACCGAAAAAACACGCGAAGCGGTGGCGATCTTGGACGAGATGGGCGTGCCCATGCTGATCCATCAACCCAGCTACAACATGTTCAACCGCTGGGTCGAAACCGACGGGCTCAAGGCTGCCCTAGCCGATCTGGGTGTCGGCTCTATCGCCTTTACGCCGCTGGCGCAGGGCATGCTGACCAATAAATATCTCAAGGGTATTCCTGCTGACAGCCGCGCGGCGCAGGGCAAATCGCTGTCCCAAAGCCTGATCACCGAAGAGGCGCTGAATTCCATCCGTGCCCTGAACGACATCGCGGAGGCGCGCGCCCAAACGCTGGCGCAAATGGCGATTGCATGGGTGCTGCGCGATAACGGCATCACCACCGCGCTGATCGGGGCCAGCAAATCTAGCCAGATCATCGATTGCGTCGGTGCCGTCAGCAATCTGGAGTTCACGGCTGACGAGCTGGCGCAGATCGACAAGCACGCGGGCGATCAAGCAATCAATCTGTGGGCCAAATCCAGCCTGTCTGACAACGCACCGGAGTAACCGATAATCCGTATTCAGTCCTGCCCGGCTTTAATCCTGATCTTTCGATCTGCCGGGTAGGAGGGGATTACTACATCGCGACCTCGACCTTCGAATGGTATCCCGGCGTCCAAGTTCACCATAGCATGGACTTAGTGAATTGGACGCTCGTGGCGCGGCCCCTGAAGCGGGCGGCGCTGCTGGATATGCGCGGCAACCCGAACAGCTGCGGTGTTTGGGCCCCCTGTCTGTCCCATGCGGATGGCACGTCTTGGTTGGTTTATACTGATGTCAAACGGCTGGAGGGCGACCGGAAAGACGCCCGCAACTATATCACGACATGCGATACCATCGACGGCGACTGGACCGACCCTTGGTGTGTGAACCCCAGCGGGTTTGATCCGTCACTGTTTCACGATGACGATGGGCGCAAGTGGTTAGCAAACATGCAGTGGAACCACCGTGCGGCGGGCACTGGCTTGAACCCCGCCTATGACCGCTTTGACGGCTTCCTGCTTCAGGAATGGTCTCCGGAACACGGGCTGTTCGGGCCCGCCATCAATATCTATCCCGGTACCGGTTACGATCATGCGGTAACGCTGGCCCGGTCCCGGCAAATCGCTGGCCCCTATGAAGCGCACCCCAAAAAACATGTCATGTCCACGCAGGTCGCGCGGGATCATCCCATTCAACGCACCGGCGACGGACAGTATGTCGGGGGGCGGACGGCACGTCCTGACACACCTATCTGATGGGCAGCCCGCTGATGCATGACGGTAAGCCATTCTGCGCCACAGGGCGCGAAACCGGCATTGCGCGCTGCGTCTGGCGCGATGACTGGCTGTATATAAAAGACGATGGGTTGCTGCCGCCGGAAACCATCGATCACCGAGCTGATGCCGCGTTGAGTATCCCGGTGACTCACACGCGATTTGACTGTCTGCCGCCAGAGTTCCAGTGGCTGCGTACGCCCCACCCAGAGCGCCTTTCCCGCATTGATAGCGGTGCGCTCGTCTTGACTAGGTGGGAAAGCATCGGCCGTTGGTTCGAACAATTCCTCGTCGTCCGACGGCAAGAGGATGCCGCCTATGATGCTAGCACGACGCTGGAATTTAGCCCCGATTGCTATCAGTAGAGCGCAGGTCTGATCACCTACTACAACCGCCTTAAATTTCACGGAGCCTTCCTTAACTCCGAAGACGGCCAGCGCTGTTTGACGTTGATGTCCTGCAATGGTGACTGGCCAGCGGGGCGGTTGGAATATCCGATTGCGCCGGTGCCTGTTCCGAGTGGACAGATCACCCTGCGCGTTGAGGTGCGCGGCGATACGCAGCAGTTTTTCTGGTCCAACGGTGGGCGGGAACAGCCTTTTGGCCCCGCGCGGGATGCGTTTCACGTCTCGGACGAGGGTGCGCAAGGCAAGCATGCTTCCTTTACCGGCGCTTTCGTGGGGATGATGGCCTTTGACATCGCCGGACGCGGCAAGCAGGCGCGGTACGGCGCGTTCTCTTATGCCCCAGTCATGCTTGATTGGTCAAAAAAGATTGACGTACGTCATTAAAATTTGCTAGGTTAATTATAGGAGAATACGATGGAGAGACCGACGATTCATGATGTCGCACGCGAAGCGCAGGTCAGCCTTGCAACGGTTGATCGCGTCCTGAACGCACGGGGCGGTGTCGCTGTGAAATCCATCGAAAAAGTACATAAAGCCGTTGAAAAAATAGGGTACGTTCGTGACCAGTTTGCAGCAAACCTGTCACGCGGGCGCGGGTATCGCTTTGTCTTTCTGCTGCCTGCTGGTCAGTCGTCATTTGTGCGTGCGCTGATCACGTCCATCAATGATGAATCGCTACGCGTGCGCAAGGATCGCATCAATATTGATGTTCGGTCCTCAAAAACTTTTGATCCGGCCGCCCAGGTTTCTGCATTACGCCGTATCGACCCCGAACACTGCGATTGCGCCGCTGTCATGGTGTCCGATGTGCCGGAAGTCCGGGCAGAGCTCTCGCGGCTTCGCGCGGCCGGGGTGCGCATCCTTTCGCTGGTGTCGGACGTCGCGGCACCTGTGCGCGATATCTATGTCGGGCCGGATAACGAGGTCGCAGGCCGCATGGCTGGCAGCTTTTTGGGGCGTTTCATGCGCGATCCGACCGGGCCCGTGCTCGTGATCGCTGGATCGTTGGCCGCGCGGGACCATGCGCAGAGGTTGCTGGGGTTCCGGCAAGTAATCGCTTCTGAGTTTCCCGGACTGATAGTGTTACCTGTCAATGAAGGGTTTGACGACGCCAGCCGCGTCAGGGCCATTGCGCAGCGGGCGATGGCTGATGCGCCGCTGATGGGCATCTACGCCGTTGGCGCTGGAAACGCTGGTCTGCTTGGCGCGCTTCAGGAATCGAACTCGGCGTTTCGCCCGGTGACAATCCTGCACGAATTGACCGATGTGGCCCGTGAGGGTCTGCGGTCTGATCTGTTCGATCTGGTCATCGACCAAGATCCGGCCCGCGCCGTTACGCGGGCAATGTCCATCATGCGTGACCTTGCAGACGGTGCTAATGCCGCCGCCGGTCGCGGCGATATTCCCCTTAACATCTTCATCAAAGAGAACGTCCAATGACTGAATTTTTCAAAAACATCGCGCCAATCGCCTATGAAGGCGAAGGTAGCACAAACCCGCTGGCCTTCCGCCACTACAACCCGGACGAAATCGTCATGGGCAAACGGATGAAAGACCACCTACGCTTTGCCGTGGCCTATTGGCACAGCTTCGTCTGGGAGGGCGGCGACCCCTTTGGCGGGCAAACCTTCGAACGCCCTTGGTTCCCGGCGGACACGATGGATCTGGCCAAGCAGCGCGCCGATGCCGCGTTCGACATGTTCCGCATTCTGGGCGTGCCGTATTTCTGTTTCCACGACCACGACGTTCGCCCGGAAGGCGCGACGTTGGCTGAAAGCCGTGACCGCCTGAACCAGATCGCTGACGTGTTCGAGGCGAAGATGGCTGACGGTGGACCCAAGTTGTTGTGGGGCACCGCGAACATGTTCTCGAATCGTCGCTATATGAGCGGCGCCAGCACGAATCCTGATCCCGATGTGTTCGCCTATTGCGCGGCCACGGTTAAGGCTTGCATGGACGTCACGCAGCGCCTGAACGGTGAAAACTATGTGCTGTGGGGTGGCCGCGAAGGCTACGAGACGCTGCTGAACACCGATCTGGACCGCGAATTGCAGCAAATGGGCCGGTTCCTGCAGATGGTCGTCGAATATAAGCACAAGATTGGTTTCAAAGGCGCGATCTTGATCGAGCCAAAGCCGCAGGAACCGACCAAGCACCAGTATGACTATGACGTCGCCACGGTTTACGGCTTCCTCAAGCGGTTCGGCCTAGAAGGTGAAGTGCAGGTCAACGTTGAGCAGGGCCATGCGATCCTAGCAGGCCATTCGTTCGAGCATGAACTGGCGATGGCGCGCACGCTGGGCATCTTTGGGTCCATTGATATGAACCGCAACGATTACCAGTCCGGCTGGGACACGGACCAGTTCCCGAACAACACACCAGAGGCCGCGATGGCCTATTACGAGGTGCTTAAGGCGGGTGGTTTCACGACGGGAGGCACGAACTTTGATAGCAAGCTGCGCCGGCAATCGCTGGATGCCGAAGACCTGATCGCCGCGCATATCGGCGGGATGGACATTTGCGCACGCGGCCTGAAAGCTGCGGCTAAAATGCTAGAGGATGACGCACTCGAGGCACCGCGCCGCGCCCGTTATGCTAAATGGGACAGCGTTGATTATCTGGCCGAAGGCGCGACGCTGGATGGTATCGCTGCCCGCGCCGAGGGACTTGATCCGCAGCCCGTTTCTGGCCGTCAGGAAATACTGGAAAACGTCGTTAATCGTTACGTCTGAGGGAGGGCACCATGAAGACCATCAAGGGACCGGCACTGTTTTTAGCGCAATTTGCAGGGGACAGCGCCCCCTTTGATACCTGGGACGGCATCACCAAATGGGCCAAAGAGATGGGCTATGATGGTGTGCAGGTGCCCAGCTAGGACGCGCGCCTGTTCGATCTGGACATGGCCGCTACCAGCAAGACCTATTGCGATGAATGGAAAGGGCAGGCGGCCGATACCGGGATCACCGTGACAGAGCTGTCGACCCACCTTCAGGGCCAATCGGTCGCCGTCCACCCGGCCTATGATCTGGCGTTTGATGGTTTCGGCGCGCCGTCGGTGCACGGCGAGCCGAAGGCCCGGCAAGTCTGGGCGGTGGAGCAGGTGAAGAAGGCGCTTGATGCCTCTGCGCATCTGGGACTGACGGCGCAGGCAACGTTTTCCGGCGCGCTCGCATCGCCTTACGTCTATCCGTGGCCGCAGCACCCCGCTGGCTTGGTCGAGGCGGCCTTTGACGAGCTTGCGAAACGTTGGCGGCCCATTCTGGATCACGCAGAGGATCGCGGCGTTGATCTGTGCTATGAAATACACCCCGGTGAAGCCCTGCACGACGGCGTGACGTTCGAGATGTTTCTGGAGCGTGTGGGCAACCATAAGCGCGCCAAGATGCTGTACGATCCGTCGCACTATGTGCTGCAATGCCTAGATGGTTTGGACAACATCGACATCTATAAGGACGTGATCGGCATGTTCCACGTCAAGGACGCCGAGTTCAATCCGACGGGGCGTCAAGGCGTCTACGGCGGCTATCAGCCTTGGGTCGAGCGTGCTGGCCGCTTCCGGTCGCTTGGGGACGGTTAGGTCAATTTTGGCGCTATCTTTTCCAAGATGGCGGCGAATGACTTTGACGGTTGGGCGGTTGTTGAATGGGAATGTGCGCTGAAGCATCCTGAGGACGGCGCGCGCGAAAGTGCGCAGTTCGTGCGGGATCATATCATTCGCGTGTCGCCGCATGCCTTCGACGATTTCGCCGCGGGCGGGACTGGCGATGCGATGAACTGCAGGATGTTGGGGTTAGACTGAATATGACCGTCGGGCCGGGGCTCTGCCTCGGATCCCGAGGTGTTTCTGACCAGAAGAAAATGGACTGGAGGATGGGGCGATGACACGGATCAAGTTGGGAATGGTGGGTGGCGGCAAGGACGCCTTTATCGGGGCAGTGCATCGCTATGCTATGCGGCTGGATGACCGGTTCCAACTGGTGGCTGGCGCACTGTCGTCGACGCCTGAAAAGTCGTTGGAATCGGGACGTGCACTGGGGTTGGCAGAGGACCGGATCTATCCTGATTTCTATGCTATGGCCGCTGCAGAGGCGGCACGCGATGACGGAATTGAGGCCGTATCGATCGTCACGCCGAACCACATGCATGCCCCTGCTGCCAAGGCATTCTTGTCGCACGGTATCCATGTGATCTGTGACAAGCCACTGACGGCGACACTGGAAGAGGCGCGCGATCTGGTCGCGGTGGCCGATGCGTCAGATGCGCTGTTCGTGTTGACCCACAATTATACGGGCTATCCTCTGATGCTGCATGCGCGGCAGATGGTGGCCGATGGAAAGCTGGGCAATATTCGCGTTGTGCAGGTCGAATATGCGCAGGACTGGCTGACCGAAGATGCCGGCGAGGACAACAAACAGGCAGGTTGGCGAACCGATCCGGCCCGCTGTGGCGCTGGCGGCTCGACCGGGGATATCGGCACCCATGCCTATAATTTGGCAAGTTTCGTATCCGGGTTGACGCTGGACAGCCTTGCTGCTGATCTGCAAAGCTTTGTGCCCGGCCGCCGGGTGGACGACAACGGGCATGTATTGCTCCGGTTCAAGGGCGGCGCGCGGGGAATGCTGTGGTGCTCGCAAGTTGCGCCAGGCAATGAAAACAGGCTGACGCTGCGGATTTATGGCGATAAGGGCGGGCTGTCTTGGGGGCAGGAAAATCCAAACGTGATGGAATACACGCCTTTTGGTCAGCCAACACAAACCCTGACACGTAACGGTGCATCCGGTGCGCAAGACGGCGTACGCATTCCGGGCGGCCATCCTGAGGGGTATCTGGAAGGGTTCGCCAACATCTATGTAGCTGCCGCCGATGCGATTGAGGCGGCGCTGGACGGGCGCAAAAGCGATGCGCTGTACCCGACGGTGCAAGATGGTCTGGCGGGGGTCGTCTTTGTCGATGCCTGTGTCAGGTCATCGGCAAACAACGCGGCTTGGGTTTCAGTTCAGGATCAGTGATCAGTCTTTTCGGACGCGAAAGCGGCCGAAATATCCGACAGCTGAAATGGTTTTTCGATCAGTTGAAATGCGTCGATCTTTGCAATCTCGTGCCGGTTGTAGCCGGATGCAAAAACGACATGGGTTCCGCGTTCTGCCAGCATCAGGCCCAGCGACAAGCTGTTTTCGCCATTGCCAAGATTCATGTCCAGCAAGGCAAAGTCGAACGACGTATTTTCGCACTTTTCCAGCGCCGCGGACAGGTTGTGCGCCATATGCACGTCAAACCCAAGTTCATGTTTAAGCCCGTCAAAAACGTCCAGCGCGACGATCACCTCATCCTCGACATATAGAAGTTTAGATTTCGAGGGAGTTGAACAGTGATTCATGAGGGATCTCAATTAGCGCATTGACCGGTATTTTGAGAACGCACTGTAGGCCGTCTGGTTCCCAATTAAATGTGACAGTGCCGTTCAGGCTTCCGGTGATGGTGGATTTGATCAATTGGGTGCCGAATCCGTCGTCGCCGCTGACCGTTGGGGCCGGGCCGCCGGTTTCCGTCCAAGTGAAGATATATATGTCTGATTCGCCGTCGTCCTGCCGCAGCCAGTTCAGCCGTACCTTACCCCGCGGATTAGAAAACGCGCCGTATTTGGCGGCGTTGGTTGCCAGTTCATGCACCGCCATGCCCAGTGACAACGCTGCACGGGCGTTGATGATAATTTCCGGGCCCTTCAACTCTACGCGGTCTGCGCCGTAGACAGCGGTCAGTTCGGGATAAAGAATCTTGCTTAGATTCGCAGAGGCCCAGTTCGATTGGGTCAGCAGCTTGTGCGTCTGGGCCAATGCCTGGATTCGCCGAGCAAGCGCGGTAAAGACATCGCGGTCTACGGTCGCATCGCGGCTGGCCCGAGAAACGAGCGCAAGCACGTTGGCCAGCATGTTCTTCACCCGGTGCTGCAATTCCTGCATGATACGGCGCAGTTCGAACTGCATTTGCACATGTTCAGTAATTTCGCGCACGTTCAGGCCAACGCCGGTCAGGTCACCGTCGTGAAATACGGGATACCAGTCAGTTTCCCAGATTTTCTCTTGTCCTAGATCATTGGCGGTTGCGCCTCTCAGTTGTTTGTTCTCAACGCGTGTGCCGTGCTCCAGGACCTCGCGAGCGATCGGTTCGATCACATCGTGCAGGGCAGGGGACATGGTCCCCAGTGGTTGGCCGATTAGCTCATCAACGGCGAGGCCCGCCATATCCGCAAGGCGCTGGTTTGCGCGAACATAGACTAGGTCGGGGCTCAGCATGCCCATCGCCAGCGGGCTGACTTTGTACAGATCCTCGATCTCGGCGAGACGCTGAACCGAAAGGCTGCGCTGGTGATCTGCCTCTTTGGCGAGTAGGCGCAATTCGGTGACGTCGAACAGTGACAGAACGATGCCGCCTCGGCCGGATCGTTCGGACTCGAACGGCACAATCCGGGCATGGAAAGCGAGGCCATTGCGGCTTTCGTAATATGTTTCGACCATGGCCTGGGTTTCGATCACCTCACGGCAATCGTTCAGTATCGCGAAAACGTCCAGATTAGAGCCTATATCGTCAAGCGGTCGACCAACGTCGCCTGACACAAACCGGAACTGATTGCGGGCCTCTGGCGTAAAGCGGCGCAGACGCAGTTCGTCGTCCAGAAAAACAGTGCTGATCTTGGTGCTGGCGATGAAATTTGCGATGTCTGCGTTCGTATCACGAATTTCAGTGATCTTTGCGTTCAGCTCATCGTTGGTGGTCGTCAGCTCTTCGTTCGCCGACTGAAGCTCTTCGTTCATCGACATCATTTTCTCGTTCGAACTTTTCAGCTCTTCATTCGAGGATTCGAGTTTTTCGGTCGCACTGGTCAACCGTTCGCGCACGTCGTCCAGCTCGGTTTCCATCTCTCGAAAGTAGTGTTGGTTGTCGTCGCCAACCATCTGGCTGCCGGACTGAGCGGTGGCCTCATCGGCGCTCAGCGTCTCAAACGCGATCAGGATTTGGCGGTTATCTGTTTTGCGGCCGCTGATGCGGATGGATACCGTTTCGTCATCAAGCATGCCATCAAAGATCACTGCTTGATTCTTGTCTTTCTTTTGACCCAGTCGCAACAGCCGCGCGAGTGTGGTCTGCAGTTCTGGCCGGATCAGTTTCAGCATCGACAGTTGCGGGCGTCCGGCACTGGCAAGCAGATACTTCGTCGCTTTTTCAGAGGCGTAGACCAGATCACCCTGTGTGGTCAGAACCACGTAGGGCGGCGCGAAATGCTGCATCACCTCTGATGTGCAGGGGGCGGCATCCGTAGGCGGGCCATCGGTCGGATCTTCTTGGCCTGCCTTGTCGAAAATCCGGTCTGCGGCGCGCAGTTCCAGCCGGGACGGCGGACCGGGCAGTCGGCGAAAAATATGATGCGAGCGCGAGGTTTCTTCGAACAGGTTATAAATTCGGGTAATTGTTTCGCTGTTGCCCAGCACAAGGATGCCATTTTCCCGCAGACTGTAGTGGAACGCCTTGGCGACGGAATCCTGCAGCGAAGTCTGAAAATAGATCATTACGTTCCGGCAGGACAGCAGGTCGATCTGGGAAAAAGGCGGATCTTTGATCAGACTTTGGCTGGAAAAACGGACGATGTTCCGCAGCCGTTCGCTGATGACATAGCCATTCGCATGGGGGGATAAGTATTTCTGCACCATGCCGGGCGGTAGCTGGCTGACGTTCTCGGTGCTGTAGTGCCCCGCACGGGCAACACGCAGCGCGGCTTCGTCAATGTCGGTGCCAAAGATGGACACCGACGGCCAGATGTTCAGACGTTCCATCGCCTCGAACATGGCGATTCCATAGCTATAGGCCTCTTCACCCGTGGCGCAGCCTGCCACCCAGATGCGTAGGTCGCCGTGGCTGCCCGCCCGCTCGATCAACGCCGGCAGGATGACATCACGCAGTTCGCGAAAGGTATCCACGTCCCGGAAAAAGCTGGTGACGTTGATCAGGACGCTGTCGAACAGCAGGTCCGCTTCTTTTGGGTCGTCTATCAGATAGCGCAGGTATTCCGACGTGCGTTCCTGCCCGAGGATCGACATCCGCACGGCGACGCGGCGCAGCAGGGTGCCGGATTTGTATTCGGTGAAATCATGGCCGACGCGGTTGTGCAGATGACGCATCACGCGTTGAATGAAGTCTCTGTCCGACAGTTCTTCGGTTGAAAAGCTTTGGACCCGGTCAACGAATTCTTCGAGGACGGTCACGATTTCAATTACAGGCAGGATCAGATCGCTGGCCCCAGTCGCAATCGCGCTGCGGGGCATGCCGTCGTATTTGGCCTCTTCCGGGCGCTGCACCAGCACAAGGCCGCCGTTGTTCTTGATGTCACTGATGCCAATGCTGCCGTCGCTGCCGGTACCGCCTAGGATGACGCCGACAGCGTTCAAACCTGAATGCCGGGCGAGCGAGCTGAAGAAGTCGTCGATCGGCCGCAGTACGCCGTGCGGCTCTGCGAACTTTTGAGTATGAAAGCGGTTGTCTGCGATCGTTAGAATTTCGCCTGGGGCGATCAGATAGATGTGCCCCTCTTCGACGGGGCATCCTTCATAGGCGGTGACCACGGGGCTGTTGATGCGGTGGTCCAGCAATTCCTGCATCAAACGGCCATGGTGCGGGTCCAGATGTTGCACGATGACGATAGCCATTTTGCGCCGATCCGGCAGGCGTTCCAGCAGCCCTTGGATCGCCTCTAGCCCACCGGCCGACGCACCAATGCCCACAATCATCAAACCGTCATGGTCGTTGGTCGTCAGGTCAGTCAGTCGGGTCATGTCTGGTTCCGGTCGGGTGCTGTCAATATACGCGTTACATAAAGCATAGAGGTGTTCGGTCTAGGGGCTTGGTGTAACATCATGACACAGCTGAATATGATCGAAGTTGCAAAGCGGCTGGATGGCGCGAACATCCCAATCACCATCGCTGACGTAACGCGCCCCGATATGCCGCTATGCTATGTAAATCCGGCTTTTGCAGCGCGACACGCTATCCGGCAAGCCCCGGTGATCGGACAAAATTGCCGGTTCCTGCAAGGTGATCTGGATAACGATACTGCCCGGGCCAAGATGCGCCGCGGGCTGGCGCAGAAAGCGGCGCTTCAGGGCGTGTCCCGCAACAGGCGGGCGCACGGGGCCGTGTTTGACAACCTTGTCATTGTCGAGCCGTTGACCGATGCGGACGGCCAGTTGCTTTATTTTGTCGGTTCACAATTCGTCCTGAAGGACGGTGCCCAGGTGGAACAGGCTGCCGTCGCCGGTCATTGCATAGTGCGTGAAATCGACAAGCGGCTGCTGCTAAACGAACGCCTGCGCGCCACGTCGCGTCAGGCGCTCGCCCGGTCGATGGCGGCGTCGGTTAAGATGTGGCTAGAGCGTTAAAGCTTGTAGGTCGGAAGCGACACAAAGGCTTCCTTTAACGCATCGCCCCAGCCACTAGAAATCTGGTGATAAACCAAATCATCAGCCTCGACGCGGGCGCGTTTATGGATTTCGAACGCATCTTTTTCATACAGAACAATGTCAAAGGGCAGTCCAACAGACAGGTTCGATTTGACCGTTGAATCGAACGACACCAGCAGCAGTTTGACCGTGTCCTCGAATGTCATTTCGGCATCATAGGCGCGCACCAGGATCGGCTTGCCGTATTTCGTCTCTCCGATCTGAAAGAACGGAGTCTCTTCGGTCACTTCGACAAAGTTGCCTTCTGGGTAGACCATGAAAATCGTTGGCACGCCGTTCTTTATCTGGCCGCCCACGATGACCGTCGCGCGGAAGTTGCTGCCCGAATTGTCGCCCAGCGGGGACGAATAGGCGATGACTTCTTGCAGCGTGGCACCGACAAGCCGCGCGACCTGAAACATGGTGGGTTCACGCATGATGCTCGGGTCGCGGTCGGCGGCGGACTTTGACCGTTCTTCCAGCAGGGAAATTAGCGATTGCGTCGTGGCAAGGTTGCCGGCGGTCATGATGGTGATGACCCGCTCGCCCGGGGCCTCCCACGTAAACATCTTGCGGGTCATGGAAAAGTTGTCGACACCAGCGTTCGTGCGTGTGTCGGACATGAAGACAAGGCCGCGGTTTAAACGCAGGGCGACGCAATAGGTCATGGGATTACTCTGATTTAGGTTAAGTCGCTTCTACTGCTGCACTTGCAGCGTGACAATCAGCGATTCATCCCCTTCACCCATGCGCATCCCCTTGACGGGGGCCGCATCGCTGGCGTCGCAACCAATGGCCAGCCGGGCATAGCGTTCGTCCGGGCTGATCCCGTTGGACACATCAAACCCGACCCAGCCCAGCGTTGGCAGATGCACCTCTGCCCAGGCGTGGCTGGCGTCCTGATCAATACGGTCATCCAGTTTCAGATAACCCGACACATAGCGCGCCGGATATCCGGCTTGTCGGGCGGCAGAGATCACGATGTGCGCGTGGTCCTGGCAAACCCCTGCGCCGCCGGTCAGCGCCTCTTCGGCGGTGGTGTTGGTATAGGTCTGGCCGGTCAGATAGGGGACGGCCGCCAAAATCTGAGCAGACAGGGTATGACATGCGCCAAGCGGATCGGCGGCGGATTTCAGCGGGCGGGCCAGCGCGCGGATATCTTTGCTGGGACGCGTCAGGGCCGTGTCCTGCATGAAATGCCATAAAGGGGCGGCACCATAGACTTTGCCCAACACACCTGCGCGGTCATGCGTGCGCACGGTGCCGCTGGCGGTCACGGTCAGTTCGGTCGCCCCCCGGTCTGTGTTGACCAGATCGATGACATTGCCGTGGTGATCGTCGCAAGTCAGTTCGATAACACCGCCATCGACGGTCACGGTCCAGTCCAGCACGGTCTGCATGATACTCGACTGCGGCCGCAGATGCAGCCGCTGCAACGCATAGCTGACGGGTGTGTCATAGGCATAGCGGGTCGTGTGGGAAATATGCAGGTCCAAGGGGTATCCTAACCGTAGAACTTGTAATCACGCTCGATCAGTTGGCCGAGAGTATAGTTGTCCTGAATGAATTTCGTGATGAATTCATGCAGGCCCTCGTCAAAGATCGAGGAGATGTCCCGCTCTTTCAGTTTTTGCAGCATCTGCTCGGCGTGGTCATGGCAGGCGTGACGCTCGCCATATTCCTCGGCCAAATAATTTAGGTTTTCTAAGGTGGTCGCCACGGAAAACACCAGCGATCGCGGCAGACGCCGATCAAGGATCAGAAATCGTGCGACGCCAGCGGCGGTCATCTCATCCTCGTCCAGCCAACGAAACGCCCGGTGCGCGGATACGGACCGCAGGATGGTTTCCCACTGCACGTTATCCAGCGACGATCCGACAAAGCTGCTGGACGGTAGCAGCGAGTAATATTTGACGTCGATGATCCGCGCCGTGTTGTCGGCCCGTTCAATAAAGGTGCCGATGCGGGCGAAGTCATAGATGTCATTGCGCAGCATTGTGCCATGCAGCGCACCGCGCACGATGGCCGATTGTTGGCGGATACTGTCCAGTAAGCGGGGCAGTTCGGTTTCCTTGACCGGACGCTTCAGCAGATCCTGAATTGTCATCCAGCTGTCGTTGACGGCGGCCCAGACCTCTGCGGTCAATGCGGTGCGAACCAGCCGTGCGTTGTCGCGGGCGGATTTCGTCACCGAATAGACCGACGACGGATTGTCCTTGTCGCGCAGCAGGTAGTCGATCACGTCGCTCGCGGTAAAGCTGCCGTGCTTTTCGCGGTAACGGGTTGCAACACCTGCGGTCGTAGCGACGGATTCCCATTCGCTGCTGGCATCTGTGGACCGGGTCAGGGCGATGCGGAAACCTGCCTCGACTAGACGTGCGGTATTTTCGGCGCGTTCCAGAAAACGAAACATCCAGAACAGGCCGCCTGCGGTTTTTCCCAGCATAGTTTAGTCCTCCAGCACCCAAGTATCCTTGGTGCCGCCTCCTTGGCTGGAATTGACTACAAGCGATCCTTCGGTCAGCGCGACGCGTGTCAGACCGCCGGGCGTGATGTCGATGCCATCAGGCGACACCAGCACATATGGGCGCAGGTCGACGTGGCGTGGGGCTAGGCCCTTTTTCACCATAATCGGCACAGTGGACAAAGACAGCGTTGGCTGGGCGATATAGTTGGAAGGCCGTGCGCGCAGCTTGTCGGCGAAATCGGCCAGCTCTTTCTTGCTGGCGGCGGGGCCGACTAGCATGCCGTAGCCGCCCGATCCATGCACCTCTTTCACAACCAGCTCTGCCAGATTGTCGAGAACGTATTTAAGGCTGTCCGGCTCGCCGCAGCGGAATGTTTCGACGTTCTTCAGGATCGCCTTTTCGCCAGTATAAAACTCAATAATATCAGGAACATAGCTATATACTGCCTTATCGTCGGCGACCCCGGTGCCCGGCGCGTTGGCGATCGTAATGTTGCCCGCGCGGTAAACGTCCATGATGCCGGGCACGCCCAGCATGGAGTTTGGGTTGAAGGTCAGCGGGTCCAGATATTCGTCATCGACCCGGCGATACAGCACGTCGATCTGCTTGTATCCGCGCGTTGTTCGCATGGCGACATGGCCATCCACAACGCGCAGATCGTGACCTTCGACTAGTTCCGCGCCCATCTGATCGGCCAAGAATGAATGTTCGTAATACGCCGAGTTATAGATGCCCGGCGTCAGCACCGCGATCACAGGCTTACCGCCGCATGATTTCGGCGCAGAGGCCGCAAGCGAGCGGCGCAGGTTCTTGGGGTAGTCGCTGACCGGTTGCACCTTGATGCGGCTGAACAGTTCCGGAAACATCTGCAGCATCGTTTCGCGGTTTTCAAGCATATAGCTCACACCCGACGGCGTGCGCGCGTTGTCTTCCAAAACAAAGAAATCGTCTTCACCAGTGCGGACAATGTCGGTTCCGACGATATGCGTATAAACGCCGCCGGGCGGCGAAAAGCCCATCATTTGGGGCAGAAACGCGACGTTCCGCGCGATCAGATCGACCGGAATACGGCCTGCGCGCAGAATTTCTTGCCGATTATAGATGTCGTGTAGAAAAGCATTGATGGCTCGCACGCGCTGCTCAATGCCGCGCGACAGCTTGGTCCACTCACGCCCCGAAATGATGCGAGGCACCAGATCAAACGGGATCAGCCGCTCTTCAGCGGCGACCTGTCCATAGACGTTAAAGGTGATGCCGGTGCGCCTGAAAAAAGCTTCTGCTTCTTTCGATTTCTTAGCAAGTCGGCCGGGTTCTTGGCCGTCAAACCATGATTTGTAACTGGCATAAGGCGGGCGCACCTGATTGTCGCCCATCTGCATCTCGTCAAAATGATCTGGCTTTGTATTCATGATTTTAAGCTAACGTATTCCCCAGGTTCTGCAAATTATTCAGCTAGGCTCTACGAAAAGGTCAACGGGTTATAACCGAAACCGTCTGCTCATTTAGCGTCGCTGCCCCGAAAGCGGTTAAAAAAGCTACATCTGCCGCGTCGCGTCCAACGCCGATAACAATCATCCGATCGGCGGTTGTCATGCCGGTGGGGTCGATCATGTGCCAACCGCCATTCAGATAAACCTCTGCAACTGCGTGAAAATCTGGTGGCGTAACGTCAGGGCTATAGACGCTGACAATCCGCGCAGGGATCGCACTTGACCGGCACATCGCGATTAAAAGATGTGCATAGTCGCGGCACACGCCGCGCCGCGCATCAAAAGTGTCCTGCGCTGTGGTGTTGCCGTCGCTGCTCTTGCCGTCATAGGTCAGGTTTTCGGTGATCCACTTCGACATGGCCAGCACGCGCGGCCCTCCGCGCATGGCACCAAATTCATTTGCCATGAAGTTGCCAAAGCTGTCAGCAGTGCAGTATCGCGATGACATCAGGTATTTCACTGTTGGAGCGTTCAGCTGATATAGCGGCGTTTCCCGTAGCGATTTAAGCTGGGCGACCGGGCGGTTCACTGTCACCTGCGCCGAATAGGTCAGCAGTAGAGCGCCGTTTGATTGCAGCCAGATGCGGTTGCCAATGCCTTCTTCGGCCGGCATGTCGCGAAAGGATCTATAGGCCGCGATCTCTGTGTTTTCCCATGTCACAATCTGATTGGCATCCGTCATAGCGCGAATCTGCAGCAGCATCGTGCAAGGCTGCGGAATTCCATAATTCAGGCGCACAGAGATCTGGCTGTCCAAATGATTGTTCCTGTCTGGAGGTGTCGTCGGGAAACCCGAATGAGGTCGGATTGGTTCCGTTCTATGTCATACCAATGTCAGTCCGCCAAGGGCTGCAATACGCGCAACGATTGGCTCTATCCCCTGGTCGTGGCGCAGGGCGGTGAAGCAGACTGTGCCGTCCCCGCGCATCCGGGCCGCATCGCGCGCCATGACGTCCAAGGATGCACCAACATGGGGTGCCAGATCGGTTTTATTGATGACCAAAATGTCTGACCGGGTGATCGCCGGGCCGCCCTTGCGGGGAATTTCCTCTCCTGCGGCGACGTCGATGACATAGATCGTCAGATCGGCAAGCTCGGGGCTGAAGGTTGCCGACAGATTGTCGCCGCCGCTTTCAATCAGCACGACATCTAGGTCCGGATGCCGGCTACGCATCTCAGCGACGGCTGCCAGATTTATGCTGGCGTCTTCGCGGATTGCGGTATGCGGGCAGCCGCCGGTTTCTACCCCGATGATGCGGTCTGATGGCAGGATCTGCATCCGCATCAGGGCCTCAGCGTCCTCTTGCGTATAAATGTCGTTGGTGATTACGCCGATGGACAGCTGATCCTTCAGCCGAACGGCCAGCTTGGCGGTCAGTGTAGTTTTACCGGCACCGACGGGGCCGCCGATACCGATGCGCAGGGGACCGTGGGGGGACGTCATGACCGAAATATCCTTGGTTGAAGTGTCTCATGTTGCATGGCGGCGATGTCGGCCAGAAAGGCGCTGCCGCCCAGATCGTCAATGCTCTGGGTCAGCGCCAGCTGCGCAAGCGACAGGCACATTGGTGTCTGATCCGCAACTATGCGCTGCGCCTGTGTCTGTCCAAGCGGCATGCAACGTTGTGCCGCCGAAATCAGCCCGGCGACAAAGGAGTGCATATAGGCCGCAAGGGTCACATCCAGCGCGATCCCCTGCCGCCGCGCGGCAGCCCCTACGGCAACCGGCAGGCACAGGGGCGGCAGCTCAAGCCCCCAGACCGCATTGACCGTCGTGCAAAACGCCTCGCCCTGCGCCGTGGTTTCCAGCAATCGCTCGCGGGAAGGGGCGAGCGCGCGGGCCAAAGCGTCAATCTCACTAAGATCTTCGGTGCGATAAGCCTCTGCCAGTAGGATCGCGTCATTGCGCCCGGTACCATTGGTCAAGACCGTGGCAACCCAGTCCTGTAGATCCGCAGCATCACGCACACGCCCGTTTGCCACCGAAGATTCGAGCCCATGAGAATAGCTGAAAGTGCCCAGCGGAAAGCCGGGAGACAGCCATTGCATCAACGTCAGCACCCCGTCAGTGGGCATGCGGCATCGTCCGGCCGTGGCCATAGGCCCCGCCTTCGGGGGTGAAGGGGGCGTCAACCTCTGCAACATCAGCGCCCAGATGATCCCGCAGCATGTGGCCAATCACCGGATCGCGGAGGATTAGCAGGTGATCGCCTGCAAACTGACACGGCATGTGCCGATTGCCGATATGCCACGCCATCCGCACCAGATCACCCGTTACGCGGTAAAGCGGCTCTGCTGCGGCGATCACTTGAATGAACCGCCCATCGTCAAGGGTCAGCAGGTCGCCATCATTCAGGGATGTCGTGTGTTCCAGATCCACCAGAACCGAAGTGCCTCCGTCGCAGGTCAGCACCTTACGGCGCAACAGGCGCGCATCGTAGGTCAGCGCGCAGGTGTCGAACACCTGCGCGCTGTGATTGTCAGTGACAATTGTATGAACGATGGGCTCCATCATGCGCGGCCCCCATTCCGCCGATCAAAAGCGATCAGACGTAGAACAGGTCGCGAAACACGTGTTGAACGATGCGATCGCGCTGAATGCCCATCTTGGCCAGCTCGTCGTCGGATTTTGCTTCCAGACGTGTGATCTGGTCCATCCGCGAGCGGCGTTCCATATAGGCGTTCATACCCTGACCGATCGAAGCGAAGAAGGCATCTACTTTTTCGCGGATTGCCATGTTGCGTGGTGCGCTGATTGTTTGCGTAGCCATTGGAAACCTTGTCTGCGGCAATCGCCGCTACAGTGTGAATCAGGTCTCCTCCCTTGCCATGCAACATAGGGATGCTGCGCCGCAGCACAATTGCGTTTTCTGCAACCCCGATGCCCACCATCAGAACAGGAAGTAGCGCTGGGCCATCGGCAGCACCTCGGCGGGTTGGCAGGTCAGTAGCTCACCGTCGGCGCGGACCTCGTATGTTTCGGGGTCCACATCGATGTGAGGCAGGGCGTCGTTCAGGATCAGATCACGCTTGCCGATGTTGCGGGTGTTCTTGACCGCGATAGTCTGTTTCGCCAGCCCAAGGCTGTCTCTCAGCCCTGCATCCTGCGCCGCACCACTGATGAAACTGACGCTGCTTTCGGTCAGCGACCGGCCATAAGCCCCAAACATCGGGCGCGAATAGACCGGCTGCGGTGTCGGAATGCTGGCATTCGGATCGCCCATCTGCGCCACGACAATTGAGCCGCCCATCAGTACCATTTCCGGTTTTACGCCAAAGAACGCGGGGTTCCACAGCACCAGGTCGGCGCGTTTGCCCTCGGCGATTGATCCAACCTCATGGCTAACGCCATGGGCAATCGCCGGGTTGATCGTATATTTCGCGATATAGCGACGAACACGGAAGTTATCGTTGTTACCTGTTTCCTCGGCCAGTCGGCCGCGCTGTTTCTTCATCTTGTCGGCGGTCTGCCATGTGCGGATCAACACCTCGCCGACACGGCCCATCGCCTGAGAGTCCGACGCGATGATTGAGAATGCACCCATGTCGTGCAGGATATCCTCTGCCGCAATCGTCTCTCGCCGGATGCGGGATTCGGCAAAGGCGACGTCCTCGGGGATCGACTTGTCCAGATGGTGACAGACCATCAGCATGTCGAGATGCTCTTCAATCGTGTTCACCGTGAACGGCCGCGTCGGGTTAGTGGACGAAGGCAGGACAAATTCTTCGCCGCAGATTTTGATGATGTCCGGAGCATGCCCGCCGCCCGCGCCTTCGGTATGAAAAGCGTGGATCGTGCGGCCCTTCATAGCCTTGACCGTGTGCTCTACAAATCCGCTCTCGTTCAGCGTGTCGGTATGGATCATCACCTGCACGTCCATATCGTCAGCGACCGATAGGCAGCAATCGATGGCCGCAGGGGTCGTGCCCCAATCCTCGTGCAGCTTCAGTGAGCAAGCGCCCGCTTTCACCATCTCGATCAAAGCATCCGGCTGGCTAGCGTTGCCCTTGCCCGCCAAGCCGATGTTCATTGGGATGCCGTCAAATGCCTGCAGCATCCGTCCGATATGCCAAGCCCCGGGCGTGCAGGTGGTGGCCAGCGTGCCGTGCGCAGGGCCCGTGCCGCCGCCAAAACAGGTGGTTACGCCGGAATGGAGTGAATCCTCCATCTGTTGCGGCGCGATAAAGTGGATGTGGCTATCAAACCCGCCAGCGGTCAGGATGCGGCCTTCGCCTGCAATAATCTCTGTCCCGGGCCCAATGATGATATCGACGCCGGTTTGCGTGTCAGGGTTGCCTGCCTTGCCGATTTTGTGAATTCGGCCATCCTTCAGCGCCACGTCCGCCTTCCAGATCCCCGCGTGGTCCACGATCAGCGCATTGGTGATGACCGTATCGACGGCCCCTCCCGCCCGCGTGACCTGAGACTGCCCCATCCCGTCGCGGATCACCTTGCCGCCGCCGAACTTCACCTCTTCGCCGTAAGTGGTCAGGTCGCGCTCCACCTCAATGATCAGATTGGTGTCGGCCAGGCGCACCTTGTCGCCCGTCGTCGGGCCGAAGGTGGCGGCATAATTCGCGCGGGTAATCAGGGCTGGCATAGGCTCAATTCATCTTTGTCTGGCCGCGCTTGCCAAGGCGTTTGGCATTGGCGCGGGCTTTCTGGCGCAAGGGATTTACGGCGGCATTCAGAATCTCGTCTGGGCGCTTGCCCGTCATCGCCGCCAGTGTGGTGCCTTGCATGGATTGGGTGATTGCGTCGGATTTCTCGGACACCATGCGGTCATTTTCACTGGCGGTGACGGACCATAACCCGCTCCAGCCCATCATGCGCACCGCGATGAAGCTTTGCGCTTCAGCCAGCATCATGCTGACCTTCATTTGTGTTTTGAACAATTCGAATGGGTTAGCATTCCGGGCCATGTTATAATTTTCCCATGACGGCGGCATTAAACCCATAGATATGCCGTCGCCCGCCGATTGCGATCAGCTTGACCTCGCGGCGCTGACCCGGCTCGAACCGCACGGCCGACCCCGGCGGAATATCCAGCCTCATCCCGCGTGCCAAAGTCCGGTCGAAATCAAGCGCGGGGTTCGTTTCAGCGAAATGATAATGGCTGCCCACCTGCACTGGCCTGTCACCGGTATTGGCGACCATCAAGTTCACCACGGCAGCACCCGCGTTTAACTCGATATTGCCATCTGCCGTCATCACTTCACCGGGGATCATCGCGAAACCTCTTCATCATCTTGCCGAAAATACTCAAAACTCAACGGATTGGCTCGTGGACCGTCACCAGCTTGGTGCCGTCGGGAAAGGTCGCTTCAACCTGCACTTCGGGCAACATTTCTGCGATCCCGTCCATGCATTGTTCGCGCGTGATCACCTGCGCGCCGGCTTCCATCATGTCGGCCACGGACCGTCCGTCACGGGCCCCTTCGACGACCGTGTCCGTGATCAACGCGATCGCTTCGGGGTAATTTAGCTTGACCCCGCGGGCGAGGCGCTTGCGTGCAACCTCTGCAGCCATTGAGATCAGCAGCTTGTCTTTTTCACGGGGGGTCAATTGCATATCAAAGCGTCCAAGTCGGGGGCAGGGGGCCGCGCAGTGCGGTCAAAACGGGGTTTAGCGCGCGGCGCAGATCATGGCTGTCGGCGGCCAGAACGCGTGCGAATAACACGCCGTCCCGGATCAGGCTTACGCCGCCGGTTTCGGGCATCAGGTCGCGTAGTGTTTTCAGGTGCCGTTCTGCGTCGGGTGCTGCATAAGTCACGCTGGCAAGGCAATTCGCGGTCCCGCCGCACCAAGAGGTAGACATCTGGTCCGAAATCGCGCCGTTAAGCTCGATGGCGTCGGCGAAGACCAGATCTCCGGCTCGCGTGATGCGCACGTCATCCTTCACAAATCCAGTTTCGATTCGCTCGCCCATAAGCGCACGGCCAAGCACGAGGGTTTCGACGCCTAGAAACGTCGCGCTATCGGCCATGTCGATGTTCAGCCTGCGCCGCAGGCGGCAGCGATCAAACAGGATGGTTTCCTGCGGTAGCCAGTCCAGCCGCGCGCCGGGTGCCAGTGTCAGATTTGTCGTCATCCGTGCCGTTTGGCCGGGCTGCGCCTTGTAAATCCGCTCGGCCGTCTGTGTGGTCAGGGTCAGCGCCGCGTCCTGCGCCACGCTGGCTTCAATCGAAAATCGGTCGCCGCCCGTCACGCCGCCTGCCGTATTCAGCGTCACCGCCAGTAGATCACGGCCAGCGTGGCGGGGGAACAGCGCCTTGGAAGCGCCGGACTGGCGTAGCGTGTCCAGCCGGTTGCCTGCCTTGACACCGATCCGCAGCACGCCCTGCGCGCGTGGCGTCAGGCGGTAGGGGTCATCGGGCAATGGTGCGGCATGGGTCATGTCCTAACCCTGCGCAAATTTCGCGAGCAGAGGCAACAGGACAGCCGCCCGGAATGGGTCTTCGCTGTGCGATTGCTTAAAAATCAGGCGACGTTTTCTCTGCGACCCCCGCGTAGATTGAGTGCCAGCATTCCTGCGACCATGATCAGCCCTGCCACATTGATCGCCAGATGATGCGGCCAAAGGCAAGCTAGGCCCGCCACCAGCGCAGCGGTTCGCGCCAGCCAGCCCAAGGGGCGTTCCATGCATCCCTGCAGCGCCGCCGCGATGGCATAGATGCCGAACACGGCAAAGGCGAAGACGGTAACGACTGCCCCCCAGTCGCGCGACAGCAGGGGTGTATAGGCGAAAAGGACCGGCACTATATAAAGCCCCTTCGCCAGCTTCCAGCTTGCGAACCCTGTCGCCATCGCTGGTGCTTTGGCAATCGCGGCGGCGGTAAAGGCGGCAAGGGCCACTGGCGGCGTGACGTTACTGTCTTGGGATAGCCAAAAGATGATCATGTGCGCGGACAGCAATGCCAAGGTTGCTGCCTCTGCCGGGACGGTCAGGTCGCGCAGTGGGCTTGCGACCTCTAGTGGCAGGGACGCGATGAGCGCCGCTGCGTCAGGTCTGGCCATAGGTGCCATGATCGCTTGCATCGCCTCTGGCGCGCCCAGCATCAGGACGGCGCGGGCGGCGTCGGGCAGTTGCCCCAGCACCAGTGCATCCACGACAAAGCGGTCCGCGATCATTCCCGCCAGCGCGGGGGCCGACAAGGTCGCCAGCACGATATAGGCCGCCGTCACGGGCAACCCCATGCCAAGGATCAGACTTGCCAGCGCGATCAGGATGATTGCCACCAGGATATTCCCGCCCGCCCATTGCGCGATCATCAAGCTGAAGGTGTTGCCGATCCCCGCCGTCGCGATGACGTTCACGATCAGGCCAACGGCACACAGCAGCACGGCGGTTAGGATCATGCCTTTGGCCCCCATCGCCAGCGCCTCGACCACCGCTTTTGGCCCCATCGGATTGCGGGTCAACCAGCTGGATGCGATGACCGCGACGATGCCGTAAACGGCGGCATAGGTCGGCGTATATCCTGCCACCAGCATCCCAATCAGCAATCCGATGGGCAGCACGAAACTCGCGCCGCCATTGCGGAATGCGGACCCGAGGGTTTGGCCTGTGTTTTCCATCGGCGGCAGGTTCTGGCGCTTTGCCTCGATTCGGACAAAGAATGCGACGGACAGGAAATACAGTAGCGCGGGCAGGGCGGCCGCGGCGACGATGCGCTCGTAGGGGATCTGGGTGAAGGCGGCCATGACAAAGGCGCCGGCCCCCATGATCGGCGGCATCAACTGCCCGCCGGTGCTGGCAGCCGCCTCCACTCCGCCAGCGAACTTGGGGCTGAAGCCTGCCTTTTTCATTAGCGGAATGGTGATGACGCCGGTACTGGCGGTATTGGCGACGGCGGATCCGCTGATCGTGCCGGTCAGGCCGCTTGCGATGACGGCAACAATGCCCGGTCCGCCGACCATCTTGCCCGCGACAGCGCGCGCCAGATCAATGACGAAATCCCCAGCACCAGACCGCAGCAGGAACGCGCCAAAGATGATGAACAGGAACACATAGGTGGACGAAATGCGCGCGATCGACCCGAACATCGCGTCATCGCCATAGATGGAGCGGAAGGCGACAGTCTCGACACTCAGCCCTGGAAACCGGAACACGCCGCCAACGAACTGACCCCACCACGCAATGTAGGTCAGCGCGAGGATGATCAGAACCGGGATAATAAAGCCTGTTAGTCGCCGCGTCAGTTCGATCGCGCCGCCGACGCAGACCGCGATGGCGATCCAGTCGGGTGTCGAAAGCTTGACCCCGCGGTCATAGATCGCGTTTTCGGCCGTGGCGAGCCAGATGGCGGAGCCAGCAATAGCCAGACCAAGGATAACATCAGCAATGCGCGTCAGCCGGTTGTCGCGGGCAGTCCCGGCAAAGGGGTAATAGATGCAGGCTAGCAGGGCGAAGACCGCAAAGTGCATCGCGTTACGCGTCAGCTCTGACACCACGGGATAAAGCGCGATATACAGGTGCGCCACGGAAATGGCGGCACAGAACACGGTCAGCCCATGCGCCCAGGCACCATCAATGCGCCGCAACGCAGCGTTTTCGGTATCCTCCGACATGCAGTTTCCCCCCCTGCGCAGAAACCCCAGCCCGGATGGGGGCTGGGGCAATGATGCTATTTCGCGATCAGGCGGTCAGGGACGTTTACCCCGACCTCTTGAAAATAGCGCAGCGCACCGGGGTGCAGCGGCAGGGGCAGACCGGCAATCGCGGCCTCCAGGCTCATGGCCTGCGTGGCGGGGTGAATGGCCTGCAGGAAGGGCAGGTTTTCATAGATTGCCTTGGTGATCTGATAGACGTTTTCCTCGGACACGCTTGCATCGACGGCCAAGAAGTTTGGCTGTGCGACGGTTGTCACGTCCTCTGACTGGCCAGAGTAGGTGTTCGCCGGGATTGTAAAGGCGGTCCACAGATCGCGGCCACCATCAGCGGCGGTAAGTTCTTCGTCCGTAAAGCCCAGTAGGCGCACGCCGTCACCGGCGGATGCGAACAACTGGCTTAGCGCGCCGACGGGCACGCCGGCAGGGGTGCTGATCCCTTTGACCTGACCGTTTTGCAACGCCTCTGCCGCCGGGCCATACCCGCCATAGACGAGGGTGTAATCGGTTTCAGCGTTTACTCCCAAACCTTCCAGAAGGGCAGAGTTCGATCCCAGTGTGCCAGAATTCTGCGCACCAAGGGCGACGGTTTCGCCCTTCAGCGCAACAAAGTCCGCTATCGTGCCGGTTGTGGCCGCATTACTGCTGACGACGAAATGTTCCACGTTCTGCCACAGCATGGAAATAGAGCGCAGGTTGTCCTGCGCGCCGACTTCGGCCAGCGGGCCGGTGCCAGTCGCGGCAAAATAGCCATACAGACCCTGAAGGATGCCGAATTGCGCTTCTCCCTCGCGCAGCAGGCGGATGTTTTCACCTGAGCCGGCGCTGCTGATGGCCGACATGCCGATACCTTGGCTAGGCTGCAGCTTTACCTTGATCAGCGTCGAAAGCGCGACGCCGACGGGGTAATAAGTGCCGCCTGTTGAAGCGGTCGCAAGGATATAGTCCGCCTCTTGGGCGTGCAGGGGTGCTGCGGCGGTCATGGTCAGCGCTAATGCGGCAAGAGCGTTGCGTCCAGTATAGTTCATCGTTTCCTCCCGGTTTGTCGTCTAGTCTGTCCGGTCTGCGCCGGATCAGGCGTCAACTATGGCAGACCATCATGGATACGCCTATGGCAAATTTCCGCAGGGCCGCGATGCTGCGGCCATTCGCCCCTTTCGCGTTCTGGCAGGACTGCATAGGTCAGATGGGAATAGTTTTACGAAGGATTGCAATATGACGTCTTTGACCCGCCTGATGATAGTGCTGTCCGTTGCAATCCTACCCGGCTTTGCGATGGGCCACGACTATAGGGTAGGAGATTTGCATGTCGAACATCCCTTTGCCAGCGCGACGCCTGCAACGGCGATGACCGGGGCTGGCTATCTGACAATCCTGAATTCTGGCACCGAGGATGACACATTGATCGCGGTCGAGGCGGATTACCCCCGCGTGATGATGCACAACAGCGCGACCGTTGACGGTATCGCAAGCATGATCGCGATGGATGGCGTTACGATCCCTGCTGGCGAAACGGTCAGTTTTGCGCCTGGCGGGTTGCATGTCATGTTCATGGGCCTGGACGGCGATCCGCTAGACGTCGGTGAAAGCGTGCCTGCGACATTGGTGTTCGAAAAGGCAGGTCGTCTTGATGTCGTGTTTAAGGTAAAAAATGCTGATAGCCAAACGGCTGGTGCGATGGATCATGACGCGCACACCAGTCACTAGGACGTCTTGCCGCAATGGGCGCGACTAAAAGTGCAGTTGTGCGCCCGATGACTACAGGGCCAATCTGCTTTATGTCATGACGTGATGGCCCGGCCCAGTTTGGGGAATGGGCTGGACGCCGATGCGTAGGACGCTAAATCGTAATCTAGCCGCGCAGTCGAATTTGAATTCCACCCGAAGGAAGAAAATGATGAAAATAACAATCCTTGCCTTGGCAATGACGACCTTCGCAGCACCCGCGTTTGCCGAAAGCCACATGGCTGCCCCCACCGGCGACGTTGCTGGTGGTGAAGAGCAGTTCAACCGCCAGTGCATCGCCTGCCACGTCGTGCAGGACCCCGTATCCGGCGAAGTTCTGGCTGGGCGCAACGCCAAGGTTGGACCGAACCTGTACGGCCTTGCTGGCCGGATGCCTGCCAGCGTCGAAGGCTTCAACTACAGCGACGCCCTTGTCGCTTATGGCGAAGCCGGCGCGGTCTGGGACCAGGTGAGCTTTGTCGGCTATGTCCAGGACCCCACTGCCTTTTTGCGTGAAGCGCTGGATGACAATCGCGCCCGCAGCAAAATGGCCTATCAGGTGCGCGACGAAGGTCAGGCCACTGACCTTTATGCCTATCTGGCACGATTTAGCGCGGATGCTGCAGCCAACTGATCAGGTGGTCGCTTGACCCCTTCAGGGCCGTCGCGGGCAACCGCGGCGGCCTTTTTCTATGCGCATTTACGGGTGCATCGCGTTCGCTAGCCATGCCGGGCATCTTGGACAGGGCGGTCATCAGCCCTAGTTCAATATTGATAGGTTTTGAAAGGCAGTACTATGTCCATTACATTGTTCGCCATCTTTTTGGCCGCAACGGTCGCCGCTGGCGCAACTGGGATGCTGTTCCCAACCGGTGCTTGGTACAAAAGCCTGAAAAAGCCCGCTTGGACACCGCCGAACTGGGCGTTCCCAGTGATGTGGATCGCGATCTATTTGCTTATTGCCTTTGCGGGCGCGCGCGTTGCGCCGCTGGCAGGCAGCGCCTTTGCCATGGCTTTTTGGGCACTGCAGATTGCACTAAATACTCTATGGACGCCGGTGTTCTTTGGGTCGCGCTGGATTAAGGGCGCGCTCATTATCATAGGTGCGTTGTGGCTGGCCGTTCTGGGCGCGACCATCACGCATCTGCAGATTGATCTGTGGGCCGGACTTGCGTTTCTGCCCTATCTTGCTTGGGTCACGGTTGCGGCTGCGCTGAATTTGGCGATTCTGCGGTTGAATCCTGACCAGAAGCCGCTGGAATTGCACAAACTACCCTAAGCCGGGGTTGAAGCGCGCAGGGCTTTGGTGTCACGTTTCGCCATGTCACATCATATTCCTACTTGGGCTGAAACCGCCCCCCGCCTTGTTGCCGTCGCCGCTGGCCGCGATGCCGCCGATCTGGTTGTCCGCAACGTCCGTCTGGTCAATGTCCAAAGCCGAGAGGTGCTTGACGGCTGGGAGGTCGCCGTGGCCGATGGGCGCTTTGCCTATGTTGGGCCTGATGCCAACCATTGCATCGGCACCGCGACCGAGGTGATAGATGGCGCTGGGCGCTATCTGATCCCCGGGCTTTGCGATGGGCACATGCATATCGAAAGCGGTATGCTGACCCCTGCCGAATTCGCAGCCGCCGTGATCCCGCATGGCACGACATCCATGTTCACCGACCCGCACGAGATCGCCAATGTCCTTGGCCTTGCCGGTGTGCGGATGATGCATGACGAGGCGCTGATGCAGCACGTGAACATCTTCACTCAAATGCCGTCCTGCGCGCCTTCTGCCCCGGGTTTGGAAACCACGGGGTTCGAGATCACTGCAGAAGACGTGGCCGAGGCGATGTCTTGGCCCGGCATTGTGGGGCTGGGTGAGATGATGAATTTTCCTGGCGTTATCAATGGCGATGCGCAGATGCTGGCGGAAATGGCGGCGACGATGAACGCGGGCAAGACCGTGGGTGGCCATTATGCGAGCCCCGACAAGGGCATTCCGTTTCACGCCTATGCTGCGGGTGGTGCCGCTGACGATCACGAAGGCACCGCAGAATCTGATGCCATTGCCCGCGTACGGCAAGGCATGCGCAGCATGATGCGGCTGGGCAGCGCTTGGTATGACGTCGAAAGCCAGATCACGGCGGTGACGGAACGCGGGCTTGATCCACGTAATTTTATCTTGTGCACGGATGACTGCATGGCGGGAACGCTGCTGAACGATGGCCACATGAATCGCGTTGTGCGACACGCCATTGCCTGCGGCTGCGACCCGGTGATTGCGCTCCAAATGGCAACGATCAACACGGCCACGCACTTTGGTCTGGAACGAGAAATCGGCAGCATCGCGCCGGGGCGGCGGGCTGACATGATACTGACATCCGACCTGATCACACTACCGATCGAACGTGTCATCGCGCGAGGACGGACAGTGGCAGTAGACGGAAAGATTACGGTGGATTGCCCGCATTACGATTGGCCCGACGCGGCACGTCAGACCGTGCATCTGGGCAAGGTACTGGCCGCCGATGACTTTGCGATCCCCGCGCCGCAAGGGGCCAATGCCGTAACCGCCAAAGTGATTGGGGTAGTGGAAAATCAGGCACCGACCAAGGCGCTGAAGTTCGAACTGCCGGTGACCGAAGGCGGTGTTCAGGCGACGGGAGAGGTCTGCCAGATCGCGCTTGTGGAACGTCATCGCGGCACGGGCGGCGTAACCAACGGCTTTGTGTCCGGCTTTGGCTATACAGGCTCCATGGCCATCGCATCCAGCGTGGCGCATGATAGTCATCACATGATTGTCGTCGGCACCGACGCCGACTGCATGGCAAAGGCGGCTAACCTTCTAGGAGAGATCGGCGGCGGCATTACGGTCTGGAAAGACGGTGTGGAAATTGCGCGTGTTGCACTGCCTATCGCGGGCCTGATGTCGGACCGCCCGGCAGCGCAGGTTGCCGCCGAAGCTGATGCGATGATCGCCGCAATGGCCGACTGCGGCTGCACGCTAAACAACGCCTATATGCAGCATTCCCTGCTGGCGCTGGTCGTGATCCCAGAACTGCGGATCAGCGATCTGGGTTTGGTTGATGTGACCAAATTTGAACTGACACCCCTGTTCGAGGGACCACAATGACCGATACCCGCCCCCTGCATTGCCCCGATGTTCCGGCGCCAGAAGTCTTTGACGATGCCGCTGCTGCCGTTGTCCGGCTTTGCGCGCTTTATGACGCGGCGACGGCGTTCCTGACCGACCGGTTTCAGCATGTACTGCGCACCGGGCAATCGGACGTCAGCTATCGCGCCTATTATCCCGAAATCCGGTTGATCACGACCACGTTTGCCCCCACAGACAGCCGGCTGTCCTTTGGCCATGTGCCGCAGCCAGGGACTTATTCGACGACAGTGACGCGCCCCGACCTGTTTCGACATTATCTGGAACAGCAGATCGGTCTGCTGATGCAGAACCACCGCGTGCCGGTGACGATCTGTGTGTCCACCACGCCGATGCCTGTGCATTTTGCCGTCGCGAACGATCCCAATGTCACGGTCCCGCAGGAAGGGGCCGCCGATTTCCACCTGCGCGACATCTTTGACGTGCCGGACCTGTCCACCACCCACGACGATATCGTCAATGGGCATGGTTTTCTTTATCCCGACGGTGCCGCGCCGCTGGCACCCTTTACCGCGCAGCGCGTGGATTATTCGCTGGCCCGCTTGTCACACTACACTGCCACGAACGCAGAGCATTTTCAAAACCACGTTCTGTTCACTAACTACCAGTTCTACATCGAGGAATTCGAGGCCTTTGCCCGGCTGATGCTTGCAGACCCGGACAGCGGCTATATCGCCTTTGTCGGGCCGGGCAATCAAGTCATCACTGACCCGGACACACCGATGCCGACCCCGGTCAAGCTGCCGCAAATGCCGACCTATCATTTAAAGCGCAAACAGGGGGCCGGGATCACGCTGGTCAACATCGGGGTCGGGCCGTCGAATGCCAAGACGGCAACCGATCATATCGCAGTGCTACGTCCGCACGCTTGGTTGATGGTTGGGCATTGCGCCGGTTTGCGCAATTCGCAGCGGCTGGGGGATTTCGTCCTCGCCCATGCTTACCTGCGCGAAGATCACGTGCTGGATGACGATTTGCCGATCTGGGTGCCAATCCCGGCGCTGGCTGAAATCCAGATCGCCCTGGAAGACGCCGTTAAGGCTGTGACCCAGTTGGAAGGCTACGAACTGAAGCGCATTATGCGGACTGGCACGGTCGCCACCATCGATAACCGCAACTGGGAACTGCGCGATCATTCCGGGCCGGTGCAGCGTCTGTCGCAGTCCCGCGCCGTGGGTCTGGATATGGAAAGCGCGACCATCGCTGCCAACGGTTTCCGGTTCCGCGTGCCCTATGGCACACTACTTTGCGTGAGCGATAAGCCCCTGCACGGAGAGCTGAAATTGCCAGGAATGGCCTCTGATTTCTATCGCAGTCAGGTCGCGAACCACCTGATGATCGGCATCCGGGCGATGGAAACCTTGCGCGAAATGCCGCTTGAACGCATCCACAGTCGCAAATTGCGTAGCTTTGAAGAGACAGCTTTCCTTTGAACCCAATTAAATAAGCGTTTTTAGGCAAATTTACGCTTGCACGAGCGCGCGAACCGTTATGTTGTCACACAACATCACGTTTAATCATGACCAACCGGCCCCATAGGCGGGGATCACTCAAGGGAGAAACTACGAATGGCAACGAAACCGATGACCAAAGCGGCACTTGTCGCAGCGCTGGCTGAAAAGACAGGCATGGACAAGAAGTCCGCAGGCGCTGCTCTGGATGCAGTGACCGCGATCATCACCGAGGAAGTGTCCGGCGGCGGTGCAGTCACGCTGCCTGGCGTTGGTAAGATCTATTGCCGCGAGCGTCCCGAGCGTATGGTCCGAAACCCTGCCACCGGCGAGCAGATGAAAAAAGATGCCGACAAAGTCGTCAAGATGACGATCGCCAAAGCGCTGAAGGACAGCGTGAACGGCTGATCTTGCATCCTGCAGGAATTGAAGAAAGGGTCGCCCTCGGGCGGCCCTTTTTTCATCCGAGGTGATATGGACTTTAAATCTCTTTTCATGGGCTTCGCTTTTGCGGCGATGTGGTCCTCTGCCTTCACCTCGGCGCGGATTATCGTGCAATACGCGCCGCCGCTGACCGCGCTGTCGTTGCGGTTTCTGATTTCCGGGATTCTGGGCTGCGCAATCGCCTGGGCGCTGGGCCAGTCGTTTCGACTGACGCGGCGACAGTGGGCCGGGGTGGTCATCTTCGGTCTGTGCCAGAACGCGCTGTATCTGGGTCTGAACTTTATCGCGATGCAGACAGTGCAGGCATCGCTGGCAGCGATCATCGCATCCACTATGCCGCTACTCGTTGCGCTTGCCGGTTGGCTACTGTTCGGCACGCGTGTCCGTCCGCTGGGCATCGCGGGTCTGATCGCCGGTGTGGTTGGCGTTACGTTGATCATGGGCGCGCGGCTGTCGGGCGGCACCGATGTCGTCGGCTTAATATTGCTGATCGTGGGGGTCGTGTCCCTGACTGCGGCGACACTTGCTGTCATGGGCGCATCCTCTGGCGGGAACGTGCTGGCGATCGTCGGGCTTCAACTGTTGGTAGGGGCCGTGCTGACGGCGATACCGGCAATGGCCTTCGAACCCTTCGTCGTTGATTGGAATTGGGCGCTGATTGCCGCGTTCTTTTACACCACATTGGTTCCGGGGCTTGCAGCCACTTGGGTGTGGTTCCTGCTGGTGGGCCGGATCGGGGCGGTGCGCGCCAGCACATTCCACTTCTTAAACCCTTTCTTGGGCGTCGTCATTGCGGCAGGTTTTCTGGGCGAACAAATTGGGCCTCTTGATGTAATTGGCGTCGTCGTCATCGCCGCAGGCATCCTGACCGTTCAGATGAGCAAGCAACCCGCGAAAACGTGATTGTGTCGCGAGGCGGGAACCGAACGCACTGCTGCGCGGTTAACACCCCATAATATAGGAAGGATCTCTCATGCGCAGCATCATCTACATCATCGGCCTTATCGTCGTCGTTCTGGCCGTCTTGTGGTTGGTCGGTCTGGTCTAGCCAGACGTGGATTAACCAGTTCAGGCTTTCACGCTCCGGGCGTGGCAGCCTTTATCTTGTCTGGACCAGCTGATGATCCAGAAATGCCTCGAAGGCATCAAGGTCGATCCCGTCGATCTGACCAAACCCCTGCATCCAGACCGCCGCAGAGCGCAGCGCGTCGGGTTCCAACTTGCACCATTTGACGCGTCCGCGCTTTTCCTGAGAGATTAGCCCTGCCGCTGTCAGCACCCCCAGATGTTTTGAGATCGCTGCCAATGACATCTGAAATGGCTCTGCCACGTCAGTGACAGCCATGTCGTCCTCTAGTAGCATGGCTAGAATGGCCCGGCGCGTCGGGTCGGCCAGCGCGGCAAAGGTGGTATCCAGATCTTGTATCATGGGGCCATTAGGGCCGGGTTGCTGCAATCGTCAACCAATTGGTTGAATTTGATTTAGCTGAAAAATGACGTACCTCGGACTGCTACGCCCTTCGCAAAAATGTAGTAAATTAAGCAATAACAATGACTTAACGTGGCCTAGGGTCACCTTGACTCAAGGCACCCCGCCGCATAAACGGTGCAGAGTAATTTACGGGGCATTTACCACGTGTCAGACAGCCCGGATCCAGCCGACCATGCCGCTCGCCTTCAGGCGTTAGAGGCGAAATTGGCGGCCCGGCGCAGTGTTGTCGCGGATAACGGCCAAACCGACGGTCACTACCAAGGGCAGCTTGCTTGGCGCATGGTGATCGAACTTGTCGCCGGTCTTGGGATCGGTTTTGGTATTGGATATAGTCTGGACCGGTTCTTTGGGACCCTTCCGATTTTTCTGGTGCTGTTCGTTTTGTTAGGGCTGGGCGCTGGTATAAAAACCATGATCCGCTCTGCTGACGAAGTGCAGAAGAAACAAATGGCGGGCCAAGAGGGGCCGACTGCCAAGAGCGAGGGTGACATACGTGGCTAGTCATACGGCAACCGAGACGACCGAAGCAGCGACCCACGGCGCAGAAGCGATTGCGGCCCACGGCGGCGACGCCGTCGCACATGGTGCCGATGCAGCGCACGATGCCGGCGGTCTGGTGTTTCACCCGCTCGATCAGTTCATCGTTCGCCCGATATTTGGTGAAGGCGGCATCTTTGACTCTGCTGGCTCGATCCCGGCGATCCATTGGTACACCCCGACGAATGTAACTCTGTGGCTGGCTCTTGCTGTCCTGTGTGTTGTTCTACTGTTCGTCGTTGGTTCTCGTGGTCGCGCAACGATACCAAGCCGCATCCAATCGGTTGGAGAGTTGTTCTACGGCTTCACTCATAAAATGGTCGAAGATGTCTGTGGCAAAGAGGGTCTGAAGTATTTCCCTTATGTTATGACACTGTTCGTGTTCATCCTGTTCGCAAACTTCCTTGGCCTGGTGCCGATGTCCTTTGCAACTACCAGCCACATCGCTGTCACGGCGGTCCTTGGTTTCGGTGTGTTCTTCGGTGTGACGATCCTTGGTTTCGTGCTGAACGGGCCGTCATTCTTGAAGTTGTTCTGGATGTCTGAAGCGCCGCTGTTCTTGCGCCCCATCATCGCGATCATCGAGTTGATTTCCTATTTCGTCCGCCCGGTCAGCCACTCTGTCCGTCTGGCAGGTAACATCACCGCTGGTCACGCCGTGATGAAGGTTTTTGCCGCATTCGCCGGTATCGCGATTGTCAGCCCGCTGTCAGTTGTCGCGATCACGGCCATCTATGGTCTGGAGGTCCTAGTGGCCGGTATTCAGGCCTACGTCTTTGCCATTCTAACTTGTGTCTACCTCAAGGATGCGCTGCATCCGGCCCACTAGGGTCAAGGTCCACAGGTAAGTCTACGAACCACCAACGCAATTCCACCATCGTAAGGAGATAAGATTATGGAAGGCGATATCGCAAGCATGGGTCAATTCCTCGGTGCCGGCCTCGCAGGCATCGGTACTGGTCTGGCCGCTCTGGGTGTTGGCAACGTTGCCGGCAACTATCTGGCTGGCGCACTGCGCAACCCTTCGGCCGCTGCTTCGCAAACTGCGACGCTGTTCATCGGCCTGGCCTTCGCAGAAGCACTGGGGATCTTCTCGTTCCTCATCGCTCTGCTGCTGATGTTCGCAGCCTAATACGCTGAACAACATCCTTACGACTTTCCGGCGCGGGGCAACCCTCGCGTCGGATCGTTGAAACCAAAGGTAACCGGGGACACAGATGGCTACTACAGACGTCGTCGCACAAGAAGTCGAAGCGGGCATGCCGCAGCTTGATTTCTCGACATTTCCGAACCAGATTTTCTGGCTTCTGGTCGCGCTGGTCGTGATCTATCTGGTCCTGTCCCGGATCGCCCTGCCGCGCATCAGCGGTGTGTTGGCGGAACGGTCTGGAACCATTTCCAATGATCTTGCTGCCGCAGAAGATTTAAAGTTGCGCGCAATTGAGGCTGAGGCGGTCTATGAAAAGGCTCTTGCCGACGCCCGCACAGAATCAAACCGCATCGGTGACGATGCACGCGCCGCCGCGCAGGCCGAACTGGACGCAGCATTGGCCGACGCCGATGCAAAAATCGCGACCCAGACGGCCGCAGCCGAGGCAAATATTGCTGAAATCCGTGCCAGCGCGACCGACAACGTTGCGATCGTGGCAAAGGATGTGGCGCAGGCGCTTGTTTCTGCAATGGGTACCACTGCAGATCAGGCAGCAGTCGATGCTGCTGTCGCCAACCGGATGAAGGGCTAAACCATGCGTTATCTGATGATCCCGCTGTTCACGGTTCTGGCGTCCCCCGCTATGGCCGCGACTGGCCCGTTCTTCTCGCTACGGAACACGAACTTCATTGTTCTGATGGCGTTCATCCTGTTCATCGCCATCCTGATGTACATGAAGATCCCATCCAAAATTGGCGCGATGCTTGATGCGCGCGCTGACGGAATCCGGTCAGACTTGGACGAAGCCCGCGCCCTGCGCGAAGAAGCACAGACGCTGCTGGCCTCTTACGAGCGCAAGCAGAAAGAAGTGCAGGAGCAGGCCGACCGCATCGTTGCCAATGCTCGCACTGAGGCAGAGCGTTCTGCCGAAGCGTCCAAGGACGACATTGAAGCTTCGATCGCACGCCGTCTGGCCAGTGCAGAAGAGCAACTGGAAAGCGCTCGCGCTGCCGCCATCAAGGATGTGCAGAACCGTGCTGTGACTGTTGCTGTTGCTGCCGCCAAGGACGTGATCGCAAGCCAGATGAACGCTGTCCGCGCCAATTCACTGATTGACGAGTCGATCGCCACGGTGAAGGCTAAGATGCATTAAGTTGCGTCTGCCCAACTACAAAAAGGCCCCGGTCGCGAATAGCGCCGGGGCCTTTTGCGTTTCAGCGCTGGCGTTCGATATCGAGACGCTTGCGCGCAAAAGCTTCGTTTTGAATCGCAGTCTGCTGATCCTCTAGTGCGTGCTGGACGTAGTCCAGATGTGCGTTGATCGCGGCCTGCGCCCCTTTGGTGTCGCGGTTCTGGATGACGACGTTGATGGCACGGTGCTGGCCTAATAGATCGCCTCGCGTCAGCCGCTGCTGAAACATGACGGCGCGATTATAGAATACGCCTTGCCGCAGCAGGTCATACATCGATCGCATCATATGCAGCAGGATGATATTGTGACTGGCCTCGATGATCGCAAGGTGGAAATCGGCGTCCAACTGCGCTTCGTCAGTGGGGTCGGACTTGCGGTGCGCCGCTTCCATCTTCTTAAAGATGGTGTCGATCACGGCAAGGTCGGTATCGGTGCCATGTTTCGTGGCGCGCACGGCGGCCAGCCCCTCCATATCCCGGCGAAAGCTGATCGTGTCGAACAGGGCGACTGGGTGGTCGGCAAACAAATTGATAAGGGCAGGGGCAAAAGCGCTGCCCAGCACGTCAGCGACATAGACACCCGCACCAGCCCGTGCCGTGAGCAGGCCGCGCTCTTGCAGGTCTGCCAGTGCTTCGCGCAAGGACGGGCGCGACACCTCCATACGCTCGCTTAACTCGCGTTCTGAGGGTAGCCGCTGACCGGGACGCAGTATGCCGCGCAGGATCAGGTCCTCGATCTGGCGGGCAATCCCAATGGACAGTTTTTCCTGAGTAACGGGCTCGAACGGCATAGTTCTCTCTTAGCTAAGTTGGTCAGGTTATATGACCAGTTTCGCTTTGTCACAAACGAAAAGGGCCGCCCCAGCGGGGCGACCCAATATTTCACGACGGTAAAAGCCTTCGTTTAGTTCGGCGTGATAACGATATCGACGCGGCGGTTCTGTGCGCGGCCTTCAGCCGTCAGGTTCGTCGCGACAGGCTGGTCTTCGCCCCGGCCGATGGACCGGATACGGGCGCTGGACACGCCATAGTTCGCCAGAACCGACGACACGGCCTGCGCGCGGCGCTGGGACAGGTCAAAATTGAACGCTGCATCGCCTACATCGTCTGTGTGGCCAATGACGTTCACTGTCGAGTTCGGATACTGCCGCAGCGAATTTGCCAGCGTTGCCAGGTTGCCCTGTGCTGCACCGGAAACGGAAGTGGAGTTCGTGGCGAACAGAATATCCTGCGGCAGGGTCACGGTCAGGTTCTGGCCGTTATTCACGATGCCGACGTTGCCGCCCATCTGGTTGCGCAACTCTTGCTCTTGCTTGTCCATTTGGTTGCCGACGGTCGCACCCGCAGCGGCACCCAGCGACGCACCAATCAGGCCGTTGCGGATACGCTCACTCTTGTTGTCACCAGTGGCCGCGCCAACCAGCGCACCCAGACCTGCACCAATGGCAGCGCCCTGGCCGGTCATAACGTTGTCATTTGGGCCACCGGTGCCAGCGCAAGCTGTCGTCAGGGCCAGCGCGGCGGTTGCAAGGGTCAGGTTCAGGCGTGTTAGGGTGATCATGCAAATCTCTTTCATTTTGAGCCCCGGTGATCCGGGTCGGTTAGTGGCATATATATGCCGCAAAAAGCCAAGTTATCCAATAACGCACAGATGTCAGGCATTGTTCCGCTGATCTGCTGTTTGTGTTTCTCGCGCGGTTTCCCAGGCCAGCAGTGTCCGTTTGACAGACAGCCCCCAGTGATAACCCCCCAGCGCACCTGATTTGCGCAAGGCGCGATGGCAGGGAATCAGCAAGCTGACCGGGTTTCGCCCGACAGCCGTGCCGACGGCACGTACCGCTTTATCACGGCCAATGCATTTTGCGATCTCACTATAGGTCGTCACATGACCGGACGGAATGCGCAGCAATGCCTCCCAAACCTGAATCTGCAGCGGCGTACCGATCATGAACAGCCGGGCCTCGCCCACACCTGTCAGCGCGGCATGCGTCCAGTCGGCGATACGCTTGGGCGCTTGTTTATAGGTCGCAGCGGGCCAGCGGGCGGTCAGATCTGCCATCGCCGCCTCTGGTCCCGATTCCGCTGCAAAGGCCAGACCGCAAAGCCCCTTCTCCGCCGCCATAGAAAGGACCGGACCAAAGGGGCTGTCAAACCAACCCCAATGCACTGTCAGCCCCTCACCCTTGCGGGCAAATTCGCCGGGAGTCATTGCCTCCCACCGGATGAAAAGATCATGCAGGCGGCTGCTGCCGGAGAGACCGACCTCTGCTGCTGCGTCCAGCGTCGTAAAGTTGCTGCGCAGCAGGTGCCGAGCGTGATCTAGCGCGAGGAATTGCTGATACCTCTTGGGCGATACTCCGACCCAAGTGGTAAAGACGCGCTGCACATGGCTAGAACTCATGCCAAGGGACTGGGCGAGCTCTGTCAGCGGCAGGGGTTCGCCTGCGCGGTCATCAATCAGCGCAATAGCCCGCGCCATGACATCGTAATGATAGGGTGCATGTTCCATGCCTCAGACATTAGGGTTTACCGCCGCAGCAGGCGACCCGGAACTTGCGCTTAGCACACCGCACGGGGCACAAAGCGGACATGACACAGCAACTTGATTATCAGACGATCCGCGAAATCTTTGCCCGGTTTCAAGCGGCCGAGCCAGAACCCAAGGGTGAGCTGGACCATGTGAACGCCTATACCCTTGTTGTCGCGGTGGCCCTATCGGCGCAGGCGACAGACAAAGGGGTGAACAAGGCCACCCGTGATCTGTTCGCCATCGCCGACACCCCGGCCAAGATGTTGGCGTTGGGGATCGACGGCGTCACCGAGCACATCAAGACCATCGGTCTGTTTCGGCAAAAGGCCAAGAACGTCATCAAGCTCAGCCAAATCCTTGTGGACGACTATGGTGGAGAGGTCCCCAATTCACGCGCTGCGCTGGTATCTTTGCCGGGTGTCGGTCGCAAAACAGCGAACGTGGTGCTGAATATGTGGTGGGGGCATCCAGCGCAGGCTGTCGATACACATATCTTTCGCGTTGGAAACCGGACAGGCATCGCGCCCGGCAAGGATGTGGACGCCGTCGAGCGGAAAATTGAGGACCACGTTCCCGCAGATTTCCAGCGGCACGCCCACCACTGGCTGATCCTGCACGGACGCTACACTTGCGTCGCGCGCAAGCCAAAATGTGCCGCGTGCCTGATCCGCGATCTTTGCGCCTATGACGACAAGGTGTTCTGAGCCGCGGCCAGCCACATCGCATCCAGCGCGTCGATGGCGACTGGGTCAAACCGATCCTCTTCCTTCCAGTATTTGCCACTGGGGACATAATAATTCAGGCGTGCCTCTTCTGCATCCGCCTGCGCGGCTATGCTGCGGTCAAAGGGAGAGGTGGGACGAACTAGATCGTCGCGATGCCCGCGCGGAAACACCAACTGGCTGTCCACCGTCGATAGGTTGATGCAAGCGCACCCCGCCCGGGCTGCCATCACCTGAAGCCGGGCCGATTTGGCGGGCAGTGATCGCAATGTAACATCCTGCCGCAAAGGATCAGGTGTGCCTGTGCCATAGAAATGCGTGGGGCCCGTTGCGGGATAGACCATGTCGCACCCCAAGAACGCCATAACCGATGGCTTTAGCGCCGCCAGCGCCCAGTAACCAGCGGTGAACGCCATCGTCCCCCCAGCATAGACGAAGCCGCCACAGGCATTCTGCGCGGGGACATAGTCGTCTGCGGTGATGATCCTTTGCCCTGCCGTAACGGACGGGGGCTGGCGATCAGGCGGGAAATCACTCGGGTGGATCAAATCGTCCCAATCAGAGCGCACCTGCCACGCATTATTGATTGCGATGATGCGATCAAATGGCGCGCGCGGCCAGTGCGTGCAATCAGTGACAGATGGGCCGGAGCCCAGAATTAGTACCGCAAGCATGTGTTATCCTTATTAATTCGCATCTTGACATAACTAGTGGTGCATTCGCCAACGTCGAGCCTGACCAACGTGTCGGAGCCTCCGGCGGACATATTTTTATTCGAATAAAAAAGGAGGTTGGTGCGACATTCTGGACTTTGTCACTTGGTGCGCACCTAGTAATGGCGGCTTTCACCGTCAGCCGTCAGCCGTCAGCCGTTCGCGGCATGCTTGCCTATAACACCCGTCTATCCAAAGCAAACGACCTTAATAGCGCGTTAATTTTACCCGAATGAAAATATGTTGGGGGGCTGCCTGCGGTGGCGGTGGCGGGGGGGGCTAGCCCCCCAGACCACGGTACAGCCCGTGCTCTATTCACCAAGTTTGGCGTGAACCTCGGCTAAATAAATTTCGCCGATCGGCATATTGTTGTCTAGGTTTTCGAAATCATGGCGGAACAGTTGAAAGTCTTTTTTGTAGATTTCATAGACCAGACGCATCGACAGGTCGTCGAAGTAATCCGACACCTTGTCCAGCCGCCTGGGGCCATGACCTTCATTTTCGTTGAACCGGGGGATCATGGCCAGGTCAATCTTGTGCGGCGTATCGACCGCCGACAGCACGTCCTGCATCCCGTCGTTGAACGCTTCAGTCCAGAAAATCTTGTCATAGGTTCCGCCGTTCATGATGAACGTCGAGATGTGACCAGACGTGGCAGACCAGTGAATGTCTGGGTCCATCGGACTACACCAGCGGATTGTGTCGCGGGCGAACAGCAGGAAACGGCGGAAGGACTGAATCTGGTCGAATTCGAACCCGGTTTCCGGGTCGCCCGCCTCGATCCCATATTTCTGGATCAACAGCGGAACCAGATTGCCGCGATAGCGGCGGCCGTTGCGCTGGATGCCGCAGATTCTATCAAAGAAGGATGACACGATACGGGTGTAAGGATTGCTCACGCCGGTAAAGGTATAGCTTTTATGCGCCTTCACGTTGGCGCTGATTAACGGCTGCCTGTCATCCATCGCCCACTCGTGCATTCCGGCCTGTGCGTCGTGGATATCGCCATCAAAGATCGGAATAGAACATGATCTAGTCAATGGTCGATCAGGCGCACTTTGGCACGACCCGATAGACCATGCTTTCACTTTCCGTCATCCAGGTGCCTGGAAAACCCATCGTGTCTACCCTTCCGGTCCGGATTGAACTGCCGGAGGTCGTTTTCGTTTCTGTCTGAGTGGACCGGGAAATGCAAAGAAACCCTGTGAGTTCAGGTGCCGTTCACGTCAGGACAGCTATGGATGTGGGTAAACTGGAGCATAGCGGCCTTTTCACGGCAAAAATCGCTTTTTTCTTCTCTGTCACAAGGATCGGGACGCGATTATTCAGCAGGCCCGGCAACTGACGGCCGTAGGCGATTGCATTGCAATCCACTTTGACGCCCGTGCGACGAAAGAGGCTTATGCTCGCATCCAGGCCGCGCTGGCTGATAACCCGAACGTGGCCTTTGCCCGTCTCCACATCAAATGCGGCTGGGGTGAATGGAGCCTGGTGCAAGCAACGCTATATGTTGTGGTGTAGGCGTTTCCACGGGCGACCCATTTTCACATGGTGTCTGGCGATTGCATGGCGATCAAGTCTGCCAACTACGCCCACGATTTTCTGGATCGCAACGACAAGGATTATGTCGAGAGTTTTGACTTCTACGACAGCGAGCGGATCAATACCGGCTTTAAGGAAGAACCTCTGATCTATCGCCACTGGTTTAACGAACGCACGCAAAAGCGGCGGTTCTATTGGAGCTTTTGGGCGCAGCGTAAAATTGGCTGGACCCGGCCGTTGCCGGCAGATGTGCAGATCATGATCGGGTCTAAGTGGTGGTGCCTGCGGCGGCGTACGATCGATGTGATCCTGGATTTAACGAAGACCCGGCGCGATGTGATGCGATTTTTCCGCACGACCTGGACCCCCGAGGAGACCTTTTCCAAGCCGTGGTGCGGCACCTCATACCCGGCAAGGAAATCGAAACGCGCACGCTGACGTTCCTGATGTTCACCGACTATGGGATGCCTGTGACCTTCTACAACGACCACTATGATCTGTTGCTCAGCCAGGATGCCCTGTCTGCGCGCAAGATCAGTCCAGAGGTCAAAGAGCTGAAGGCGCGGCTTGGGCTACTTTACTCGTCCGAGGGGCAGGATTTCAACATTTCGAACGAGGGGCGCAGCCTGTTCACCTTTCAGACCGGACGTGGCCACATCGGGCGACGGTTTGCCTCGCGGTTCTGGCAAACCGAAAGCACGCTGGGCCGCGAGCTTGAACTGCTGATCTTCGCCTGCAAGAAGTGTCATGTCGCCAAGCGGATTTTGGAGGCGATTAAGTCACAAACGCAGATCCCGGCGATCGCCTATCTGTTCGGCTAAGAGGGCACAGAGATGCCCGATCTGGGCGGCATTCAGGCCAGTCAGGGCAAGCGGAGGCCCCACCGGCGGGCGCTGATGCGGACGCTGTTCTATTACTACGACAATGACCGACTGATCGTCTGTCTGGACACGGCCAGCATTGATCTGATGCAAGATTTCTTTTCGGACCGATCCACGACAAAGGCGCTGAAAATCGAATGCGGCTTGTCTAACGGTTATCTAAGCGGTTATGTCAATTGGGTCGGGTTGGCGGAGAAAAGACGCCGCAAGACGCGCTGGCGCAGCTGCTGACGACGATCCGGTATGACATCATCTTTGAATCCGACCGGATCCAGGATGCAGGGTTTGCCAACCATTTGCGTATCCGTGAAAGCGCCACGCCGGCCGAAAATGCCCCAGCAATCGTGGCCTTCCTGCAGCTGCCCGACAATACCGCCCGCACATTGGCGGAAACGCCTTATCTTTTCGTTGATTGAGGACAGACCATGACCTTTGAGTATGATGACCAGAACATCTTTGCCAAGATTTTGCGGGGCGAGATTCCGAACCGCACAGTGTTTGAAAGCGATTATGCGCTGGCCTTTGAGGATATCGCGCCGCAGGCCCCCGTACATGTGCTGATCGTCCCGAAGGGGCCATATGTCAGCCTTGACCATTTCGCCGCCGACGCCAGCGCCGAAGAGCAAGTCGGTTTCATGATGGCAGTGGCAGAGGTCTGCCGGATCAGCGGTGTGGACGAGGGTTTTCGCGCGATTGCCAACACCCGTGCGCATGGTGTGCAGGACGTGCCCCATTTCCATATGCACATTCTGGGCGGCAAGCGGCTTGGCCGGATGTTGTCCGACTGACGACAGGCGGCGCGTTTACTGTCCGGACGTCAGCGACAGGAACACATCTTCCAGATCCGGCTGTTCGCTCGTTACGTCGCGGATAGTGATGCCGGCGTCGCGCACCGCCTGAAGGATTTGGCCTGCAGGTGTCTTGCTGGACTGGTAGGTGAAGGCAAAGGTGCCGTTGTCGCGCCGCTGGCCGGTGATGCCGCCGGGCAGGGGGGGCAGGTTAGGGTGATCGGCGTCGGGGGTAATCACCAACGTTTTTTGATCCAAAGTGCCCAGCAGGTTTGCCGTGGTGTCGCGGACAATCATGTCGCCGTGGTTGATGATCGCGATTTCGTCGCACATCTGCTCGGCTTCCTCCAAATAGTGCGTCGTCAGGATGATCGTCATGCCGTCGTCGTTCAGCTTGCGCACGTTCTGCCACAGCATGTTGCGCAGCTCGATATCGACGCCGGCCGTCGGCTCGTCCAGCACAAGGATCTGCGGGCTGTGCACCAGCGCCTTGCCAAGCAATAGCCGCCGCCGCATGCCGCCTGACAGCGACCGGGCATAGGCGTCGGCCTTGTCGGTCAAGCCGATCAACTCAAGGAGCTCATCGGTTTTGCGTTGCGCCTTTGGCACACCATAAAGGCCTGCCTGCACGTCCAAGGATCCGCGCGGGGTGAAGAAGGGGTCAAGGTTAGGCTCTTGCGGCATGATGCCGATGGCGGCGCGGGACTGGCGTGGGTTTTCGTCCTGATCGAACCCCCAGATGTTCACTTTGCCTGCCGTTTTCACGACCAAACCTGCCAGCACGTTGATCAACGTCGATTTGCCAGCACCATTCGGCCCCAGCAGTCCAAAGATCGACCCGCGCGGAATGTTCAGGTCAATGCCCTTCAGCGCCTCTTTCGCCGGGGAACGGCCCGTGGGGGCATAGGTCTTTTTCAGGCCAGAGATTTCGATAGCGTTGTCGGTCATGGTCTTGCCTTTTTGCGGTCGTGCGGGGGCTGGCACAGGGGGCGGTGCTGGGCTAGTGTCCTGTTTGATCTATGGCGGGTCCGGCCCGCGACAACAGACAGGCATTCCAATGACACGTCCCGCCCCCGAAACCAAGATCGTTCACACCCGCAAAGTCGCCTGCGACGGCGGCGAAGGTGGCCTTGGCCACCCGCGCGTCTGGCTCGCAATTCCCGAAGAAACCGGGTTTGTCGAATGCGGCTATTGCGACGCGAAATATATTCTTGAGGGCGACCACTAAGTCCGCCACGACGCACCAAACGATACGAATTAAACCGACCAAACGAGGAAGTTCATCATGGCCAATGCGTTTGGAAAAGGCTGTCACCTGCATCTAATTGACGGATCAGCATTCATCTTTCGCGCCTATCATGCGCTGCCGCCGTTGACGCGCGCGTCCGATGGGTTGCCGATCGGTGCGGTGTCCGGCTTTGTGAACATGCTGCAGCGCTATGTTGAAAATAACTCTGGCCCCGATGCGGCGACGCATGTGGCTGTGATTTTCGACAAGGGCAGTCATACGTTCCGCAATGACATGTACGACCTGTACAAGGCTAACCGCGAGGCGATGCCAGAGGATCTGCGTCCGCAGATTCCGCTGACCCGCGTTGCGACCCGTGCGTTCAACATCGCTTGCGAAGAAATCGAAGGGTTCGAGGCGGACGATATCATCGCCACCTTGTCCCATATGGCGCGTGATGCTGGCGGGCGGGTGACGATCCTGACGTCCGACAAGGACATGATGCAGCTGGTCGGCAACGGCGTCGAAATGCTGGACCCAATGAAGAACAAGCGCATCGACCGCGAGGCGGTCATCGAAAAGTTTGGCGTCGGGCCCGAAAGCGTCGTCGATGTTCAGGCGCTTGCTGGCGATTCTGCCGATAACGTCCCCGGCGCGCCCGGTATCGGGATCAAGACTGCCGCCCTGCTGATCAACGAATTTGGCAATCTTGAAAGCTTGCTGGACCGCGCGTCAGAGATCAAGCAGCCCAAGCGCCGCCAGGCCCTTATTGACCACCGCGCGCAGATCGAGCTGTCAAAGCGGCTTGTGCAGCTGGACTTCGGCATGACGCTGCCGTTCACTCTCGACGATCTGGAAATCCGCGACCCAGTGCCTGACGTGCTGCTGGGGTTTCTGGCCGAGATGGAGTTTCGCACCGTCTCCAAACGCATAGCGGAACGGCTGGGCGCGCCTGTCCCTGTGATCGAGGCGGCACCGGTCGCCGACGTTGCGACCCCGGACGACGTGCCATTCGACGCCGAGACCTATGAATGTGTCCGCACGCCAGAGGCATTGCAGGTCTGGATCGACCGGATCATGGAGCGCGGCTATGTCGCCGTGGATACTGAAACGACGTCCTTGAACGAAATGCGCGCAGATCTGGTTGGCATCAGCCTGTGCGTTACCGCCGGGCAGGCCTGCTACATCCCGCTGGCGCATAAGTCCGCGGCGCAAGACGATCTGTTCGGCTCTGATGCGCGGGCCGAGGGGCAGATGGATTTCGATGCTTGCCTCGCCGCGCTGAAGCCTGTGCTTGAGGATGAAAGTATCCTTAAGATCGGGCAGAATATGAAATATGATGCGAAGATTTTTGCGTTGCAGGGCATCAATATTGCCCCAATCGATGACACAATGCTGCTATCCTATGCGATGCACGCGGGCCTGCATAATCACGGCATGGATACGCTGTCGGAACGTTATCTTGGTCACACGCCGATCCCGATCAAGCCGCTGCTGGGCACCGGAAAATCTGCGATCACATTCGACCGGGTGCCGATCGACGATGCCGTGAAGTACGCGGCAGAAGATGCGGATATCACCCTGCGTCTATGGGAACTTCTAAAGCCGCAGCTGCACGTCAAAGGCGTCACTACCGTTTATGAAACGCTGGAGCGGCCGCTTGTGCCGGTGCTGGCGCAGATGGAAATGGCGGGCGTCAAGGTCGACCGCGATACGCTGTCGCGCATGTCCAATGCCTTTGCCCAAAAAATGGCGGGGCTAGAGGACGAGATTCAGACCCTTGCTGGCCGCAAATTCAACGTGGGATCGCCTAAGCAGTTGGGCGAGGTCATGTTCGACGAACTTGGCCTGACCATGCCCGACGGCAAGAAGCCGTCCACCGGCAAGACCGGTGCCTATTCCACCGGTGCCGACGTGCTAGAGGATCTGGCCACGATCCACGACCTGCCGCGCCGCATTCTTGACTGGCGCCAGCTGTCCAAGTTGAAGTCGACTTATACTGACGCGTTACAGGGACACATCCACCCTGATACGTGTCGCGTCCACACGTCCTATTCAATCGCCGGGGCGAACACTGGGCGGTTGGCGTCGACGGATCCGAACCTGCAAAACATTCCTGTCCGATCCGAAGAAGGCCGCCGTATCCGCGAAGCGTTCATCGCTGAAGACGGCAAAGTGCTGGTGTCACTGGATTATTCCCAGATCGAGCTGCGTATTCTGGCGCATGTCGCTGGTATCGAAGAGCTGAAGCAAGCCTTCCGCGACGGCGTTGATATTCACGCTTTGACTGCGTCGGAAATGTTCAACGTGCCACTGGACGAAATGACTCCCGACATCCGCCGTCAGGCCAAGGCCATCAACTTTGGCGTCATCTATGGCATCAGCGGTTTCGGCCTTGCTCGCAACTTGCGCATCCCGAGGGAGCAGGCGCAGGGCTTTATCGATCGCTATTTTGAACGCTTCCCGGGCATCCGTGCCTACATGGACGACACGGTGAAATTCGCCAAGGATCATGGCTATGTCCAGACCCTGTTCGGGCGTAAGATCAACACGCCTGAAATCAACGCCAAGGGGCCGCAAGCTGGTTTTGCTAAACGCGCCGCGATCAACGCACCAATCCAAGGCACTGCGGCTGACGTCATTCGCCGCGCGATGATCCGCATGCCAGACGCCATCAAAGGCCAGCCGGCCAAGATGCTGCTGCAGGTCCACGACGAACTTCTGTTCGAGGTCGAGGACGGCGCGCAGGACAAGCTGATCGCAACGGCGCGCGACATCATGGAAAACGCCTCTGATCCGGCGGTCAAGCTGGACGTCAAATTGGCCGTTGAAGCGGGACAGGGGCCGAACTGGGCTGCCGCGCATTGATGCAATCAGGGGCTGGCACTGCTGCCCCTTTTTCCTAATTTTGGAACATTTCCGCCGATTGATCCGTTGGTTTCAAAACAACGGGAACAAAACCGAGGGAAATATGTCAGAAAAAAATCTGCCATCACTGGGGCTGGCACTGCTGCCTGTCGTTTTGACACTGGGGCTTTTGGCGCTTCAACTTTTCTATTACGGCGATTTCACCCCGCATATTCCGCTGGTCATTGGCCTTGCGATTACGTCGTTGTTGGGTGTGCTGCGCGGGCAAAAATGGATGGATGTGCGCGAAGGGGTTTTTCACGTTATTCACGTGTCTATGCCCTCGGTCGCTGTGTTGATCGTTGTCGGTATGATCATCGGCACCTGGATCGCGTCAGGCACGGTGCCGACGCTGATCTATTACGGACTGACCATCCTGAACCCGTCGATCTTTCTCGCCGCTGCCATGATCCTGTGCGCGGTGGTTTCGTTGTCTTTGGGCACCAGCTGGGGCACCATCGGTACTGTCGGGCTTGCGCTGATGGGCATTGGCGCGGGCTTTGGCGTGCCGGTTTATTGGACCGCAGGCGCTGTGGTGTCTGGGTCGTTCTTTGGTGACAAGATTTCACCGCTGTCGGACACCACGAACCTTGCACCTGCCGTCACCGGCACGACGGTGTTCGACCACATCCAAAACATGCTGCCGACGACGGTCCCTGCGATGCTTATCGCTCTGGTCATCTATCTGATCGCTGGCTTCGCGCTGATCGACAGCGAAGGGTCGTCCTTTGATGCCATCACCGCCATCACGACAGAGCTGCAAAGCCAGTTCAGCATTGGCCTTGTACCGCTGTTGCCTGCTGTCGTCGTTATCGGATTGGCGCTGACCAAGAACCCACCGCTGCCGTCGCTGTTTGCTGGCGTGCTGGCAGGCGCTGCTGTTGCGATATTCTGGCAGGGTTACGGGCTCCACGATGTCTTTGCCTTTGCACAGTCGGGCTACAGTATCGACACTGGTATTCCCGATATCGACAGCCTGCTGAATTCCGGCGGCATCCAGTCGATGATGTGGACGATTTCGCTGATCCTGATCGCGCTTGGCTTTGGCGGTGCGCTGGAACGGACCGGCTGTCTGGAAGCGATTATCAACGCGATCATTTCCCGCGTCAGCAGTTTTGGCGCGGTGCAGACCTCTGCCATTGCGACGTCCTTTGCGACCAACATGGTGGCGGGCGATCCCTATATCAGCATCGCGCTGCCGGGGCGGATGTATGCGCCGCTGTATCGCGGCATGGGCTACTCCACGCTAAACCTATCCCGCGCTGTTGAAGAGGGCGGTACGTTGATGTCGCCGCTTATCCCGTGGAACGCCGGCGGTGCATTTGTCATCTCTGCGCTTGGGCTTGGGATCATGGACGGAAATTTGGTAAATCTCTTGTATATCCCGCTGTCCTTTGCCTGCTGGACTGCACCTGTAATAGGCATCTTCTATGCGCTGACGGGCCTGTTTTCGCCCAAGGCGACGGACGAGGAACGCCGCCAGTGGGAGAGTTCGAACGAGGATGTCATGGACATGTCGGACCACACACTGGGCAAACACGCCTGATCCAGATGCTGCCGTTGCCTCACGAACCTGCCACTCCGGCGGGTTCGTGTGGCAACAGACACAAAAAGATTATGACCATGACCAAGGATGCAAAAGCCGATTTTAGGGACTGCGTATAGGATGTGCAGGCCGGGATGCTGGGCCTGACAATAGATGGCAAGCTGGTGCCAATGTCGCCCAACCTGAGCAAGACGCGCGACGGCAAGATCTGGTTCATTTCCGCTAAGGGTGAAGAGATCGTCAAGAACACACCTTCCTCCCCGTCAGCTGGTGCTTTGTCATCTCGGACGCGAAATCCGGCCTTTATGCCAACGTCGAAGGCACATTACCCCATGATGACGACAAAGAAGTCCTGGGCGAGATCTGGAATATTGTTGCCTCTGCCTGGTTCGAGGATGACAAGCAGGACCCCAATTTGCGCTTGATTGCCTTCACTCAGTTCCGGGCCGCTGGTGGCTGTCCACCACCAGCGGCGTGAAGTTCTTGTATGAAATTGCCAAGGCCAACTTAACTGATACGCAGCCCGATATCGTTTCAGGCTGAACTGACGTTTTGATCGCAATCAAGCGCGATTAACAAAAAGACGGGCCACTTGGCCCGCCTTTCGTCTTCCGGGTGATGCTCGATCAGTTGACGGCTTTTGCATCCAAAACGTCGGTGCGCGTTGATGCTGACTTTTCAATCGTAATCCGGCGCGGCTTCAACGCCTCGGGCACTTCGCGCACCAGGACGATATGCAGCATGCCGTTCACATGGCTCGCACCGGTTACGCGAACATGATCGGCCAGATGAAAGCGACGTTCGAACGCGCGGGTCGCGATCCCGCGGTGCAAGAACTTTCGACCAGATTCATCATCGGACTTGCGCCCGGTCACGATAAGGGCGCGGTCGTTCACCTCAATCCCTAGGTCATTGTCAGCAAAACCGGCGACGGCGATGGAGATCCGCCAAGCGTCGTCTTCAGTCTTTTCGATGTTGTAGGGGGGGTAGGTCGATTGGCCGACATCAGCGGCCAGCGCGCGATCCATGAGGTCGGCAATCTGATCAAAGCCAACTGTGGCGCGGTAAAGGGGTGTCAAATCAAAGCTACGCATCGGGTCATCCTTCTCAAAGCGATAACGTGCACGCCCTCCCAAAATGGGACAGGCGTTTCGCGGGTACAGCCCGTTATGGCACCGTCCCACCTATGATGTGGGTCGCTATTTGCAGTGGTTCAAGTGGCTGCCGCTAGGGTCTAACAAACTTGGCACCGGTGTCGCTGCGCGTGCCGCTACTGGTGAAGCGCGGCTGCGGGGCCACCGAGGTCTGTGCGATTTGCCCCTGATTTGAACGGTGCGCAATCAGAACCGCATCGATTGCAGACGCCGCCGATACAGCGAGCGAAACAGGATCGCCGTTCGATGTGCCCATGGCCGACATGATTGCGACGATGCGGGATTGACCGTTCTTTGTCCAGAAAACCGGCGCACCGCTAGCCCCGAAATCGGCTGAACAGGACATCATCAGCACGCCGCGCGCCTGATCCAGCACATGACAAACCCGCTGCAGGCTGGCGGCATTAGCGCGGTCGCGGGCATAGGACACGACCGCGACGTCAGCCTGCACCAAGGGTGCCGGCCCGATACCATAGGGGCTTAGGCTTGGCAGGCGGACGGGGCGTTCCAGTTCCAACACGGCCAAATCGACGGCGACGGCAGCATCTCTCGGTCTGTCGCCGTGGTGCTTATAGGATGGGTGCGGTGTGACCTTGATGATGGCGCGTGTTGCCATGGCCCGATTGTCGCGCAACCCAGCCAGAAAGGTAAAGGTTTTGACCGGAATACTGCTCCCGTCGTCGGCATATACGCAATGCGCGGCCGTAATTATCAACGTCTCTGAGATCATTGACGCGGTGCAAAATCCGCTGCCCGCAATATCCAAACGCCCCACGGCCTGCCAGCCACGGCTGCTTTCACCCGTATCAAGGGTTTGCAAGTTTGTGTCTTGTGCCGCAGCCAAACCCGCCCAAAGCGTCATCACTAGTGCCAGAAAATGCCGCATGCCCTGCCTAACCTATTGGTCCCTGCGGTTGTGGTCGCACGGTATTCAGGCTGGATTAAGGCACCCCACGCAGATTGGGAACGGGGTTGGCGGCAATCTCGCGCGTCAGGGCCGGCGGCTGTGGCCCTCCGGTTGCCCAGTCCAGAAGTTCGACAGTGTGCACGATAGGCACGCCCGCTTCGGTCCCTATCTGCATCATGCAGCCGATATTGCCCGCAGCGATAATCTGCGGCGACAGCGCCTTGAGAGTTGCCACCTTGCGCGCCTTCAACTGGCCCGAGATTTCGGGCTGCATCAGATTATAGGTGCCAGCAGAGCCGCAGCATAGGTGGCTGTCGGTAGGCTCTAACACTGTGAAACCAGCCCGCTTCAGCAGGTCCTTGGGTGCGGATTTTATTTGCTGGCCATGCTGTAGCGAACAGGCTGCATGATAGGCTACGCGGAGCCCGCTGCCCTCGCTAGTGGTTTCTGACGGCAGGCGCAGCGCGTCAATTCCTGCAATCCCGCCCTTAGCGACGTTCAGGTCGATATGCGGCGACCCAGCTGGCAGCAAGTCCAAGATGACCTCGCTGACGTCCTTAGCAATCGCCGACACGCGCGCGGCGTCGGCGGCCAGATCGGTGTTGCGGAACATATGGCCGTAATCCTTGACCGTTGTGCCGCAGCCAGACGTGTTGATCACGATCGCATCAAGGCCGCCCGCATCCATCTGCGCTGTCCATGCATGGATGTTCTTGGCGGCAGTTGCGTGTGCCTCGGCTTCCTTGCCCATGTGGTGGGTCAGGGCACCGCAACAGCCTTGCCCTTCGGGCACCACAACCTCTGCCCCCAATCGGTTCAAAAGGCGTATTGTGGCATCGTTAATGTCAGTATTCAGTGCGCGCTGGGCGCAGCCGGTCATCAGCGCGACGCGCATCTGCGGCGCAGCCACGGTAAATGTTTGCGGGTCATCATTGCGGCTGACCGGAGGGATTACCTTTGGGGCCATGCGGATCATCGCGCGCAGGCGGGGGTCGGGGATCAACCCGGCAAAGGGTTTCGCAATTTTCGCCCCGAGCAGCGCCAGCCGGAACCGCCCGGGGTACGGCAGTACCCTCGCCAGGACCCAGCGCAGCATGCGATCACCCATAGGGCGCTTGTAATGCTCGTTGATATAGGCGCGGGCGTGATCAACTAGATGCATATAATGCACGCCCGACGGGCAAGTCGTCATGCAGGCCAGACACGATAGACAGCGGTCGATATGCTTGACCGTCTTGGCGTCAGGCACCCGTTCGTTTTCCAGCATGTCCTTGATCAAATAAATGCGGCCACGCGGGCTATCCAACTCGTCCCCCAGAATCTGATAGGTCGGGCATGTCGCGGTGCAAAACCCGCAATGCACGCAGGCCCGCAGGATTTGATTGGCCCGCGCCGTGCCGGGGTCGCGCAGTTGGTTTTCGGTAAAGGTTGTCTGCATCAGCCCATCACTCCGGCATTAAGGATCCCGCGCGGGTCAAATCGCTTGCGCAAGCCGCGGCTTAACGCTGCGACGGCAACAGGTTCAGGGTGAAAGCGTGGAATCGCTGCATTGGTGTTGCCGCGCACTCGGGTCGCATGGCCATTGCCAACATCCGTGCGCAGATCGCGCTCTGCCTCGCACACGACCCACAGCAACCCGCCGCCCCAGTCCGCCATGACCTGGACGTCACCTCGCGCGCGCAGGGCGCTGACCATGGTAGGCATCGCCGACGGCCGGATCGATATGCGCCAGACATCACCGGATTGGTCTGCAAAGGCGCGGGCGTCGCGCGCCGCAGACCAATCGGCATCGCCAAATGTCACAGCGCCAAAGTGCGCCAGATCCTGGGCAAGCCGGTCCGCGCGGTAGGCCACGGATTCACTGAACCCTTCCAAGCGGACCATCGCTACACCGTCCACCCAAGCCGCCCCAGTCACGTCATAGGGCGAGCCAAGCGCTGCCGACATCGCCGCGACAGCTTGCGCTGCGTCCAGATCCGGGATCGAGAGTGTCGCAACTGCCTGCGGCAAGGGCAGCACCTTCAGGCTGACCTCTGTCATCACACCCAGCGTACCGTATGACCCCGCCAACAGTTTAACCAGATCGTAACCGGTGACGTTCTTCATCACGCGGCCACCATTCTTGACGATATTCCCAGCGCCATCGACAAACCGCACGCCCAGCAGATGATCGCGGCAGGCCCCAACCTGAATGCGGCGTGGACCGCTGGCATTGGTCGCGACCACCCCGCCAATGGTCGGCACGCCATTTGTCTTAAGCAGCGCGCGCATATCCGTCGGCTCGAATGCGAGCCGCTGCCCTTCGGCGGCCAACGCAGCCTCTACTTCCGCCAGCGGCGTTCCTGCCTTTACCACCAGCGTTAGTGCGCCCGGCTCGTACAGACTGATCCCGCTCAATCCGGTCGTCGATATGGGCTGACCATCCACCATAACGCCTCGGGTGCCACCGCCCTGCACTGAAATCAGCCCGGCTGAATCGCGGATCATTCCCGCCATTTCGTCTTCGCTTGTCGGCGTCATGGGCGGTCCTGCCTTCTTCTTGTCGAAAATATCTCGGGGGTGTGGGGGCTGGCCCCCCACGGCGTCACGCGGCGCGGTGACTTTCGCTCGCGTCCAACGGAAACACCTTGGCCGGGTTCAGCAGCCAGCCCGGATCGAACACATCTTTCACAGCCATCTGCGCATCCAGATCAGCTGTGTTGAACTGCACATGCATCAGGTCGCGCTTTTCGATGCCCACGCCGTGTTCGCCAGTCAGGCAGCCGCCCACTTCCACGCAAAGCTTCAGGATTGCGGCCCCAAATTCCTCGCAGCGTTCCAGATCGCCGGGCAAATTGGCATCATACAGAATCAACGGATGCATATTGCCGTCGCCTGCATGAAACACGTTGGCCACGTCCAGCCCGTATTCCGCCGACATCTGGCTAATGCGGTCCAGCACGTGTGGCAGTTCCGTGACCGGGATCGTGCCGTCAAGACACATGTAATCGTTGATCTGTCCCATCGCGCCAAAGGCCGATTTGCGCCCGAGCCAGATTCGGGCCGCCTGATCGGCGTCACGCGCTTCGCGCACTTCCACCGGGTTGTGGCGGCCGGCGATCTCTCCGATCAGGGCCAGCTGGTGATCAATCTCGGCGTCCGATCCTTCGACTTCGATGATCAGCAGCGCCTCGCAGTCGGGGTAACCCGCCTTGGCAAAGGCCTCGCAGGCGACGATGCAGGGGCGATCCATGAATTCGATGGCCACGGGCAGCACGCCCGCCTTGATGATGTCAGACACGCAGGCCCCTGCCACGGCGTTGCTGTCGAAACCGATCAGCATCGGCCGCGCGCCTTCGGGCTTGTGCAGGATGCGCAGTGTAGCCTCTGTCACTACGCCCAGTTGGCCCTCTGAGCCGCAGATCACACCTAGCAGGTCCAAGCCGGGGGCATCCAGATGCCCCCCGCCAATCTCGACCACGGTGCCGTCCATCATGACCATCGTTACGCCCAGAAGGTTATTCGTCGTCACGCCGTATTTTAGGCAATGCGCTCCGCCAGAGTTCATCGCAATATTTCCTGCGATGGCACAGGCCAGCTGCGACGACGGGTCGGGTGCGTAAAAGAATCCCTCCGCTTCGACAGCGCCAGTGACACTCAAGTTCGTGCGGCCGGTCTGCACCCGGATGATCCGGTCTGCATAGTCGGTTTCCAGCACGGCATTCAGGCGCGCGACGCCAAGGATCACGCAATCGGCGGTCGGCATCGCGCCGCCTGCAAGCGATGTGCCGGACCCGCGCGGCACGACGGGCACGCCCATGTCGTTGCAGATCCGCAGGACGTCCGACACCTCTTGCGTCGATGCGGGCAGCACCGCCAGCAGCGGTGGGCAGCGATAGGCCGACAAGCCGTCGCATTCATATGCGCGGGTTTCCGAAATGTCGGTGATGACCGCATCGGCCGGCATGACGCTGCGCAGCCGCGTGGCAAGCAGGTCCTTCAGCGCGATCACGCTGGCGTTGGGCTGTGGCATCTGCATCGCAAGTCCCCCTTAATTGGTAAGATATTATAACCAATTTGCGGCGCTGGCAAGAAGTCCTTCCCATGCTAGATGTTCTCCATGATTATTACATCTCATCTTGCGGCGCTGGGCGTCATCGACATGGTCGCGCTGGGCCTGATCGTAGGTTTGTGGTTGCTGCTGGGCTGGCTGATCGAGCATCCCAGTGCACGCCGCCCGTCGGTCACCGTGCTCGTTGCGCAGCGGCGGCGCGACTGGATGAAGGTCTTCGTGACTCGAGACCCGCGCATTTTTGACAGTCAGATCCTGTCGAGCCTGCGGCAGGGAACATCCTTCTTCGCGTCCACCAGCATTTTTGCCATCGGTGGCGTCCTTGCACTTATGGGTAACACTGACCCCCTGCGCGGCGTCGCGGCAGATGTGATGCAGGCGGCAACTCCCACGCTGGTCTGGCAGGTCAAGCTGGGGCTCGTAACGCTGTTCCTAGTCACAGCGTTCCTGAAATTCGTCTGGTCCAACAGGGTCTTCGGTTATTGTTCGGTGCTGATGGCCGCCGTGCCGCAGGACCCGGACCACCCCGATTCCTATCCCCTTGCCGCACAGGCCGGAGAGTTGAACGTCCGCGCAGCGATGAACTTTAATCGTGGGTTGCGGGCGATGTATTTCGCGCTTGGCGCGCTGGCTTGGCTGATCGGGGCATGGGCCATGATTTTTGCAACCGTCATCGTCGGCTGGACAATCTGGAGCCGGGAATTCGCCTCCATGCCCCGGCGCATTCTACTTGGCGAGGTTGTTTAGCGCCGCGATCCGCGTCCTTCGCGCAGCCACGCTCCGACGGTCAAAAGCGATGCAATCAGCAGGAACGCCCAAGCAGGCATGATCGGCGCGATACTGACCGCGGCGGTGCGATAGGCCCCGCGCGGCATAATGCCAAGCCAGCCCCGCCCGGCAGCCGGCCGCCCTTCACGCACGCTGCGCAAATCGATGGCCCCGTCCGAGATATTTACGATCCCGCCGCGCGTGTCATCCACAGCCGGTTCCAGAAGATCACCGGTCGCGATCGTCTGCTCAAACTCTTTCGGTGCTGCAGATCCCAGTGCGATGACGCTGTCCAGCGTGCCGTTGGTCAGACGATAGAGGCCCACATCCGGCGCTGTCCAAAGTGCCTCGAACCGGCCGGGGCTGACCTCGGTCAGTGGCAGCATAGTGTCGGTTCCGTCAGGCGCTGTCACCGTGACGTCCGGCGCGGTCTCTTCCAGCGTGCGGCGGATGATTAGCATGGTCTGCCCAGTGGGCTCGACCCACAGCGCCTCTTCTTCCAGCTCTGGCTCTTTCATCATCCAATGCGCCAGCCTGCGCAGCAATTCCGCCTGCGGCCCGCCGCCTTCGTAACCGCGATCCCACAGCCAGCTTTGGTCGCTGGCAATCAGCGCAACGCGGCCTTCGCCGACGCGGTTCAGGGTCAGCAGGGGGCGGTCGTCCAACCCGGTCATCAAGACCTCTGCGCCGTCTGGCACAGTGGTATCAACCAGCCGGAACCAGCGACCCCAGCCGGGGCCTTCGCCTGTCGCGGGCGGCGGCGACATCGCCTCCAGCCCCTCTGTCACCGGATGGCGCTCGCCCAGATCGCTAACCTGCGGCACAAAGCCTTCCTCGAATACCCGGGCCGTGGGCGCACCAGGCAGGATGGTTTCCAGCGGAGAGCGATAGATACTTTCCGCCCCGCCATATTCAGGGCCAGAGGACACCAGCACCGCGCCGCCATTGCGCACGTAGTTCGCGATATTTTCCAAGTATATCGCTGGAAGAATACCGCGCCGGCGGTAGCGATCAAAAATGATCAGATCGAAGTCCTCGATCTTCTCCATGAACAGCTCGCGCGTGGGGAAAGCGATCAGCGATAGCTCTTCCACTGGTACGCCGTCCTGTTTTTCCGGCGGGCGAAGAATGGTGAAATGGACCAGATCGACGGCAGCGTCGGCCTTCAGCAAATTGCGCCACGTCCGTTCGCCCGCATGCGGCTCGCCACTGACAAGCAGCACGCGCAGCCGGTCGCGCACGCCGTTGATTTGCACGACAGCGGCGTTATTGCGCGGCGTCAGCTCGCCATCGACAGTGGGAGTGTCGAATTGCAGCACGTTCATACCAGCATGAGGCAGATTGACGGGCAGTTGGATGTCTTGCCCAACGGGCACTTGAAACGCCATCGCCGCGCCGCCGTCGATGCTGATGGCTAGGGGTACAAGAGCATCTGCCGCGGGCGCAGCACCCTGATCCTCGATCCGCAGGGTCAGCGTCACCGGCTCACCCAGAATGGCAAAGGCCGGGGCGTTCGATACAACCAGCCGCCGGTCCCAGTCATCCGCCTGCCCTGTCAGCAGCGCGTGCAGCGGCGCTGACAGGGCAGGCGTGCGTTCCAAATCGTGCAAACGGCCGTCGGTTAGCAGAATAACCCCAGCGATACGGCCCTGCGGCTCCTCTGCCAGCGCATCGGAAAGGCCCGACATCAACTGGGTGCCGCTGTCTCCCTCGCCGTCGCCCACGGTGACGACCCGCAATTCGGTGTTGTCCAGCCGCGCGACCTCGGATTGAACGTTTGCAATCGCCGCCTCGGTCTGTGTTTCACGGTTGCTGATCCGCTGGCTGGCCGATTGATCGATGACCAGCACCACGATATCGGACAGGGCCTCGCGGTCCTCTGTCTGTACGGCGGGGTTTAGCAGGGCGGCCAGCAAAGCAAGCCCCGCCAACCCGCGCAGCCACCAGCCTGGCAGCTGCCGCCAGATCGCTAGGGCGACCCCAAGCGCGACCAGCGCGCTCACGACATAGATCGCCACCATTGGCAGCAGCGGATCAAGCACAACAGTCCCGGTCACAGCGCAAGCCCCCTGCTTCTTCTCGTCCTAACTACCTTCGCCGGAGGCATCTCACCGCGGCAACTCGCACAAGACCAGATCATTGTCCCAACCTTTCCAGCAGGTTCGGCACATGCACCTGATCTGACTTATAGTTGCCGGTCAGTACATGCATGATCAGGTTCACGCCAAAGCGGTAGGCATATTCGCGCTGGATCTCTCCGGCCTGACCCCGTCCCACAGGGAACATCCGGTTGCCGCGTGCGTCGATGGCCCAGGCGCGGGCCCAGTCGTTGCCGCCGATCACGACCGGCGTGACGCCGTCGTTCAGATTGCGGAACGGCATGCCGTCGGCCAGTTCGGCGTCCGGCGGTGCGGCCTCGACCCAGACGTCGCGGCTGTCGGTGCGGCCGGGAAAGTCCTGCAGCAGATAAAAGGTCCGCGTCAGGACGTGGTCGTCGGGGATCGGTTCCAGCGGTGGAATATCCAGCGACCGCGCGATGATCTGCAGTTGCCGCCCCTCGGAACTGGACGATCCAAAACGGGCGGTATCCGCATCGCGGGTGTCGAACAGGATCATCCCGCCTGACCGCAGATAACGGTTCAGCTTGGCATAGGCGTCCCGGCTGGGTAGGGGTGCGCTTGGCACGATGGGCCAATAAAGAAACGGAAAAAACGCCAGCTCGTCTTGTTCCAAATCAACGGCCATAGGTGCGGCCGGTTCTATGGATGTGCGCCGGAAGAGAGTGTCCGACAAACCGCGCAAGCCAGCCTCTGATATCTCGTCCGTTTGCGCATCACCGGTCGTAACATAGCCCAGCACGACGCTGCTGGTCGCCTGAATGGCAAAGGCGTCCGTATCCTGTGCGGCGGCAGGGCGGGGCGCAAATCCGGCCAGAAACGCTAGCGTGATCGCTGCGGCGATATCTGCGCGCGGCCCGCGTAGACGGCCACCGACGGCCAGTGAGGCAATCACATCCAGCATCAGCATGACCAGTGCGGCGGCCAGCAGCCAGCCCTGCAACGGCGTTTCAGCGCGGACTTCCAGCCCTTCAACGATGATGCGAGGGGGCCATTGGGCGGTGGACAGGATGGTGTCCGCTTTGGCGATATTTACGGCGATGCGGGCATCGTCATTGGCGTACAGGCCGGGCGGCAGGTCCGATCCGGTGGTGCCTTCTGCAAGCAACTCTCCTGCGATACCGGCCTGTGCAAGGGCGTCGTTAAGACGGCCAAATGCGTCCAGTTGCGCCTGCGGCAGCCAGATGGTGCCGTCGAGCGCCCCAGCTTCTGGCGAGGCGGCGCGAGTCGAGATAGTCAGCCGTTCCAGCATCTGCACGAAAAGGCCCGATAGGGGCAGTGTGGACCATTCGGCATTGGCGGTCACATGCATCAGCACGATCTGCCCTTCGCCCAATGTCTTGCGCGTGACCAGCGGCGTGCCATCGGCCAGCTGGGCAATCGACCGGTCTGCCAGCGATGGATCGGGCTGCGCCACGACCTGAGAGGTGACGGTCACATCATCCGGAATTTGTAGCCCGAAAAAGGGCGAGTCTTCGGGAAAGGGGGCCAGCGATTTCGGCTCTCCCCAACTCAGCGCTCCACCGACGCTGCGCCCGCCAGCGCGCAGGCGCACGGGCAGCAAGGGATCCTCGACCGTGCGGCCAACGTCAGAGGCTGCCAGGCGCGGGCCCGCAAAGCGCAGCAGAAGCCCGCCATTTTCGACCCATTGTAGAAGGGACTCTTCCTCTGTCCCGGCCAGATTGGCGACATCGGCCAGCACGATCACGTTCGGGTTGGCCTGCAGGACATCGGCCAGCGTGCCGTCGATCAGGTCGGCAGTCGGGGACAGGGCCTCTTGGAGGTAGTAAAGCGGCGATAGCAGATCGAGGCCTTCGGCATCGCCGCTGCCCGCAATCAGCGCGACCTCGCGGCGGCGCAGGGCGTCGTCCGTCAGGGTGACTGCACCCGCAGACCGGGTCGCGGCAACGGCAAAGCGGCTGACCCGGTTGCGCAGTTCGGGCGGCAGGGACAGGGTCAACTCTGCCATGTCGTCGCCTGCGTCGAATGTCATGTCTACAGCAGCCAGCACGCGTTCCGTTCCAGCAGGATCAAGACCGATCGCCTGCACGGGCACGGTCAACTCGGGGCCGCTTGGGGTGCGGACGGCGGACAGGACAATTTCGCCATCTTCGAACCTTGCGGGACGCAGGGCAACGGTGCTGCGCGGGGTCTGAAAGACAGTGACGTTGCCGTGCGTTTCCAGCGCACTGAGCAGTGACGCGCGGCTGTCGCGGTCCAGTCCGTCAGACAGCCAGAACGTCTCAAAATTGCCATTCAACGTATCGGCGAAGGCGGTGATCGCGGCGGTATTCGGCGTCCAAGGTGCGGGGGCGACGTTCGGCAGTTGTTGGGCCAAGACGGCTGCCGGCAGAAAATCGGGGCCATCAACTGGCGGGGTGGTCAGGGTGACGACCGCAGCGGTGCGGTTTGCGCGGGCCGCTTCGTTCAGCAAGGCGGACATGCGATCGGTTCGCGCATCCCAGTCGCGGGCGTCGGCCCATGTGCCATCGGCAATGATCAGCAGCGGATCGGTGCCGGGCCGTGCGGCTTGGGGATTCAGGATCGGTCCGGCAAAGCCGATGATGACGGCGGCCACAGCGGCCAGCCGCAACAGTAGCAGCCACCACGGCGTGCGGTCGGACTGGCTTTCGTTGTCGGTCAACCCCAGCAGCAGTGCCACGCCGGGAAAGCGACGGCGGATCGGTGCTGGCGGTACGGCGCGTAGTAGGAGCCATAGGATCGGTAGCGTAATCAGGCCCAGCAAAAGCCAGCCAGAGGTAAAGGCGAGGGAACTGAGAGTGAACATCAGGCGGGCCTTTTGCAGTTTGCGACGTCCTGGGGCGCTGCCCGAGACCCCGAGGTATTTTTAACGAGAAGAAGGGGGGGGGTGGTCCAGCGCGTCATGCGGGCTGGGCGAGGGATTGGTAGAGCCACAGCAGCGCCTGCGTGGCGGGCGTTTCGGTGTGGTGGGTGCTGAATTGCCAGCCGGTGGTGCGGGCCAGTTGGGTCAGGTGATCCTTGCGCGCGGCGAGGCGGTCTAGGTAGCGGTTGCGCAGATCGCCGGCTTTCAGGGTTTCATGGCGCAGGGCACCGGTCATGGATTCAAAGATCGTGCGGCCGTCGAAGGGAAAGGCTTCTTCTTGCGGGTCTAGGATTTGCACCAGTGCGCCGCGCACGCCACGGTCGGCGGCGCGGGTCAGAGCATCTTGCACCGGGGCTATATCGCCCATGAAGTCCGAAATGAAGACGGCGCTGGAATGCGGGTCCATGCCGCGTGCATCTGGTAAGGCGTAGTCGGCGGCGTCATCCTGCGCCAGTAGGCTGGCCATCTGGGTGATCTGGGCCGTGCCGCGGCGCGGTGGCAGGTCACTGCCGGTCAGGCCGACCCGCTCGCCGCCCCTGATCAGCAGGATCGCGCAGGCCAGCGCGAGCTTGCGAGCGACTGTCGCCTTTTCCGGCAGCTTGTCGGTCGAGGCAAAGCGCATGGAGGCTCCGCGATCCACCCACAGGACTACCGATTGCGCGATTTGCCATTCCTTGTCCTGCACAAAACTTGCATCCGACCGGGCCGAGCGACGCCAGTCGATGCTGCGGGCGTGATCGGTGCTTTGGGCTGGCCGATATTGCCAAAAGGTATCGCCGGTGCCTGCTCTGCGCCGCCCGTGATCGCCTAGGATCACGGTGCTGGCCAGATGCGTTGCTGCCGCCAGCAGGGGGGGCAGCGTGCTGGCCTGCTGTTCGGCAGCGGCGCGAAGGACGGCTGCGTCGGTCATGCGGCGCGGCTGGTCCGGGTGACGTCAGCGGTGATGGTGTCGATGATGGCATCTAGATCTTCGCCGCGGGCGCGGGCGGCAAAGGACAGGGCCATACGGTGCTTTAGCACCGGGCCGGCCATGTTGCGTACGTCGTCGGCGTTTGGGGCAAGGCGTCCTTCTAGCAGGGCCTGCGCGCGCACGCACATCATCAGAGCTTGTGCCGCGCGGGGGCCGGGGCCCCAGCTGACGGCATTGCGGATCACGGCGGGGGCGTCCGCGTCAGGGCGGCAGGACCGGACTAGATCAAGGATCATTTCCACGATGGCATCACCCACGGGCATCCGGCGCAGCAGGGTTTGGGCGGCCAGCAGTTCGTCCGCAGTGAATACGGCGGTCGCCTTTTCCTCGGTTGCGCCGGTCGTGGCGATCAGGATTTCACGTTCTGTCGCGCGGTCGGGGTAGAGCACGTCGATCTGCACTAAGAAGCGGTCGAGCTGCGCCTCTGGCAGGGGATAGGTGCCTTCTTGTTCGATGGGGTTTTGGGTGGCGAGCACATGGAACGGGCGGCCAAGGGGGCGGTGCTGGCCTGCGATGGTGACTTCGCGTTCCTGCATTGCCTGCAACAGCGCAGATTGGGTTCGCGGCGATGCGCGGTTAATCTCGTCCGCCATTAGCAGCTGGCAAAAGATCGGACCTTCGACGAAACGGAACTGGCGGGTGCCGTCGGGCATGCTGTCCAGCACCTCTGAGCCCAGAATATCGGCGGGCATCAGGTCGGGGGTGAACTGGATGCGGTTGCCGTCCAGACCCATGACGGTGGACAGTGTATCGACCAGCCGGGTCTTGCCCAAACCGGGCAAACCGATCAGAATCGCATGACCACCGCAGATCAACGCGGTCAGCGTCAGATCGACAACGCGGTCCTGCCCCAGAAAACGGTTTGCGATAGAAGCGCGTGCCTGGCCCAGCTTGTGACCCAATGTTTCGATTTGTGCGACCAGATCGTCGGTGTCGGACATGACAATGCCTCCTGCAATTCTATGTCTATCATATCAGCACTTATCCCGGTTGGCCCCAATGGCAAAAGCAACAGACGCACAAAAGAACGTGACACCGAGCGCCGAAGGGCTGGCTACCGCCGCCCGCAGCGCCCAAAGCGGCAAAGGATTGCCGCCGGTCCATCTGTGGAACCCGCCCCATTGCGGTCAGATCGACATGCGCATCGCGCGGGACGGGACGTGGTTCTATCAGGGTACGCCCATTGGAAGGCCAGCGCTGGTGCGGCTTTTTTCTACGATCCTGCGGCGGGATGGCGATGACTACGTTTTGGTCACTCCGGTCGAGAAGGTCGGTATCACGGTCGATGATGCACCCTTTGTTGCGGTCGATTTCCAGCAGCGTGGCGGTGATCTGGTGTTCGAGACGAACGTCGGCGACACGGTCGCCGCTGATGCAGATCACCCGATCCGGGTGACGCGCGATGCCATCAGCGGCGAGCCGTCGCCCTATGTCATGGTGCGCAACAAGCTAGAGGCGCTGATTGATCGCAAGAGTTTCTACCGACTGGTCGAGCTGGGCGAGACGCAAATCGTCGATGGTGTGGATTGGTTCGGTCTGCGGTCAGGTGGCGAATTCTTTGCGATCATCCCGGCGGAAGAGCTGCCGGGTTAGACCGGCTTGAAGCTCATTTCCACGACATAGCCGTCTGGCGTGCTGCGGCGGTCTACGGTGGCAGCGATCTGCTGGGCAGAGGCGTCCATTATCCGTAGGCCCAGCGATGTCAGCGGGTCGTGCTTTGTCTCGTCTTCGATAGCGCCGACACCGTTGTCACGGCAGACCATCTGTACCTTGCCGTCGGGGGCATAGGCTAGGGTTACATGCACCTCGCCGGATTGATCCGCGGGAAAGGCATGCTTGATCGCGTTGGCGATACATTCGGACGCAACAACGGCCAGCGCCGTCGCCTCGGTCGAGGCGAGCTCGAACGCGGCGATGTCGGATTTTATGGTCACATTATCGGGGCAGGTTGCGGCCAGATGGCCTAGCACACCGTCCATAAAGGGCTTCATGTTGACCTTGGCGATACTGCTGGACTGGTGCAGTTCGCGGTGCAGAGCGACGATGGCGGCGACACGGCGTTCGACCGCGGCAAATGCGGTCAGCGCTGCGGGGTCCTGAATCTTGCTGGCATAAAGACGCAGCAGCGACTGCACCGTCTGCAGCGAATTCTTAACCCGGTGGTCCATCTCTCCGCGCAGGATTTCCTGATTGCGCAGGGTGCGGCGCAGTTCCAGCTGGTTCATCACTTGGTTGGCCAACGTACGCAGGGTCTGACGTTGCAGATCGGTCAGGCGGCGGGGCTTGTCATCCAGCACGCACAGGGTGCCGATTGCCAGCCCATTAGGTGCCCGCAATTGGACGCCTGCGTAAAAGCGCATCCCTCTTTCGGTGACCACCAGATGGTTGTCGGCTGTGCGGGGGTCTTCTGTGGTATCGTGAATCTCTAGCAGCTCGTCCTGCAGCAGGGCGTGATCGCAGATCGCAAAGTCACGGGGGGCGTATTCCTCATCAAAGCCATGCTTGGCCTTGAACCACTGGCGCGACTCATCGACCAGCGACACAAGCGAAACCTTTGTTTCGCAAATGCGCGATGCCAGTGCGACGACGTCGTCAAAATCGGATTCTGCCGGGGTGTCGATGATGTCGTAATCCGCCAACGCCTGCAGACGTTCGGCTTCTTGGGGGTGCGAAGGCGCGCGCATAATGCGATTTCCAGTAAAAAACGTCACTGAGGCCCGTATGTCGCCTGACATACGGGGTGATGCAAGTCCGGAAAACTGCGCTGCTATTGGATAACCGTAAAAGGCCGCCCGCGTCTGTCGCGGACGGCCTGTTTTTGTAGCTTAGTGCAACCCGCTTAGACGCTTGTGCAGATATACTTCATCTCGAGGTAGTCGTCGGTGCCGTGGTGGCTGCCTTCGCGGCCCAGGCCGGACTGCTTGACGCCGCCAAAGGGTGCAACTTCGGTGCTGATCACTCCGGTGTTTACGCCGACGATGCCGTATTCCAGCGCTTCTTGCACTTTGTACACGCGGCTGATGTCCTTGGCGTAGAAATAGCTGGCCAGACCAAAGATCGTATCATTGGCCATCGCGATGACTTCATCTTCGTGCTCGAACATGAACAGCGGCGCGAAGGGGCCAAAGGTTTCTTCGGTCGCGACCTTCATGTCCTGCGTGGCACCCGTCACAATGGTCGGCTGGAAGAACTGACCGCCCAGCGCGTGTTCTTCACCGCCCGTTAGCAGCTTGCCACCTTTGGACAGAGCGTCGGCCAGATGTTCTTTTACCTTTTCCTTTGCAGAGGGTTCGATCAGCGGGCCAAGGTCGGTGCCCGCGGTCAGGCCGTCTCCGACGGTCAGCTTTTCGACCGCGACCTTCAGCTTTTGTGCAAACTCGTCATAGACGCCCTTTTGCACATAGATCCGGTTGGCGCAGACGCAGGTCTGACCGTTGTTGCGGAACTTGCAGGCTATGGCCCCTTCGACGGCGGCGTCGATGTCGGCGTCATCAAACACGATGAATGGCGCGTTGCCGCCCAATTCCATGGAGCATTTCATTACCTGATCGGCGGCCTGCTTCAGCAGGATGCGCCCAACTTCGGTGGACCCGGTAAAGGTCAGTTTGCGCACGATGGGGTTTTCGCAGAATTCCTTGCCGACTTCGGACGAAGACGACGACGTCACGACCGAAAACACGCCCTTGGGTACGCCAGCCTCTTCGGCCAGTTTGCCCATGGCCAGCGCCGAAAGGGGGGTCAGCGACGCAGGGCGCACGATGAAGCCGCAGCCGACGGCGAGCGCGGGCGCGACCTTTCGGGCGATCATCGCGTTGGGAAAGTTCCAAGGCGTGATCGCGGCGGCCACGCCGATGGGCTGCTTGATGACCATGATGCGCTTGTCTGGGCCGTGGCCGGGGATGGTTTCGCCGTAATTGCGCTTGGCCTCTTCGCCGAACCATTCGATGTAACTGGCACCGTAGGCGACCTCGCCCCGGCTTTCGGTCAGGGGCTTGCCCTGTTCGGCGGTCATGATGATGGCCAGATCTTCTTGGTTCTCCATCATCAGATCGAACCATTTGCGCATGACGGCGGCGCGGGCCTTGCCGGTCTGCGCCGCCCAGCCCTTGCGGGCCTTGTCGGCAGCGGCGATGGCGATCTTGATTTCTTCACGGCTCAGGTCCGGAACGGTGGCGATGACATCGCCGCGTGCAGGGTTCGTCACATTGATCGTCTTTCCCGATTTTGCGTCGACCCATTCGCCGGCCAGAAATGCCTTTTGGCACAGCAGGTCCGGACGCTTGAGGTGGCTGGCAAGGTCTGTGGTTTTGTCAAGCATGGCGCTCTCCGCAATTCAGGATAGGATTGCGCTATGCATATAGAGTGCGACTGGGAAAGGAAACGACGATGGAACTGGACGACGCTTATGCAAACGGGCCGCATATTCCGGGCGGCGACGGGTTCGCGGCGCTATGGAAAAGCAAGGCCGAAGCGTTTCGTGCGGCGGTGCCTGGCGTGCTGAACCAGCCCTATGGTGAGCGCCCGCGCGAAGTGTTTGATCTGTTCGAACCTAAGCACCGCGCGCTGGGCACCGTTGTTTTCGTGCATGGTGGTTATTGGCGGAGCACGGACAAGGACCTGTGGACCCATCTGGCTGCAGGGCCGCTGGCGCGGGGGTGGCGGGTTGCGGTTGTCGATTATGACCTGTGTCCCTATGTGACGATCCCGCAGATCAGGCAGCAGATCGCCGCGGCGGTGAACGCGATCGCCGCCCGTTGCTCCGGCCCGTTGCGGCTGGCCGGGCATTCGGCGGGCGGACATCTGGTGGCGCAGATGCTGGATCCGCAGGTAGCCGGTGATTGGTTGGACCGGGTGACCGGCGTCGTGCCGATTTCTCCGCTATCAGATTTAGAGCCGTTTTTGCGCACCAGTATGAATGCGGACTTCGGGTTGGATGCGGCCACAGCGCGCGCTGAGAGCCCGATCCATCAGCCGGTCCCTACTGTGCCAGTCACAGTCTGGGTCGGCGGGGCAGAGCGGCCCGCGTTTCTGGATCAAGCCCGCTGGCTGGGGCAGGCATGGAATTGCCCGGTCGTCATCGACGCAGGTCGGCACCATTTCGACATTATTGCAGGGCTGGAGGATGCTGGATCAAAGCTAACAGACGCGGTTGTCGGGGGATAAAGCCCGTCAGGCCGCGACGATGACGTGGCCTAGGTAAGTCAGATGTGTAGTGTCTTCGAGCGTATAGGGCAGATCATGAAAGGCGTTTTTCGTAATCATGATCAGCGTGTCGTCACCGGCGAGCCGCAACATAAAGTCATCCGCTTCTTCCCCGGACAGAAACTCCAGCAATCGGGTCTGAATGTCGCCATGGATAACCTCGACCCCTGCTTCGTCGATAAAGGCACCGTCCAATTCCTGCGTCAGCTTGCTGGGCAGGTTGGTGCCTGCAGTGGTGGTGCAAAAGGCATCGGCTTGCGCCTGCGATGGAAAGTTCGCGCCAAACAGATGTAGTTGCAGATGCCCCGAATTAAGATGCACGGGCGCATGGGGCTGTTCCTGCCGAGTGCTTTCAGCCGGAATTAGCTTGGTCGCATCGCGCAACCCGCGCCGCGCAATATATTGCATCAGTCGGTTCAATGGAGCGTTCAGGTTCATATGCAGCGGCCTCCGTCGATTTCCAGCGCGGTGCCGGTAATTAACCCGGCAGCGTCACTACACAAGAATGTTGCGGCGGCACCAAGGTCAGACGGTGTCGAAAACCGGCCCATCGGGATGGTAGCCAAGAATTTCGCCCGCAATTCGGGCGTATCGCCGCCCATGAAGCTGGGCAGCAGTGGCGTATCCCCCGCGACCGGGTTCAGGGCATTCACCCGAACGCCGTACGGGGCCAGTTCGATCGCCATCGCTTTTGTCGCCGTGATCATCCAGCCCTTGGACGCATTATACCAGTTTAGGTTTGGGCGGGGCGACACCCCCGCGGTCGATGCGATGTTCAGGATTGCGCCAGCGCGCCGTGCCTTCATGGCGGGCACGAAATGGCGGGCAGTCAGGTAGACGGATTTGGCGTTCACGGTCAGCACGCGGTCGAATTCTGCCTCGGTCACCTCCTCCATCGGGGCGGGCAGATGGGTGGTGCCTGCGTTGTTCACTAAAATATCGATGTGGCCAAACACGTCGCTGGCATCATAGGCTAGTTGCGCGACAGAGGCGTTGATTGCCACGTCGGTGACAGTATGAAAACCATCCACCTCTTGCGCAATGGCGCGGGCTGCATCAGCGTCGATATCGGCCACCAAAACGCGCGCGCCCGCAGCGGCAAAAGCGCGTGCAATCCCCGCGCCAAAACCGGACCCGCCGCCCGTCACGATTGCAGTTTTGCCAGCCAATATACCCATACGCTGCAGACTGGCGCGGCGGGTCTTGCCTTGCAAGCGGTTTGGCGTAATCTGGCCGGGCAAGTGGCGATGGCGTCGCCACATCTGACTGCGCAAGTGTCCTGAACGCCGGGGCCTTTCGGGGTCAGCATGGCCTCGTGTTAAAGGGGTCTAAAACTATGGAACGTCCGGAATTTTACCGTTTTCACCAAGGCGACCGTGTCTTGCCGTTCGCCGCATCTGAATACAATGCGCGTCTGGCAGGGTTGCGCCGCATTATGCAGGATGCGGGCATCACCGCCTGCGTGCTGACGTCGATGCACAGCATCGCCTATTATAGCGGCTTCTTGTATTGTAGCTTTGGCCGGCCTTACGGGCTTGTAGTCACCATGAGCGACAGTGTTACGATCAGCGCAGGCATCGATGCGGCGCAGCCGTGGCGGCGGTGTCATGGCGACAACATCACCTATACCGACTGGCAGCGCGACAATTATTGGCGGGCCATCGCGTCGGTCACCGGCTCCGGGGCGTCCATTGGGATTGAAGGTGATCACCTGACGCTGGTGCAGCGCGAAAAGCTGGATACATTCCTTGCGCCGAAGGCCGTCATCGACGCCGCCCCGCTGGCCATGGCGCAGCGGATGCACAAAAGCGCGGCAGAGCTTGATCTGATCCGCCACGGTGCGGCCGTTGCCGATGTCGGTGGTTATGCGATCCGCGATGCCATCCGGGTCGGTGTGCGGGAAATCGATGTCGCCATGGTGGGCCGCGACGCGATGGAGTTGGAGATCGCAAGGCGGTTTCCAGATGCGGAATACCGCGACACCTGGGTCTGGTTTCAGTCCGGCATCAATACCGACGGTGCACATAATCCGGTTACGTCACGGGTGCTTCAGTATGGCGATATCCTGTCTCTGAATACCTTCCCCATGATCAGTGGCTATTACACTGCGCTGGAACGCACGCTGTTTGTGGGCGAAGTCGATGACGCATCCCGCAAGGTCTGGGATGTCAATGTGGCTGCCCATGAATTGGGCATTAGCCTGCTAAAGCCTGGAGCGTCCTGTGCGGATGTGACGAACCAGATCAATGCCTTCTTTGCAGAGCGCGACATGCTGCAATACCGCACATTTGGCTACGGCCATTCATTTGGCGTGCTGTCACATTATTACGGACGCGAGGCGGGGCTGGAACTTCGAGAGGATATCGACACGGTATTAGAGCCCGGCATGGTTATCAGTATGGAGCCGATGTTGACCATTCCGCAGGGCCAGCCCGGTGGGGGCGGCTACCGAGAACATGACATCATGATCATCACAGAAGACGGGAACGATAACATTACCGATTATCCCTATGGGCCGTCATTCAACGTTGTTTGACTGATTGAAACATAACTTGGGGCGGCACTGCATTGCCATTTCGTCGCATACTGATAATTAGGATTTGAATATTATTTGTGGTGCTGCCCTAATGACCCCTTTAAATATCCTGAATCGCAGGTCTTTCGGGGCTATGCTACTTGCTTCCTCTGCTGCGGCCTGTGCGCCGGGCATTCCTGAATCAGCCCCCAAAGCGCCGCAGGCGAACTGGCTGCCTGAATACGCCCCTTTGCGCGACGCCGGCTATGACTTGCCGGGTATTCCGATGGAATACACCCAAGGCATCAACCGCCGGATGGAAGGTATCTATACCGGCGAAGCGCCTGCAGGTTCGATCGATGTCGATCCCTATGCGAAATTTCTGTACCATGTGAAATTTGACGGCACTGCGACGCGCTATCCCGTCGGTGTTGGCCGTCAGGGGCGCACGCTGTCAGGTCTCGCTACGATCCAGTTAAAAAAGGCTTGGCCGGGCTGGACGCCGACGGCAAACATGCTGCGTTCAGAGCCTGAGGTGTATGGCTCTTTCGCTGGCGGCATCCCCGGCGGTCTGCGTAGCCCGTTGGGCGCACGCGCACTTTATATCTATCGCAATGGCCGCGATACATATTACCGAGTGCACGGCACAAACGATCTGGGCAGCATCGGCAATTCCGGTTCTGCCGGCTGCATTCGCCTGTTCAACCAAGACATCATTCACCTGTTCAACAACGTCACGACCCCACTGACCATCCACATCCGGTCAGAGTCGGAATCGATGCGGGTTGACCCGGAGTATTACAATCGCGGTAGCGAACTGCCGCCCAAAATCCTCAGCGCAGACGAGTTGCTGGGGGCGGAGGCCGTGGCGAACGACAAGACTCCGGACCTGTCGCATCTGACGCTGAACTAGGCCCGCTATCGTCCGAAAAATGCCCCAAACGCATGGGATGCGTATTGGTATATAGAACGTGAATCCTTATCTTGAGATCACGTTTGGCATGTGAGGGACTGTGATGACGACGTTTGACCAGCAGATTGAAGACAGCCAGGAGCAAGTCGCTGCGGCGCAGGGTAAGATTGCGGCGCTGACTGGCCGGATCGAAGATGCCCGTCAGAAAATGGCCGCTGGCACTGATATCAGCATCGATATCGAGAACGCGACGCTGGACGACGTGCACGCCCACACCGACCTGATGAACGCGAATATCGCGGAACTGATCATGGGTCTGGACGACGTGACCGCTGGCTTTTCACGCGACTTTGAAGAAATGCGATCCAAGACGACCTCGGAAAAGTTGATCGGTTTCTTTTCCAAGGGCAAATCCGATTCAATGCGTGAAGAGCGGATGCGTCAGGCCAGCGTTGACGACAAATTGCAGGATCTGATTTCCAAGTCTGACGTCATCACGCGCCTGCTGCAAGGCCAACTGGAAGTGCTGAACAACCAAAAGGCTCGCGTTGAAGGCAACCTGACCACCACCCTGTCCGACCGCGAAATTGCCGTGACAGAGCTGGAGCGCGTGCGCGCTGAAGTGCAGAGCATGGACCCGGCGATCATCACGCTGGAGAACAAGATCAGCGTTGAACAGGATGCCAGCGTGCGCACCAAGCTGGAAAGCGAGCTTGCCGCGCTGAACACCCGCTATAACGAGCTGGTACAGGCGGAACAGGTACAGCTGGCGCAGTCCCAGACGCTGGAGCGCTATATTGAGAAAGGCAAAACCTGGATCGACAGCCTGCAGAACCAGGCGGCGACGCAGATGGTGCTGATCAACAAACTGCAGACAGACACTAAGCAACGTGTCGTGCTGTATGACGCCCTATCCAAGTCGCTGAAAACAGCGCAGCAGCAGGACGTGGCCCACCGCATCAACGAGATCGGTGTAAAAACGGACCAAGAAGCGCAGACTGCTATGGCCGCCATCGGTGCCGCGACCAACAGCCGGATGGCTGACATGCTGGAAGAGCACGGCGACCACATGGTCTTTGCCCGCGATGTGCTGGAACAGAAGGCGAAGGCGGACGACCGGTTTATGCGGCGGTTCGCGAAGATCGTGGAGAAGCACGATAGCAATCAATATGGCTCGTAATAAGCAGGTCGCGGCGACGTTATGACGGACAGCGATCTCGCCCTTGACCACTTCAAACTGGAGGACACCCATGTCACCCGGCGATATTTCGACAAGTTCGCCCGGATCACGCGGCATCTGACGCAGGTTGCGGCCACGATGCAGGCCGAAGGGCGCCTGTCCAAGGCGGATATCGGGGCTTTGACCGGCTATCTTGCGGGGCTGAACCACAGCTTTACTGCGCTGGCGCATAAGTATCAGTTTGCCGGTCGCGCGTCCCATGCGGGGCAGTTGACCATCGACCGCGTTGAAAGCGGGTTTCCAGTCTATCAAGAGCTATTGGCGATGGCTAATGATGGGCTGCAAGCGCGGCAGCATTTGGCGGGGATGCCATCCGCTGATGATCTAAAGGCGCAGATGATCCGCCAAATCGTTGGCGATCTGACGATCCCGACGCGCCTGCAATACGCGCTGTCCCAGCGGCTGTATTACGAAGAATTGGTAAAGGGCGGACAGTTTTGGGCCCGTAACGACCCGCAGGCCGTGTACTTGTCTAACCGAGACGACCGTCGGCATTTTCTGGTGCACTGGGCGGTCTATGACAGTCAGGTGAACCTGCCGACGCTGTACCTGATGGATGTCGAAGACACGGGCCGGATTGGCCTGCCAAAGGATGATCGCCGTTGGCCCATGGCGCAGACGCACCTGATGGCACAGTCGATTGCCGGGTTGAAATTGATGACCATTGCAACCGGATTCGATGCGGATTTCGATGATCTGCACCCTGTGCGCCTGCGCCGTTTCCACCTGGGACCGATGTATTCCAGCGCCTTTACCCAGCAGAATGGTCCCCTGCGCGAGGTTTTGGAACAAGCACAAAGCCCAGTGGGCGAAGATTGGGCGCTGGTTTGGACCGAAGAGGATTTGCAGACCGAGCGGGTCGAGCAGGTCAAATCCGGCTGGTTTGGTACGGTGGAACGCCAGATCTTTGCCCGCGATCCCTTTGATGTGGGTGCGCAAGACCGGGGCGTCAGCCGGATGGATCGGTCGATCATCATGCCCGCGCGACCCTATCAGGCGCTCGCTGAACGGCACCCCGCGGGCTTTGATGATGTGCGTAAGTTCGTGGTGGGCGACGATGGGCGTGTGAGAGGCTACCGGTAGCGCCGATGGAGGTGCTTGAGCCTCCGGCGGGAGTATTTAGATCAAGATGATGGAGTGGCCATGAGCGAGACCGGTAACCGAATGGAACTGCGCGAGGCGGATATTCGTGCGCATTATGCGGCCGCGTTGGCGTTACTGGACCGACTGGATCATGCGCCGCGACTGGTGGCGGCCTTTGCTCCGGCACCCGCGCAAGAGCGCTCCTCCGGCATTGGCACGCGGCGTGCGTTTCGCAGTACGACTCCGGGTCTGGTGACGCGGCGGACGGTTGCCAGCGATGGAGTTGCCTTGCGCGAACGGATTGCGGCGATCGCGGGTGGTGATCTGGTAACACCGGTGCAAGCGCAGGTCACGCAGGCCCTGCGGCGCGGCATTGCCATCGCCATGGGTATTACCGACCAGTTCGCTGATCGCACTGGGCTGGCCGCGTTGAAACGCGCGAGCCTTGACGGCACCCTGTCTGAAGACCGCCGTGCCGGGTTTGTGCAACTGCTGGAGGCAGAGGCGGTGATTTCGCTGTTTGTGCTCGCCTCTGCGGCCGGGTTTCAGTTGGCTGATCAAGCGGGCACCGCAACTGTCGATCTATCCGAGGTCGAAGAGGTTCTGACTGACAACGCCCCCCTTGCGCTGAACGGGGCCCTTTGGGAGTTGGATCAGGATATCGCGATGTTTGCGCAAGACGACGACACGCTGGTCGCGACTGTCATGGCCTTCTGTGATGCGCTGGCCGAAAAGGTCGCAGCGCGGGCGGCGGTTATGCCGTGGCTGGAAGCGTTCACGCAGGCGACATGGCATGTAGCTGCCGATGATTTCACTGTGCATGGTTTTGCAGCGCCCCATGCGCGCAAAAGCACCAAACTGAACATGAGCTTCAAGACGCCAGAGCAGGTCGTGGGCAACCACATCGCCAAAGCGCAGGCGCTGCGGCTGTCGAGAATGCTGATGGCCTATGATTTCGACCGTCGGATGAACCCGTTTGCCGATTTGGGCGGCTTTATCTTTACCTTCATGGGTGACGGTAAGCCGGGGACGGGCAAGACGACGCTAATCCAGATGATGGCGGGCCTGATTGCGGGCTATTGCGATACGGCGGGCTATCCGTTCCGCTATCAGAATCTGAGCACGGACAATATCGATAGCTATCAGGGCAAGTCGGGGCAGAACGCCAAGGCGTTTATCACCAACATCATCGACCCCGCCGTTATTGGTTTTGGTACCATCGACGATATCGATCAGCTGGCTGGCAAGCGTGGGGACCGGCAATCGAGTGCTGGCCAACTGGAAATCACGTCCGTCCTGATGGAGAGCTTTGCAGGTGCCAATACGGTCGTACGTGGCAATTGCACCTTTGGCATGTTCAGCAACTATCCCGAGAACGTCGATGATGCCCTGCGCCAACGCGCTGGGGCGCGGTTTTTGGTAGATGGGCCGCAGAGCCGCGAAGATTATATCGATATCCTGTCACTGCTGATGGGCAAGAACCACGACATCCCGCTGGGCGATCACGACGCCTTTGCCGCGCAGGTCATCCAAAAAGCTGTGGCTGCTAGCTATGCCAGCCACGCGCGCCCCCATGAAGAGGGTCTGTTACGGGTGTTTGAACGGGTGCAGGCGCGGCATGGCGATCTAAATACGTTGGCCAAGCTGGGCACCTATCTGAAAGCCATTCAAGAGGCTGACGAGCGGTTCACGGGCCGGGCGATTAAGAACATCACCGACGCGGTCAAGGTGCGGGCGATGGACTTTGAACTGCCCGACGACTGGATGGACCAGCCGGATATGTTCCTACGGCAGGACTATGAGACGAAACTTGGGATGATCCGCGAGCTGCGCAAGCCGATCACGACGGACATGGTACTGCAAGAAATCAATCGCTACGCCGATAGCGAATTCCGCTATGCTGACAAGTCGGATGAGGTCGCCATCGACAATGCGGTGCGCGAGATGCAGCGCATGGATGCCGCCCGTAAACGCTATGCCGCCGGGCTGGGTGCATGACTGAAGGGCTGCTGATTCCTGCTATTCTGCTTGGGCTGCTGGGGTGGCTGGTGCCTAAACTCTGGTCCATGGTCCTGCCAGAGGGGTTTCCTGCGCTGGCCGCTAATGCGGTGCTGTCGGCAGCGGTGCTTACCGGGATAACGGCCCTGTATTTTATGGGCGTCTATTGGGCGGCTGGTGTAACTCTGGCGCGGCTGATTGATCAGGGTGTCATTGGAAACGTCGTCTATTTCGGGCGATTGGGATTGGCCGCAGCGATCATCTGGGCCCCGATGATGGGGATTGCGCTGATGGGCTTGCCGCGCACTTGGGTGCGGATAAGATGGTGAGGGGCACAAGATGCACCGTTTGATCAACAAGGGCCTGATGTTCGGCAACTTGTTCCGTGTCGACAGCCCGCCACTGGTCGCGCGCTATAACAGGGCGCTGCTTTCGCTGACCGGCAAGCAGACCGGGCTGGGTGAGTTTCACATCGACATCTCGGGGTTCAGTCCCGAAATCGGCGAAGAGCTGGGCGACCCGTCGTATTTGAACCCGCGCGGCGTGAACCGGCAGTTCATACTGCTGAGTATCAACCAGGTCAGCGCTCCGCTGCTGGACGCAAAGTTCTCTCATAGCCGCACGATCCTGCGGCAGTTTATCGTCGAAAACAAAGCGGCGCTGTTCACGCTGACCGCCAAAGATGCGGTGGCGGGAGAGTTGCTGAATTCCGTCCATAGCGCCGACACCCCGGTGCAGCTGTTTGATATCCGCCGGATCACGATTGAGGCGGATACGACCGCAGGCACGATAGAGGCTTCAGAACGGCTCGGCGGTATGATTGATCAATTCACCACGCGCCCGGACGGTTGGTTCGACGATGTCCTGATCGCCAAGATGATTGATCTGGCGAAGGACACTGGGGACGTCACGCGCAACCCCGTGCGCCTGAAACACATGACGTTCGAGACGCCGGATTTTTGGACAGCACTGTTCGGGGGACTTTATGTTTTCCGGAGCATGGACCACCCGGCTGTCATCGCCATGGGGGACGTGGATGCCTTGGGGGAACTACCTGTCTCTCCGGTGGTCGGGGCGGTGGAACGGGGCGATATAGCGACGTTCTTGAAACTAAACGATCTGGTCGAACCGGTGGCTCAGGCCAAAAGTCAGCAGGTCGCCGATATCCTGCGCCGCAAGATGGATTTCATGGTGGCCGATATCGCTTCAAAGCTGGGTGCCGATCTGGCCCAAACCTCGGCCCGGCAGATGCGGCAGTTGGCGCGGCAACACGCTGACGCGCTGCCGTCCGCATGGCACACGCTGTCAGCCCTTGTGCGCTGGACAGAGAATGGCGCGCCATGGCCGCGCATCACCAGTGACGACGCCGGATATTTCTATACCCTTCGCGCACGGCCTGGACGTCACGCGGATCTGGTCAATATGCTGCTCTCGGAACTGACCCCGCTGGATGCGCGGCAGTTGTTCATCTGTCACAAACAGGCGTTTTACGCGGCCTATGCGACCTGGCCCGATGCAAAACGCGATTTCGTGGTAGAGATGCTGTCAAAGGAGTATCTGGCGGACAAGGTCGGCACCCGAGAGTCCTTGTTCGGGGCCATGCCTGACGCACCGCAAACACCACCGGACCTGCCCAAGCGGCGCGGCCCCTGGGGATAGGTGACAAGATGATTGCATTTTTAAAATTGATTTTCTTTGGTCTTGTCGGGCTAAGTATCGTTTATCTTTCGCTGTCGGTTTTTTCCGCATCCTTAAGACGCGAACGGCTGGAAAAGGAATATGACGCCGATCCTGTGCCAGGGCAGACACGCGATGACTACGTCGAAACCGGCATGGCGGCTTATCGCACCAGTATGCGGCCAAAGCTGCTACTGCTGGTCTATGTCGTGCCTGTGGCGATCTGGGGCGGCATCGTCTATGTGATCAACACAAACTAACCCAAGGCGGAAGAGACTTCGATGCGCATTTTGGCTTTCCTGTTCCAGCTGCTGCCAATCCTGATGGTGGGCGTTGTGTTGCACTATGTGCTGCCGCAGCACGATATCGTGCGTGTGGTGAATACCTATCAAGAGCGGCAGGATCTGAACGACTGGACCCGGATCTTCTGGTCCGATCCAAGCCCGCAGTCCGCGACGCTGGTAAACCGCGACGTGCAGTTCATCCAGACCGTGCGGAAAAAGACATTCCTTCTGGGGTTCATCCAGCGCGATACGACTGAGGTTATGGTTTATCGCAACGAGGATACGGGCTGGGGCTGGCCGTTCTATTTCAAGTTCGACACCGCAAGCCTGCAGACTGAAGCCGACGATCTGCGCTCTACCCCGGAAAACCCCAAGTGGGCCCTTATCACCCATTACGGCTGGCGCAACGGCTACTTTTCCGCCTTTCCGAACGCTATCGCGATCCGTCCGGTGTCCAGTCCGGATGAGACGGTTATTCCGTGGTTCAATATCGTATTCTTTGTGATTGTGATTTTCCTGATCGGCATGGTCAGGGCAATGTGGTTCCAGTTCCGCGAACGCATGATCGACCCGGCGATGGATGCCGCAGGGGACCGCATGGACATTGCACAGGCGCGCATGGATGCGCGCCGGTCGCGCATGCGGCGGTGGTTTGACAGTTGGAAGCCAAAAGACCGCCGCTAAAGATTTTTCTACGAAAAATAAGGGGGGCCAGCCCCCCGAGGTGTTTTTGACTAGAAGAAGTGGCTATCCCATCTTCTGGCGCGATGATCAGGCCCCGTAAGGGATCCAGATATTCTTGACCTCTGTCGCGTGCGGCAGGATTGCCTTGGTGTTGTCCCGGCTCCAGTCCAGTGCGCCGCACCATGTGCGTTTCAGATTGCCTGCGGCTGCGGTCTCGATCCCTTTGGTCAATGCGGGATCGGCAAAGGACCAGACCGTGTCGATATCCATATGCCGCGCCATCGGATCAGCCAGATCGGCATGATTGCCAGTCAGGATGTTGACGACACCGCCCGGCAGGTCGGACGTGTCCAGCACCTGATACAGATCCGTAGCAATCAGCGGAAACGGCTGAGAGGCGGCAAGGATCACACGGTTGCCCATCGCGATGGCCGGTGCCATTGCGCTGATAAGGCCCAGCAGGGGCGAATCGTCCGAGCATAGAATGCCAATGGTGCCAACGGGTTCCTTCATCGCCAGCGCCACGCCCCGGATCGGCACGTCGTGCACCTGACCGTCGTATTTATCGGCCCAAGCCGCGGCGCTGAACAATCGGCTGATGCTGGCCGCAACTTCGGCGACGCCATTATTGCCAGTCAGCGCGCTGAGGCGCTTGGCGAACTCGTCCGAGCGGGCGGACAGGTTTTCAGCCATGTAGTAAAGGATTTGCGCACGCAGGTGTCCGCTGGATTTTGCCCAACCCTTGGCGGCATTGCACGCCTCGACCGCGTTGCGCAGGTCCTTGCTGCTGGCAAGGCTCGTGTGTCCCAGCAGCGCGCCCTTGTGGCCATAGATGGCGCGGGAATAGCCGCTGTCAGGCCGCGCCTGCTTGCCGCCGATATAAAGCTTTGCGGTGCGGTCCAGCCCATCGCCGCCGCCGTCGCCGGTAAAGGCTGGTATGGCGCGTCCCTTAGCTGGTGCAGCTGTCGATTTGGTATAACCTGCCAGCCCCTCCCAGCCGCCCTCGCGGCCAAAGCCGCTTTCGCGCACGCCGCCGAAACCGGCCGCGGCGTCCATCATGTTGGTCCCATTGACCCATACGATCCCGGCGACCAGCTTTGGCGCGACGTCCAGCGCCAGATTGATGTTTTCCGACCAGACAGAGGCCGCGAGGCCGTAGCGCGTGGAATTGGCAATCTCGACCGCCTCGACCGGGGTGCGGAAGGTCGTGGCGACCAGCACGGGGCCAAAGATTTCCTGCTGCATCAACGGCGACGCCGGGGCGAGGCCGGTAATCAGCGTGGGTGGAAAATAGCAGCCATCGGGGGCGGTAGTTTGAAACGTTTCGCCCTCTGGATGGGCGGCGAGCATGTCCCGAATCCGCGCTTGCTGGCGCGGATGGACGATGGCACCGATGTCGATGCATTTGTCCAGCGGATCGCCAATGCGCAGCCCGATCATGCGCGCCTTCAGCTTGGTGTAGAAGACATCTGCAATGCCTTCCTGAACCAGCAGCCGAGAGCCGGCGCAGCAGACCTGCCCTTGATTGAACCAGATCGCATCGACGACGCCTTCGACCGCGCTGTCGATATCCGCATCTTCGAACACGATGTAAGGGCCCTTTCCGCCCAGCTCCAGGCTCAGCGCCTTTCCGGTACCTGCCGTCAGTTCGCGGATGCGGCGGCCGACGCCGGTCGATCCAGTAAAGGCGACCTTGTCCACGTCAGCGGTGACGATCATTTCGCCCACTTCGCCGTCGCCGGTCACGATATTAACGACGCCCGGCGGCACACCGGCCTGATTGCAGATGTCGGCGAACAGCAGGGCGGTCAGGGGTGTCCACTCGGCGGGCTTGAGTACGACCGTATTTCCCATCGCCAGGGCTGGCGCGATCTTCCACGCCAGCATAAGCAGAGGGAAGTTCCACGGGATTACCTGACCGCACACGCCCAGCGCCTGCCGGTTGGGCAATTCGTCCGCCATCAGCTGCGCCATGCCCGCATGATAATAGAAATGCCGTACGGCTTGCGGCACGTCGATGTCGCGGGATTCGCGGATTGGCTTGCCGTTGTCGAGCGTCTCTAGCACGGCGAACAGGCGCAATTGCTTTTGCAAGATCCGGGCAATAGCATAGAGCACCTTGGCCCGCGCATGTCCGTCCTTGGCCCAGGCTGGCTGTGCCTTGCGTGCCGCTTTGACCGCCGCGTCCACGTCGACCTTTGTGCCTTGGGTGACCTGTGCCAGCAGCGTGTCTGTGGCCGGGTTCATCACGGCAAAAAGTGTGCCGGGGCCGGTCCAGGCACCGCCGATAAAGTGACCGAAGTCACCCTTCGACGCCAGCCATGCCAGCGCTTCCTTGCTGCTTTCAGGTGCGGGGCCGTAGTCCATGGTCTCAAAGATCTCCTTGACGGTCATAGCGCAGTCCCTGTCATCATCTTGCCAAAAATTCTCAAAAACCGGCCTTACCCGATCGCGTGACGCCAGCTGGCAGAATAACTGCCAGTGACGTGGTGTTCTAATTGCCGTTCGATGTCGCCCAGCAGGGACGATGCGCCAAAGCGGAACAGGTCTGACTGCAGCCAGCGGTCGCCCAGCTCGTCCTTGATCATCGACAGATAGACCAGCGCGTCCTTTGCCTTAGAAATCCCGCCGGCGGGTTTGTAGCCGATGTAAATGCCAGTGCGGTCGTGATAATCGCGGATCGCACGGATCATGGTCAGGGTGACAGGCAGGGTAGCGTTCACTGGCTCTTTGCCGGTCGAGGTCTTGATGAAATCCGCGCCAGCCATCATGCAGACCAGTGAGGCCTTGGCAACGTTGCGCAGGGTGCCCAGCTCGCCCGTCGCAAGGATCGCCTTGACGTGGGCATCCCCACAGGCGGCGCGCATCTCGCGCATTTCATCGTACAGCGCTTGCCAGTTGCCAGTCAGAACATGGCGACGAGAGATTACGATATCGATCTCTTGCGCGCCTGCAGCAACGCTTTCGCCAATTTCGGCGATGCGCAGGTGGAACGGGGATAGTCCGGCAGGAAAGCCTGTCGAGACGGCGGCCACGGGAATACCAGAGCCAGCAAGGGCGGCGACAGCGGTTTCGACCATGTCGTGATAGACGCACACAGCACCGGTGGTCAGGCCGTTCATTCCCAGCGCGTCCAGCAGATCAGGCGCGACTGGTTGGCGTGCCTTGGCGCAAAGGCGCTGAACGCGTCCCGCGCTGTCATCGCCAGACAAGGTCGTCAGGTCGATCAGGCTGATCGCCTTGCAAAGCCACGCGGCCTGATAATTCTTTTTTACACTACGGCGGCCCGGTAAGGTCGCGGCACGGCGTTCAATCGCAGATGTATTGGCCTGTGCCGACATGACCCAGTCCATATCCAAAGGCATGCCCGGATTGCGTGGCAGATGATCGTTTATCGTCACGGGCGAAACTCCTGAGGCGGCGATGGGGCTTTGTCGCATGTTTTTGACCATATGGTCAATTAAGGGCCGGGTTGAACGAAGTCACGTTGGAATTGCTGGCGATAGAGGCGAGGCGTCAACCCGTGATGGGCGCGGAACAGTTTGTGAAAATGCGACAGGTTGGCGATTCCGACGGCTGCGGCGACATCGCCAATCGGGTCATTATCGCTGGTCAGGGCGCGTGCGGCTTGCTTCATGCGGATCTGGTTGACGTATTGCGTTGGCGACTGGCCCAGCCAACGGCGCATGCTGCGCGACACATGGGGGTGGCTTTGCCCGGTCGTCGCAACAAAGGCAGCAGCCCCGCCGCGATAGATGGCGGCGTCATTGGCCATGGCGCAGGCGCGGTGCAGCCAGTCGGGGGCGGCCGCGGGTAACCCCGTTTCATGGCGCATAAGGTCGGCGAGAAGGGGCAGCAGAAATGCCTCTGCCGCCAGCTGGTCGCAGGGGCTGCGTCCTAGCAGGCCAGCGGCGTGGTTAAGTGTCGCCAGCTGCCGACTGTCGCGGTGCGTGCGGGCAGGGCCATGTTCCGCCAGCCAAAAGGGGAGCGGCGGAAGCCGGTTATCAAGGCTTTGGACCAGATCGGGGTGAATGGCGATCGAGACTGCAAGTGCTGCGTCGCCGCGCCCTTGCAAAGCGTGGGGCTGGCCGGGGCGGAGCAGGATCAACGCGCCTTCTGTCAGGGTGTCGATGCCGGTGGGCAGATGATGCCGCACGGTGCCGTTTTGCACCCAGAACACCTCGGTGAAGTCGTGTGTGTGCAGGGCCTTGGGCCGTGTCGAAGACAGCAAGGCAAGGGTCATATGGATGCTGGACCCGAGCGGCAGAACGTCACGATATGTCAAAATGCGCTGCGTCATAGGATCAAACTAGCATTATTTTTCGCGCCTGTACGCAGTTTGTGACAGCGGGACGCCTGTTGGGTCGGCGGGCGGGGCCGCGAATTTCCCCCGCCCGCCGACCCATCAGGCGGTCAGCTTCAGTTTTGCGCTGTGATCCAGAAAGGCAAAGCCGTTCCCGGGCAGCGTCAGCGTGCCACCATTAAGGGTCGCATGCTGTGGTCCGGTCAGGGCGGTGTCACCCGTCAGAGTCAGCGTTTGCGGCACCTTGGACAGGTTGAACACGCAGGTCAGGTTTTGATTCGCCGTGATGCGGGTAAAGGCCAGCACGGGGGCAGGCAGGTCGATCCACGCTGTCTTGCCCATCGTCATGCAGGGATGGGATTTACGAAACGCGATGGTGTCGCGGTAGAAGTGCAGGATGCTGTCCTCTTGCGCCTCTTGCAGATCGACAGCGTGTTCTACCTGCGGTGCCTTGACGGGTAACCACGGTGTGCCTGTGCTGAAACCTGCATTGTCGGCGATATTCTCCCAGACCATCGGGGTGCGGCAGCCGTCGCGCCCTTTGATGCCGGGCCAGTAGCGGATCGCCTGCAGGTCGGTCAGTTCCTCGAACTTCATCACGGTTTCAAGCTGACCCAACTCTTCGCCCTGATAAATACCGATTGTGCCTTCAAAGCTCATTAACATGGCGCAGGCGAGGCGGGCCATCGCTTCCTCTGACACGGCATGATCGGCCCAGCGGCTTACGTGGCGAATGACGTCATGGTTGGAAAATGACCATTCAGGCTGCCCATCCGGCGCGCCCTTTTGAAAGCCTTCGATACAGCGGCGAAAGTGGGCCGGGCTGAAATCCGGGCCAAGCATGGCAAAGCTGTAGGCCATGTGCAGGCGCGACGACCCTTTGGTGTATTCCGCCATCAGGTCGATGGATCGCTGGCCCATATCGCCGACTTCGCCGACCATCATGATGTCGTCATAGCGGTCACACAGCGCCCGCAGTTGTTCGAGGAAGCGAAGGTTTTCAGGCTGGTTCTTGTTATGGATGTTGTCCTGCATTCCATACAGGTCGGTTGCCATGACCTGCTTCCCACCCTTTGCCGCAGGGTTGGATCGCCGCTTCTTGTCGTGGAAATAGTAGTTCACGGTGTCCAGGCGGAAGCCGTCAAGGCCCCGATCCAGCCAGAACTTTGCCGTGTCCAGAATGGCGTCCACCACATCGGGGTTGTGGAAGTTCAGGTCAGGCTGCTGCGACAGAAAGTTGTGCAGGTAATATTGCCCGCGCACGGCCTCGAATTCCCAAGCGGGGCCGCCAAAGTGGCTGTGCCAGTTCGTCGGCGGGGTGCCGTCAGGCTTTGGGTTGACCCATACATACCAGTCAGCTTTGGGGTTCGTGCGATCCTTGCGGCTCTCAACGAACCAGGGGTGCTGGTCAGAAGTGTGGGACAGCACCTGATCGGTTATGACCTTTAGTCCAAGATCATGCGCCTTGGCCAGCATCTGGTCGAAATCATCCAGCGTGCCGAAAATAGGATCGATGTCGGTATAGTTCGACACGTCGTAACCCATATCCGCCTGCGGACTGGTAAAGATCGGCGACAGCCAGATGCAGTCCACCCCAAGGCTGGCCACATGGTCCAGCCGACTGGTAATACCGTTCAGGTCACCGATCCCGTCACCCGTGCTGTCTTGAAAGGATCGCGGATAGATTTGATAGATCACCGCGTCACGCCACCATTCCCGCATCATATCGCTCCGCTATTGCCCAGATGACAGTATCAGCGACTTTTGAAAGTGTAAGCTGCGCTGCCGCGAAAAGAGCTTTCGTAGCTAAAAAACAAGTGGGCTGTCGTAAAGGGGACTGCTCCGGATGACGGGCTGTGTCGCGGCGGCTGCAAAAGATCGAGCTAAAGCTTGACCAAAGCTCGGGTTGCAGGTGGAGTAGAAGCAGGCGGCGATGACCGCAGCGCGGATAAGGACGGTTTTGCGATGGGGATCACACCAGTATCTGAAATGGTAGCTATAGCTCGGGCAAGGATCGAAGAGCTGGATACCGCGACCGTTATAGCGCTACTGGATGACCCAGATGTGGTCATCGTCGACATCCGCGACGTGCGCGAGCGCAAGAATGGCTATATTCCCGGCAGCATCCATGCGCCGCGCGGCATGATCGAATTCTGGGTCGATCCGGCCAGCCCATATCACAAACCTGTCTTTGCCCAAGGCAAGCGGTTCATCCTGCATTGCGCCAGCGGTTGGCGGTCTGCGCTGACAGTTGCTGCGCTGAACGATATGGGCTTTGCCGCTGCGCATCTGCGCGATGGGTTCACCGACTGGGATGCGCAGGGTGGCAAGGTCGAGGTGCCTACACCCCAGGATTGATCCGGTTACTACTGTCGGCTAAGCAAGCGATGCAGATTGAAAGGGGGCATCCTATGCGCGTTCTAGTCACTGGTGGTGCGGGCTATATCGGCAGCCACACACTTGTCGAATTGCTGGGTCAGGCACACGAGGTCTGCGTGCTTGATAGCTACGACAATTCCAGCCCCGTGGTTTTGGACCGGGTGCGCAAGCTGACCAACGGCACTGTCACGGCGGTTGAAGGCGACGTGCGCCACGACGATACGTTGCGCATCGTCATGGCCGACTTCCAACCCGATGCGGTGATCCATTTTGCCGGGCTGAAAGCCGTTGGCGACAGTATGAAAGACCCACTTGGCTATTACGATGTCAACGTGAACGGCACGATTGCGCTGCTGCGCGCCATGGATGCAGCGGGCTGCAAGCGCATCATCTTTTCATCCTCTGCCACAGTGTATGGAGAGCCGGTTTATCTGCCATATGACGAGGTGCATCCGCTGAATCCGACATCTGTTTACGGTCGCACCAAGATGATTGCCGAACAGATTCTGACGGATTGGGCGCAGGCCAAGGATGGCTCTGCCGTGTTGCTGCGGTATTTCAACCCGGTCGGGGCCCATGCTTCTGCTACGCTGGGCGAGGATCCGGCTGACGTCCCCAACAACCTGATGCCCTATATCGCGCAGGTTGCGGTTGGCCAGCGGGCGCACCTGAACGTCTTTGGAGATGACTACGATACGCCCGATGGCACGGGGCAGCGTGATTACATCCACGTCGTCGATCTGGCGCGGGCGCATGTCGCCGCCGTCGATTATGTGGCCGGCAACAGCGGCGCGCGTGCCTTCAATATTGGCACCGGCCAACCCTATAGCGTGCAGCAAATGGTAGAGGCGTTTCGCAAGGCGTCCGGTCATCCGATCCCCGTCGTGATCGCGCCCCGCCGCGCTGGCGATATCGCCGCGATGCAGGCGGATTCAGCCCGCGCGCATGCGGAGCTGGGCTGGTCGGCGACCCACACTCTTGATGACATGGCGGCCAGCACTTGGGCCTGGCAGTCTAGCAATCCAAACGGGTTTTGCGGTACCGCTGACTGACGCCATTGGCAATTCTGGCGGCCTGCTGGAACCAAATCATCGGCTGCGCTGTTTTGTTACCAATGACATGAACGCCGAATGAGGGCCCGTAGACCGGGTTCCCCTTTGGCCCAGCCGGAGAGATGGCCATGACGGATATCAAGAACACGATGGATGCCGCCGCGCGCGACACCAAGGCAGCCGCCCATGATGCAAGCGCCGAAGTAAAAAACGTCGTCAACGACGCGACAGAGCAGGCTAAGTCCGTCGCCCACGACGCCAAGGAAACGATCAAATCCGAAGTGACTGCCCGTGCCGACGCCGCTAAAGGCGCTGCCGCACAAGAGGTGAATAACGTCGCCTCTGCCCTGCGCAAGGCCGCGAGTGAGAGCCGCACGGGTAGCCCGCAAGAACGGACATTTGGTCAGATCGCAGACACGCTGGCTGATGCGTCCGACGCGATCAGCAACAAGGACTTGGGCACCGCGCTTAGCGATGTTGGCGACTTTGCCCGGCGTCATCCACTGACCTTTCTGGCCGGTGCCGCATTGGCCGGTTTCGCAGCCAGCCGCTTTGCCAAAGCGTCAGAGCGCAACGGCACCCCCACCGCCAAAGCTGATTATACCGGTAGCGATGACTTCATGCCGCCGCGCCACGGCAATGCAGACCATGACGGGCGGGGCTAAGTATGGAGTCGCATGACCCCCGCAGCACCGGATCGCTACTGAGTGACGTGCTTGGCAGCATCGGGAACCTGCTACGCCAAGAGGTCGACCTGGCCCGTGCCGAGGTTGATCAAAATATGAAACGTGCGGCATCAGCGGTGGGCCTTTTGGTCGTGGCGGTGATCCTTGCCTTTATCGGTTTGTCCGTGCTGTCGACGGCCGTGATTTCTGCGCTTGTTTTGGCCGGGATCAGCCAGCTTTGGGCCACCGTTCTGGTGGGCCTCGTTGTGCTGCTGATTGCGGTCATTCTGGTGGTCATCGGCGTCAAGCGGTTGAAGCTGTCCAGCATTGCGCCAACACTTACCGCCCGCAGCCTAAAGGCTGACGCGCAGATGATGAAAGAGGCCTATAATGACCGCTGATTATCGCAAACTGGAAGAAATCGAGGCTGATATAGCACTGGAGCGAGCACGGCTAAGCCGCAATCTGGATGTCTTGCAGGACCGCCTGACCGTCGATGGTCTGATGGAAGAAGTGAAGCTTCAGGTGCGCGGACAGATCGACGAAGTCACAGCTCAGCTGCGCAGTCAGGTCGGCGTGGTGACGCGCGACGTATCTGTCGTGCTGCGCGATCAGATCACGACCGCCAGCAACACGATCAGCCGCACGGCGCAGAAAAATCCATGGCCCTTTGCGGTCGTCGGTCTGGGTCTTGCTTGGCTTGCGATTAGCGCGGTGACGCCTGACCGCGCAACGCGCAAAAAGCCGCGCATTGGCATGGCTCCGGTCAAGCCTGCGACCCGCCCAGAGGTGCATCACTATGACAGCAGCCCCGCCGATATGGCTGCGGCCCAGTTGGAAGACGATGCAGAGGTTTGGGCAGAAGTAACGCTTGCGGCGCAGGCCCGCCCGGTGCCGTCATATGATCCAGAACCCGCATGGGCCCGTGATGATCAGGACGTGACACCGCGCCGCCGCTGAACATTTACGCAGACCTAGGACCTGCAAACCGTCAAAGGATAATCCAATGAGCAATTCTGCAAAAGACGTTCTGAACAGCGCCAGCGATGCGGCGCAAAAGATGACTCACGATGCGAACGATACGCTGCACCGCGTCGGCCATGACGTAAGCGCAGAGGCCCGCCGCCTGCGCGAGCGTCTATCAGAAGGCACAGAAGGCTTGTCAGAAGCCGCCCGCGAACGCGTGGTTGCCGCCCGTCACCGCGCCGTCGAGGCGCGCCGTCACGCCAGCAGCGCCATGTCGAACGGTCGCGATTCCGCTGGTGATCTGTTCGAGCGTCAGCCGTTGGTTATTGGTGCCTTGGCCTTCGCCGTCGGCGCGGCCATAGCAGCCCTGCTGCCCAAGACACGGACCGAGGACAACTATCTGGGCGCGCGCCGCGATGCCCTGATGGACGAGGCAGAGCGCATTTATCACGAAGAACGCGCCCGCGCTGAACGTGCGCTTGGGGCGGCCCGGTCAGAGCTGGAAGCTGCAGCACACGAAGCTGCGGGATCCGCGAAGGCGGCGTTTGAGGATGTGGCGTCGAAAGCTGAAGACAAGGCGCGCATGGCTGCGAAAAAAGTCGCCGAGAAGGCTGCAAAGGCCGCCGACAAGTAAGCCGATAATGCTTTTCGAAATGAAAGGGCCCTGCAGTGCAGGGCCCTTTTTGCGTCAGTTTGCCCAGCTGAAATCCAGCTCGGCATAGCGGTCCTGAAAATTCAGGCGGGTAGACCAAACCGCGCGTTCGTTAATCTTGACGTTTGGCCGGCTCAGCGACAGTTGCCCCGATTTCTGCAGTCCCCGCAGCAGTCGATTGACGTAGATATCGGTCAAGCCCAGCGCATCGCCGATCTCTTTCTGCGACAGGGGCAGGGGGAAGCGGTCGGACGAATGTTCGCTGAACTGCTCTGACTTGGCTTTGACCGTCAGCAGGAAATGCATCAGCCGGTCTTCGGCGGTGTAGCGGGTGATCGCGTGCAGGCGGTCATTTAACGCCCCCAAATTACACAGTGCCCTGCGACTCAGCAGGTGAACTGATCCGTCGGTCTGCATCGTCGTTTCGTGCGGCGGTCGGTTGAACCCGATGTCGGACAGGCCGATGGTTTCGCCCGCCATAAAGATCGGGGTGATCGTGGTTTGATTGCCATCACTCCGAACACGCGCCACAGCCCAACCTGACCGGATGATGGCGATTCGGTCGTCCGGCGCATTTTCTGAAAAAAGGCGGTCGCGCTTGCTAAGCGTCACGGCCTGACCTCCCAGTCGCCGCAGGGCATCACTCTCGCTGTCGGTTGATCTGGGTCAGGAACGCACTTTGGACAGTCTTCAACGTAGAAACACCTTTGCTCGGCAAGACGGCTTACACCGGTCTGCGCGCCCACAAGGGCGCAACACACGAAACTTGAAGTGGTTCATACGAGGCGCTTCGAGTTGGTGGTATAAACTGGTTTAAGCGGACCGTGCCTTTTTGCCAGATGCGGGTAGCGCGTAAAAGTCCGCTGAAGCGTCTATCTTTTGGCCGAACCCAGCGCGATAGTGCGCCGGAAACTAACGGAGACCGCCATGACAGACCCCTGCATCATCTGTGTCGCTATTACGGGCTCTGTGCCGACGAAGGCGGACAATCCGGCTGTCCCAATCTCTATCACTGAGCAGGTCGAAAGCACGCAGGCCGCGTTCGAGGCGGGTGCCGCCATCTGCCACGCCCATGTGCGCAACGCAGACGAGACGACGTCAAGCGATCCGGATAAATTCGCCGCCCTCAAGGAAGGGCTGGAAAAGTATTGCCACGGCATGATCATTCAGTTTTCCACGGGAGGCCGATCCGGCGCGGGGCACGCGCGGGGCGGTATGCTGTCCCTGCGCCCAGATATGGCGTCGCTAACAGTTGGGTCCAACAACTTTCCCACCCGCGTCTACGAGAACCCGCCAGACCTTGTGGAGTGGTTGGCGGCCGAGATGGTGAAATACGACGTGAAGCCGGAAATTGAAGCCTTTGATTTGAGCCATATTCTGGGGGCGGCGCGGCTGTTCAAGGAACGCAAGATCAAGGACACGCCCTATGTGCAGTTCGTTATGGGGGTTAAAAATGCGATGCCCGCGGATCGCGACGTCTTTGACTTTTATATCAAGACCGTGAACCGCCTTTTTCCGGGTGCGCCTTGGTGTGCCGCGGGCATTGGGTCCAATCAGGCCGTCCTGAACGACTGGGCGATTTCCTGTGGGGGTCATGCCCGCACGGGTCTGGAGGACAACATCCGCTTGGATCGCGACAACCTCGCGCCGTCCAATGTGGCCCTCGTTCAGCAGACCGTCGCAGTCTGCGACAAATATGAACGCCCGGTCGCGACATGGCAGCAAGCGCGGCAAGTCCTGGGGCTACGTGCTGTTTGAATGCGTTAAAGTGGGGCACCCCCAAGGGCTGACACGACGTATTCGGTAAACCGGTCCAGCGCGGCAGGCAGTCTGCGATAGGGCGGGAAAAAGGCGGTCAGCCAAATCTCTGGCGGCTGCCAGTCGGGTAGTAACCGCACCAGATCGCCAGCAGCAATCGCGTCGCGCAGCAGAAAATCCGGCAGCAAGGCGATGCCCTGATCCGTGCCGGCCAATTGCGCCAACAGATCACCATTGTCGCAGGTCAGCCCGGCCTTTATGCGCACCGGCTCTGTCAGGCCGGTCGCCGGGTCGGTCAGCTGCCAGACGTTGCCATGGGCCAGATGAGTATAGGCCAGCGCCGTGTGCGCCGTCAGATCGCCGGGCACCTGCGGGGTGCCACAACGCGCCAGGTAACCCGGTGATGCGATGAGCGAGCGCGGCACTGGCGCGATTTTTCGCCAGATAGTCGACAGATCCGTTGGTACACCGGAAATGCGAAGAGCCATGTCGAAATCTTCGGTCAGGATATCGACGAACCTGTCGGTCAGGCTGATCTGCAAGTCGACATCGGGAGTGGCATCGCGAAAGCTGATCAGCGGCCCGGCAAGCCGGTGCAGGCCGAATGACAGCGGCGCCGACACTCGCAGTGTCCCGGTCAGCGTCGTTTGGAACGCCCGCACGTCATTCTGCGCTTGTGCCAGCCCACCAATTAGCGGTTCGACCTGCGTCTGAAAGGTAATGCCCGCCTGTGTCAGTGAGACCCGGCGCGTTGTCCGCACCAACAGTTGCACGCCAAGCCGCGCCTCTAGTTCTGATACCGTGCGGGTCACCGAGGACGGCGCGATACCAAGGCTTTCGGCGGCGCGGACAAAGCTGTGTGCCTCTGCCACAGCCAGAAAAGCGGTGATCTGTTCAAATTGACCCATCATCTATTATTGCACTTTCAGCAATTAATTATGCGAATTTATTTCGGTTATCGCAATCGTCGTCCAGCCTTAGATTGGGGTCAACAAAAGGAGAGTGAGCTATGCTGCACCAGATCAAAGGCCTGCACCACGTTACATCTATCGCCTCGGATGCGGCCGAAAACAACGCCTTCTTTACAAAGGCCCTAGGACTGCGGCGCGTTAAGAAAACAGTCAACTTTGACGCGCCGGACGTCTACCACCTCTACTATGGCGACGAAGTCGGCACCCCCGGCAGCGTCATGACGTATTTCCCATTCCACGACGCAGCCCGCGGTCGCCGCGGCACAGGCGAAGTTGGCGAAACGGTCTATTCCATCCCAAAAGGCAGCTTGCCCTTTTGGTCCGACCGTCTGGGTGCCGCAGCCGAGGGGGTGCAGGCCGTGGATCATTTTGGCGAAAAACGCCTGCGTTTTCAGACCACCGATGGGGAGGGCTTTGCGCTTGCCGAAATTGCGGACGACAACCGCCAAGGTTGGACAGGCAACGGTATTGCCGATGACCACGCCATTCGCGGCTTTCATGGCGCGACCATGCGGTTGCAGGACGCGGGCGCAATGACCGAACTGCTGCAATTCATGGGGTATGAAAAGCAGGATACCATTGGCAACGTTTCGCGATTTGCGGTGGCGGACGGGACCGGGGCCAACACCATCGATCTAGAGGAATTGCCGTCGGCGAAACGCGCATCCCAAGGCGCGGGATCGGTCCACCATATTGCCTTTGCTGTTGAAAACCGCGCCGCGCAACTGGAAGTCCGCAAAGCGCTGTTGGATACGGGCTATCAGGTTACCCCGGTGATCGATCGTGACTATTTCTGGGCGATTTACTTCCGCACCCCGGGTGGGGTTTTGTTTGAGGTAGCGACCAACGAACCAGGATTTGATCGCGACGAAGATCTGGCTCACTTGGGCGAGGCCCTGAAACTGCCTGCGCAGCATGAGCAACTTCGGCCGTTTCTGGAACAACACCTTCAGCCTTTAGGATAGTAACCCATGTATCGTTTCATTGAAACTAAAGGCACCGACGGTGCCCCGCTTTTTTTTACATTTCACGGAACGGGCGGCCGGCCCGAGCAGCTGCACGGATTGGCCGAAACTCTGGTTCCGGGGGCGCATGTCATTTCGCCGGCAGGGGATGTCAGCGAAAACGGCGCGGCGCGGTTTTTTCGGCGCACAGCAGAGGGTGTCTATGACATGGATGATCTTCATGCCCGGGCCGACAATATGCGAAATTTCATCACGGATAAGGTGGCACGTATCCAACCTGCTGCCGTATTTGGCATTGGATATTCGAATGGTGCGAATATTCTTGCCGCCGTCCATTTGAACGGCCCTCGACAGTTTGACAGTATCGCTCTGATGCATCCGCTGATCCCCTGGACCCCGGCTGAAAATGATGCGGTCAAAGATACCAAGGTTCTGATCACAGCTGGCCGGCGCGATCCAATTTGTCCCGCCACAATGACCCAAAAACTGGCCGATTGGCTGACGGTATCTGGTGCACAGGTTAATCTACACTGGCACGAAGGCGGACACGAACTGGCAGATTCGGAAGTTGTCGCGCTTCAGTCCCAATTTGCACCGGCCAGCGGCGCGCGTTAGCGCGTTAGGAAGTGGCTTCGTCTACTCCCATCACGGACTTCGGCCGGAGTCCGTGATGGGACGGTGTTTTGCGTCTGAGCCATGTGACCCAGTTTGAACGGTGACCACGTTTACTAGCGAGCCTGCACCGTCTCTCTTAATCGTCTCCCCCAGTTGAATGTGGCACATCAGGGCAATGGATCAGAAGGAAGAGAGCATGAATGTGATATCACAGAACCAGATCATTGGCATCGAGGTCTCGCGCGATTGACTGGATATCCATTGCTTGCCGAATGGTCACCTGTTGCGGATTTCAAACACTGCAAAGGGCCATGAGCAACTGGCTGGGATTGCGCACGATAGGCGGGCTCTGATCTTTTTGAAGCAACCGGCGGTCAGGAATGGACGCTCTGGGCGGCGCTTGACGTCGCCAGGATCGTGGCGCGACAATTGCCGCCCGTGCAGATCAAGGCCTTTGCTACCACTCGGGGAACACGCGCGAAAACGGATCGGATCGACGCTGAACTGATTGCCCGATTTATTGCATTTAGGCCGGATACCGGACGCACCCTGCCTGCCAAAAAAGCTGCGCGTTCTTAGGGCCTTGACCGGCAAGCGAAGCCAAATCTTCGAGACGCGAAAGCGGCTTCTGGCTTAAATCAAGGCACGCCAGAAGCAAGGGCTAGGTGAACCTTTCGAAGAAATGGACGATGCGCTTCGCCTCCTATTGACGCCCAGATTGCCGAGTTGGAAAGCAAGATCGAACGCCTCATCGCAGCCGATGAGACGCTGGCCGAACACGCCCGGATTCTACGTTCCATTCTAGGGATTGGTCTTGTCGCCAGCACTATGCTGATCGCTGAGATGCCCGAGCTCGCCCAAATATCCGGGGAATAGGCCGCGGCTCTGACAGGTCTTGCTTCGATTGCCTACGACAGTGGCGCGCTTCGTGGAAAGCGCAATCGGCGGCGGGCGGTGCCTGTTGCGTCATGTGATGTTCTAGGCGGCTTTGGTTGACAGCCATCACAATCCGGTCTTGAAACCTTTCGCAGACAGCCTGCGCGTTGCCGAAAAACCGCATAATATCGTCGTAACAGCCGTCGCCCGAAAATTTGTCATCATCGCGAATGCGCTCTGCAAATCACGACTGAATTGGGCTTATCCCGCAGCCTGAAGATACAGTTGCTAGAAATCGGCGCTGACGCCCGGTAGATTCAATGCCTTGATAAGGTCGCGCAGTTCCTGTCTGGCCGCGATATTCGAAATATTAAGATTTTTGACCCCAATGTCACGTAGATCAAGAAGGGTTAGACCGCGAGGGAATAGTTCCCGGAAAATAACACGCTCGTTAAAGCCAGGCGCATTGCGAAAACCGATGCGTTTGGCCAGCTTGTCAATAACACGTTCCATCTTGTCCTTATTGACCATCTGCTGGGCACCAACGCGGTTGCGCACGACGACCCAATCGATGGGAGACAGACCAGCTTGGGCGCGCAACTGGCGCGCATTCCATACCATTTCGGAATAGACGCTGGGACCTGTAATGGTTTCACCCGCGGTATCTACATGAGCCAGAAGGTCGAAATCGACAAAGCTGTCGTTCAATGGCGTCACCAGCGTATCGGCAAGGCTATGTGCGACTTGGCTAAGCCGGGTGTGGCTGCCGGGGCAGTCGATCAGGATGAAATCGCTTGTCGGCTCCAGCCCCGCGACGGCCATGGATAGGCGGTGATCATAGATATTCTCGTTCGGGCCCAGCGCAGACTGGTCGATATCAGGTAATTCTGCATAGCTTGGCGAGGGCAGATCAATTCCCTCTGCCGCGAGGTATTCGCGGCGGTTCGCTATGTACCGGCCTAGCGATTTTTGCCGCAGGTCTAGATCAAGCGTGCCCACCCGGTGACCCATACGCGCCAGCGCCGTCGCGACGTGCATCGCCACAGTCGACTTGCCCGCGCCGCCCTTTTCGTTGCCCACCACGATGATATGCGCCACAGTCAGCCCCACGCCTTTTTCAGTTGCAGGTACTTTATATTGTGTCTGGCCGCGATGAAAGCGCAAGCGCGCGCCTGCCGCCGCTTTTCATGGCCCCTTGACACATAAGGCGCAAAGGTCCACATGCGCCTCAGACGATTGATCCTGCCGCGTGAGCAGGGCCGGGCAAATGCACCGCAAATCACCGTCGCCAACTTCGGTTCCCATGATCACGCAGGGGGTCCAGCGCCAGATCGGCGTCAGGGCAATGTGGCTTTGACTGTCAGGATTTTGGCGCAACCTTTTGCTGCCCGCGCACATCCTGTGCGCCCGAACCGCTTGGGCCGTAGCTGCCCGGAAAGAATACTGATGGATTTTGATATGCTGGGCCTCGCGCCCCGCCTTGTGGCGAAGCTCGCCGAACAAGGCATCACTGACCCGACCCCGATTCAATCGCAGGCCATCCCGCACGCCATGAATGGCCGTGACGTAATGGGTTTGGCGCAGACTGGCACGGGTAAAACTGCCGCCTTTGGTCTGCCAATGATCGACGCCTTGATGAAGGCGGGCGTCAAGCCGAATGCCAAGACTGCTCGCGGTCTGGTTCTTGCCCCTACGCGCGAGTTGGCCAAGCAGATCGCGGATAACCTGACCGATTACACCACGGGTTCGCACCTGAAGGTCGCCCTTGTCGTCGGCGGCGCTGGTATTGTCGCGCAGACCAAGCGTCTGCAAAATGGCGTTGACCTGCTGGTCGCAACGCCGGGACGTCTGATCGACCTGCTGGACCGCCGCGCGGTCCGTCTGGATGAGACGATTTACCTAGTCCTCGACGAGGCTGACCAGATGCTGGACATGGGCTTTATCCATGCGCTGCGCCGGATTGCACCGTTGCTGGCGACGCCGCGTCAGACGATGATGTTCTCGGCAACCATGCCTAAACTGATGTCCGAACTGGCCGACGCGTTCCTGCACGACCCGGTCCGCGTTCAGGTGAACCCTCCAGGGCAGGCTGTCGCCAAGATTGAACAGTCGGTACACTTCGTCGCACAAGCTGCCAAGACCGACCTGCTGGTCGATCTGCTGGACAAGCACCGTGACGAGCTTGCGCTGGTCTTTGGTCGCACCAAGCACGGCTGCGAGAAGTTGTATAAGCAACTGGAAGCCAAGGGCTTTGCCGCCGCGTCCATTCACGGCAACAAGTCCCAAGGTCAACGCGAACGCGCAATCGAGGCGTTCAAGTCTGGGAAAATCCGCGTGCTGGTTGCCACTGATGTGGCTGCCCGCGGCATCGACATTCCGGGTGTCCGTCACGTCTATAACTACGACCTGCCGAACGTGGCTGAAAACTACGTTCACCGTATCGGCCGTACCGCGCGTGCGGGTGCTGATGGTGCCGCCATTGCGCTGGTCGCACCCGATGAGATGATCGAGCTGAAGGATATCGAAAAGGCCATGAAGGCCGAGATTCCCGTCGCCTCCGGTCGTCCGTGGGATATCCTGCCGGGTCAGAAAAAGCGCCCCAACGGCGGTGGTGGCGGCGGTGGCGGTGGCCGTGGGCGCAGTGGTGCAGGCGGCGGCGCTGGTGGTGGCCGTGGTAAGCCTGCTGCCGCAGCTGGCAAGCCTGCTGGTGGTAAGCCGCAGGGCCAACGGCGTCGCGCTGGCGGCGCTGGCGCTGGCTCCGGCGGCGGTCGTAGTCGCACCGCCGCGTAGTGGCAGCAAATGAAATCAACAAAAGGCGCGTCGTAACGGCGCGCCTTTTGCGTTTAAATCGTGTGAAATTGCGCTGAGTTGCTGTATCCGCAGTCGTTCGGAAGGCTGCTGAACGCTTTTACGCGACCGCCATATCGGCGATCAGAGTGTCAGTGCGTCTTGCGTCGTGACAACCTTTGCATAGCTCATCGCCAGCGGCGCGAGGAACGCAGCCTGTACGACCTCTGCTGGGAGGTCGACGCCATTGAAAGGCCCGCCTTTGGCACCGCAGGCATCTGACACAAGTATCGTCTTAAATCCGTAATCCACGGCGGCACGTGTCGTTGCATCGATGCACATTTGGGTCATCGCACCGCAGATCGTCACATTCAAAATCCCTGCATCGCGTAGGCGGTCCAGTAGATCAGTCTCGTGAAAACTGTTCGGACGGTGCTTTAGCACGACGGCCTCGGTGTCCAACGGTTTTACCACAGGATTGATTTTGGCACCGTTCGTGCCTGGGCGAAAGAAGAGTGCCTTGTCAGATCCTGCTTCGTGGCGAATGTGGATGACAAGCTGACCTTTCGTTCGTGCCAATTCCAGCAGGCGAGCGGCATTGCTGGCAACAACATCCATCTTGTCGACCTCCCAAGATCCGCCGGGGAAATAGTCGTTCTGGATGTCGATCAGGATCAGGGCGGTATCGGACATCGGTGCCTCCATTTGAACGTCAGACACAAAGCTAGCGCATTCTCGCAGAACCCCAAACGCGAAACGCCGCCCTCGAAGGGGCGGCGTTTCGTTTCTCAGTGCTGGTTGGCTTAGAAGCCAAGACCGGCGTACTTGTTCTTGAACTTCGACACGCGGCCGCCGGAGTCCATCAGGCGAGACGTGCCGCCGGTCCATGCAGGGTGCACAGAGGGGTCGATGTCCAACGACATCTGGTCGCCTTCTTTGCCCCAGGTGGAGCGCATCTGAATCACGGTGCCATCGGTCATCTTGACATTGATGTCGTGGTAGTCGGGGTGAATACCTTTTTTCATCGTCAGATTCCTTATTTCTGGGCCAGAGGCTTGTAGTTGGAGACTTCGGTAATCCGAGCGGACTTACCGCGACGGGCGCGCAGGTAGTACAGCTTGGCGCGACGCACCTTGCCACGACGGACAACTTCGATCGTGTCGATGTTGGTGGAATGCAGCGGGAACACACGTTCCACGCCTTCACCAAAGGAAATCTTGCGCACGGTGAACGATCCAGCAATGCCAGAGCCGTTTTTGCGGGCGATGCACACGCCTTCGTAATTCTGAACCCGCGTACGGGTGCCTTCGGTCACTTTGTAACCGACGCGGATGGTATCACCCGCTTTGAAATCGGGGATCGTCTTCCCCAGCGCAGCAACCTGCTCCGCTTCGATTTGTGCGATCAAGTTCATGATTCGCTCCTAATATAGCACGGGTTTTCCCGCGACGTTGATGCTGGCCTTAGAGCTCTTGGTCTTCAACCGGGTCCCTACCGTGCTGTGCACAATAAGCCCGCCAGAGGTCAGGTCTGCGTTCCTTTGTTAGCCTTTCGGCCTGTTCCCGTCGCCAGTCGGTTATCTTCGCATGGTGACCCGACAGAAGAACGTCGGGGATCGTGCGACCGTGCCAGTTAGCGGGTTTCGTGTAGTGAGGGTGTTCAAGCAACCCGTCGGAAAATGACTCTTCCTCCGTGGATGCCTGATTCCCAAGCACGCAGGGTATAAGACGGACCGTCGCGTCAATCAAGGCCATAGCAGCGATCTCTCCTCCGGTCATCACGAAGTCGCCCAATGAAACCTCGATCATGTCGAAGTGTTCGATGACGCGCTCGTCGATCCCTTCGAAGCGCCCACACAGCAGGGTAACACCGTCGGCCTGTGACAGCTTTTGCATCAAGCTCTGGGTCATGGGCCGCCCGCGCGGTGACAGATAGATCAGAGGCATATTACCGCGCGCGCCGCTGCGGACCTCTCGCAGTGCTTTTTCCAGCACATCCGCGCGCAAAACCATACCAGCACCACCGCCTGCGGGGGTATCATCTACGTTGCGATGCTTGCCTTCACCAAAGCGGCGCAGGTCGGTGACCTGCAACTGCCAAAGATGTTCCTTGAGAGCACGGCCGAGCAGGCTGTCGCCTAGAATGCCGGGAAAGGCATCCGGAAGCAGTGTCAGAACCTGCGCGGTCCAGACGCCCGCCAGATCCGGCGCGTCGGTCATCAGCTCTTTCGGCTTGAGCGTGGGGCGAATGGTCTTGCGCCCTTGGGCGCGGGGGAGCGGTGTATCGGTCATAACCGCGTCTTAGAACATCGCCCCCTCAGCGCAAACGCCTATTCGTCAAATCAGGGTAATCAGACCGAAAAGCATCAGCAAGAAAAGGATCAGGACCAAGAAGATTAGAAGCTTTGCGCCGGTCAGCGCCGCGCCGGAAATCCGGCCAAAGCCAAGCAATGCCGCAATTGCAGCGATAACCAAAAGGGTGACAATCCAGCCGATCATGGTGTGGTCCTTTCATGGGTGTTACCGTCATCAACACCCAAGCGCCGTGGCCAGTTCCCTATGGGGTGCCATCCGCACCAAGGGCCGCCGTAATCGCATTGAAGTCGTCGTCCAGATTGCCCGCGCTGACCTATGCTGTAGCGAAATCGGCTGCCGATAGGGTCATACGCTGACCGCGCAAATGGTGCCGATATGCGCTGAACAGCCAACTGTCGGCATCTCGGGTAGTCAGGACCACGCGCAGGTGGGCATTGGGATAGCAGTCTTGAAAGTAATCGGCGAAATAGGTGGTCAAAGTGGGGGCCGCAGCGTAGGTGTCCAGGCCCGGCTAGCCGGGCGGATGTCCCAAAAACCGTTTGCAACACACGATTATGTCCTGCCCGGGGAGGGGATTAGCCTCTGCCATTGCGGCGTCCATGGCGGGGACGATATCCATCAGTTCGATAGGATTGCCAAACCGCGAAAACCGGCAAGCTATGCGAACCACGGGCTTAAGGTGTCGCAACAGTACGGGAGCGGCATGCGGGGCCAGCATCTGGCGATTTAGCTACATGAAGTGCTTGATCGAGCTTGTGCCCGTCTCGTGAAGCCCTGGGTGCAGCAGGATGTCGGTCATGTTGCCGGGAAAAGCCCATCTGGCGGGTCGGCGACGATGCGTCCGGTGGCAAGGTTAACGGTTGGCACAACCGCCTGCGTGAACGGCAGCAGGATGGTTTCCGACTGGCCGGGCACCGCGATGTCCAGCAGATCGCCCGCACCGTGGTCGACCACGCGCACGACCTTACCCAGTATCGCACCGCCGGTATCCAGAACGGTCAGACCTTCCAGATCGGCATAGTAGTATTCGTCGTCATCCGTCGCGGGCAAGGCGCTGCGCAGAGCGTACAGATCGACATTCGTCAGATCGTCGGCGTCCTCCTTGGTAACGATGCCGTCGATGCGGGCCGTAAAGCCGCCCTTGATCTGGCCCGTCAACACGATCTGAGCAAACGTGAGGCCTGTATCAGTCGTCAGGGGGGCATAATCGGCAATAGCGGCAGGGTCGGCGCAGAAGGATTTCAAACGCACTTCGCCGCGCACGCCGAAAGATCCTGACAGGCGGCCGACGACGACCTTGGCGTCAGGGGCGATGGGGTCGTTGGCTGTATTTGACATGGCGGAACCTCTGATTGGCGGGGCGCTGGCGATCAGCGCCCGGCGAAGCAGGGGAGGGGTGCGGGCCAGATCACGACGATCCGGCCCGCGGCAGGCAGGATTATTCCTGTGCTGTAGCTTCTTCGCCAGCAGCTCCCTCAGAAGGAGCTTCGGCAGGTGCTTTTGCAGCTTCTTCGATAGCAGCCTGCTTGGCGGCTTTCTCGTCGGCGCGTGCTTTTGCAGCTTTGCCCGGCTCACCCTTTTTCAGGTTGGCGCGGTCTTTCTTCGGCAGGGTGCCGGCAGCTTCCAGCATACGAGCGACGCGGTCAGTCGGGGTCGCGCCTTGATCCAGCCAGTACTGCACGCGCTCCATGTCCATCTTGACGCGGTTCTCGTCATCCTTGGACAGCATCGGTGCATATGTGCCCAGCTTTTCCTTGAAACGGCCATCGCGCGGCATACGGCTGTCAGCAGCAACGATCGAGTAATAAGGGCGCTTCTTGGAGCCGCCGCGGGCGAGACGAATTTTCATAGCCATGGTGTATTTCCTTACGTTTGGCAGAAGTGACAGCGGGTGCCGTCAGGATTGGTGTTGTTCGTGGTGGTGGATGACTTCCTGAATGATGAAGTTCAGGAATTTCTTGGCGAATTCAGGGTCCAAATCGGCCTGATCCGCAAGATCGGTAAGGCGAGCGATTTGTGTCGCCTCGCGTGTCGGGTCCGAGGGGGGCAAGGCATGTTCCGCCTTCAGCCGTCCCACTGCCTGTGTATGTTTGAACCGCTCCCCGAGCGTATAGACAAGGATCGCGTCCAGCCGGTCGATGCTGGCGCGGTGGTCCTTCAGGACGTCGGCTGCGCGGTTCGTGTCGTTGGTCAAAGCTCGTACTCCGGTCGAGCATAACGCCAGATTTCGCAGCCGTCGTGCATGGCACCAGCGTCCTTTTCGGCGCCCAGACGTTTGGCAAGTGCAATGGCGCGTGCGTTGTCGGGGTCGATGTAGCTGACGAGTGTCTCAAAGCTCAGCGCGTTCCAAGCGTTGTTGCGCGCCTTTTCAGATGCTTCAAAGGCATAGCCTTCGCCCTCGGCTTCTTCGCTGAACAAAAAGCCCAGCTCTGGCTCTGGATCTCCTGTTTCATGGCCCAGCAACACGAAGCCCAGAACGCGCTTGTCGTCCTGATGTTCGACCGTCCACAAGCCGCAGCCGCGCAGGATCCAGCTGGCGGTCAACTGAATGAAATCATCCCAGGCACCTTCGCGCGTCAGCGGGCCAGAAACATAGCGACCCCGGTCAGACGTCACCAGTTCGGCAAAGACGTTGAAGTCTTCCATGTATGGGCCCCGCAGGATGCAGCGATCGGACGCGATTCGCGGCAGTGACTGCGCGATACGCTCGACTGCGACGGCGGCCTGTCCGGCGGGGGGCTGTTCCCAGGGTTGGAGTGTCATGGCAAGTCCTTGGATGATATGGCGCTAAATGCCGGGTTGCGGGGCGGGGTGGCGCCATGCGGAGCTGTCCGGGTGACTGGCGGGCATGGGGGCATGGGGGTCGCGGACTGCGCCTAATTTCTCTGCCAGCCCAATGGACCGTGTGTTGTCCGGATGGATATAACTGACGGCGGTGGTCCATCCCAGAACCTCAAAGGCATGGGTGACGCTGGCGCGTGCTGCCTCTGAGGCGATGCCAGTGCCCTCGGTGGCGGGATCAAAGATCATCCAGCCAATTTCGGATTCGGGCCAGTCTGGCGGGGTCCAGGGACCGACGAGACCAATGGCCGTATCGTCGCCGCTCCGGTTCACGACCCACATTCCGTACCCGAAGATATCCCAGTGCCCGAGTTCGGCCGCAAAGCTGCGCCAGATGCTGCCGATGTTGCCCTGCTGGTGGAAAAAGGCGGCGCGGTCAGAATGCATGAAATCGCGAAACGCCGGCCAGTCGCCAGCAGCAGGCTGACGCAGGATCAGACGGGCTGTTTGCAGGTTGGTCTGGGGCCCGGTCATCGTTTACTTCTTCTTCCCAAAGCCAGAAAGGCCGGCGGGCAGCTTCATGCCGCCGCCGCCAAGGCCGGGCAGGCCGCCGGCTGGCATCTTGCCTTGCAGGGCTTTGGCCGCCTCTTGCATCGCCGCAGGGTCGTTCATGTCGGGCATGCCGCCCTTGCCCATCATCTGTTTCATGGCTTGCTTAAGCATGCCGCCTTTGCCCATTTTCTTCATCATGTCAGCCATCTGGCGATGCTGTTTGACCAGCTTGTTCAATTCCGACACTTCCAGACCCGCACCCTTGGCAATCCGCTTTTTGCGGCTGGCGGCCATCAGGTCGGGGTTGGCACGTTCCTGCTTAGTCATGGAGTTGATCAGTGCGATCTGGCGGCGCAGGATGCTGTCATCCATGCCTGCGGCGTCCATCTGCTTGGACATTTTCCCCATGCCGGGCAGCATGCCCATCATGCCTTCCATACCGCCCATCTTGAGCATCTGGTCCAGCTGCATCTTAAGGTCGTTCATGTTGAAGCGGCCCTTCTGGAACCGCTTCATCATCCGTTCGGCTTGTTCAGCCTCGATGGTCTGCTGAGCCTTCTCGACCAGGGCAACGATGTCGCCCATGCCAAGGATGCGGCCCGCGATGCGCGACGGCTCGAAGGTTTCGATCGCGTCCATCTTTTCGCCAAGGCCGACAAAGCGGATTGGCTTGCCGGTGATCGCGCGCATGGACAAGGCTGCGCCGCCGCGACCGTCGCCGTCCATCCGGGTCAGCACGACGCCAGTGACGCCGATCTTGTCGTCGAATTCTTGCGCGACGTTCACTGCGTCCTGGCCGGTCAGACCGTCGACGACCAGCAGCGTCTCGCGCGGGTTGGCGATGTCACGGACAGCGGCTGCCTGCGCGATCAGTTCGGCGTCTATGTGCAGACGGCCCGCGGTATCGAGCATGTAGACGTCGTAGCCACCAAGGCTTGCAGCAGTCTTGGCGCGTTTCGCGATCTGGACAGGGGTTTCACCCTTGACGATCGGCAGAGTGTCGACTCCGATCTGCACGCCGAGGATCGCAAGCTGTTCCATCGCGGCAGGGCGGTTGGTGTCGAGAGAGGCCATCAACACGCGCTTGCCTTCACGCTCTTTCAAGCGCTTGGCTAGTTTAGCGGTCGTCGTCGTCTTGCCCGAGCCTTGCAGGCCGACCATCAGGATAGGGGCGGGCGGGTTGTCAATTTTCAGCGCACCGGGATCGGTGTCGCCCGTCAGCACGCGTTCTAGTTCGTCATGGACGATTTTGACGACCTGCTGGCCGGGACTGATGGATTTGGTGACGGCTTGGCCGGTTGCCTTTTTCTGCACGGCGGCGACGAAGTCGCGGGCAACGGAAAGCGAAACGTCAGCCTCTAGCAGGGCGACGCGGACCTCGCGCAGGGCGGTTTTGACGTCGTCGTCAGACAGCGCACCCTGCTTGGTGAGCTTGTCAAAGACGCCTGACAGGCGGTCTGATAGGTTCTCGAACATCGGCGCGGGCCCCGTTTCGTTACACCCAGACCCCAATATAGGGCCGGATGGGTCAATGCAGTAACGCCCCCGTGGGCGCAACGCGCTGACGAGGGGCGATCCTTTGACAAGCAAAGGACCGGAAGGCTTTGCTTCCGGGTGTTGAACGACAGTTAGAAGCTGTGCGGCCCTGAGTCAAGTCGCGCTGGCCTAGGTGGGGTCAAGATGCATGGGCTGTGGCTGATACTACGTGACGGGCCAAGAACTGTCCGATCTCTGCAACGCTGGCGTTTGCCTCCGGCGTGCTGCCAACGCCCATGTGCCAGACATGGGGCAGACCAGTCTGGGTGTGGAATGTCACCGCGACGCCCTGCGCGCGCAAACGCTCTGCCATCAGACGTGCGTCGTCAAACAGCACCTCTGTCGTGTCGGCGTGGATCAGGACAGGCGGGGATCCGGTGAAATCCCCCAGTATGGGCGAGGCATCGGGCTGCGCCGGGTCCGCGCCAGCCAGATAAGCTGCTACTCCCCGTGCGCCCCAGCGGGTCGACACAAACGGATCGCTGCGCCGATTGACGGTCAGCGTGGGATTGTTCAGGCGCAGATCGGTCACGGGGGACATGACCGCGACTGCGGCTGGCAGCGTCAGCCCCTTGGCTATGATGCGCTGCAATAGCGCCAGCGCGATATTGCCACCAGCGCTGTCCCCGGTCAATGTCAGTGGTCCGCAGTCAGGATCGGCGGAAAGGGCGCGCCAAGCTGCCTCGGCATCATCCAGCGCGGCGGGGAATGGATGTTCGGGGGCCATGCGGTAGTTCAGGAACACGGCTCGCATGCCCGCCGCCTGACCAATGGCCGCGACAAGATGGCGATAGCCGCGCAGGTTGCCCATGACGAAGGCACCGCCGTGAATATAGAGGAGCGTGCCGTCGTCGTGCCCTTGCCCGGTATCGCATTGGGTGCAGTTGCGCTGACCCAAACGAACAGGAGTCATCACCAATCCCGCAGGTGTGCGTGTGCTGATGATGGCATTCAGCGTGAACAGCTGCCGCAAGATTTTGTGACTGCCCACGGCGGCCAGTAGCGGCTTTTGCACCAATCGTGCGTTCAATGTGGCAAGGCGCTGTGGAAACGAATGCATAGCGCAATGTTTGCGACCCCGGGCGCGCAGTCAAGGTTGAAGCCCGCCGTCACACAGATTCATCATTGCAATTTCAAACAGAATTGCCGAACGCTTGCGCGCACGGTTCATTACTGCACACAGGATATCATGGATAGTTGGGACGAAATCCGCACCGCATTTCAGGTCGCGCGCGCTGGCACCGTCAGTGGTGCCGCAGATGTGCTGGGCGTTCACCATGCCACAGTGATCCGGCACATTGATGCGCTTGAGGGGCGTCTGGGCGTGAAGCTGTTCCAGCGCCACGCGCGCGGGTACACGCCGACAGAGGCGGGCGTCGATTTGCTGCGGGTCGCGCAGGCCACTGATGAACAGTTCACTCAACTCGCGGGGCGTATCAAGGGCCTTGGAGACGGCGTGCGGGGCGAATTGGTTATCACATCGCTGGCGTCGCTAAGCCCGGTGTTGATCCCGATCCTGACGGACTTTCAGCATGATTACCCTGAAATTCGGCTGCAGTTCTTGACGGATGAACGCGTGTTTCGTTTGGAATACGGCGAGGCGCATGTCGCGATCCGAGCGGGCAGCCAACCGTCAGAGCCGGACAACGTTGTGCAAATGCTGGTCACGCAAAGCATGGCTCTGGTGGCGTCTGACAGTTATATTGCGCGCTTCGGGATGCCGACGGACGAAGATGATCTGAAAAACCACTTCTTTGTGTCCCACGTTGAAGAGCCGCATCGCGCTCCGTTCTTTCGCTGGCTGCACGAAAAAGTCGGGCCGTCCCGGATGGTACTGCGCGCGACCGACATGCGCGTCATGACTGATGCCATTGTCAGTGGGGCAGGGATCGGGTTTATCTCGGAACTTGAACTACCGCTATATCCAAGCCTGAAACGGGTGATCCCGTCGCCGGCAGAGTGGACCGTGCGGCTGTGGCTGGTGACCCATGTCGACCTGCATCGCAGTGTCAAAGTGCAGACCTTCCTAAGTCACCTTAAGGCACGCGCCGCCGAGTTTGAAATCTGATGCGGCCAGCGATGGGCGGTCATCTGGCCATGCTGGCGTTTTCGGCGCTTGTCGCGGGTTCCTTCGCACTTGGGGCGCGCGCGGCGAATGACATCGACCCGCTTGTGATGACTGCCGCGCGGTTCTGGATCGCCTCTGCGGTGCTGGCCGGGCTGGCGTTTGCTTTTGGCACTTGGGACAACCGCGTTCTGCGCGCGCCTTGGCGCTTTGTGCTGCTGTCTGGAATCATCTCTGCCTATTTCGTGTCGATGTTCGAAGGATTGAAGACAGCACCGCCGATCAGCACCTCGGCGGTATTCACTTTGACCCCGATCATCGCTGCAGGATTTGGCTGGTTGTTGCTGCGCCAGCGCCTGACGGGCCAGATGGTGATCGCGCTGACCATTGGTGGGTTCGGTGCGCTTTGGGTGATCTTTCGTGCCGACCTTCAGACGGCCCTCGCCTTTGATGTCGGACGAGGAGAGGTCATCTTTTTCTGGGGCTGCGTGGCCCACGCTCTTTATACGCCGCTGATAGCGAAGCTGAAGCGCGGCGAGCATACGTTGTCCTTTGCCTGCATGACGTTGCTGGGCGGCGCCATTCTGACCAGCATCTATGGCGCGCGGGAAATTATAGCGACGGATTGGATGCACCTGCCGGGGATTGTCTGGATCACCTTGATGTATGTCGCGCTGTTTGCATCGGCGTCCAGCTTTGTTTTGTTGCAGTTCGCGGCGACGAGGCTGCCAAGCGCCAAGGTTATGGCCTATACTTATCTGACGCCGACATGGGTTATCTGCTGGCAACTGGCGCTGGGCGCGCCGCCGCCGCGGCAACTGATCTTGGTCGGTATCGCCTTAACCATTTTGGCGCTAATCTTGCTGTTGCGGGATGATGATGCGCCAAAAGCTGCCGTCGCACCCAGCTGATCGGCCAAAACCTGCCTGATGCGGTGCAAGTTGAGGGTGATTGGCTACTCGCAATGTAGCCCTATGTTACGCTACGCATTCGATCCTTACGCAATGTAAAGGAGGATGCGTCATGGAAAGCGAACACAATCTGATCGACTCCAGCCGGGTCAATGGTGCCTATGTTTACGGGTCTGACCGCAAACAGATCGGCCATATCGACCACCTGATGATCGACAAGTTGTCGGGCAATGTGGCCTATGCCGTGATGAATTTTGGCGGCTTTCTGGGCATGGGCGAAGAGCATCACCCACTGCCGTGGAAATCGCTGCACTATGATACGTCGCTCGGCGGCTATGTCACCGATCTGACAAAGGATCAGCTAACAGGCGCGCCCGAACGGGCCAGCGACTGGCAGGGCGACCGCGACTATGAGACGCGGCTACACGATTATTACGGGCGGGCACCTTACTGGTTGTAATGGTCCGGCGCGGGGCGGATCAACCGATCTGCCCGCGCACACCACCCGTTTGACCGCGATCCAGCAGGATGTGGTCAAGGATCACGCAAGCCATCATCGCCTCGCCCACAGGGACGGCGCGGATGCCCACACAGGGGTCGTGGCGGCCTTTGGTAATGACTTCAATCGGTTGTCCATCCATCGTGATCGACTTGCGCGGCGACAAAATCGACGACGTCGGCTTTACCGCAAATCGGACAACAACGTCCTGCCCAGTGCTGATCCCGCCAAGGATGCCGCCCGCGTGGTTTGACGAATAAACGGGCTGCCCATCGTTCCCCATGAAAATCTCGTCCGCATTGTCACGCCCGGTCAGGGCGGCGGCGGCCATGCCTTCGCCAATCTCGACGCCTTTGACGGCATTGATGCTCATCATTGCGGCGGCAATGTCGGTGTCCAGCTTGGCATAAACCGGCGCGCCGATGCCTGCAGGCACGCCGCGGGCGACAACCTCGATGATTGCGCCGACAGAGTTGTGGTCGTCCTTGCGCAGCCACGTCAGGTATTCTTCCCATTCGCCAGCTGCTTGCGCGTCAGGGCACCAGAAGTCATTCTGGCTGATCTGGTCCCAGTCGAACCGGGCGCGGTCGATCTTTTTCTCTCCCATCTGCACCATGTAGCCGGTGATCTGCACGCCAGGCACGATGGCGGTAATTGCCTCGCGCGCGACGCCGCCGGCAGCAACCCGTGCCGCAGTTTCGCGCGCAGACGACCGACCGCCGCCGCGAGGATCGCGGAGCCCGTATTTCTGGTGATAGGTGATATCGGCGTGGCCGGGGCGGAAGGTGTTCAGGATGTCGCCGTAGTCCTTGGACCGCTGATCGGTGTTGCGGATCATCAACTGGATCGGCGTACCAGTCGTGCGACCGTCATAGAGGCCAGACAGGATTTCAACAGCGTCCGGCTCGTTGCGCTGGGTTGTATTCTTGTTCTGGCCGGGCCGCCGCTTGTCCAGCCACTGCTGGATCATCGCTGGCTCTAGCAGCACGCCCGGCGGGCAGCCGTCGATCGTCGCGCCCAATGCGGGTCCGTGGCTTTCGCCCCAAGTGGTAAAGCGGAATAGATGACCGAAAGAGTTGACTGACATGGGCTGCCTCTAAGTTGTTGCATAGGGCTTAAACCATAGGCGGCACAGGTTCAATTCGGGCGTTTCTTGGCCAAAGTTGAACCTGCAAGCCATTGGAAATCAATGCGACATGCCGTCTGGAGATGTTTTCGCCGCCAAGATCTCTTTTCTATGACAGCGTTAAGCGTATCAGGTTTGACGTTTCATGATGAAGGAGCTGCCTCATGGCTAACGCACGTCACACTTCCACACACCCGGGCGACGGTAAGATGTCGTTGACGATGAAGATACGCTGGCCATCGGCCTTGGCATCATTGTAGGCGTTGTTTTGAACTTGGTGAATATCTCTTTCATCAATGACTACGTCGTCGGCTGCTTCTTTGGCATGATCGGCAAGATGTTCGTCAACGCGCTGAAAATGCTGGTCGTGCCGCTGGTGTTTTTTTGCTGATTGGTAGCCTCGCCGGGATTGGTGATATGCGTGTGTTGGGTCGTGTCGGCAGCAAATCCTTTGCGCTTTACATCGTGATCACCGCCCTTGCCATCATAGTCGCGCTGGTGCTTTAGGCTATCTAAAGGGTTCGACATTACAGGTATCGACGCCAGCGGCATTTCCGCAGCCGAGGCACCAAGCGTCTGGAATGTCTATGCGGCCATCGTGCCAACCAACCCGATTGCCGCCTTTGCGTCTGGCGAAATGCTGCAGGTTATCTTTTACACGGTGGTCCTTGGTAAAGCCGTCCTGATGATGGGCGACCGGTCCAAGCAGTTCGTCGAAGCTTGCGACTACATGAACTAAGTGATGAAGAAGATTGTCGATCTAGTCATGCTTACCGCGCCCTACGACGTGTTCGCCCTGATCGCCAAAACCTTTGCAGAGCAGGGCCCTGGTCTGTTCCTGCCGCTCATCTCTTATGCGCTGACAATGGTGGGCGCGTTGATGATCCATCTGTTCATCACGCTGCTGGGTTTGATGAAACTTCTGTCCAGCATGAACCCGGTCACTTTCATGAAAAAGATGCGTCCGGAGCAGATCTTTGCCTTCTCGACCGCGTCGTCAAACGCCACCATCCCGGTGACGTATCAGCGCACTACGGAACGGGTTGGTGTGGATGAAAATGTTGCGTCCTTCTGCATCCCGTTCGGTGCGATGATCAACATGGACGGCACCGCGATCATGCAGGGCGTGGCTAACGTCTCTTTGGCCAATGTCTAGGGCATTGATCTGGGCCTGTCGGGCTTCTGACAGTCATTGGCATGGCCGTGCTGGTGTCGATTGGCTCCTCAGGGGTGCCAGGTGTCGGTCTGGTCATGCTGACCATGGCCCTGACGCAGGTCGGTCTGCCTATTAAAGGCATCGCGATCATCCTAGGCGTTGACCGCCTGATGGACATGATCTGGACCGCGGTGAACATCACCGCCGACGCCATCGTCACGACCATCGTGGCCAAGGGCGAAGGCAAGGTTGATATGGACATCTTCAACAACCCCCATGCCTGCACCACCGGCGAGGGCGAGGCGCATCTGCTGGATCACGCCATTGCCTGAACGGGCTAACATGTCGAAACGGGGCAGCAGGATTTTGCGGCCCTTTTCATTTCTCAAACCCGTTGTTAACGTATCAGTACCTCGGGGGGCCAATCTGGCTGAGATGCGCAAGCGGACCCGTTGCACCTGAACCGGTTAAGACCGGCGGAGGGAAGGTCCGGCAATCACGCTGTCCCCCATTCCGCCCGTCGTTTTGGAGGATGACATGAAGACCACTCTCTTAAGCGTCGGCGCGATCCTGTGTGCAAGCACGGCTATCGCCCAGACGCCCACACTGAACGTGCTGACCTACGACAGCTTTACATCCGAATGGGGCCCTGGCCCCGCAATAGAGGCGGCGTTCGAGGCAGAATGCGCTTGCGATCTGGTCTTTACCGGAGCTGGCGACGGCGCGGCCCTGCTGGCACGGTTGCAGTTGGAAGGGATCCGCACCGATGCGGATATCGTTCTTGGTCTTGATACCAACCTGACCGCCGCCGCGCGCGATACTGGCCTGTTTGCGCCCCATGGCGTGACAGCAGACCTGAATTTGCCGGTTGCTTGGGATGACGACACATTCCTGCCGTTCGACTGGGGCTATCTGGCATTTGTCGCGGAAAAGGACACGCCTGGGGTCACATCCTTCCGCGCACTTGCGGACAGCGATTTAAAGATCGTCATTCAGGACCCGCGGTCGTCGACCCCTGGTTTGGGGCTGCTGATGTGGGTTCACGCGGCCGAAGGTGATGGCGCGGCGCAGATCTGGGCCGATTTGGCCGATAACATCGTCACCGTCACGCCCGGCTGGACCGAAGCCTATAATCTGTTCCTCGAAGGCGAGGCGGACGCGGTGCTGTCCTACACCACGTCGCCAGCTTATCACCTGATCGCCGAAGACGACGACAGCAAGACGTCATGGGGCTTTGACGTTGGCAATTACCTACAGGTCGAAGTGGCGGCCAAGGTTACCGGAACCGATCAGCCCGAGCTGGCGGATCAGTTCATGGCCTTCATTGCGCAGCCCGGATTTCAAAACGTGATCCCGGAAACCAACTGGATGTATCCAGCAACCGAGGTCAGCTTGCCTGATGGCTTTGACACGCTGACTGTGCCTTCAAAAGGGTTGCTGCTGTCTGCACAGGATGCGGCAGATGTCCGGGACGCGCTGGTCGAGACGTGGCGCGCCGCGCTGTCGCAATAATCCGCAGCCTACCAGCGTGGCTGACCGCCGCGCTGGTACTGGCTCTGACCCTTGGCACGCTGGCCGCGGTCGCATGGCGGGCGGAAGTTGGGCGCGGGCTGTCGGCAGGTGACTGGTCAGCGATCCGTTTTACAGTTCTTCAGGCCGCAGCGTCGGCTGTTGTCAGTGTCGTGTTGGCGATTCCCGTTGCACGCGCGCTGGCGCGGCGACAGTTTCGCGGACGTGGTGCGTTGGTCATGCTGCTAGGCGCACCCTTTATCCTGCCGGTTATAGTGGCTGTGCTGGGGCTGCTGGCTGTATTTGGGCGTGGCGGGCTGTTGAACGTCGGGCTGGGCGCAGTCGGCGTGGCCCCAGTGTCGATCTATGGCGCTGGCGGTGTTGTGCTGGCGCATGTGTTTTTCAATCTGCCGTTGGCGGTCCGACTGATCCTGCAAGGGTGGCTGTCGATCCCGGCAGAGCGGTTTCGACTTGCTGCGCAACTGAACGCCCCGCTTTGGCGCGTGCTCGAACTGCCGATGCTGGCCCGGCATATGCCCGGTGCGTTGCTCGTTGTGTTTTTGATCTGTCTCACCAGCTTTGCTGTCGCCTTGACCCTTGGTGGTGGCCCTCGCGCCACGACGGTCGAGCTAGCGATTTGGCAGGCGATCCGCTTTGATTTCGATCTGGGTCGGGCCGCTTTGCTGGCCTGCGTGCAATTTGCACTCTGTGCTATGGCCGCACTGGTTGCGTGGCACATCACACCGCTGGACGGGTTCGGTAGCGGGCTTGACCGCACAGTTGCCCGCTGGGACCAAAGCCGCTGGGACTGGGTTTGGCTGATACTGGTGACGCTGTTTCTGGTGTTGCCGTTGGCGATGATCCTGTGGCGCGGTGTGCCATCGTTGCCGGACCTGGGGCTGGATATCTACCGCGCGGCGGGCCGGTCTGTTTTGGTAGCGCTGGCCGCGACGGCGCTGACACTGGGAGCGGCGTTGTCGCTGTCTTTGCGCGGCGGTTTGCTGGTCGGGATGATCGGGGCCTTGCCCTTGGCCGCCAGTGCATTGGTCATGGGGACTGGGTTGTTCCTGATGGTCTTTCCCTTCGTGAATCCCGTAACTGTCGCCTTGCCGGTTACGGTCTGCGTGAACGCGTTCATGGCGCTGCCCTTTGCTCTGCGGCTGCTCTCGCCGACGGTGGCTGACATCCGCGCCGACTATGGACGGTTGGCTGCAAACCTAGCACTGGGGCCGTGGGCCACGCTGCGGCTGATCATCCTGCCGCGCGTGCGTAAATCGCTCAGCTTTGCCGCTGGCTTGACTATGGCGCTGTCGATCGGCGACCTGGGTGTGGTCGCTCTATTTGCAACACCAGCGCAGGAAACGCTTCCACTTGCGATGTATCGCCTGATGGGGGCCTACCGAATGGATGCGGCGGCAGGGGCGGCGGTTCTGCTTTTATTTTTGGCGTTGGGCGCGTTCTGGGTTTGCGATTCAAGGGGGCAGGGCGATGCTGACGCTGGATAATGTGACCGTGTCGAAAGGCACGTTTCAATTACATACGTGCCTGCAAGTGCCGCCCGGAATCACTGCGGTCATTGGCCCGTCTGGCGGGGGCAAGTCGACGTTACTGGCGGCCATCGCGGGGTTCGAGCTAGTTGTTTCTGGCCGGATTGGTTGGGATGGCATAGATTTAAAGGGGCTGGTGCCGGGGCAGCGGCCCGTGACAATGCTGTTTCAGGACCACAACCTTTTTCCTCATCTGACCATCGCGCAGAATGTCGGGCTGGCTTTGGCACCGCGCGTGAAGCTGACGGCGCAGCAAGTTGCTCGGGTGGATGCAGCACTCGCTGACGTTGGGTTGCAGGGCCTTGGCGAGCGCAAACCCGCCACGCTTTCCGGGGGGCAGGTCGGGCGGGCAGCGCTGGCGCGCAGCTTGTTGTCGGACCGGCCGGTGGTGCTTTTGGACGAAGCATTTTCTGCCCTGGGCCCCGCACTGCGGGCCGAGATGCTGGAGCTTGTCGGGGAGAGAATGGCGGCGCAAGGGCGCACGGTGATCGTGGTCACACATGACCCGCAGGATGCACGCAGATTTGCAGATCAGATCATCTTTGTTGCTGAGGGTGTCGCGCATGCCCCGCAACGAACTGCGGATTTTTTTGACTATCCGGCGCCTGCTGCCCGGTCGTATCTGGGCTAGTTTTCTAAATGAATAAGGCCCGCCACTGAAAAAGTGGCGGGCCTTATCGCTTTTAACTTTGGCGAAAGCATTAGTCTTTCAGCTTGTTCTTATGCGGTGCCCAGATTCGCTTGTTTGTCAGATACAGCAGCACTGACAACACCGACAGGAAGATCACGCCGGTCAGACCGGCCTGTTTGCGGGCGGTCATTTTGGGTTCAGCGGCCCACATCAGGAATGCGGCCACGTCCTGCGATTCGGACTCGAGGCTGTTTTCATGGCCGTCATCGAACTCGACATCCTCACCATAAAGCGGCTGAGGCATGGAGATCCAGCTGCCGGGCACGGTGTGGTGGCCATGCTCATCCTTGCAGGCGTCAGGGAAACCACCGTTGGCGAAGGCGACGTTATAATAACCTTCCATTGGGGTTTCCATTTCGGCGGCGCACTCGGGCTCTTCCTCGTAGCCGTCCATCAGGGACGCAAGGTATTCCGCGCCGCCCATGCCGTTGATGAACTGGCTGATGCCGGTGCCATAGGGGCCGTGGAAACCAGCGCGCGACTTGGCCATCAAAGACAGGTCAGGTGCGTTTGCCAGCGACGACTCTGGGTAGTAATCGGCGGGCGTCGCGGTGCGGTAGTCGCCAGCGCCGTCGGAGAGCGTCTTATCGAAGACTTCAAAGTTGGCCGCATAGGCCCGCATCTGGTCTTCGGGCAGGGCCGGGCCTGTTTCGTCGTGCAGCGTGCGGAACGAAACGCGGTTCAAGCCGTGGCACGCGGCGCAGACCTCTGTGTAGATCTTCAGACCGCGCTGCAGCTGCATCGTGTCGTAGCTGCCGAACGGACCTTCGAACGAGAAATCAAAGTCATGGATTTCGACTTCTGTTTCGGCGGTGGCGGCACCGGCGGTGAACGCCAGTGCTGCCATGGCCGTCAGTGTGAGTTTGCGAAGCATGGTCACTTGGTCCTTTCTCACTCGGCCGGGTTCACGATGGTTTTTGTGCCACCGGTCGGCGCGTAGTGCGCATTGAAGTCGTCTTCGATCGTCGCAGGGGCCGCTAGCGGTTTTTCCATTACGCCAAGCAGTGGCAGGATAACCAGGAAGTAGGCGAACCAGTAGGTCGCGGCGATCAGCGAAATCCAGTCATAGGGGAATTCCGCAGGCTGTGCGCCGACCCAAGCCAACACCACGAAGTCCACGCAAAGCAGTGCATAGTACCACTTGAACGTCGGGCGGAAGCGGCCCGAACGCACCGAGGATGTGTCCAGCCAAGGTGCCATCGCCATCACAGCGATTGCACCGAACATGGCCAGCACACCAAAGAACTTGGCGTCGACGATTCCGAAGGTCACCCAGTTGACCAACTGCACGACCCAGACGTCACCGGTAAAGGCGCGCAGGATGGCGTAGAAAGGCAGGAAGTACCATTCGGGAACGATGTGCGATGGCGTGGCCAGCGGGTTGGCCGGAACGTAGTTGTCCGGGTGGCCCAGGTAGTTCGGCATGAAGCCAACGATCGCCATGAACACGGCGAGAATAATTGCCAGTGCGAACAGGTCCTTGATCACAAAGTAGGGCCAGAAGGGCAGCGTGTCTTTTGCTGCATCTTCTTTGGATGTGCGGCGAACCTCAACACCCGTGGGGTTGTTGTTGCCGGTCGTGTGAAAAGCCCAGATGTGAACGATCGTCAGGCCCAGCAGGATGAAGGGCATCAGATAGTGCAAGGAGAAGAAGCGGTTCAGCGCGGGCTGACCGACGGCACCTGCACCAAGAAGCCAAGTCTGGATCGATTCGCCGATGAACGGAATCGCGCCGAACAGGCCTGTGATGACCGCAGTGCCGTGGAACGACATCTGACCCCAGGGCAAAACGTAACCCATGAAGGCGGTACCCATCATCAGCAAATACATCAGCATGCCGATGATCCACGTGACTTCACGAGGGGCCTTGTATGAGCCGTAGTAGAGGCTGCGGAAAATGTGCAAGTAAACTGCGACAAAGAATAACGATGCACCGTTAGCGTGGAAGTAGCGAATCATGTGACCGCCGTTCACGTCGCGCATGATGTGCTCGACCGAGGCGAAGGCCATTTCAACATGCGGTGTGTAGTGCATGACCAGCACAACGCCGGTCGCAATTTGCATGACCAGGGTGAAGACCAGGACAATTCCCCAGATCCACATCCAGTTCAGGTTCTTCGGCGTTGGGATGAAAATTGCATCATGCAGCAAACCAACGATTGGCAGGCGTGAATGGAGCCACTTTTCACCGCCGGACTTCGGTTCGTAGTGGTCGTGAGGAATACCAGCCATGGGTGTCTCTCCTTAACCGAGTTGAATGGTGGTGGCGTCGACGAAAGACGCGACGGGAACGGGCAGGTTGCGCGGCGCGGGCCCTTTACGAATACGGCCGGCTGTATCGTAGTGCGAGCCGTGGCACGGACAGAACCAGCCGCCAAAGTCGCCCTGTTCGCCCAGCGGCACGCATCCAAGGTGCGTACACACGCCCATTTGGACGAGCCATGCGCCGGTGGGTGCTTCGGACCCTTCGGGGTTCGGCAGTGCACGGTTTGCATCGGTTGCGTCGCTGCCAACGGGCAGGTTTGCGTTTTCTGCGCCCGGATCGACCAGGTCAGACATTGCGACGCCCTGAGAGGCCTCGATCTCGGGCTGGGTGCGGTACCGTATGAACACGGGCTTGCCCTGCCACAGCACGGTCAGCTGCGTACCTTCGGTGACGCCACTGACGTCAACGCGGATTGATGCCAGCGCCTGAACGTCGGCCGAGGGGTTCATCTGGTTGACCAGCGGCCATACGGCAGCACCGCCGACCACGACGGCAGCACCGGCGGTCGCATAGTAAAGGAAATCGCGGCGTGTGCCCTGATGTTCGTCTGCATGTGACAAAGGGATGTCTCCGGTTAAGTTGGGCGCGCCGCGTGGCGGGCCTGCGAATAACAGCAAAGGCGGCCAATCATGCCACCCCCGATCTGGCGTTGTTTAGCCGCCATGCTAGCGCCAGTCCAGCGGACATTCCGGCGCAGGGCAAGGGAATGCGGCACGAATGACGCATTTTTGGCACGTTAAGTGACCCAACCAGCGCGCACAGGTCACGCGATTCTATTTAATATTACTAAAACGGGGCCTTGAGGGAGAGGCGGCGGAGGCCTAGACTGAAGAAAAATTGTGACTGCATAACTGAAAGATCGCCCCATGTTGCGAACCGTTGCCCTGGCTGGAGTTATTGCCATCTTGTTGCCGGCTGCGGCCAGCGCGGAGGTCGAGCTAAGCTTTTATGGTGGCATTCAAAGCGCGCCACATTCCGATGTGTTCACGTCGAACGCGGATGGCTATCCGTCCAATACCCGGGTGAAGTGGGAAGGACGTTCCTTCGATATGCCGCCGTATTACGGTGTTAGGGCGACCTACTGGAGCTCCGATATTTTTGGATTCGGCCTCGATTTCACGCACACCAAGGTCTACTCGGATGATGCATCACGCGACGGCACGCCTTATACGGTGCTGGAATTCACGGATGGCATGAACACGTTGACAGCCAACGCCTATCGCCGTTTCCAGCCGATGGGTGACTTTGCGCCTTATGTCGGTGCCGGTATCGGTTTGGCCATTCCGCACATCGAAGTGTCGAACGGCGTCACCTCGACCGAGGAATATCAGATCACCGGGCCAGCAGCGACGCTGCTGGCGGGTGCAAGCTATCCGATCAGCCAGAGGATGTCGTTGTTTGGCGAGTACAAGTTCACGTATTCCCAAAACGAGGCTGACTTGAGCGGTGGCGGTACGCTGAATACCGACATCATCACCAATGCAGTGAATGTCGGCGTCAGCTTCAGTTTCTAAGCTTTAGGCGGGAACAACCGTCGCCAGCATCGAATCGCGTTGCATGAATGTTTTGTGCCACGCAGCCAATGCGTTCTTCCCGCCTCGCCACCCGCGTGCGTCGTGGCGCAGGTCCAGATAGGACAGGGCGCATGCGACACCGATTTGGCCCATATCCAGGGGACCGTTCAGGTGCGACATCCAGCGATCATCGATTGAGGCGACCGCACGGCTGACCTTGGCCCATTGGGCGTCCGTCCACTCTGGCATCTGCTTGTCCTGCGGGCGCATCCGCGCTTCGTAGGTGATGGCAAGCGCGGACTCCATGATGCCGTCAGCTGTGGCCTCTAGCGTCAGAACCTCCCACAGGCGGGCGTTCGGATAGAACCCCGTCCCAGCGTGATCGTCTAAAAATCGAGTGATGACCCGGCTGTCATAGATTGCGGGGCCGTGCTCTCGCAGTAAGGCAGGGATCTTGCCCAGAGGGTTTGCGGCGGCCACATCCTGCGCGGTGTCAAAGGGGGAGGTGCTGACATTCACCTCGGTCACTATGTCCAGCAACTGTGCTTCGCGCAGAAGAACGCGGCATTTGCGAGCGAAGGGAGAGGCGGGGGACATCAGCAGTTTCATGGGGCGCGATCCTTTGAGGTTGGGAAGAGCCAATCACAAGGCCTGCGGTCTGGCAAGCGGGAGAGGGGTGCTAATTCAGGCGCGCAGATTGGTGAATTCTGCCGCAGTGATTGTGGCCGTCACGATTCGGCTTTCGGGCTGATCTGTGTCGAACTGCACTTCGGCGAACTGGGCCGTTCGGCCCATGCGGGGCGATTCCATCAAGATCTGATGGGTTTGTCCGATCTGGGCAGTCAGGTGGGCCTGAACCGCGGCGTCGCCGGCTGCTCTTAAGCGGGCTGCCCGATCCTTGATCGCGGGGCCGCGCACTTGCGGCATGCGGGCTGCAGGCGTGCCGGGGCGGGGCGAGTAGGGGAAGACATGCAGCCAAGTCAGGTGGCAGTCCTTCACCAACGCAAGCGAGTTGGTGAAGTTGTCCTCGGTTTCCGTGGGGAATCCGGCGATGATATCGGCACCGAAGGTCATGTCTGGGCGCAGTTTGCGCGCCTCTTCAGCGAATGCGATGGCGTCATCACGGGAGTGGCGGCGCTTCATCCGTTTCAGAATTAGATTGTCGCCATGTTGCAGCGACAAATGCAGATGCGGCATCAGGCGCGGTTCGGTGGCGACGGCTTGCATCAGTGCGAGATCCACCTCGATCGAATCGATCGAGGAGATTCGCAGGCGGGGCAGGTCGGGCACCAGTTTCAGGATTCGCAGGACCAGATCGCCAAGGCGCGGGGTGGCGGGCAGGTCGGTGCCCCAGGAGGTCAGGTCGACGCCGGTCAGCACGACCTCGGCAAAGCCGCGGTCCACGAGGCGCTTGATCTGATCGACCACCACGCCAGCGGGGACAGAGCGAGAGTTGCCGCGCCCGAAGGGGATGATGCAGAAGGTGCAGCGGTGGTCGCAGCCATTCTGGACCTGCACATAGGCGCGGGAACGGGTGCCGAAGCCGTCGATCAGGTGGCCGGCGGTTTCGGTGACGGACATGATGTCGTCGACCTGAACGGGTTCTGTAGTGCCGGTGAAGTCGGGGGCCATGGCTGCCCATGTTTCCGGCCGCATCTTTTCGGTATTGCCGATAACCATGTCGACCTCCGCCATCGCGGAAAAGGTGGCGGGTTCGGTCTGGGCGGCGCAGCCGGTGACGATCAGGCGCGCATCAGGGTGGGCGCGGCGCAGTTTGCGAATGTCCTGACGGGCCTTGCGCACGGCCTCTGCCGTAACCGCGCAGGTGTTCACGACAATGGCGTTTTGCACGCCCGCCGCGGTGGCCAGTTCGGTCATGGCGGCGGTTTCATAGGCGTTCAGGCGGCAGCCGTGATTCGAAAAGATGGGCGCGTCAGCCATGCCAGACTCCGTCAAACACATAAGCAGTAGGTCCGGTCATCCAGACGCCGTCATTGCGCCAGTCGATATACAAGGTGCCCCCATCAAGGTCGATACGCACAGCGCGCCCTGTCAGGCCCCGCCGGGCGGCGGCAACGGCTGTCGCGCAGGAGGAGGAGCCGGAGGCGAGGGTGACGCCTACGCCGCGCTCCCACACGCGCATGCGCAAGTGGTCGGGGCCGACAACTTGCGCGAACTGGACGTTGGTGCGTTCGGGGAACAGCGGGTGATGCTCTATCTCGGGCCCGTGCGCGGCCAAATCAATGGCGGTGACATCATCCACGAAGAAGGTGCAGTGCGGGTTGCCCATGCCGGTCGCTGCAGGCGTGCCGTCGATGGGTAGCGACAGTGTGTCCATGGCCGATGCTAAGGGCACATCAGCCCAGTCCAGCAATGGCGCGCCCATGTTCACGGATGTCAGGCCATCGCCAGCGCTGCGCGCCTGCAAGGTGCCGCGGTCGGTGGTGATTGTCAGGGTGTCCGTGCCGCAGCGAGCCATTTCCCACGCAGCGATACAGCGGGTCGCGTTGCCGCAGGCGGCAGAGGTCGAACCGTCGCTGTTCCAGAACGTCAGGTGCAGGTCGCCCGATGGACTGTCGGTGATTTCGGCTAGCTGGTCGAAACCCACGCCGCGATGGCGGTCCGCCATGGCGATCGCAAGCTGACCGGTGACGCGCAGACCTGTCCGCGCGTCTACCACAACGAAATCGTTGCCGAGGCCGTGCATTTTCATGAACGGAATGGATGATGTTTGGACCTGCATACCGGGCCTATACGCGCCGCGCGAAACTTTATCCAGAGGAGGTAGCAATTCGGGGTTGACCCCATTCGCCCCACCGCCTAAATCGCCCAGGTGGCATGGGCCGGTAGCTCAGTTGGTAGAGCAACTGACTTTTAATCAGTAGGTCTCGGGTTCGGATCCCGACCGGCTCACCACACACTCTTTACCTTCATACATGGCGATAAAGAGTGTGCGGTGGCGTGCCACTGGTCGCGGCAACGCGGATTCTGGAGTTTTCTGAGGTATGTATTCGGGCTCAGAACGACTTAGAGCGCCCGCCTAGCGCGCAAAGCGGCCGTGATGGTGCCGTCGTCCAGATAGTCCAACTCTCCGCCCACCGGGACGCCCTGCGCGAGCGAGGTGACAGTCACGCTCGTCAGTTGGTCGGCGATGTAGTGGGCGGTGGTATGACCGTCGATCGTTGCGCCAAGTGCGAGAATCACTTCAGTCACGTTTTCTGATGTGACGCGGTCTAAGAGGCGGGGGATTCGCAAATCTTCCGGGCCGACAGCATCCAATGCAGACAATGTGCCGCCCAGAACATGATACCGGCCTTTAAATTGCTGGCTTCGTTCCATCGCCCACAAGTCGGCCACATCTTCGACGACGCAAATCTCGCCATTGGCGCGGCGATCGTCGGAGCAGATGTTGCAGATGTCGCCCGCGGCGATGTTGCCGCAATTCAGACATTCGCGCACATTCGCCCCAACCCGCTGCATCGCTTCAGCCAGCGGCACTAGAAGCTGGCCCCGCTTTTTGATTAGGTGCAACACAGCGCGGCGGGCAGAGCGCGGGCCGAGGCCCGGCAGCTTTGCCATCAGCACAATCAGGTCATCCAGATCAGTGTTACTCATGCGGCTGCACCTCGCAGAACGCCTCCGGCAAGAGTGTTTTCGGTACGATGATAGCTAGTCCGCACCTTTAGAACGGCATTTTCATGCCGGGGGGCAGGCCGAGGCTTTCGGCTATCTTGCCCATTTCATCCTGCGCGCGCTCTGATGCTTTAGACTGTGCGTCCTTGATGGCGGCAAGGATCAGATCCTCGACCACTTCCTTGTCTGCGCCGTTGAAGATGCTGGGATCGATATCAAGGCTGGTCAAATCGCCTTTGGCAGTCGCTGTTGCCTTGACCAGACCGGCACCCGCTTCACCCGTGACTGTGATGGTTTCCAGGTCGTCCTGCATTTGCGCCATCTTGGCCTGCATATCCTGCGCAGATTTCATCATCTTGGCCATATCGCCAAGCCCGCCCAAACCTTTGAACATTGTGCTGTCTCCGTCGTCGTGAATATTTTAACTCAGGTATGCTTTGGATGGGGCGGAACAAGGGGCTTAGCCGTCATCGAAGGGATCCCATTCGTCTTCGACTTCCGCCAAGGCGTCCGATTCTGCCTCTTGGGCGCGGTCGGCTTCGGTGCGGATGTCGGTGATGCGAGCCTTGGGGAAGGTCGCAAGTACCGCCTGCACCAGCGGATGCGCGGTGGCCTCTTGTTGCAGCGCGGTGGCGGTAGCGTCGCGCACTTCGGCGATCGTTGGCTCGCCTTCGGCATTGCTGACGATCACAGCCCAGCGGTTGCCGGTCCAGGCCTGCAGCCTTGCGCCAAGGCGTTGGGTTAAATCGTTCGCGGCGTCGCCCGTGGGGTGCACCTCGATCCGGCCGGGCTGATAGCCAACGAGGCGCAGGCCTGTTTCGACCTCGACCAGTAGTTTCACATCGCGGTGGGCTCGGATCAGATTCACGACATCTTCGAACCGGGCGTAGTGCTGCAACGCGTCTGTCGCAAGCTGCGGCGCGGTGGCGGCCGAGGCAGATGGGCCAGACGGGCCGTTGTGCGTGGGCGTGTGGGTTTTTGAGATCGCCTGCGTCGTGCCACCCGCCGGTGCCATGCGCGCCCCGCCGCCGCCAGAGGGCGGCGGGGTGGCATCCTTAAGCTTGCGGACAAGCTCGTCGGGCGTGGGCAGATCGGCGACATGGGTCAGACGGATCACGGCCATTTCGGCGGCCATCATCGCATTAGGTGATGCGGCGACCTCCTCGAGTGACTTAAGCAACATCTGCCATTGGCGCGACAGCACGCGCATCGGCAGAGCTTGCGACATTGCAAGGCCACGCGTGCGCTCGTCCGGGCCAATTGTGGGGTCATCGGCGGCATCAGGGGTGATTTTGATGACGCTGACCCAATGGGTGACCTCTGCCAGATCGCGCAGTATCGCCATGGGGTCGGCCCCGTCGGCGTATTGCGTCGACAGCTCGTTCAGCGCCTCAGCCGCGTCGCCGCGCAGGATCATGTCAAACAGGTCCAGCACGCGGCCCCGGTCGGCAAGACCCAGCATGGAGCGGACCTGATCGGCCGTCGTCTCGCCTGCGCCGTGGCTGATGGCCTGATCCAGAAGGGAGGTCGCATCGCGTGCAGAGCCTTCGGCCGCGCGGGTGATCAGCGCGAGGGCGTCGTCGCTGATTTGTGCGGCTTCGGATCCGGCGATTTTCTGCAGCAGACCGATCATTACCTCTGGTTCGATCCTGCGCAGATCGAAGCGTTGGCAGCGCGACAGGACTGTGACCGGAACCTGACGGATTTCTGTTGTCGCAAAGATGAATTTTACGTGCGCTGGGGGTTCCTCCAGCGTCTTCAGCAGCGCGTTGAAGGCGCTTTTGGACAGCATGTGAACTTCGTCGATGATGAATATCTTGAACCGCGCGGATACGGCTCGATAGCTGACGGTTTCGATGATCGCGTCACGGATGTTCTGCACGCCGGTGTTTGATGCAGCATCCATTTCCATGACGTCGACGTGACGTCCTTCCATGATGGCGACGCAGTGTTCGCATTTGCCGCAGGGGTCTGTCGTCGGCCCGCCGTTGCCGTCCGGCCCGATGCAATTCATGCCCTTGGCAATAATCCGTGCGGTCGTGGTTTTGCCGGTGCCGCGAATACCCGTCATTATAAAGGCCTGCGCGATCCGGTCGGCGGCGAACGCATTTTTCAGCGTACGCACCATCGCATCCTGACCAACAAGGTCGGCAAAGGTCTCTGGCCGGTATTTGCGAGCGAGGACCTGATAGGCGGGTTTGTCGGACATGGGCGCTTTCTGCTTGCGGATCGCTTGCAATCTAGGCGTTGCAAGCCGCCGCGTCCACCGACGGTATGTCTTGTGCCAGTGTTTCCACTGCAAGCAGTAGGTCGGCGACAAAGGCATCCTCTGCAGCCGGGCGTCCCGCAGGGGGCATCCGCAGTAAGGCGCTGGGATGCAATGTGATCAAAACGGGACCATGCGGCGTTTGTTCGATCGTGCCGCGTCGGGCGGTGACGCCTTTTGCGTTTCCGGTCAGCGCGCCCATCGCCGTCGCCCCTAGCGCCAGCGTCAGGCGGGGTTTCAGCAAGGTGCGTTCCGTGTCGAGCCAGAACTTGCAGTGGCTGACCTCTGACGTGTTTGGGTTCACGTGCAGGCGGCGTTTGGCTCCTTCTTTGAATTTGAAGTGCTTCACCGCGTTCGTCACATAGGCACCGCGGCGGTCCAGCCCGGCCCTTGCTGCGAGTAAATCAAAGAGCTGCCCAGCTGGGCCAACAAAAGGCACGCCGGCCAGATCCTCTTGGTCGCCGGGCTGTTCGCCAACGATCATTAAGTGCGCGTCATGGTGGCCATGGCCCGGTACGACCTGCGTCGCGGGGCCATGAAGGGGGCAACGTGTGCAACCGGACAGGCCCGCGGTCAGTAGGTTCCATGACGCGGGTTGCGGGGTGGCCTGTAATTGTTCACGGATTCGGGCGACGCGGGCAGGTTCCAACGTCGGCGCGGCGGCGGCCATTTCGCGGACCCGCGCCTTTGCCGTGGCGATCAGGCCGGGGATGAACTGTGCCTCTGGCAGGTTTTTCCAATATTTCTTCGGCATCTCTGACGTCATAGCCGATATCTTCAGTCGCGCAGGGTTGAAGATGTTTTGGAAATAGGTGCCCCACAGCGCCTCTGCCGCGTCGTCCGGCAAGTCTGGTTTTTCGCGGCCCTCGTGGAAGGTGAGATCGCCATCGGTGAACTTGGCAGTCACATTCGGAGTGACGATCATCCAATCCATGTCGGCAAAGCGGCGGGCAAAGAAGGGTGCGCACGGTTCTACTGTGTGGTGGGTCGGTTCGAACCATGCGGCAAAGCTGCGCCGCGCGCCGCCTGTGCGCAGATCGCGAAACCGCACAAAGGCGCGCATCTTGTGCTTACAGCGATGCACGGCCTTTTCCATCTGGCGCAGGCGTGACAGTTCCGCGTCGGCGCGGTCGGTCATGATCCCCTTTTCTAGCCGGAGTCTCCACAGCAGCGCGTAAAGCCGGGCGAAACGCTGCGGATCTTTATGCCAGACTACCCACTGCGCCATTTGCACGAAGTCCGCGGGCACTTTTATCGCCTTCCGCGTTGTCGGCGGGGGGATGTCGGTGGCGAATAGCTCGCTCGTGGTCCCATCCCAGTCCCAGACGATCTGCTCGGGTGGCACGCGTGCGGCGAGCAGCGCGCGGGCAGCATCGCGCCACGCCTCCCATGTGCCGATGCGGGGCAGGGGTACGGTGAACATTTAGAACAACGTCAATTGTTCGGGCGGCGGCGCAAAGCGCGCCCGCAAGTTGACACTGTCGGTCAGGCTGCCGGGAGTCCAGTCAAGCGCCGTTACAAAAGCCTGCGCCTTTTTCAACGATGCGCCCAGCCGAAGCAAATCGTCATAGCGCAGCGTCCGATGGCGGCGCGTGGTCAGGATTCGGTTGACTGTCTTGGCCCCGAACCCCGGCACGCGCAGCAGCATGTCACGCTCGGCTTTGTTCACGTCCAGCGGAAATAAATGACGGTTCTGCAGAGCCCAAGCAAATTTCGGATCGATTTCCAGATCCAGATTTCCCTCATGGGCGACCGAGGTGATCTCTTCCACGCTAAAACCATAGAACCGCATCAGCCAATCGGCTTGATAGAGCCTATGTTCGCGCATCATTGGCGGCTTGATCAGCGGCAGTTTTGCTGTGCTGTCAGGAATGGGCGAGAAGGCCGAATAGTAAACGCGGCGCAGTTTGTAGTTGTCATAAAGCGAGGTCGACCGCGTCAGGATCGTCGCATCCGTCGCCCCGTCCGCACCAACGATCATCTGTGTCGATTGCCCGGCCGGGGCAAAGAGGGGCGGGCGCTTGCCGGTATGACTTTTGTCCTTTGATGCGCTACGCAAGCCGCGGATATTGCCCATTGCAGCACGGATCGTTGCAGGATTTTTTTCCGGCGCAAAGGCCTGCACTGAGCGGTCCGTCGGCAATTCAACATTGATGGACAATCGGTCTGCATAAAGCCCCGCCTCTGCGATGATTTCGGGCGCGGCATCGGGGATCGTCTTAAGATGAATGTAACCCCTAAAGTTCTCGACTGTGCGCAGGCGTTTGGCGATGCGTACCATGTCAGTCATTGTGTCATCGGGGTTGCGGATTACACCAGACGACAGAAAAAGCCCCTCAATGTAGTTGCGGCGATAGAACTCCAGCGTCAGGCTCACAACCTCGTCCACAGAAAAACGGGCGCGCGGCACGTTGGATGACACGCGATTCACACAATAGGCACAGTCATAAATGCAAAAATTCGTCATCAGAATTTTCAGAAGGCTGATACAGCGCCCGTCCGGTGCGTAAGCATGGCAAATACCGGAGCCTTCGGTGCTGCCCAATCCTTTGCCATCAAGACTGTCGCGCCTGGTCGTCCCGCTGGATGCGCAAGAGGCATCATAGCGGGCAGCATCCGATAGAATTGCAAGCTTGTCCTGAAGTGTCTGTACCATGATGTTCATGTTATGTTCTGTCCCTGAGGCTTTCAAGCCAAACCAGTGGATGCGCGGTCACTCTTTGGAGAGCAGTCAAACCAGATCGGCTATTCGGTTGGCCAAAGGCTAAGTTTTCTACGGCATCGCGATCGATGCCGATGATTTCTTCTGCAGAAGGACAACAGTCTTCGACACTTCATCGTTTCGCTCAGTTTTCACGTTCGTTTAAGGTTTCTTTCTTATCACGGCCCTCTCTGTGGTCTTAAACTGTCCTTCTAATAATATCGGTTGATCGTGGTGTTAACTTGCGCCTCGACCTCTTCGGTAACGTTTCGCCAGCCCATAGACATCTGAATATGAAGCCTGCGCTGCCGACTGATTATAAACGTAAACGAGGTCGTGGAGCCATGATCCTGTCTCGAGCGTCTTCATAAATTACAAAATCTTTCTGAAAGCCAAAGCTGTTCCGGCCAGATTGCCAATATTAGGCCCCTGTCGACAGATAATATTTCCGACAGCGTTGGCTTCGAGCAGGCAAGGTTGCATGGGGCAGCATCATTGGTGAAGACAGATCGGGGTTTAAGGCAATCTCGAACGGGCCTAAAACTGCTTCTAGCTTTACTGGGAGCCCCCGCTCCGATCAGATCGGACGCCGATAACACTCTTTGCCCACTTCAGCTTCACCAATAAAGCGCCCGCTAAGTCAGAGTTCGACCTCAGTGTGACTTGGCCTCGGAGGGTGACTTAGTTGCTGGTGGTCAGGCAAACCGACATTCTTGGTCATCGACTTTCATCATAGCTGGGCAGCTAATACCTGCACCTGCGATCCAAAGCGTCCTTCATAACGAAAGCGGCCCTTGGCTGTACCCATGACGGGTGACCGCTTTGCGGAGCGGGCTCAACTGATCGACGCAACACACTCCGCAAACTTCTCAGCTGGTGTTCGATATTGCAAGTGTCCAGCGAAATTCGGATCTGGTCCCGGGGCGACATGAAGAACTGGCCCTGTGGCGACACGGGGAACTGGCTCCCTCGCTAAGCTGAGAGGGAAGTCTGGATGCCCAATCCAACAATTGAGACGCTGTCGCAGACCGAAGTTATGCGGAGGGATGAGATGAAGGAGCCGGATGATGTTTCGGCCATGCTGAGGCCGAAGCGGAACGTGTCAACGACTTTGAGACAGTGGCCTTTGGAATTTAGGCTTGGGTTTCTTCGGTTGGCTTTGGTGGGTTGATCCAGACGGCGGTCGGGATTTGAGGCGGTTTAGGTGGCTTGTGTACGAA
>Ga0222645_100021_pt1 | contig 115603 bp, 95 predicted proteins | sample AntAcemetagen292_FD_179881 | JGI IMG/M metagenome (GOLD analysis project Ga0222645, IMG submission 179881) | Saline water microbial communities from Ace Lake, Antarctica - #292 | ecosystem: Environmental > Aquatic > Non-marine Saline and Alkaline > Saline | place: Antarctica: Ace Lake...
GCTAGAAATAGGTGCTATAGATGCCTTTCAATTTGAATCACAATTTTACGGAGCTTTACTGCAGTATCCCGGGAAAAATGGAGACATTAGTGACATGAAGAGCTTTATGAAAAAAGCAGCAAATTCTGAAGTAAAAATAGCTTTTGCAGCAGACATTTTAAGTTTAATTCTTTTAGCGTCGCCAGGAAGTCTAGGAGCAGATGTGGTAGTTGGTACCACTCAAAGATTTGGAATTCCGCTTGGTTACGGCGGGCCTCATGCTGCTTTCTTTGCCACAAAAGAAGATTATAAAAGGAGCATTCCTGGTAGAATTATTGGAGTGACTAAAGACACAGACGGAAACCCAGCCATGAGAATGGCCTTACAAACAAGAGAGCAGCACATTAAAAGAGATAAAGCCACTTCTAATATTTGTACAGCACAGGTGCTTTTAGCTGTTATGGCCGGTATGTATGCCGTCTATCATGGCCCAAAAGGACTTACTTATATTGCCAAGCAGGTACATAGCAAAGCAGTAGCGTTAGCTAATGGGCTAAATGAAATGGGTTACCAACAAGAAAATGAATATTTCTTTGACACCCTATTGGTAGCGGCCCCTTCTAAAGAAATTAAAGTCCTTGCAGAGGCACGTAAAATAAACTTTCACTATATAGGAAAGCAGCAAATAGGTGTTGCCGTAAATGAGGCCACTTCCGTGGCCGATGTCCAGGAAATTCTAGACATATTTGCAGCTACTAAAGGTCTTAACGCGCCAAAATTAAAAATTACAGAAGAGAGTAGAATACCACAAAAACTGGAGAGAAGCACTGAATTTTTAACCCAAAAAGTATTTAATAGCTACCACTCAGAAACCGCACTTATGCGCTATATTAAGCAATTAGAGCGCAAAGATTTAGCTTTAAACCATTCTATGATTTCATTGGGCTCTTGCACGATGAAACTAAATGCAGCTTCTGAAATGTTTCCTTTATCTTGGGCACAATGGGGAAATATTCATCCATTTGTTCCTGTAGCGCAAGCCGCTGGCTACCAAGAAGTATTAAGAGCTTTAGAAGAGCAGCTCAACGTGATTACTGGTTTTGCTGGCACTTCCTTGCAGCCCAATTCTGGAGCACAAGGAGAATATGCCGGGCTTATGACCATTAGGGCTTACCATGAGTCTAGAGGTGAAACACATAGAGATATTTGTCTCATTCCGGCATCTGCCCACGGCACCAACCCAGCCTCTGCTGTTATGGCAGGTATGAAAGTAGTGGTTACTAAGACAGATGAAAAGGGAAATATTGACGTGGCAGACCTCAGAGAAAAAACCCTTGCGCACTCTAATAATTTAGCAGCCTTAATGGTGACGTACCCCTCTACTCACGGAGTTTTTGAATCTTCCATTAGAGAAATAACCAGCCTTATTCACCAGCACGGTGGTCAGGTGTATATGGACGGCGCTAATATGAACGCTCAGGTAGGATTAACTAATCCTGCTACTATTGGGGCAGATGTTTGCCACCTAAACTTACACAAAACCTTTGCTATTCCCCACGGAGGGGGAGGTCCTGGAGTAGGCCCTATTTGTGTGGCGCCACAACTGGTTCCATTTTTACCTGGAAATCCTATCATTCCAACTGGTGGGGATAAGGCCATTACGGCTATTTCTGCTGCCCCATGGGGGTCTGCTTTAGCTTGTCTTATCTCTTATGGTTATATTAAAATGTTAGGAGAAGCCGGGTTGACTCAATCTACAAAAATTGCCATTTTAAATGCCAATTATATTAAAGCGCGCTTAGAGGGTTCTTTTGAGGTGCTTTACACAGGGGAGCAAGGGCGTGCTGCGCATGAAATGATTATTGATTGTAGGCCTTTTAAAACCAACGGTATTGAAGTGACTGATATTGCCAAACGCTTAATGGATTACGGTTTTCATGCCCCAACCGTTTCTTTTCCAGTAGGTGGCACCATGATGATAGAACCCACTGAAAGTGAAGACCTACCAGAATTAGATCGTTTTTGTGAAGCCATGATAGCCATTAGAAAAGAAATAGATGCGGCTCATGAATCTGAACCCAATAATACATTGAAGAATGCGCCGCACACCCAGGCCATGCTTACAGCTGACCAATGGAATTTTCCTTACAGCAGACAGCAAGCTGCCTTTCCGCTGCCGTATGTGAGTGAAAATAAACTATGGCCAACTGTTAGAAGGGTAGATGACGCCTATGGGGATAGAAACCTGATCTGTACTTGTACTCCTATTGAGGCATATGCAGAATAATAAACAGCTTTGAGCATCGTATATTTTACAAGCTTATTCACTGCATGGGTTACATTTTTTTTATCTTGAATTAAATATGTAACCTATGAATGTGAGTATTAAAGGAAGCGGGAGCTATATACCCCCTGTCATTACCCCTAACAATTCTTTTCTCACCCATGAATTTCTTCAAGAAGATGGCACCTCCTTTGAGCTAGATAATGCTGTCATTATTGAAAAGTTTAAAGCCATAACGGGCATTGTACAAAGACGCTACGCGCCAGAAAATATGAACACCTCAGATCTAGGCTTCTTAGCTGCAAAGGCGGCCATAGAAGACGCAGGCATAGATTCAGAAAGTTTAGACTATATTATTTTTGGTCATAATTTTGGTGATGTATCTGCACTGAGAACACAAGGAGACACTTTACCTAGCCTGGCTTCTAGGGTGAAAAATCTATTGAGAATCAAAAACCCTAACTGTGTGGCCTATGACCTATTATTTGGTTGCCCGGGTTGGGTAGAAGGTATTATTCACGCCCAAGCGTTTATGAAAGCGGGCATGGCTAAAAGATGTCTGGTCATTGGCGGAGAAACGCTTTCTAGGGTCTTAGACCCCTATGACAGAGACTCTATGATATATGCAGATGGAGCTGGTGCCGCTGTTTTAGAAGTGAGTGCCTCAGATGGAGGTCGCTTCTTATCTCATGCAACACAAAGCCATACCTTAGACGAGGCCCATTATTTATTTTTTGGAGGTTCTTATAAAAAAGAAGCCCCACAAGAAGAAAAGTATATTAAAATGTACGGCAGAAAAATTTACGAATTTGCTGTCACCCACGTTCCAGTGGCCATGAAAAAATGCTTGGATGAAAGTGGTGTAGCTATTCAGGATCTCAAAAAAATATTCATCCATCAGGCCAATGAAAAAATGGATGCAGCCATTGTAAAACGTTTCTATAAAAATTATCAAAGCTCAGTCCCAGAAGGTATTATGCCTATGAATATTCACGAGTTTGGAAACAGTTCTGTAGCTACTATACCCACCCTCTATGACATAGTAAAAAAGGGACAATTAGAAGGGCATGAGTTAAGTAAAGGAGACGTTATTATGTTTGCTAGTGTGGGTGCCGGAATGAATATCAACGCCTGTGTATATCAGGTTTAAATACAAAAATGTACGAGAAGCACTACCCTAGTAAAAGATATAGAAAAACCATTGCCTTTTTAAAAAAACACAGTTCAGAAAAGCAATCTATTTTAGACCTGGGTGTGGCCAATCCTTTTACTAAAATCATGCTAAACCAAGGTTACCAAGTTAAAAATACGCAAGGAGCAGATTTAGACCAAGACCAGACAGAGCTTGTCAATAGCAGTGCAGAGTTAGTTACTGCATTTGAAATTTTTGAACATTTACTTAATCCTTTTCAGGTTTTAAAATCTATCCAAGCTAAAAAGCTAGTGTTAAGTGTGCCGCTAAGACTTTGGTTTTCTTCTGCCTACAGAAGTAAAACAGACCCTTGGGACAGGCACTATCACGAATTTGAAGCCTGGCAATTGGATTGGCTTTTAGAAAAAACAGGTTGGAAAATTATAGCCTCAGAGCAATGGACCAACCCCACCAAAAAAATAGGGCTTAGACCACTCTTAAGGCTATTTACGCCAAGGTATTATATTGTATATGCTGAGAAACAATAGTCCTATGAAAATTTATATTGTCATGCCAGCCCACAACGAAGCTGCCTTTATAAAAGGAGCATTAGATAGCATTACAAAGCAAAGTCTACAACCAAAAAAAGTAGTGGTAGTCAATGACCATTCTTCTGATAGCACCCAGCAAATTGCAGAGCAATTTGCCACTACTCACAGCTACTTTAGTTGTGTTAACCACAGCTCTTCTCAACTACATATGCCAGGAAGCAAAGTGGTGCGCGCTTTTAATTTTGGACTAGAACAATTAGATAATAACTATGATTTATTATTAAAATTAGATGCAGACATTATATTACCTCCTAATTACCTAGAAACCATAGCGGCACATTTTATTAAAAACCCAGCACTTGGCATTTGCGGTGGCTTTGCCTATGAGCAAGATAAAACAGGTCAATGGCTATTGAACCACCCTATGGACACCAACCATATTAGAGGTGCTTTTAAGGCCTATAGCAAAGTTTGTTTTGAAGATATGGGTGGCCTAAGAATAGCTATGGGTTGGGATACCGCAGACGAACTCTTAGCACAATATCACGGCTATAAGCTCTTAACAGACGCTACACTTAGAGTAAAACATCTAAGGCCCATTGGGGCTGCCTACAATAAAAACGCCAAGCTATTACAAGGACGTGCCATGTACGGCATGAGGTATGGTCTTATCATTACCCTAGTTGCCGCTTTAAAAATGGCTTTAAAACAAAAGAAACCTAGCGCTTTTTTTCATCACATAGGAGGCTATATGGAAGCTGTAAAAGAAAATGCCTCCTTCTTGGTTTCCCCAGAAGAAGGCGTTTTTATAAGGCGTTTGAGATGGAAAAATATACGAAATAAAATATCTATTTAAGCTTTTGGTCCGTTACATTTTTATCTCCTGACATCAAGATTACGTGTTTTAAAGTTTACTCTAATAATACAGCCAGCGGTTTGCCGGTTGTTCCGTTTGGAAATGCAATTCCTAATAAGGTTGATACTGTAGGGGCAATATCAGGAATTTCAGATCTAGTCACAGTAGCTCCCTGCTTTATTCCTTTGCCAAAAAATATTAGCGGTGTGTGAGTGTCGTATATATAAGGAGAGCCATGAGTAGATCCGGTGGTTGAATAACTAATTAATGCAGCTTTAAATACAAAGAGTACATCTCCAGATCTTTTAAGATTATAACCATTTTGTAAAATATATGGAATCCCTGAAGTATAGGATTGCTTCCACATTTGTGAAGCGGTATAAGCCCGCTCTATAGAGGGATCTAACATCAAAAACTGAGCCAAATCTTCTTGAATATGGTCTGCGTCTATATCTAGGTTTTTTAATAACTCCCTATTTAAGAAAACCTGATTATTAGATATATTCTCTATAATATCTTCTGAACCGTATTCATTCAGTACATAGTCATTTAAGCTAGCTGCAAAAGATTTAGAATCAAAATAACCTGCGGGAATGCGCTGGTCCTTAAGAAATGTTGGTACTTGAACCGCAGCGTGATCTGCAGTTAAAAACAAAGTGTAGTTTCCCTTCCCCACCTGCTTATCAAGTGCGTTTAGTATCCTTTCTAAATCTTGATCTAATCTGTAATAAGTATCTTCTACTTCTCTAGAGTTTACACCAAACCGGTGGCCTACGTAGTCCGTACTTGAATAACTAAGTGCTAAAAAGTCTGTATCTGTCCCCTTTCCTAATTGCTCTCCTTTTAAGGCTGCAATAGCAAAATCTGTTGTGAGGCTATTGCCATAAGCAGTCCCTTTTAGGATGTCGTAACCACCGTTTGCTTCCCATAAAGTGGGTAAGTCATGTGGAAAAACAGCCGCTAATTCTCCACTAAAAACACCTTCGTAATTAGATTTATCTGGACCTCCTGTATATGCTTCTTCTAACTTTAATAAATTCCAAGGCTTTTTATAACTCCCAGCGGCATCGCTCTTATTAAAAGCTGCCACCCAAGAAGGAAGGTTTTCCATATAAAAAGTACTGCTAATCCAGCTTCCTTCATTTTTACCTTGAAACCAATATGCTGCATTGGCCATATGACCACCTGGCAACACAGCTCCCCTATCTTTTAATGCAATAGCTATCACCTTAGATCTTCCCTGAGTATGAAGTCTTAACTGGTCTGAAATGGTAGTGGTTAAAAGTTGCTTTGGAGACATTTGCCCTGCAGTGGTGGTGGTTCCAACAGAAGCGTAGGTATTATCTGAAGCACAATACACAGAGGCTCCTAAAGTTTTATCGTACCAATCATTTCCTATAATTCCATGGGTAGCAGGTGTGGTTCCTGAATATACAGAAGCATGTCCTGGACCTGTACTGGTTGGAGCGTAATTATAATGGTTATTTTTAAAATTAAAGCCTTCACTAACCAATCTCTTAAAACCACCTGATCCGTACCCTTCCCAAAAACGACTTATATAGTCATAGCGCATTTGGTCTACCACAATTCCTACCATTAATTTGGGGGTAGTTTTTAAAGTGGACTCCTTTTTAGATTCTTGCCCGTAAAGTCCCGTAGATACCAAAGACACAGATAGAAGTAGAAGAAGATTTTTATAAAGTGTTTTCATGGAGTGTATATTTCTGTAAAAATACACAATTCCTGATTTAATGATTCTTTATCATGTAAAATGATTGTTAAAAAGAGTGCTTATATATCTACATTAAAATGGTCAGTTAAAAGCTTATTAGTATTTTTACAGAACCATTATCAATTGTATGACCCACATTGCAGCTATAGGCCAGTACCTAATCATGATTAAGGAGGTTTTTAAAAAACCAACTAAATGGAAAATGATGCGCGGTTTAATTCTCAAAGAAATTGACCAACTCATTTACGGGTCTATGGGAATAGTCATTTTTGTTTCCTTTTTTATTGGAGGTGTAGTCACTATTCAAACCGCACTAAACCTAAACAGCCCTCTTATTCCTAAAAACTTAATTGGTTTTGCCGCCAGGCAATCGGTAATTTTAGAATTTGCCCCTACCTTTACTTCAATTATTATGGCTGGAAAAGTAGGTTCTTTCATCACCTCTAGTATAGGATCTATGAGGGTAACAGAGCAAATTGATGCGCTTGAAGTCATGGGAGTGAACTCACTAAACTACTTGGTTTTTCCTAAAATTATTGCCCTACTCATGTATCCTTTTGTTATTGCTATAGCCATGTATACTGGTATTTTTGGTGGGTTTTTAGCTGGAGTTTTGGGTGGCTTTAGTACCGCAGGAGATTTTATAGAAGGTCTCAGAATAGATTTTGAGCCTTTTCATATTACTTATGCATTTATTAAAACCATAGTTTTTGCTTTTGTAATTGCCACCATTCCCTCTTATCATGGATATTACATGAAAGGAGGCGCTTTGGAAGTTGGTAAGGCAAGTACCACTGCTTTTGTCTGGACAGCTGTTGTCATTATCATTGTCAATTATATACTCACTCAATTATTATTAGGCTAATGATTACTGTAGACAACATACACAAAGCTTTTGATGACAATAAAATATTAAAAGGTATTTCTACTACTTTTGAAAAAGGAAAAACCTCTTTAATTATTGGTCAAAGTGGTTCAGGAAAAACTGTCTTTTTAAAATGCTTACTTGGCCTTTTTAAACTAGACCAGGGCAGTATAGATTATGGTGGTGACAATTATGCCTACCTCACTATAAAAGACCAGCGCAAACTCAGAGAACAAATGGGTATGGTTTTTCAAGGATCTGCGCTCTTTGACTCTATGAGTGTAGAAGACAATGTGCGTTTTCCTTTAGACATGTTCACCAATCAATCCCTTTCTGAAAAAGAAGCACGCGTAAACCAGGTACTTAAGCGTGTGAATTTACTTAATGCAGAGGAAAAATTTCCTTCTGAAATTTCTGGTGGTATGCAAAAAAGAGTTGCTATTGCTAGGGCTATTGTAATGAATCCTAAATATCTTTTTTGTGATGAACCCAATTCTGGCTTAGACCCTAGGACGGCTATTTTAATAGACAACCTCATTAAAGAAATCACAGAGGAGTACCAAATGACCACAGTGATTAATACCCATGACATGAACTCTGTAATGGAAATTGGAGAGAAAATTGTCTTCTTAAAAGAGGGTTGTAAAGCTTGGGAAGGAACTAAAAATGAGATTTTTAAGACAGACAACCAAGCGGTAACAGACTTTGTTTACTCCTCTGAGCTTTTTAAGAGAGTAAGAAAAATGTATATAGAAGACAAGGCTTAATTCTCTAAAATAAGTAAGTCTTTAAAAACTAAAATTCTCCCAGTTTATCTAAATAAACTCTGAACCAAAAGATTCTTGAACCTTTTCAACTACTTTTTTAATGTCCTGTTCTTTAGATTTTGGGTAAATTAAAAGCACCTGGTCTTTGTCTACCACAATAAAATTATTTAAGCCTTCTATCACCACTTTCTTGCCCTTAGGAGCCATGATCATATTATCACTAGCGTCAATGGCTAGAAGTTGCGCATGTGCCACTCCGTTATTTGCAGCATCTTTAGGTAATTTATCATAGAGTGCCCCCCATGTGCCTAAGTCATTCCAATCAAAATTGGCGCGCCTCATAAAAATCTCAGAGGCCCTTTCTAAAATAGCGTAATCAATAGAAATATTAGCAGCCTTTGGGTAATTTTCTTCTATAAATTGTGCCTCATCTAAAGTATTATATACGTCCACTCCTTTTTCAAAAAGCGTAAATAAAGTAGGTTCAAAATCTTTAAAAGCTTTTAAAATAGTGTGAACGCTCCAAATAAAAATTCCCGCATTCCAACTAAAATTTCCTGCCTTAATAAAAGACTGGGCTGTAACATAATCTGGTTTTTCTCTAAACTGAACTACCTTATATAAGCCCTCTTTTTCAGTACCTTCAGATTCAATATAACCAAAACCTGTATTTGGAAATGTAGGGGTAATACCTAGGGTACACAATACTCCTGAGGTTTTGCTAGCCTCAAAACAAATAGCTACATCTTTAGAAAAGGCTTGTTCATCTTCAATCCAATGGTCAGACGGAGCTATTAAAAGCTGAGCGTCTGGATCCATTTTGTGTACCTTTTGAGCGGCGTATAAGATGCATGGAGCTGTGTTTCTCATGCAGGGTTCTAAAACTAGCTGGGCCTCTGTAAGATCAGGGAGCTGTGAGAGTACTAGGTCTTTATAAGCAGTATTGGTGAGCACCAATATATTTTCTGGCGCAATAAAACTAGCCATTCTTTGATAAGTCTGTTGCAACAAACTATTGCCTGTCCCTAAAAAATCATGAAACTGTTTTGGAAAAGATTGGGTACTCATAGGCCAAAACCTAGACCCTACTCCTCCAGCCATAATGAGCGCGTATTTAGCCATTACTTTCTTCTATTAAAAATTCTACTTGAGCATTGGGCTGGAATAAATAAGTACGTCCACTAGAGACCTCCAAACATTCATAACGCTTTACTCTTTTTGGGCCTTTTTTAAATATTTTACCATTGTAAATTTTAAAGAGGCTACCCAAAGGTACTTCAAAAACATAGTTCTCATTCCCTAGCTGGGTGTCATATTTAGAAAAAGCTACTGAAAGCAATGCGTCTGTGTCTGAACTAGCCTTTGGATTTTTAAAATGAGATGCCAAATAAGGAAGTAAATCCGCAGGAAATACTTCTGGTCTAATAAAGGGCAATATGAGTGTTTTAAAAGTATTTTTCCAATGAACCCCATGCGGTTTAATTCGGTACCCATATGACTCAAAAGCCACTAAATGAGCTATTTCATGTATGAGTGTCATTAAAAACCTATAGGGATTTAAAGTAGCATTTACCGTTATGGCATGTCTACCGTCTAAATTCCTACGATAATCTCCATGGCGGGTGACCCTTGAATTTACAATTTTCAAATGTACCTCATGGGTTTGGATTAAAAAAATACAGGGTGCCACCGCTTGAGGGGGTATATATTTTTCTAAAATCTCTTTCACACTACTAAATTAAGGTTTTTAGAATTATATTTACAACAAAAAACATGGCTGTCAAAGAAGTTTCTCTCCTTATACCCCCAAGAAATCCTCATTTTGTTGGAGATGGTTTTAGAGTGCAGAATTTTATACCATCGGCCTACGGCCTAGACATGCAACGTATGAGCCCTTTTATCATGCTGGACTACAATGCGCCCTTTCATTTTCCTGCTACTGACACTCCAAGAGGAGTGGGTGTTCACCCGCATAGGGGCTTTGAAACAGTCACTTTGGCTTATAAGGGAAGTATAGCACACCATGACTCTGCTGGAAACCAAGGAATTATTGGGCCAGGAGGCGTGCAATGGATGACCGCTGCCTCTGGTGTATTGCACAAAGAGTATCACGAAACAACCTTTGCCAAAAATGGAGGGATCTTCCAAATGGTGCAACTTTGGGTAAATTTACCGGCAGCCCACAAAATGTCTCCTCCAAAATATCAAGGCTTTAATGACAATGACATTCCTACAGTCACTTTAACAGCTGGAAAGGGTGAGATAAAAGTAGTTGCTGGACAATACCAAGATACAAAAGGAGCCGCTAATAGCTTTACTGAGGTACACCTGATGACCTTGCATTTAAAAAAAAGTGGATGTGTTCCGTTTGAATTTTCAGCCACTAACAATACTGCAATTTTAGTGCTTTCTGGATCTGTTTATATCACTGGACACAAGGAGATTGTAGGTGATAATTACTTTGTCTTATTTAAAAACGAAGGAGAAACTTTTGAATTGACAGCTAATGAAGACGCACAAGTTTTAGTGCTTTCTGGAGCCCCTATTCACGAACCTATTGTAGCTCAAGGACCCTTTGTTATGAATACACAAGCAGAGATAACCGAGGCGATTAGAGATTATCAAACAGGAGGTTTTGGAAACTTAGAAGATTAAAGAAACTCTGTTACTCGCTTCTTGTTAGAATTGAAAAACACGGTTACATTTAAGGGGTAGAATTGCTAACCTGTAACATTTTCCCATTGTATAAGGCATGACCGTTTATGGCAAAATCTACTATATAATTTGCCATTTGGTGCGCTGTGGTTGGGGGCTCATAACCTGGAAAAGCTGATGCTAACATTTCTGTTCTCACTGCACCAATGGCCAACACATTAAAGGCTGGACCCTTTTCTTTAAATTCTTCTGCCCACAATTCTGTAAGTGTAATCACAGCTCCTTTACTTGAGCTATATGCAGCCAAACCTGGAAATTTTGAACTTCCTTGGACCCCTCCCATAGAGCTAATGGTCACCACGTGACCCCCCTTCAAAGCAGGAATTAATGCCTTTGTAATAGCAGCCACTCCAAAAACGTTTACCCCATATACTTGGGAAAAGTCTTCTGTGCTTGTCTCTAAAAATGGTTTGTTAATAAGGATGCCTGCATTGTTTACTAATACCGCAACTTGTCCATTCCATTTTTCTGTCACAAAATTAGATACCTTAGCTATGTCATTTGGCGCTGTAATGTCAAAAGCAAAGGCGTGAATACTTGAATTTCCAAGTGCTAATATAGGCTGAGGATCTCTTGACAAAGCCAAAACTTCATGACCTTGAGCTGCAAAAATTTGAGCCATTTCAAATCCAATTCCCCTACTTGTCCCTGTAATTACAATATGTGCCATGGCTATTTTATATTTTAATATCTTGTTTATTTGCTAATTGTCCGCAGGCAGCATCTATATCTTTTCCTCTAGAACGCCTTACTGTTACGGTAATATTATTACGCTCCAAGGTATTCACATACATATCTATGGCTGCTTGTGAGGCCTGAGCAAACATACCGTCATCTATAGGGTTATACTCAATTAAATTCACTTTTGCAGGTGCAAAACGACAAAATTGAACCAAGGCATTTACAGCTTCTTGGGTGTCATTAATATCTTTCCACACCACGTATTCATAGGTGATCCTGCTTTTGGTATGGGCGTACCAATACTCCAATGCTTCCCTTAAATCTGCTAACGGAAAGGTTTCATTAAAAGGCATGATCTGGGTACGCACTTCGTCTATAGCAGAGTGAAGAGAGACCGCTAATTTAAATTTAACCCCGTCATCTGCCATTTTCTTAATCATTTTAGGTACCCCTGAGGTAGAGACAATGATGCGTTTTGGCGACATTCCTAGGCCTTGAGGATCTGTGATTTTTTCAATGGCCTTAAGTACATTGTTATAATTCATTAAGGGTTCTCCCATACCCATAAAAACAATATTGCTAAGAGGCCTATTAAAATACAAACGGCTTTCTTGATCTATGGCTACTACTTGATCATAAATCTCGTCTGGCAAGAGGTTTCGCATTCTTTTTAACCTAGAAGTAGCACAAAATTTACAGTCCAAGCTACAGCCTACTTGGCTAGAAACACAGGCAGTAGTTCTGGTTTTAGTAGGAATTAATACAGACTCTACAATGAGGTTGTCATGCAAGCGTACCGCATTTTTAATAGTTCCGTCACTGGATCGCTGCATTAGATCTACCCTGATGTGATTAATAACAAAGTGTGTTTCTAAAAATAGCCTGGTTTCCTTAGATAGATTGGTCATGGCCTCAAAGGAATGTGCGCCTTTCTGCCAAAGCCATTCATAGACCTGGTTTCCTCTAAAGGGCTGCTGCCCTTCAGCTTCAAAAAAGTCTCTTAGGGCTTGTTTACTCAGTGCGCGAATGTCTTTTTTAACTCCTTCTTTCACTTTTTAAAGGTACTAGTAATTTAAATGAAAAAGCCTGACTGCACTCTAGGTTTAGTCAGGCTTTTCCTTATAAAATCTCACTTATATAATAAGCATAGCGTCACCATAAGAATAGAATTTATATTCTTGCTCTATGGCTATTTTATAGGCTTCTTTCATTAAATCATGTCCCATAAAGGCAGAAACCATCATGAGTAGGGTAGATTTTGGCAAATGAAAGTTGGTGATCATACAGTTGGCAATACTAAATTCATAAGGAGGGAATACAAATTTATTGGTCCACCCTTGGTAGGTATTTAAAGTATGTTTTGTAGAAACAGCCGTTTCTAAGCTTCGCATAACAGTAGTTCCTACTGCACATATACGCTTTTTATGAATCTTGGCATTGTTTATAATCTCTGTGGCAGGTGTTTCAATAATGAGCTCTTCAGAGTCCATTTTATGTTTTGAGAGGTCTTCTACTTCAACAGGGTTAAAGGTTCCTAAGCCAACATGTAACGTAACCTCTGCAAAGTCCAATCCTTTTATTTCTAGACGCTTTAGAAGTTGTTTAGAAAAATGCAAACCAGCAGTTGGTGCAGCAACAGCCCCTTCGTGCTTGGCATAAATAGTCTGGTATCTATCTTCGTCTTCTGCCTCTACTTCTCTTTTAATGTATTTAGGCAATGGAGTTTCTCCCAAGTCTCTTAGCTTCTTTCTAAAATCTGTATAAGAACCGTCATATAAAAACCTAAGTGTTCTTCCTCTAGATGTAGTATTGTCTATCACCTCTGCCACCAAGCTTTCATCTTCTCCAAAATACAGTTTATTTCCAATACGAATTTTACGTGCCGGGTCTACTAATACGTCCCAAAGACGCTGCTCTTCATTGAGTTCTCTCAGCAAGAAAACTTCAATTCTAGCGCCTGTCTTTTCTTTGTTACCATATAATCTAGCCGGAAAAACTTTTGTATTATTTAAAACCATGACATCTCCTTCGTCAAAATAGTCAATAATGTCTTTAAACATTTTGTGTTCAATAGTTCCCTTAGCCCTGTCAATAACCATTAATTTAGATTCGTCTCTATTCTCTGCAGGGTATTCTGACAATAGATGGTCAGGCAATTCAAAACCAAAATGGGATAATTTCATAGTCTTTTGTTCTTAATTTAAAGCCTGCAAATATACAACTCGCAGCATAGCCTTGTCAAGCAAATAGGCTTTTAATTTAATATTCTTAGACTTAATAGGGGTTGTAGAAGCTAATTTACAATCCCACATTCATGCCTAAGGCCTTCATGTCTTCCCAAAAGTCTGGATATGACTTATTTACTACTGCGGCATCTGCAATTTTTAGAGAAGTTTTTAATGCTAAAGGAGCAAAAGCCATAGCCATTCTGTGGTCGTGATAGGTAGCTATAGTTACCCCTGTATTTATATGACCCAAAAAACTTTTTAGATGCAAACTTTTTTCTGTTACAGAAATAGAGGCTCCTAGAGCACTTAGCTCGTGTTCTAAAGCTAATAATCTATCTGTTTCTTTTATTTTAAGGGTGTGCAGGCCTGTTAAATTACAAGCCAGTCCCAAGCCAAAACAACTTACAGCTATAGTCTGAGCAATGTCTGGTGCATTAGATAAGTTCCAGGATAGGCCTTCTCTTAAAACAGCGGACAAAGGAGCTGATACTTTGGTAAGAGTTAGGCTATGGCCTTCAAAAGAGGTCTGAACTCCTAATAATTTATAAATGGTAGCCAAAACGGCATCGCCCTGAAGGCTAGAAGAGTGATAAGCAGTTAGCTCTAACTCACTTCCAATATCTGCTAAAGATATTATGGAATAAAAATAAGACGCAGAACTCCAATCAGATTCTACTACTACCTTTTTAACTGGCAGCTCATTAGCGGGCCATACCTGAATACTTTGTCCTTTAAAACTAGTCTTAATTCCTATTTGTTCTAAAAGACTCAAAGTCATTTTAATATAAGGGACAGAAGTGATCATTCCTTTTAAGTGAAGGGTGAGTCCGTTTTCTAAGCTAGGCCCCACTAAGAGTAAAGCAGAAATATATTGGCTACTCACACCAGCCTCTAAATACACTTCATGAACCTTTATTTTTTGTCCTAAAATTCGCAGCGGTGGAAAGCCTTCATTTTTATCATAAGTAATCTGTGCGCCTAATGTTCTTAGGGCATCTACTAGAATTCTAATAGGGCGCTCCTGCATTCTAGCAGAACCCGTTAAAAGAATGTCTGCGTCTTTTTTAGTAGCAAAATAAGCAGTTAAAAAACGCATGGCAGTACCTGCATGGTACACATCTACCAATCCTTGGGTAGTAGCAACCCCTTTTTCCATGGCCTGTGCGTCATCTGAATTAGAGGTGTTTTCTATGCTTATAGCTGGGAACAGTGCCTTTAGTAACAACAATCTATTGGTTTCACTTTTAGAGCCAGTAACCTGTATACGCCCCTTAATAATATTTGAACTAGGGCCCTGTAAAGTATAAGTAGTATTTTTCATTCCAATTTTATTGAGCCATTTTATGGCCGATGCCAGAATAAAATCTAACGTAATTTATCATTATTTTGATGTCTATCGTGATCTCTGCTGGTTTTTAAATCCAACTTTCTATCAAAGGCTTCCTGTAAGTCTATCCCTGTTTGGTTGGCCAAGCAAAGCACTACAAACACAACGTCTGCCAACTCCTCTCCTAAATCCTTGTCCATGTCTGAAGCCTTTTCTGACTGTTCTCCATAACGCCTGGCTATAATTCTGGCTACCTCTCCTACCTCTTCTGTAAGCTGAGCCATATTAGTGAGCTCGTTAAAATAGCGCACTCCATGGTTTTTAATCCACTGGTCTACTGTTAATTGTGCATTTTTAATATCCATATCTATTCTTTTTGATGGCTGTCTATGGCAATAGTTACTGGACCGTCATTGATCAATGAAACTTTCATATCTGTTCCAAAAATACCAGTGCCTACTTTTTTACCTAGCAGCTGTTCTAATGTTTTTATAAAATTCTCATACAAAGGAATAGCTATTTCTGCTTTGGCTGCCTTACTATAAGAAGGCCTATTTCCTTTTTTAGTGCTTGCAAAAAGGGTGAATTGACTTACTACTATGAGGTCTAGTTGAAGGCTTAGCAAAGAATGGTTCATCTGACTATTGGCGTCTTCAAAAATTCTTAGGTTCAACAGTTTATGAGCCAGCCAATCTATGTCTATTTGGCTGTCTAATGGAGTAATACCTAAAAGCACCAACAAACCTTTTTGAATCTGTGCTGTATTTACACCCGCCACTTCTACAGAGGCTTCTGATACTCTTTGAATTATAGCTCTCATGATTCTGCATGAATGTCTTGCCTGTAATGAGCGTCTTCATCTGAGAGCATTTGGACGTAACTTTTATAGCGAGACATTGAAACCTTGTCTAGATCTAAAGCTTCTTTTACTGCACACTTAGGCTCTTCTAAATGCAGGCAATTATTAAATTTGCAGAATTGTTTTAAAGCAAAAAATTCTGGAAAAAAATTCCCTATTTCTAGTGGCTCCATATCTACAATTCCAAAGCCTTTAATACCAGGAGTATCTATAATTTGACCCCCAAAACTCAGATCGTACATCTCAGCAAAGGTAGTGGTGTGTTGGCCTTGCATATGCTGTAAGGAAATTTGAGCTGTCTTGAGGTCCAACCCATTTTCTATGGCATTCACAAGGGTAGATTTGCCCACTCCTGAGTGCCCAGAAAACAAAGTTACCTTGTCTTTCATAAGTGCCTTTAACTGGTCTAAATTTACACCAGTAATAGCCGAAATTTCTAAACATTTGTAGCCTACCTCGCGGTATAAGTGTTCTAAATATTTTACCTCAAACAATTCTTCTTGGTTGTAAGTATCTATTTTATTAAAAAGCAAAACCGTTTCTATGCCATAGGCTTCTGCAGACACTAAAAAACGATCTATAAAAGGGGTTAAGGTTGGAGGATTATTAAGGGTCACCATTAGGAAAACCCTATCTAAATTAGTAGCAATGATATGAGTTTGCTTAGAGAGGTTTACAGATTTCCTTACAATATAATTCTTACGATCAGTAATGGAGTGAATAACTCCCTGAGCCTTTGGCGCTGTCACGCCCTCTTGCGCTGGAGCCTGTGGTTCAAAATCAAAAGACACTTGGTCACCCACCGCAATGGGATTGGTGCTCTTAATGCCTTTCATCCTAAATTTCCCCTTAATCCTACATTCATAAAAATGACCGTCTGTAGCTTTCACAGTATACCAACTCCCTGTAGATTTGTAAACGGTTCCTTTCATAAATGATACTGCCTCTAGGATTTAAATCTAATTCTACCTCCGGCAAATTGTTTTTTAATGACCTCTTTAGGGTTGCCATATACATCAATATCACCACCAGCTCTTACATTGATATCTACTCTTTTAGAGGCATAAATAGATGCCTCTCCTCCGGCAGTCACTTTTATATTGGTAATATTAGTTTTTAATTTTTTAGCTTCTAAGATAGCTCCAGTATTCATATTTACCTGATGTACCTTGGCCATACCAGAAGCGCGAATAACACCTCCTGTTACCGCTTTTGACTCTAAATAATCTACCTCAAGCCCAACGGTAATGACCGCCCCTTCCTGAACTCTTAAGCTCAATGCCGTTTGACTTATAAGCTCATTAAAAGTAATTTGAGCCCCTTCATTGCCGTCTACTACTTCTAAGTCTGTATACAAAACCTCTACTAAGGTATTCTCACCCTGAAACTTTTTTTCCAATGCCATTCGCACTTTTAATACCCCATCTTTATTAATGAGCTGAATGTCTGAAGCATGAGGGCCTTTTATACGCACCTTATTTTCAGAAGACTTAATTAAATTCACTTCAATAAGGTCATAGACTTTAATTTCGTGAAAATCACCCAGGTCACGCTCTAGATTAAACTGAGCTGACAAGAAATTACAAGACAATACTAACAATAAAACAAAATACTTTTTCATAGGTGCTTTTTTATCACAGCCAAAGGACTGCAAGTTATTAAATCAATACCTAATAAAGACAAGAGTTTATGAGATATGTTACAGCTTACGACTTTAAAACTTTTTCTTGGTGGTTAATAGACTCCTGGTGAATGGCTTTAAACATCTTGAGAATAAACTCTTCACTCAATCCTTTAGACTCTCCTTCTAAAATCATATTCCCTAAAATTTCATTCCATCTGCTGCTCTGAAGCACTGCTACATTCTGAGATTTCTTAATCCCCCCAATGGCATCAGCTACCTTCATTCTCTTAGCAAGCGTATCAATTAACTGATTGTCAATAATGTCTATCTGAGCTCTTAAGTGGGCTAATTCAGAGATGTAATCTACCTCAGAAGAAGATTTTTTTCTAATCTTTAAATCCTTCATGATTTGAATGAGCGATGAGGGTGTTACTTGCTGTGCAGCGTCGCTCCATGCATTATCTGGATCTGTGTGGGTCTCTATCATAAGCCCGTCAAAATTTAAATCTAAGGCCGTTTGTGACACATCAAAAATCATGTCCCTCTTTCCAGTAATATGAGAAGGGTCATTAATAATAGGAAGGTCAGGAAATTTTTGTTGCAGTTCAATGGCTATTTGCCATTCTGGAATATTTCTATACTTGCTTTTCTCATAGGTAGAAAAACCCCTGTGTATAACACCTAAGTTCTTAATATCTGCATTTTGTAAACGCTCTATAGCTCCTAACCATAGGGCTAAATCTGGATTCACAGGATTTTTAACTAATACAATTTTGTCTGTTCCTTTTAAAGCATCTGCAATTTCCTGAACAATAAAAGGACTCACGGTAGAGCGTGCTCCTATCCAAAGTAAATCTATGTCATGCTCTAAAGCCAATTCTACATGTGCTCTATTAGCTACCTCTGTAGCTGTTTTTAAACCTGTTTCCTGCTTTACTTTTTGTAGCCACTTTAGTCCAAGTGCTCCCACACCCTCAAACATACCAGGCTTGGTTCTAGGTTTCCAAATACCTGCTCTGTAATAGTTTACATCTGTGTTTTTTAGTTCATGCGCTATTTTTAACACCTGCTCTTCCGTTTCTGCGCTACAAGGTCCTGCAATTACTAATGGGTGGTCTAATCCCATATTGTCTAACCAGGTTCTCATTTTCTTTGAATTTTCCATTGCTTGTAATTTATTGTTTAGGTATTTGTTTTTAGGAGCTAAAACTCCTTATTTAAAATGCGATCTTATTTAATGTGCTTCTTTTTTATTTACTAGATATGCGGTTAGGGTAAGCCATTCAAAATGGCTTTAATTTTATTAGTTTCTTCCATCTGTTTGTAAACCCCCTCAAAATCTCCCACCTCCATGAGGGCTTTAAAAGCCGTTAAATTTGCAATGTAGTCCGTTAAAGACTCCAAAACAGCAGCTTTATTGTCTTTAAAAATAGGGGTCCACATGGCTGGTGAACTCTTAGCCAAACGCACCGTACTCTCAAAACCACTACCAGCCATATCAAAGATATCTCTTTCATTTTTTTCCTTCTCAATCACTGTCTTTCCCAACATAAAAGAACTGATATGCGACAGATGAGACATATAGGCAATATGGGTGTCATGAGCAGCAGCGTTCATATAACGAATGCGCATGCCCATAGCATTAAAAATTTCCAAAGCCTGTTCTTGCAACTTAAAAGCCGTTTTTTCAACCTCGCAGATAATATTAGTCTTACCTTTAAATAGGCCTGCTACCGCGGCCGATGGTCCTGAAAACTCTGTGCCTGCAATAGGATGGGCAGCCAAATAATTTCTCCTCTTAGGATGTTTTGCCACTGCCTCACAAAGGCTAGCCTTTGTAGAACCAGCGTCTGTAACCACGCAATTCTCTGGCACTAAATCTAGAATACTAGGCAGTAAAGCAATTGTAGCATCTACAGGAATGGCTATAAAAACTAGATCTGCCTTAGAAAGATCTACTTCCATACTACCCACAACATCTATAAGGCCTAAAGAAAGTGCCTCTTTTAAGTGAGACTCATTTTGGTCTATGCCCACCAGTTTGACTTCTGGGTAGAGATTTTTAAAATCCCTAGCAAAAGAGCCACCAATAAGTCCCAATCCAATAATACTCACTTGTCTCATGAATTAATATTTAATACGGTTAATAGCTTCTTTAATAGCGTCTTCTGTAACACAGAGAGAGAAACGGATATAACCGGTACCTCCAACGCCAAAAATAGTGCCAGGAGTTATAAACAAATCTTTTTCATACAAAAGGCGGTCTATAAAGGTCTCTGCGTCTTCTGCGCCGGTGGGTAAAGCAGCCCAAACAAATATACCCACCGCATTAGGGTCATAGGTACAGCCCAAGAGTGCTGCCAATTCATAGACCAATGCCCTGCGCTTGGCGTATATTACATTTAAGTTTTCAAACCATTCTGGGCCAGAGGCCAAGGCGGCAATAGCACCCATTTGCACTGGGTAAAACATACCAGAATCCATATTACTCTTTACCTTTAATACGGCATTAATAAGGTCTGCATGGCCCATGACCATGCCCACGCGCCAACCAGCCATATTAAAGGACTTGCTCAGTGTGTTGAGTTCAAGCACATGCCCTTTGGAGCCAGAAACAGCCAAAATACTAGTGGGCTGCTCATTGAGCAAAAAACTATAAGGATTGTCATTTACTAATAAAATATCATGCCTTTTAGCAAAGGACACTAGCGCCGATAATGCTGCAAGACTTGCTGTTGCGCCTGTAGGCATATGAGGGTAAGACAACCACATAAGTTTTACCCCACTTAAATCAGTGGCTTCTAATGCTGCAATATCCGGGAGCCACCCACCTTCTTTAGACAGGCGGTAGGGAATTACCTCAGCGCCTACCAAATCTGAAACAGATTGGTAAGTAGGATAACCTGGGTCTGGAATAAGCACCCCATCTCCAGGGTTTAAAAAAGCCATGCTAATATGCATAATTCCCTCCTTAGACCCCATAAGTGGCAACACCTCATCTTCTGGGTTTACTAGTACTCCAAATTGATACTTATAAAACTGAGCCATGGCCCCTCTAAGTGCAGGCAGTCCCTGGTAAGACTGATATTGATGTGCATTGGGTGCAGCCATAGCAGCCACAAGTGCAGCTGTCACCGTAGGATTAGGCAGAATGTCAGGACTCCCAATCCCCATATTAATAATCTGTTTTCCAGCTGCCAATAGGCCGCGCACTTCTCTAAGTTTTCTAGAGAAGTAGTATTCCTGAACAGTTGCTAAACGATCTGCTGTTTTCATAAGACTCTTGCGTTTTTGTAAGCTCCTAAAACCCTAAATTCCTCCGCCATAATTTCTAAAATAGCTATGGCTTTTATATAATCTTCATACTTTTCAAAAGTGATATCTACAAAAAAGGCATACTTCCAAGGAATATCTATGACAGGAAGTGACTGTATTTTTGTTAAATTTAAATCACAATCACTCATCACATTGAGTACGGCCGCCAAACTCCCTCTCTTATGATCCAACACAAAGCGTAAAGACGCCTTATTAATTTCTGAAGCTGCTAATTCCTTAGGACTGGTTTTTACTAAAATAAAGCGGGTGGCATTATTTTTTATAGTCTGAATATCTGTGGCCAACACCTCTAAACCATATAGTGCAGCAGCTACCTTTGGAGCTATGGCAGCTATACCTTGTAATTGGTTTTTTTGAATGCGTTGGGCTGTTTCTGCCGTGTCTACATCTTCTACTAATTGAATGTGAGGGTACTGCTCAAAGAACAGCTGGCACTGCAATAGCGCCATTGGGTGGGAATGTACCGCCTTAATATCTTCAATTTTCTGACCTGATAGGGCCATGAGGTGGTGGTGAATATTCAGATAGTGCTCTCCTACTATGTGCAAATGGTGGTCATAAACCAAGGCATAATTAGGAATAATAGAGCCCGCAATAGAGTTTTCAATGGCCATAACCCCTTTATCCGCTTTGTTTTGGAGCAACTGCTGAACTAGGGCATTAAAAGAGAGGCAAGGTACCATTTCCTGGTGGGCTCCATAACAATCTATAGCCACCTGATGATGGTTAGATCCCTTAATGCCTTGAATGGCTATTTTTAATTTTTCTTTCATTTTATGTCAAAAAAAAATCCCGCTACAGCGGGACTCTAATAAGGTATATAGTGGTTACACTATCCTATAAAAGCCCCGTACTTCTATTAAAATAGAAGTAAAAAAAATAGCGGCTCCAGAATGATGTACTCAGTGTCATAATTTGTTTATAAAAAGCTAAAGTAATTATTTTATTTAAAATTCTACGAATTCAAATGTTTTTTTTGAAATAAAACAAAAGAAGGCTACTACAATATACATATCTCAAAAATGGACTATCAATTATGAGAATAATCAAATACCCTAAATATTTTTAAAACACCTCTTTTGCAATGGCCTCTATATTACTAGATTTTCCCATAGAGTAATAATGCAGTACAGGGACCCCAGCTACTAGTAATTCTTTTGATTGTGTAATGGCCCATTCAATTCCTATTTCTCTTACCGCTATATTATTTTTTGCGCTGCAAACAGCGTCAATGAGTTCTTGCGGTAAGTCTAAACTAAATACCTGTGGCAGTAATTGCAAGTGTTTTTCTATGGCTATGGGTTTAATCCCAGGAATAATAGGTACTGTGATACCCATGACTTTTGCTGCTGCTACAAAATCAAAGTACTTTTGGTTATCAAAGAACATTTGGGTCACTACATAATGGGCTCCAGCATCTACCTTTTCCTTAAGCCTTTTTAAATCTTGCTGCATAGAGGGCGCTTCTAAATGCTTTTCTGGATAACCGGCTACGCCAATACAAAAAGGAGCTGCATAGTTGTTATCTGTGCTTTCATGTAGGTAGTTTCCTTCACTAAGGTTTTTAATTTGCTTTACCAAATCTATGGCATATGCATGCCCTCCTGACGTAGGTTCAAAATAGCGCTGCGCGGCCATCGCATCGCCCCTAAGGGCCATGACGTTTTCTATGCCTAGGTACTGACAATCTATTAAAAGGTACTCTGTCTCTTCTTTGCTAAAGCCACCACATAAGATGTGTGGGACAGTATCTACCCCGTATTTGTGCTTAATTGAAGCACAAATACCCACCGTTCCTGGGCGCATTCTGGTGAGCTTTTTATCTAATAAGCCTTCCTTTTGTATATAAACAAATTCTTCTCTGGAAGTGGTCACATCAATAAAAGGCGGCTTGTACTCCATGAGTGGATCTATGTTGTCATAAAGCTCCTGAATGTTCCCCCCTTTTATAGGTGGTACAATTTCAAAAGAAAACAAAGTTTTTCCCTTGGCGGCTAATATGTGTTCTGTAATCTTCATAAATTAATAGTCTGCTAAATTAGGAGCCAACCACTTTTTAGCAGTGGCTAAGTCTATGTTTTTTCTAGTGGCAAAATCTTCTAGTTGGTCTTGAGTCATTTTACCAACACCAAAGTAAGTAGCTTCTGGATGTGCAAAATAATAACCAGAAACAGAAGAGGCGGGCCACATGGCCAAACTATCTGTAAGACTTACTCCAATCTCTTTTTCTACTTCTAATAATTCCCAAATGGTTTGTTTTTCTAAATGGTCGGGGCAGGCTGGGTAGCCTGGGGCTGGTCTAATTCCTTTGTAACCCTCAGAAATTAGGGCCGCATTGTCTAGCGTTTCATCTACAGCATAGCCCCAGTGTTCTTTTCTAACTTCTAGGTGTAAACACTCTGCAAAAGCCTCTGCCAAACGATCTGCCAAAGCTTTAACCATTATGGAATTATAGTCATCTAGAGCAGTCTGGTAGCTGTTGGCCATTTCTTCAGACCCGAAACCTGCCGTTACACAAAAGACCCCTAAATGGTCTTGCACTTCTGACTCTTTAGGTGCTATATAGTCTGCAAGGGCGCGGTGGGCAATTCCTTCTTTCTTTTTAATTTGCTGCCTAAGGGTCCTAAAAACATATTGGTGTTGTGGATCTTTTTGTACTAAAATGTCATCTGCACCTTCTCTATGAGCGGGAAACAAACCAAAAATAGCCTTGGCAGTAAATTTCTTCTCTACAATAATTTTTTGTAGCATTTCCTGAGCGTCTTTAAAAAGATCAGAGGCTTGCGGGCCTACCACTTCATCTGTTAGAATATCCGGATAACGGCCATGCAACTCCCAACTTCTAAAAAATGGCGTCCAATCTATAAAAGGAACCAAGTCATTAAGATCTTGGTTTTCTATAATTTGAATTCCTAACTTATTTGGAGTCTTTGTAGTTTTATTACTGAAATTTAATTGTACTGCATTGGCCCTAGCTGCCTCTAAAGAGATGTATTCTTTGGTTTTAGACCTGTTTAAAAACTGAGTCCTAAACGCGTCATAATCTACTTTTAATTGCGCCTTGTAAGCTGGTGAACTCTCTTCTTGCAGCAAGTCTCCTACTACTGTTACAGCCCTAGAAGCGTCATTTACATGTACCACCGTTTGGCTGTACTGCGTAGCTATTTTCACCGCTGTATGCGCCTTAGAAGTGGTGGCCCCTCCTATGAGTAAGGGTATTTTAAAACCTTCTCTTTCCATGGCTGCCGCTAAAAACACCATCTCATCTAAAGAAGGTGTAATAAGGCCACTGAGCCCAATAACGTCTACCTGATGCTCCTTGGCAGCAGCTATAATTTTATCTGGCGGCACCATCACCCCTAAATCTATAATTTCATAATTGTTACAGGCCAGTACTACACTCACAATATTCTTACCAATGTCATGCACGTCACCCTTCACTGTAGCCATGAGTATTTTACCTGCAGATTGTGAGGCTGTAGCGTCATAATTGGGCTGTGATTTTTTTGCCTCTTCAATGTACGGAAGTAAATAAGCTACTGCCTTTTTCATTACACGGGCAGATTTCACCACCTGAGGCAGAAACATTTTCCCAGCTCCAAACAAATCTCCTACCACATTCATGCCCGTCATTAAATTGCCTTCAATGACGTGAATAGGAGCAGCTGCAGCTAGTCTGGCTTCTTCTACATCTTCAATAATATAAGCATCTATACCTTTTACAAGGGCTCTGGTAATTCTGTCTTGCAGGGGAGTCTCTCTCCATGACAAGTCAATTTTACTTTCTTTTACTGTCCCAACAAATCCCTCTGCAAAATCTAATAAACGCTCTGTGGCGTCATCCCGCCTGTCTAAAATAACGTCTTCTACATGGGCCAATAAGTCCTTAGGAATGTCATCATACACCTCCAACATACTTGGGTTTACAATTCCCATATTCATACCAGCCTTAATGGCATGATATAAAAATACTGAATGCATGGCCTCTCTAACAGGGTTGTTCCCTCTAAAGCTAAAGGAGACATTACTCACCCCACCACTCACAGAAGCATATGGTAAATGAGTGCGCACCCAAGCCGTAGCCTTTATAAAATCTAAGGCGTTGTGGCGGTGTTCTTCCATTCCGGTAGCCACTGGAAACACATTTAAATCAAAAATAATGTCTTGGGGTGCAAAGTCTAATTTTTGAACCAGCAAATCATATGAGCGTTTAGCTATTTCTATCCTTCTTTCATAATTATCTGCCTGACCCACCTCATCAAAAGCCATAATAATAACTGCAGCACCATATTGTTTAATTTTAGTGGCCTGCGCCAAAAATTGTGCTTCTCCTTCTTTTAAACTGATAGAATTCACCACACACTTTCCTTGTACCACCCTAAGACCTGCCTCTATAATCTCCCATTTAGAACTGTCAATCATAATGGGTACCCTAGAAATATCTGGCTCTGCCACCACCAGGTTTAAAAAATCAACCATGGCCTCTTTACCATCTATTAGACCGTCATCCATATTGATGTCTATGATCTGTGCCCCATTCTCTACCTGTTCTCTTGCTACAGCTAAGGCTTGCTCATAAGAGCCTTCCTTTATAAGCCTTAAAAACATCTTGGAACCCGCTACATTGGTGCGTTCTCCTACATTTACAAAATTAATCTCTGGGGTGAGTATGAGCGGCTCTAAACCAGAAAGGTGCATTTGAGGGATGGCCTTGTTTAGTATCTTTCTGGGCGTTCCTTTAGCCGCAATAGCTGCAATGGCCTCTATGTGCGCTGGGCGGGTACCACAGCAGCCGCCTACAATATTTACAAGACCAAGGTCTATATACTGCTGAATTTGAGCAGCCATTTCTGAGGCACTCTCATCATAGCCCCCAAAGGCATTTGGCAAACCCGCATTGGGGTGCGCAGAAACCCCAAAAGGTCCTTTTTTAGCCAATACTTCTAAATGTGGCAATAGTGCTTTGGCACCTAGCGCACAGTTAAAACCTACAGTTAATAGGTCTGAATGGGCAATTGAAATGAGGAATGCTTCTGCGGTCTGTCCAGATAAAGTCCTTCCAGAGGCGTCTGTAATAGTACCACTCACCATAATGGGGATTGAAATATTTCTCTGTGTTTTTACTTCTTCAATGGCAAATAAAGCAGCCTTTGCGTTAAGGGTGTCGAAAACAGTTTCTACTAATAAAATATCTACTCCAGCGTCTAATAATGCTACTACCTGCTCACTGTAAGCTACTTTTAAATCTTCAAAGCTTACCGCTCTATAACCTGGGTTGTTTACATCTGGAGACAAACTAGCCGTCCTGTTTGTGGGCCCTATACTCCCAGCTACATATCTAGGCCTTGAAGGATCCTTTGCTGTAAAAGCTGCTGCGGCTTCTAGGGCTATTCTAGTGGCCTCATAATTTAATTCATATACCAGACCCTCCATATGATAGTCTGCCATAGCAATGGTGGTACATGAAAAAGTATTGGTTTCTATGATATCGGCTCCTGCAGCCAGATATTTTTCATGAATGGTTTTAATGGCATCTGGCTGTGTGAGGGTTAATAGGTCATTATTACCTTGTAAAGGATGTTCCCAATCTTTAAAACGCGCTCCCCTATAATCTTCTTCTGAGAACCTATACTCTTGTATCATGGTGCCCATGGCACCATCTAAGACTAGAATTCTCTCTTTTAAAAGTTCCTTTATAGGTGTTTTTGGTGGGTATGTCTTTTTGTTATCAGTCAAAATAATATATATTTATAAAGCGGCTTTTTCTATAGCCTGCGCTACATCTGCCATAATATCTTTTATGTTTTCTAATCCTACAGAAACTCTAATGAGCCCGTCAGAAATGCCCGCGTTGATGCGTTCTTCTGGGCTTAATTTAGCGTGGGTGGTACTGGCTGGGTGCGTGACAATACTTCTTGAGTCTCCTAGATTAGCAGAGAGCGAAAGCATTTGAATACTGTTAAAAAAGGTTTTCCCAGCTTCTAAGCCTCCTGTTATTTCAAAAGCAACTACTGCCCCTCCCGCTTTCATTTGCTTTATGGCCACGGCATACATAGGGTGTGATTTTAAAAATGGATACTTTACCATGCTTACTTTTTCATGACTTTCTAGAAAAGTAGCCAATGCCAAAGCGTTTTCACAGTGGCGGTCTACTCTAACCGCTAAGGTTTCTAAACTCTTGGAAAGTACCCAAGCGTTAAAAGGAGACATGGCCGGACCGGATATTCTAGAAAACCGATATATTTTCTCTATAAGATCTGCGTGGCCCACCGTTATACCGCCTAAAACCCTTCCTTGGCCGTCTATGAGTTTGGTTGCAGAATGCACCACTAAATGAGCGCCAAAAACAATAGGCTGCTGCAAATAAGGAGAGGCAAAACAATTATCTACAATGAGAATTAAACCATGTTTTTCTGCAATATTTCCAAGCATTTCAAGGTCTAATACGTCTACTGCAGGGTTGGTAGGAGACTCTACGTAAATAACTTTTGTATTGGGTTTTATGAGGGCCTCTATTTCAGAGGCCGATGCTCTTATGTGAAATAAGTCTGTACTAATCTGCCATTTTGGAAAAAAATTGGTGTACAAACTAAGAGTAGAGCCAAATACACTTGCACAGGAAAGGATGTGGTCTCCACTTTCTAAGAGAGCAGCAAAAGTACTGTATACAGCAGCCATGCCAGAGGCAAAAGCAAAACCTGCTTCTGCTTTTTCCATGCTACAAATTTTCTCAATAAGCTCTGAAGTATTAGGATTTGCATATCTGGAATAGATATTTCTTTGTTTTTCTTCTGCAAAAGAAGCCCGCATATCTTCTGCGTCCTGAAAAACAAAACTGGAAGTCAGGTACAGTGGGGTTGAATGTTCCAAGTTTTTAGAACGCTGCATTTGCATTCTAATGGCATTGGTTTCAAATTCGTATGCGTCCATCTTTGTTCTTTTTAAGTGGGCCTAATTCTTTTCCACAATTCTTAAAATATCTCCAAAAACACCCCTAGCTGTTACGGCGGCTCCTGCACCAGCACCCTGAATAACAATGGGCTGGTTTCCATAAGATTCTGTGTATATTTCTATAATAGAATCCGCACCCTTTACTTGGCCCAAGGAACTGTCTCCAGCAACAGATATTAATTGGGCCTTTAAGCACCCTTTTTCTTGCTGTAAATCCCCATTTAAAATCCCTATATATCTCAGGACATATCCTGGGGCTTGTTTGGCTTTTATTTCTGCAAATATAGCATCTAATTTAGACATTTCTTTTAAGAAGACTGGGGCATCTAGGCTGCGTAAAGATTCTGGAATAAGATTATCAATAACCACTTCAGAAAATTCATTAATAAGGTCTAACTCTCTGGCTAAAATCAGAAGCTTTCTACCAACGTCATTCCCACTTAAGTCTTCTCTTGGGTCTGGCTCTGTATACCCTTTAGAAAGGGCTTCCCTAACTACTTCAGAAAAAGGCTTATCTGAGACTGAAAAGGTATTAAATATATAACTGAGTGAGCCTGAAAACACCCCCTTAATTTGGGTGATATTCTCTCCAGACAGATGCAGTAATTTAATAGTATCTATAAGGGGTAAGCCAGCTCCAACATTAGTTTCATAAAGGTATTGTTTCTGAAACTTTACCAACTGTTCACGCAGTGCTCTGTATGATTTGTAGGACAAGGTATTGGCTATTTTATTAGAAGATACCAAATCAAAACCATGAGCTACAAAATGAGCGTAGTTTGCTACAAATGAAGCACTAGCGGTATTGTCTACCAATATTAAATTTTCTAAATGATGGATTTGGGCATAGTTAAACAATACTTCTACATCTGAATACTGTTCTGAAATAGCCAATTCTGAACGCCAGTCTGCAGTGGAAACTACTGCATTAGATCCTGATATAGATGCTGTTGCAGAAGTTAAAGTTATTTCAGTGGTGTCTGTTGCAATTTTGCCAATCCCGCCAGCATTTAGTAACATTATTTTAGAGTTAGCCAAAGCAAATACTTGTAGCTTAATTCCTTTTCTCTCTTCTATTTGGGGTGCAGCCTTTAATATCTGATCTACCAAAGCGGCACCCACCTGCCCTACTCCAAATACAGCTATATTTACTTTTTTAGCCTGCCCAAATATTTGGGCATGCATAATATTAAGCGCCTTGTTCAAGTCTTTTTTATGCAAGACCAATGAGACGTTTTTACCCGTCACCGTATTGTTAAATAAAAGCGGCACAATCTGGTTTTTAATAAGCGCATTATAAGGCTTGTGAAAAGAACTCAAATCTTGTCCTACAATAGAAATAACAGACACCTGGTCTACTGCATAGATCCTATTGATGTCTTGGGCGTAAAAATCTTGTTCAAATTCACGTTCTAAGGACACAACAGCTTCTGTGGCATCCTTGGCATCTACCACTAAACCAATTCCTCTTTCAGAAGATCCCTGTGAAATGATACTCACACTAATATTAGCGTTTCCTAAGGTCTTAAAAATTCTGGCATCTACCCCTGCTTTTCCTAAAAGCCCTCTACCTTCAATGGTAATTAAACTCACAGATTCTATAAGAGACAGAGATTTTATTCCTTCTTTAGTAGGTGTAGCGCTTATTAAAGTACCCTCATTTTCTGCCTTAAATGTATTGAGAATTCTCAGTGGAATGTTTTTTTCAATAAGCGGTATAATGGTCTTGGCGTGTAAAATAGTAGCTCCAAAGTTGGCCAACTCATTGGCTTCAGAATATGAGAGTGCCGCAATTTTTTGTGCTTCTGGCACCAAACTTGGATTGGCCGTATAAATACCGTCTACATGGGTATAATTTTGCAATTCACCCGCCTCTAGAAAATTAGCCAATAGGGCAGCAGAGTAGTTGCTCCCGTTACGCCCCAGCGTGGTGGTCTCTCCTGTAGCGGTTCCTCCTATAAAACCTGTAAACACAGGAACAACACCCTTTGGTAGCAAATCATAGGCAACCCTTACCTGCTGTTTAGAAATGACTTCTTGAACCTGAGCGTTCCCAAATTGGTTATTAGTTCTAATAAGGGTTCTGCTGTCTAATAGCTGAGCATTTACACCCTTTTTTTCTAATAAATACACCAAGGTCTTAGCAGAAATGATTTCGCCAAACGCCAATACCTGGTCCTTGATTTTAAGGCTGTAGTCTTTTGTAAGGGCAACCCCTACTAAGATTTGGCTAAGTTGTTCAAAATATGGTGCCAAGATAGGTTCACGGAGAGGGGTGGTTTGTTGGGCTTTGAAAAAGTCTAGGGCAGGGAGGTAGTCCTGGCCTTGGGCCGCTAGGTCTAACAAACACTCTAATTGGTCTGTGGCATTGTCTCTAGCAGACACCACCACAGCAATAGGTTGCTGCTCAGATTTCTTTTTAGCAATAATCTCACAGACCTTTTCTATCCCTTCTCCATTGGCCAGAGACTTCCCGCCAAATTTTAAAACCTGCACTTTTTTAAGGGCCCATGCTGGGGTAAATATACCTACTAATAAAATTTCTAACTGCTCAAACTCTAACAAAAAAGCATCGTGCCCGTGGAGAGATCTTATTTCTCCATAGGTCACATTAGACTGTGATTGTGCCAACTGCCTAAAGGTATCTTTGTTTTCAGAAGCAGTAAAAAATAAGTCAGAATCTACCCCAATAATATGAATGTGGGTGTCACTTTCCTGTAATTTTTTAAAGGCCTCTGGGCCATTTCTGGTTATGTCTATGGAACGTAATAATTGATTTACTAGTTTATATGCAGACAGCTGAAAACGCGCTTGCAATTTTTCTCCGTGATGGGTAAGCCAACTCTCTACATTAAACACTTGTAAAGCCTCATTAGTACTTCTATTAAACTTTTGGTTAAAAGACTCAGGCGTTCTATAGCAGAGCATGGCGTGCATACGAGCGTCATGAACTGGCTGCTTAGAGTTTAATAAAAATTGTTCTTGAATTTGGCAGTTGGCAATGAGCCAATCTGTAGATTTCCAATCAGAGGCCACCGGAATAAGGTGCTGTGTAATTTGGGGATTAAAAGCAGCCATCTCCCAGGCAATACCTCCTCCTAAGGAACCGCCAATAATAGCAAATAATTTAGGAATTTTTAAAATCTCAAGCCCTTCAAGAAATATTTTTGCTATATCTCCCGCTACAAAATTCTTATAGTTTTCAATAACAAAGCCATCATAGCCATTTCCCGGAACATTAAATGCCAAAACAGCGTACCGCTCCGTATCTATGCATTTTCCCGCTCCAATAAGTGCACTCCACCAGCCACCAGCACCAGCCACATTAGAGTTTCCAGTAAGCGCATGGTTCACCAACACTACTGGAGCACTGTCTAAAGGAAGCCCAAAATGCTCATAGGTGAGTGCAATGTCTGCCGTATAATTGGAAAGGGTCTGGTATCCTTTTATTTGAATGGTTTTCATAAGAGTCATTTAAGCGGCAAGCAAAAGCTTGCCGCATGAATATTAGGCTAAAATATTTTCTTTAATAGCGGCAAAAACAGTAGTTAGGTCTGCTTTTAAATCTTCAATAGATTCTAAACCCACAGACAATCTAATGAGATCTTCTGTAACTCCAGCACCTATTTGAGCCTCTGAGGACAATTGCTGATGCGTGGTACTGGCTGGGTGTATAATGAGAGATTTACTATCTCCAATATTGGCCAGTAAAGAAAACAACTGGGTTTTGTTGGCTACTTTTTTAGCAGATTCAAAACCCCCTTTTACTCCAAAAGTAACAATTCCACTCTGGCCATTAGGCAGGTATTCCTGTGCTTTGTCGTAATATGGACTTGATTTTAAACCGGGGTAGTTTACCCATGAAACTAATTCTTGCTTTTCTAACCATTGGGCCAAGGCCAGGGCATTTTCTGAATGCTTGGCTATTCTAATAGACAGGGTTTCTAAGCCTTGAATAATCTGAAAAGCATTGAATGGGCTTATGGCCGCTCCGTAATCTCTAAGGCCTTCTATTCTCAGTTTGGCAATAAAGGCAGCTTCCCCTAATGCCTCGTGGTAAATAAGTCCGTGATAACCAGCAGAGGGCTCCGTAAACTCCGGAAACTTTCCGCTGCTCCAATCAAAGGTTCCTGCGTCTATGACAGCACCTCCCAAAGCCGTTCCGTTTCCATTTATAAATTTAGTCAGGGAATGAATGACAATATTTGCTCCATAAGCAATAGGGTTTAATAAGGCCGGTGTGGCTACTGTATTGTCTACAATAAAAGGCACTTTGGCTTTTTTAGCAACCCCAGCAATGGCTTTTAAATCCAATACATCTAATTTTGGGTTTCCCAAAGATTCTACAAAAAAGGCCCTGGTATTTTCTTGCAATGCAGCTTCAAAATGAGCAGGCTCAGAAGGGTCCACAAAGGTGGTGGTGATCCCTAATCTAGGCAGGGTCACATTTAAAAGATTATAAGTGCCTCCATACAAACTGCTAGAAGCTACAATATGGTCTCCCGCCTTTAAAAGCACCAATAAAGAAGTGGCAATAGCTGCAGTACCAGAGGCAGTTACCACAGCAGCAATTCCTCCTTCAAGTGCCGCCAATCGTTTTTCTAAAATATCGTTGGTAGGGTTGTTAATTCTGGTGTAAATATTTCCAGGTTCTGCCAAGGCAAAAAGATTGGCGGCGTGTTCTGCACTTTCAAAAACGTAGGCCGTGGTCTGGTAAATAGGGACTGCTCTTGTTCCTGCGGTTGTTTTTGGATCATGCCCAGCGTGCAGGGCATTGGTAGCAAATTGTTTGTTGTTTTCTGTACTCATGATTTTTGTTTTTAATGTTAAAAAAATAATTAAAAAGCCAAACCCATCTAGTATCGCAACTGGAATGGTAAAAATCGAAAAAGTTAAAAAAGAAAGTGTGGCTTACAGGCAGTAAGCCTTCACGTTATCTATTCCCTTAAAATAGGATAGAATGTAGCACCTTCATTGCAAATGCAAAGGGTTGCTAAGGCTTCATAGGGTCTAATCCCTCCGCCTTTCTTGATAACTATTCAATAAATGTTTGAACTTAAGACTTTAAATATAGGGGTTGAAATTTAAAATGCCTCCCCCTTAAAAATATATCACAAACCAAAGGCTTTTTGTACATCAGACACTTTGTCTAATTGTTCCCAGGTAAATAGTGTCACTTCTCTCTCTATGCGGCCGTTGTATGGAGACTCAAAAACTTTAGTCACTTTACGCGGAGTCCTCCCCATATGACCGTAGGCAGCTGTTTCAAAATATATAGGATTGCGCAGCTGCAATCGCTCTTCAATAGCATGCGGGCGCATATCAAAAATTTCTAATACTTTCTTTGCTATTTCTCCGTCTGTAAGGCCTGTGGCAGATGTTCCATAGGTATTTACATAAAGAGACGTGGGTGCTACTACCCCTATGGCATAACTAATCTGTACTAAAATTTCAGAGGCCACTCCTGCCGCTACTAAATTTTTAGCAGCATGTCTAGCTGCATAGGCAGCAGAACGGTCTACCTTAGAGGGGTCTTTGCCACTAAAAGCACCCCCTCCGTGGGCGCCTTTACCCCCGTAAGTGTCTACAATAATTTTTCTTCCCGTTAGCCCAGTGTCTCCATGGGGGCCCCCAATAACAAATTTACCTGTAGGATTAATATAATAAGTAATCTCCTTATTAAAAAGGGCTTGTACATGGGTTGGAAACAGCGCTACTACCCTTGGAATGAGTTTTTCAATGAGGTCTTTTTTAATAGTGGCCAACATGGCGTTGTCATCTGCTAAGAAAGGATCATGCTGGGTAGAAATTACTATGGTGTCTATACGCTGCGGCACATTTTCATCTGAATATTCAATGGTGACCTGAGACTTGGCATCTGGTCTTAAATAGGAAATATCAGTGTCTTCTCTTCTCATTTTAGCCAATTCCTCTAAAATTTTATGAGAAATATCTAAGGCCAAAGGCATATAATTTTCTGTTTCCTTGGTGGCGTAGCCAAACATCATTCCCTGGTCTCCAGCTCCCTGCTCTTCTTTAGAACCACGGTCTACTCCTTGGTTAATATCTTGAGACTGCTCGTGAATAAGTGAAATAACCCCACAAGAATCTCCACTAAACTGGTATGCCCCTTTGGTGTAGCCAATTTTATTGACCACATCTCTAGCTATCTGCTGCACATCTAAATAAGTACCGCTTTTAACCTCTCCTGCTAATATGACCTGACCTGTGGTTACTAGAGTTTCACAAGCTACTTTACTCTGAGGATCAAAGGCTAAGAAATTATCTAATAAAGCGTCTGAAATCTGGTCTGCAATCTTATCTGGGTGTCCTTCGCTTACAGATTCTGATGTAAATAAATATGCCATAACTCAATTTTCATTTAGTTAGGAATTCAGATCTGACTTAAAGCGGGGTATTTGTTTCACAGTATGAGATATACTGTGAACTGCTTTAGCACTTTTTTTATATCGGCCAGAGGCCAACGATATAAAGAGGTTGCAATCAGTCAAATCCTTCCTCTTAATTAATATGATGCAAATGTAAGGTAGATATTATTTAAATTCAAAGTTTTTGTAAAAAATAATTATAAATCGTATTTAAGCATTAAAACAACATACCTAGGCTGCACTGTGTAAGCCGCAGAACTTATAAAAAGATCATTAAAACTGTCTTGGTTTAAAGCAGCCGTATTAAGGACGTTAGTAATTTGAAGACCGTACTCCCACTTGCTGTCCTTTTTCTGATATGAAAGGTTGGTATTGAGAAAAGCGTATTCATTGTCTGCTGTTTTAGCAGCGTCTCTGTAATGATAGTAATCGTAATCTGCAGTAAAAATAAAAGACTTTAAAAATTGCATATCTAACTTAGCAAAGGGACGGTCTGTGTAAAAAGTACTCATACGCCCGGCATTGTTGTAGTCATTCAATGTATAAGAATACCCTAGCTCTAGGTTGGGTGCACCTCTAAAATTAGTAGCTACAGAACCCCTATAAGTCTGGGTAAAAGACTTTGAAACCCTAGGTGTATTATTAATAACATTGTTGAGTAGCGCGCTAGAAAAATTAGCCCTACTACTTATTTTAATCTTGCCAAAAGTCCTTTGGTAGTTAGCAGATCCAGAAAAAGTCTCATCTGAAAGAGAGGTATTAATAGTGGAGTTCACCTGATTTATTCCACTTATAAGCCCACTATTTTTAAAGGCATCTACTCTTTTATTATAGGTGAAATTAGCAAAGATGTTTTGAAAATTAAACATATTAAAACTAGAGAAATTTAGTGTAGCATTGTGGTATAAAGCACTTTCTAAATCTCTATTTCCTTGAAAAATAGCATTGTAATTACTAAACACATAGCCTACTGCTAGATTATTAATATCTGTAAACTCTCTGCTAATATTATAGTTCAATCTTATGTTTTCTGATTTTCTCATCTGAAAATTCACAAAGAGATCTGGCACCAAATTGGTCAGTTTTTTAGTTAGCTCACTCCCCAATTGTGTATTTTTTGCTAGATAAGAGTGCATATTAAAACCTGGATTAAAAGTGAATTTTCCAGATATAACTTTATAATGAAAACCAGCGTAGAAATCTGTAAAATCAAACGCAACCCTATTTTTAAGAAAATCTTGGTTAAGGGGGTTAGGCACGCCACCCGATAATACCTCAAAAATGTCAGAATTAAAGTCTTGATGGCTTAAAATAGTGCCTAAGCTAAAATTAAGATTACTCTTAGGGCCAGTTATCAAGTAATAATCCAATTTAGCGTCTAGTTTATTGGTCGTAACAACTTGTGACTGGTTTATATCAAACCCAAGACCATATCCCAACAGAGGTAAAATTCCATTAAAAGGCTCCTGTGTTCTAATGGCATTATAAAAAGGATTTTCTTTCTGGTATAAATGCTGGGCTTGAAAAGCAAAAATATGACTGTCAGACAAGGTATAATAAAGACCTGTATTTTGAGTAATCGCAATTGGGTCTTGTGTCTTGTTTTCAATAATATCTTCAGATACACGTGCCTTAGAAGAAAGTAAACGCTGCTCTTCTTGCGATGAATTTTTTAAAAGTACGTCATAATCCCATTGAAGCTGTGCAGAAGGCTTATAACGAGTACTAAATTTTGCCAAACCTAAAGTAGCTTTCTGGTCCGTATTGGCCACCGTTTGCTCTGTCTGATTAGAGACAATAAACTGTCTAAGAGTCTGGTTTTCTAGTTGAGTTCCTGTGTAAGAATAAATAACAAAACCACTTAAATCTAAAGCTTCATTGAGCTTGTAATTAAAATTAGCTGCTCCAAACTTAGTGTCTATGGCTTTTGCCCTATTGTTTTGTAGCAATGAAATTCCAAGAGAATTATTGCTGGCATTGAATTGCGTTCCCCCACCCCTACTAAAGTTAGAAACCCCACCCGTAAAATTAAAATAATCCCTAGGAGTAAAAGGTAATTCTCCAATATTATTAAAATCTGTAATAAGGTTAGCAGAAAATTTAGGACTGTAATAAAAGATTTTAGGATGTGCTAGAAAAGCATTATCCAACCCCTTACCTGCTGTTATTTCTCCAAACCAAAAACGCTCTTTTCCTTCTTTTAATTTTATATTAATAGCTACATTATCTTGGTTATTGGTCACTCCGCTAAGTTGGCCCACCTCTGAATAATTTCTGAGCACCTCTACTTTAGCCACTGCATTGGCAGGAATATTCTTGGTAGCTAATTTGGTGTCTCCATCAAAGAAATCCTTCCCATTCACCATGATTTTAGTCACTTTTTTACCTTCAGCTTCTATTTCTCCATCATCGTTAATTTCTAAGCCTGGTAGTTTTTTTATTACATCCCCTAACTTTTTCTCAGTCCCACTGACAAAAGAATCTGTGTTGTACACAATAGTATCTCCTTTAATGATCACTGGAATTTCATAAGTGAGTTCTACCTCATCTAAGGCCTCTGCTTGGGTCATTAAACTCACATCCTTCGCAAAATCTTGTAAACTGGTGGTCACTATATATTCCTTAGGCGTAAAACCAATATAGCTCACTTTAATTCTATAAAGAGTATTGGCACTCACTGTTATTTTATAGCGCCCATTGGGGTCTGTAATTCCAAAGCCATCTAAGGCCTTAGTAGTCTCATTAATAGCTACTACATTGGCCATGTCCAAACCAACTCCCAAAGAGTCTTTGACTACTCCTGTAATATTTACTTTTTGAGCTTCAACAGAAGTGGCCATTCCAAAAAATAAGAATGCTAAAAGAAGGTTGTTTTTCATTTATTTAAAAAAATAATAGATAATAAAAACTCAAAAAAAACTAATATTAATTCCTAATCATAATAGACCTACCGCCACCTCTAAAATTCTCAGACATTTCCTTCACTTTTTTAGCCATGGTTTCTTCGTATTCAGTTTGGTTAATCTTCTTTCCTTTGGTAGGTGCCACAATAGCAACAGGTTCCTTTGGGTTCATGACTATTTTAGAGCATAAAATTGCCGTTCTTCCCTCAGTCACTTCTAATATGAGTCCGGGAAGCCCCCAATACTCTTTTGGTCCCTGACTAATTGGAATATCTAAAGTATACCAAGCCGTAACTTGTACCTCTGAAGGAATTGCTATTCTTGAAGCTAACGAAAGTTCACCACTAGCTCCTTTAGAAACAGAGTCTTTAACGCTCTGCTTATTTATTGAAGTTTGCGAAGGATCTTTAGGTGTGTCTTGACCCCTTAGGCCAGGACCTCTCTTGTTAAACACACTTCTCATAGTAGTATCTAAAGCTTTTACAGCCGTAGCCTTATAACAGTTGTATTGACCAATCTGCTTAGTCTCTGCTGTAAGCGTCCAAACTATTGGTTTTAATTCATCTTGCACCAAAAATGGTTTACCAAAAATATCTATCTCATTAGTATAGGTCTTAGACTGAATATCTTTAAAATAGACACCAGCAGCGCCACCCATCCCCATGAATCTCATACCTCCTCCTCCATTAGCAGTGCCAGGCTGCTCTAACTTTTGTTCTTCCTCATAGGTAGATGCAGTTCTATTAAAGTTCAAAACAAAAGTTTTTTCCAACATAGATTTCATGCGCTCTTGTATCATTTTCTTTTGAGCCTCTGGCATTTGTCTGCCGCCAAAATCCATATCCATTGTGGTTTTAGTCATATAAGTAGCGGTTCCTTGAAATTCTTGAGCCAGCAAGGGGGCCGATGCAACTAAAAAAATAGCTAGGGTATTTAATAGTGTTTTCATCTATGAGTATTTAAATTTTAGACTGAAATAATTACAATTGGTTTAATCACCCAAATTAAAAAAGCAACTATTTAATTCTAAAATAGATTTTATCATACTGCAGAATTTAGGTATCTTGTTGCGCCTTATTAAAAGGAATTTCAACAGACCTAAATAAATACAACCACCTATGCACGTAGCCATTGCAGGAAATATTGGGGCAGGTAAGACCACGCTTACCAAGCTATTGTCTAAGCACTATAAGTGGGACGCCCACTATGAAGAAGTAGAAGACAACCCGTATCTAGATGACTTTTACAACCAAATGGAGCGCTGGAGTTTTAACCTTCAGATCTTTTTCCTCAACAGCAGATACAGACAAATTCTAGAAATCAGAAAAACGGGTAGCAACATCATACAAGACAGAACCATCTATGAAGACGCCTTTATATTTGCGCCTAACTTGCATGCCATGGGACTCATGACCAATAGAGACTTTAATAACTATAAACAGTTGTTTGAGCTCATGGAAACTCTTATTGAACCACCAGAATTGGTTATTTATCTCAGAAGCTCAGTACCCAACCTAGTGAGCCAAATTCAAAAAAGAGGTCGTGAATATGAAAATAGCATTTCTATAGACTACCTAAGCAGACTTAATGAACGCTATGAAGCCTGGGCACACGGCTACACTAAAAGTAAACTACTAGTCATAGATGTAGACCCCCTAGACTTTGTTTCCAACCCAGAAGACCTAGGGCAGATTATAGAAAAAATAGATGCAGAAATAAACGGCTTGTTTTAAGCCAAACCTCAAATAGTTCTATATAAAAGCCCCCTCTTAAATAATCAATTTTGGCATTTGTTGCTGCCATAAATTATAATAATGCCCTTTATCTTTGTAAAGTTTTTCATGGTTTCCTTGCTCTAAAACTTTACCATTTTGAATAACCATAATTTCGTCAGCGTTTATAACAGTACTTAATCTGTGGGCTATAATTATAATAGTCTTATTTTCTTTACGCAGTCTTTCTACTGCTTTCTGAATATAATTTTCTGAATGCCAATCTAAAGAAGAGGTAGCCTCATCTAAAACTAAAACTTCTGGCTTTTTATACAAGGCTCTGGCTATAGCTAAGCGTTGTATTTGACCGCCAGAAAGCGTAGCACCGTTTTCCCCTAAATATGTATGGAAACCGTTTGGCAAACTTTCAATAAAATCAATAATTCCAATAGAATTGCAAATATCAATAATCAATTCCATATCAGGTGAAAAGTCTCCCACTGCAATATTGTCAATCACATTTCCAGCAAATAAATCAATCTTCTGAGGTACAACACTCACTAGCTCTCGAAGGCTTTTATGCTGAATATATTTTAGATCTAAGTTTCCAATCATAATTTGCCCAGATTGAATTGGATATAGATTTTGCAACAATGAAATAAGGGTCGATTTGCCAGAACCACTCTCGCCAACAATTGCTGTAATGTGTCCTTTCTTAATTCTCAAATTAAAATCAGTAAAAACTTGAATACGAGTGCCATACCTAAATGACACATTCTTAAAATAAATATCATTAATTTTTTCTTTGCTCAGAACTACTTTTTCATCAATGTCTTCTCTCTCTAAATCCATAATTTCAAATAGTCTGTCTGCTGCAATTAATGCATTTTGTATTTGTTTATTAGCACTTATTAAACTTGCCACAGGATTCATGAAATAACCTAATATAGCATAAAAAGAGAGCAACTCTCCCGGGGTAATTTCTCTTTCAATCACAAAATATGAACCGCTCCATAATAAAATGATAGTAAATAATTGTGCAATAAAAGTGGTTGAGGTGCCTGAGAAAATAGAATTCAAAGAGGATTTATATCCAATATTTAACAAACTTATAAAGCGGGTCTCTGTCTTAATATTTGCAAAGCTCTCTAAACCAAAACGTTTAATAGTACCTATAGAGTTTAAAGACTCTACTAATTGACTCTCTAATTCTGCTGATCCCTCCATTATTTTTCGCTCTGTCTTTTTATTGAGCTTATTAATAATTAGATACACTATTAAATACAGCGGTATAACTAGTAGCATAATTAGCGCTAATTTCCAGTAATACATAAACATAATCCCAAAGGAAAAAAACAGTATAAGAATATTAACAGTTAAACTTAAAGAAACGTCATTAATAAATGCTCTGATTTTAACAGCGTCATTTATGCGAGAAATAATTTCACCTACCCTCATGGTATCAAAAAACTGTTGAGGTAATTTTAACAGATGCTTGTAATAGCCTAAAATTAAACGGGCATCTATTTGCTGGCCAGATTTAATTAAAAATACATTTTTAAATACTCCAATTATGATTTGTAATACCAATAAAATAAGCATTACAATACTTAAAAGGTTTAAAAGCTTTGTGTTACCCCCAACCAAAACATAGTCTGTTATCTTTTGGATATAAATAGAGGTTGAAAAACCAATAAGCGTGTAAATAATAGCACCTATCAGTGCTTGAAAAAGAACAAATTTATGAGGCTTTAATAAAAACCAAAAACGTGAAAATACAGATACTTTCTCATTCCCTGCTTTAAACTCTTCTTTAGGCAAAAGTAAAACTAAAACACCTGTCCACTCTTCTTGAAACTCTTTATGCGTCCTTTTATGGATTTTACCGTCTCCAGGATCCATGATTTTAATATAGTCTTTAGTTACCTCATATATAACTACATAGTGCTGTAAAACCTTATTTACAATAACATGAGCAATGGCTGGTTTAGGTATTTCAAATAGACTATCTAATTCACCCCTAACCCCTTTGGCTTCAAAGCCTAATTTTTCAGCTGCTTCAATTAACCCTAATACATTAGTCCCTTTTTTATCAGTTCCTGCATATTGTCTTATCCTAGCTATAGGAATCTCTAAACTATAATGGGAAGAAATGGAAGCCAAACAAGCGGCGCCACAATCTGTAATATCATGCTGTTTTATAGTGATTTTTGTCATTAGAAAATATCTATGGCAACAAATAAACTAGCATTCACTGCAAAAAAATTGCATTTAAAATAAAAATATTTACAGTTGTTTATTTCTTCTATGTGAAAAAAGATAAAAAGAGAAAAAGAAAGTTAAAAAATACCTTAACCCGTTATTGTTAAAATCTAAAAGGCAGGAATAATCAATAGATAAGATTAAAATAACTATTGAAGCAATAATTATATAAAATTTTATTTTTTTCATTTATTCAAAATTAGACCTAATAAATTGTTAAAAAAATGGAAATAAATTAAATAAACTGTGTCCAACTATACTCCAAACAACATTTAGCTTTAGACGAATCATCCCAAGCCCAAATCCTAGAATTATCATTGGAAATATTTTATATGCATATATATATCATTCAGCACCATCAATTAAATAAAAATTATTCACATGAAAAGTCCAAAAATAACAGGGGTAATAATTAAATTAATGCTGTAAAGCTTTACTTTTTTTTCATTAAAAAGATAGTTGACAGCTACTTTAGCCCCCAATAAGTTCGGAGTGATATTTTAAATTTCAAACTAATACATTTGAGATATGAAATACAGGAAATAAAAATTCAAATCACAAGTGAAAATTAATGATATAATTGAGTATGTAAATACAATAATCAAAATCACATTACTCATTTTTGAGAAATCTACTGATAGAACTAAAGCATCTATCAACTCAGAAATTAGAAGGAGAATAAATACTAAAATATATATCTTAAATATTATTATGGTTGTATATTTTATTTTATCAAACACTGATATCTGAGTTTTCATTAACGCCTAATCAAGTATTTAATCTTTTTCTAAAACGTTATACTCAATTGGGGCATGACCAAACAAACCTGCTTTGAAATTTCTCCAATCTGAAATAAAATTTAAAAGAATTAAAAAGAGTCCTATTACTATTGAATAGCGCAAAACTTGCTTGTTGCTTACATTACTATTAAAATTGTACATATTTTAATCTTTTTCTGAAAAGTTATACCCAATTGGAGAATTCCCAAACAAACCTGCTTTGAAATTTCTCCAATCATTTAGTAAAATCATTAATATAATAAAAAATAAATTTATAGGTTGTTATAATAAAACCAGCTACTTAGAGTAATGAAAAATTGAGGGGATGAAACCCCTCCTGGCGCATATAATGTTAACCGTGCAGCTGTTCCAATATCATATCCTTCTGAAGTTTCACCCCCATTTATTGTTTTCAAATCTTGACTGTCAAGATTTTTAATATTTCTTATTTCGATTGGTGTAATTATATTATTCATGTCTTAATTATTAATTGATGTAATTATATTTTTAAATATTACTTATTCAATTGGGGCATGACCAAATAAACCCGCTTTAAAGTTTTTCCAATCATTAACAACCGCAAAAACAACTGCGGTGACAATAATTGGTATCCACCAGACAACACCTCCATCAATAGCTTTTTGCTCATTTATGCTCATCTCATGAACACCAAAATTTTCTAAATTTTTCATAAAATTGTATTTTACATTAATATTTATTTTTGACTTGGAGTCTTTCTCCATAGCCTCATCAAAATCTAAAAATGTGCACCTAGTCTTATTTTGATATTCTAAATATATACGCGTTCACTGCAACTAACTTGCAATGTGTAAAGTACTTTTAAGAAAATAGCTCCCTCCAAAAACATTTGTCACTTCATTATCAGATAAAACCTTAACAGAAACAAATACCTGAATTTCAAAATCATTTAAATAATAATACGTTTTTCTTTTCCTACAATAGCAGATACAAGCGTTATATGCCTTTAGCTGGTCCAATAATAAATACAATGACCTATCACTCACTTTTAACATAGAAGCTAGTTCTTTTGGAGTCCCTGTGGTCTCAATTAAAATTAAATTATGTATTTGTTGCAACCTTTCTAATGTTTTTAGATTTCTCATAACAATATTAGTTTTGTGCTAATTGATTTGTTGGATTTAACCAATCGTCCATTTTATCATACAATAAATCAAACAAACTTCTTTCTGTAAGTTCATATCTAACACTTACTTGCATTCCTTTAATTAATTGTCCCCGATAACCATTTTTTAAAGACAAGTATTCTTCTTCTAGAGAACTAATGACTCTAAACATGGGCGTGTTGTTAACTATCTGAATGTCTACCCCAATTTCCTCTATAAAACCTCTTGCCAAACCCCATTGATTGTAATTAAAAGCACTTACTTGGTATTTGACAGCATTACCTTTGTGAATAAAACCAATATCTGTTGGCCTTACATAAGATTCTATCATTAACTTACTATCTGGAGAAATCTCTCCTAACTCAAAACCTCCTTGCACAAAACTGCCCACACTAATTCCTTTAACATTTAATAAAATTCCATTAACCGGAGCAATTAGTAAAAACAGACTGTTGGTCTCCTTTAAGTGTAAAAAACTGGCTTGTAGATCATTCCATTGATTCTGATAATCCAATAAATAAGATTCCCAAAAGCTTTTTTTCTCTTTTTTGTATTGCCCAATTGAATTTGAATTCAAATCATACTCTAACTTAAAATCCTCTAAGGCAGATTTTGATATGACTCCTTTGCCAAATAACTCTTTGTTACGAGCATAATCAATCTGAGACTTACTTAATCTGGTCTTTAATTCAATTAATTTTTGAAGGTATAAGTTATGGTCTTGCTTATATTTTATTGAAATTAAAGAGTCTTGAATAATATTTTGGCCCATCAATAATTTAAGATCCTTTATGAAATTAGATATTACAATAATTTGGTTAGTGGTGGTTAGTAATTTCTGATTGACTGAAAGATTATCTATGATTAATAAGGTATCTCCTTTACAAACAGTCAAATTGTTTTCTAAATGATAGTAAGAAACAATACCGCTATTACTGGCTTGTAAAATAACACGATCTCTATTGGCCCTAATAAGACCCTCTGAAGTATTATAAATTCCAATATTGATAAGAGGGAGTGATAGGAATGTGGTAATTAAAGCTAGTAATATGATTACATAGATAAGTTTACTTCTATTGGAATTTTTAAAATGATGCGCCTCTACACTATTTTCTATAATTTCTTTTGGGAAAATTTGTTTTGGCATTGCTCTAATAATTTTGATTTACTCCAATATGAAAAATCATAAAAAAGTTTAACTAAAAAAACAATTAGGGCTATAAGTAAGATTTGAAATTGGAATATATAATTAAAACCCTACACAAAAAAATATACACGACGAACTACACTTATTTTCGATGACTGACACTCTTTTTTTAATTTTAGGGGGGTGGGGTTAGCTGAAAATTCAATCACTGCCCCTTAGTCTTTCCTTTAGTCTTTTTTCTAAAGGTGTGTGGGTTGTTTTATTGTTAATTGGCAAGCTCCGCTTTAAAAGGAATTTGAGCCATTGCGTGCTCTGCTATTGCGGTAATAGATAAAGAGGGGTTTACGCCTGGGTTGGCAGAAATCATGGCACCATCTATCACAAACATATTCTCATAGCCAAAAACTCTATTGTTCTTGTCTATAACACCCTCAGAAGGATTTTTTCCCATGACTGCCCCACCTAAAATATGAGCAGTAGAAGGTATACCTGCTAGGGTCTCTAGAGCAAATGAAGTGCTCACACCCTTTACGGCCTTACTGTAATCTCTAATGAGTGAGACAGACTCTTTAATAAAAGGACTTGGCTTATTGCCTGTACTTATTGTGGAGCCCATAAATCCAAACATATTTCTCTTAAACCTAAGGGTGCTGTCTAGGGTTTGCATAAAAAGGAGTACCACTGTTTTTTTTGCCCAACTATTTACAAAATAAATTTTAAAATATTTAATGGGAGATTTTATTAAGGCCAGCAACACTTTTAATAGTCTAATGAAAGCATTAGCACCCGTTACATAAGGCAGGTGAATAAGCTTCCACGCGTTGGAGCCCTCAGAGTACCTGCATATTTCTAAGTGGCTATTTTCATCTGTGTCTAAAATACTTCCTATGGCTACTCCTTTAGAATAGTTAACCTCTTTTTCCAGACTAGACACGCTTACTAGGGTTTCATTATTGGTTCTAATATCATAGCCCAATCTGTCAGAAATGTGAGGTAATGACCCTGTTTTTATTTTGAGCAAAAGATTAACCGTTCCTAATACCCCAGCAGAAAAAATAACTCCTTGGGTTCTTATTTTAGATCTTTTGGCAAAGAATTTAGTGCTGGTTTTTAAGGATACTTCATACCCCCCTGCACCGTTTTCTGAGGCTATAGGTCTCACGTCATAAACCTCTTGTTCTGCCCTAATGACTGCTCCTTGTTTTTGGGCCAAATATAAATAGTTTTTGTCTAGTGTGTTTTTAGAATTGTTCCTACAACCAGTCATACAAGCACCACAGAAATTACAACCAGTTCTTTCTGGTCCCTTCCCTGCAAAATAAGGATCTTCTTTTGTGACATTCTCTTCTCCAAAATAAACAGCTACTTTGGTGGCGCTAAATTTGTCTTCTATCCCTAGTTTTTGAGCTACTTTTTTTAACCCAATATCTCCGTGAAATAATTTTGGGTTCTCTGCTGCTCCTAGCATTCTTAAGGCTTCTTTATAATGGGGTGCTAACTCATCTTCCCAATTGTGAAGGGTACTCCAACTACCGGTTTTAAAAAATACAGCTTTAGGAATGGGCAATGTATTGGCGTAGACCAAAGAGCCGCCTCCTACTCCAGTTCCAGAAAGGACAGCCACATGTTTGAAAATAGTTAATTTCATAATGCCAAAAAAACGCAGACTTGGCAACCATATCCATTTTCTGAAATTCCAATTAGTTTTGGGGAAATCTTGGGCCTTAAACCATTTTCCTTTTTCAATAACCAAAACCTTATATCCCTTTTCGGACAATCTTAGGGCGCTCACGGAACCACCAAAACCACTTCCAATAATAATATAATCGTATTCCATTTTTAGTGATTCATTACAATTTACTATTTGAGCTAAAAAACTAGTAAAAGCAGACTAGCTAATTTACTAATGAAACTAATTTATAAAAAAAAATTAAACCTCTACAGATTAATCTACCTCCAACACCTCAAATTTTTGATCTCTAAACACTATGAGGTCTCCCTGCTTTTTGCCTAGGAGTATTTGGCCTATGGGGCTTTGGGGAGAAATGCAATAAACAGCGATGGTTTCTTGAATAAAAACATCGGCTGGGACCGCCAAATAATAAATGGCTAGAGAAGTTTGTACCAATGAGCCTGGGCCTATAATAAGGATAGGGACTTTATTTTTAAGGGCCGTGAGCGCTAGGTATGCGCTATCATTTAACTGTCGCTGCTGGGATAGTTTTTCCCTTTCTAGCTGGATCATAGCGCGGCCAGTTTCATGCTTGTCTCCTGCAGAGCTTTTGCCCTCACTTTCTAGGGAAGCCAACAGGGATTGGTCTTGGGCGGTGTAAGCGGCAGCCTTTTGACTTAAAAAGACTTCGCAATGCTCGTAAACGGCTATTTTTAGTGCTTCCATGATCTACTAAGGCTTTAATAAAAAGCCCATAGACAGTGCTATGGGCTTTTAAGCTGGGCCAGGCCCTTATTGTTTAGGTGATTTATTTACTAACATCCATTTTTTGAATGTCAATAGTAATTGCAGCGCCTTCTTGGCTGTCAATATCGGCTTGGAAAGCCGCCAACTCTTCTTGTACACTTTCTTCTGTGCCTTCAAATACGCGTTCTACTGTTTTGGTTTCTCCATTTTCTGTAATATTGTACACCACAGTAGCAGACATTTGTTCTGTATTACTAGAAGTGGCATTTACAGAAACACTCACTTCTTTTTGCTCCATATGAGGGGCCTTACTGCTGTGTCCCTCTCCTAAGATAGGGGCAATTACAAGACCAACCAGACAGGTGAGTTTAATTAAAATATTCATAGATGGACCAGAGGTGTCTTTAAATGGATCTCCTACTGTGTCTCCAGTCACTGCAGCTTTGTGCGCCTCTGAACCTTTATAGGTCATTTCTCCATTAATCAAAACACCTGCCTCAAAAGATTTTTTAGCGTTGTCCCATGCACCACCTGCGTTATTTTGGAAAATAGCCCACATCACACCACTTACACAAACACCAGCCATATAACCTCCTAATGGTTCTGCACCAAAAACAAGCCCAATAATAATGGGGGTTGTAATAGTGATAAGGCCCGGTAAAATCATTTCTCTAAGGGCTGCTCTGGTAGAAATATCTACACATTTAGCGTACTCTGGCTTGCCCGTTCCTTCCATAATTCCAGGGATTTCACGGAACTGTCTACGTACCTCTTGTACCATTTCCATAGCAGCTTTTCCAACAGATTCCATTGCCAATGCTGAAAATAAAACAGGGATCATTCCTCCCACAAATAACATGGCTAATACATCTGCTTTAAAAATATTAATTCCGTCAATACCTGTAAAAGTTACATAGGCTGCAAAAAGTGCCAGGGCTGTTAGAGCTGCCGATGCTATGGCAAATCCTTTCCCAACTGCTGCCGTGGTATTCCCCACTGAGTCTAAAATATCTGTGCGTTCTCTTACCTCTGGGGCCAATTCACTCATTTCTGCCACTCCTCCCGCATTGTCTGCAATAGGTCCAAAACCATCTATAGCTAATTGCATGGCTGTAGTGGCCATCATGGCCGATGCCGCTAGGGCTACTCCGTAAAAACCTGCAAATTCATAAGAACCATATATGGCCGCTGCAAATAAAATAACAGAGGCAAAGGTAGATTTCATTCCCACTGCAAGACCTGCAATAATATTGGTTCCTGCTCCTGTAGAGCTATTTCTCACAATATCCATTACGGGTTTTTTACCCATAGAAGTATAGTAAGCAGTTACAAAAGAGATGAGTGCCCCTACTGCTAATCCAATACAGGCAGCGTAAAATACATTAATAGATGGAATCTCTTTTAAACCTTCTCCAAAGAAGTTCATTTGCATAGTAGCTGGAAGCATCCAATCTATTAGGAACCAAGAGGCAACTAAAGTAAGGGCAATAGCTACCCAGTTTCCTGTGTCTAAAGCTTTTTGAACCTGAGATTCTCTAACGTCATTAGAAGAAATTTTCACAAAGAATGTCCCTATAATAGAGGCTAAAATTCCTACTCCTGCTATCACTATAGGCAATAAAATAGGACCCATATTATTAAATACGTCTGTAAAAGTACCGCCTGCAGACATGTCTTTTATTAGGTAATTCCCCAATACCATAGCGGCCAATACAGTAGCCACATAAGAGCCAAATAAATCTGCACCCATTCCAGCAACATCTCCTACATTATCTCCCACATTATCTGCTATAGTAGCAGGATTTCTAGGATCGTCTTCTGGAATTCCAGCTTCTACCTTTCCTACTAAATCTGCACCAACATCTGCTGCTTTGGTATAAATACCACCACCCACACGGGCAAACAAAGCTATAGATTCTGCTCCTAAAGAAAAACCAGCTAGGGTTTCTAATACTATAGTCATGTTTTCATAGAAAGTACCTGCTGCTCCCATGAATTGTCCTAAAAACAGTAAAAATAAAAAGCTAAGTCCTAAAACAGCCAAACTGGCTACACCCAATCCCATTACGGTACCACCGCTAAAAGAAACTTTTAAGGCTTTTGGCAAACTGGTTTTAGCAGCTTCTGCAGTTCTGACATTGGCATCTGTGGCAATTCTCATTCCTATGTTTCCTGCTAAAGCAGATAGAATGGCTCCAAAAATAAAGGCTGGAACAATCATCCAACTGGTAGAGGCTATCATTTGTGAAATACCAAAAAGTGCTATGGAGGCAATGACAACAAAAATAGCTAAAAGTCTATATTCTGCACCTAAAAAAGCCAAGGCCCCTTCTTTTATAGCTTTAGATATTTCTTGCATTTTATCGTCACCAGCGGGCTGTTTTATAACCCATGCCCTTTTTACAAACATGAATAACAATCCTAAAACAGCTAAGGCAATAGGAAGAAAAATAATATTAGATTCCATAAAAATAAATTAGTTTAAATTTTGAATTTGTTAACGGCCCCTAATGTAGCAAAATAAGTCTTAAAAAAAAAGGCGATCCAAGGGGGCGCCTTTTTAGAAATTTTATGATTTCTACTACTTAATAGTCACATCTGACAATGGAGTATCGGATGCATTAAAACGGTTTAGACACTTGGCTACAATTTCTTTGGCCTCATGTACGTCACCCCAACCACCAACATCTACTTTTTTCTTTTCTAAGTCTTTATAAACTTTGAAGAAATGCTCAATCTCTTTTATAAAATGGGGATTTAGATCAGATAAATCGTTGGCTTTATTCCAGTTAGGATCAGAAACGGGTACACAAATAATCTTCTCATCTGGTCCCTTCTCATCTGCCATATGGAATACTCCAATAGGCTTTACTTCCATAACACAACCAGGAAAAGTAGGCTCTGTAACCAATACTAAAACATCTAATGGATCTCCGTCTAAGGCCAATGTTTCTGGAACAAAACCATAGTCTGCAGGGTACATCATAGAAGAGAAAATCATGCGATCATATCTGACTTTCTTTAATTTAAAATCGTACTCATATTTATTTCTACTTCCTTTTGGAATCTCTATTAATACATCAAAAGAAGTAATATCTTTCTCGCTCATATTCAATTTTTCTGTTAATTTTTCAGTGGGCAAAAATAAGACCAATTCACGGTTTATGCTAAGGTCTTTGTTCTTTTTTTTTTAGAATCCAAAACCAAAGCTTCCAGTAATACTAAAGGGTCTGGCTCCTGGATGGTCTAGGTAGTTTCCTCTAAAGTTGGCATCTAATCTAAAAATCTTAAAAATATTACCAATTCCCAAACTGTACTCCCAATAGGCATTCTTATTTGGGGCATTTAGCTCCAAACCGTTGGGGGCATTAAGAGTTCTATTTTCTGGTGACAATTCTCCCCAGACAGCCCTAACGCCTACTATTTCCCTTAAGTTTAAAGCCCTTAAAAAAGGAATTCTAGAAAATATACGACCGTTAAAATTATGCTCTAGATGCCCAGAAACATAAGTATCTGTCACAAATTCATAGAAATCTAAATTGGGAAAGGTATTGTAAATACTAAAGAGGGTTTGGTTTCCTGGTACCACATGCAAGAGCGCCAACGGCAATGGATCAAAAGTTTTACCTGCTTCAATACTAGTCCTAAGAGTTCCTAGACTTCCAATCTGCCAAGGCCTTACATAGGACATCTGGAGCCTATTGTAATTAAAATTTGAGTCTAATAAACCTTGCTGTCCGTGTACATATTGCAGCATAAGGCTAGAATAATCCTCATTAACCGCTCTAGGGCTCACCCCATAGCCAATAGTTTTTCTGCCAGGGGTATAGAGCATTCTAGCTGTAAAATCTACCTGGTTTAAACTATTTTTGGTTCCTATAATACTGGGCTCAAATAAAAAATCTAAAGGAAAAAGGTCTGGCAATGCAGCATTAATTCTTCTATAGGTGGCGCCCATAGAAAGGTTGAGGTTCTTCACTGGCTCAGAACTTAAGTTAATAGCAGTCAGGTTTATCTGAGAGAGCTTGTCATTGTTTCCTACTGTAAAAACAGAAGAAGAAGCAATGCTGCGTCCCATAAGATCATTAGTGGCTGTAAGACTTAAACCAAGCTGCTCAATATCTCTTCTGTGACCTCCAGAAATTAGTAAACGGCTTTTTTGGTCTAGAAGTGCTTGGGCAAAGAAACCGTGTTTAAATTTTTTATCTAAAAAACCGTAAGCTAAGTAACCCTCTAAACGCCATAGGTCATTCTGCCCTCTAAAAGTCCTGGCACCCACTCTTAGTCTACTTCCTTCTGCCTGGTTATAACCGTATATACTATAAACGTCCCCAATGTCTAAATTAAGTTTGTTTATTTCTATATAACCAGATTCTAAAATAGATACTATGTTGTAAATGGTTTTAAACTTAGACACCGTTTTTAAAGTATCTATAAGTTTATAAATACCAGCCTCGTCTGAATTGAGAGGCTCTAGTCTGTTTTCTTTCCAAAAAGTCACATCCTTTTTAAACCTATCTGGGCTTAAGTCATTGTATTGTGGCGCATAAAACTTTCTGGGTTTTGGGTGGTTAAATTCAAAATTGTCATATACCGTAGTTCGTTTTCCATACACCCCTTTGGCCTTTTCTTTTTGGCTATAGCTAAAATCTGAGAGCATAGACTCTCTTTTTAGTAAAAAGACAGAGTCATTAAGTACCTCAAAATCTTGTTCTACATAAAGTTCTTTTACCCAATTTACGTTGGCACTTTTAGTCATGGCCATATTAATCTTAGCAATGGCGAAGGTGCTGTCATTTACCCAAAAATCTCCTTTAAAAGTAAGTTCATTTTTACGCCTTGGGTAATACACAATATTGTAACACCACTTGTTGCCTATGTAAGCAGAGTCTGCTAACACGTAATTATAGGTGTCTATTCCAGTTCTAGAGAGGGGTGAGGTAAAAGATTTACCAAAGAAATTTAAGAAGTTATCATAAACATCATAGACAGCATACAGATCTTTTAAGTAAGCCATAATGGCTTGGTTTCCATTAAAACCTGAATTTTTAACTGCTTTAGTGATCTCTTTCTCTTCTGAAATTATATTATCTCCGTATACCTTATAAACTATTTCATTTAAAAATATAGGCAAGTATGATTTTCCAGTGATTCCTGAAGTGTCTAAGTCTTTAAAAACAAACTCTAAGCCCTTAAAAACCTTGCTTTTCATAAGTGCAGAGTCTATGGTATTAAGGTCAAACTCAATTTTCTCATACTTATCATAGGCGTACTGCCTGTATTGCCTTAAACCATTAGAGCGTTTTTTTTCCCAGATTTTCCTAAGGATGTCTATGGCTGGATTGTCTTTTTTAGACTGTTTACCAGAAACCAATAGAACAGAATTTAATTGTTCTGCAGCCTCTTCTAATACTATTTTTAATTGGTAATTCACTACCGTTTTTAATGAAAGCCTTTTAGTGGTAAAACCAATAAAGGAGATTTCAATAAGGGTATAGGTCTTGTCCGACTCTAAATAAAAGCTGCCATCGTCATTGGTGATGGTTCCTTCTATACTGCCTGGGAAAATAATATTAGCAAAAGAAATGGGAAGCCCTTCTTGGTCTGTCACCAGACCACTCACTTTGGTTTGGGCGTAGAGCGGTACTATTAAAAACAGCCATAAAATTAATATGAAATATTTCATATGAAAGATGGTAGGTTTTTATACCGCATAACTACTTGGGGGTAAAGTTATAAAATATGATTTAAAAAAAGCCCTCTATAAGGAGGGCTTAATCATTTATGATTTTATATACATGACTCTGTGTACGGCGTCAATAACATCTTGTGCAGTTGGCAACCATTCTTCAAGTAATACTGGTGAATAGGGAGCTGGTGTGTCTGCTGTATTTATTTTTTGAACAGGCGCGTCTAAATAGTCAAAGGCGTTGTTTTGAACCTGAAAGGCAATTTCAGAAGCTATACTTCCAAATGGCCAAGATTCTTCAAGAATAACCAAACGGTTGGTTTTTTTTACTGAGCTAATAATAGTGTCCATATCTAAAGGACGTATGGTTCTTAGATCTATCACTTCTAGTTCAATGCCTTGAGCAGATAATGTGTCGGCTGCTTTAGAAGCCTCCTTTAAAATCTTACCAAAAGAAACCACAGTGACATCTGAACCGTTTCTAATCACATTAGCAACACCCAATGGAATGGTGTATTCTCCTTCTGGAACCTCTCCTTTGTCTCCATACATTTGCTCAGACTCCATAAAAATTACTGGATCTGGATCTTGAATAGCCGCTTTTAAAAGTCCTTTTGCGTCTTTTGGATTGGATGGAATAACTACTTTAAGACCAGGCGTGTTGGCAAACCAGTTTTCAAAAGCCTGTGAGTGTGTAGCGCCCAGCTGACCTGCAGAACCCGTAGGGCCCCTAAATACGATAGGACAGTTAAACTGTCCGCCTGACATCTGTCTAATTTTAGCGGCATTATTAATAATCTGATCTATCCCAACTAGCGCAAAGTTAAAGGTCATAAATTCAATGATTGGCTTGTTGCCGTTCATAGCAGAACCCACGCCAATTCCTGCAAAACCAAGTTCAGAAATAGGAGTGTCAATCACACGTTCAGGACCAAATTCATCTAACATCCCTTTAGACGCTTTGTAAGCCCCGTTATATTCCGCCACTTCTTCTCCCATTAAATAGATAGAAGGATCTTTTCTCATTTCTTCAGACATAGCTTCTGCTATGGCTTCTCTAAATTGTAATGTTTTCATAGGTAATTCTTATTACGCAGGCAAAAATAAACAATATATCTGTCATTACGGAAGCTAAAAAGGCTAAAAGAACAATAATATTTACTATGCATGCATAGTAAATATAGAAATTTTTCTTATCTTAGTTGCTCAGAACTTTAAGCACTTATTTAAAATGAAAATACTTGTATGCATTAGTAATGTGCCAGACACTACTTCTAAAATTAACTTTACAGAAAACAACACAAAATTTGATCCAACGGGGGTTCAGTTTGTGATTAATCCTAATGATGAATTTGGACTCACAAGAGCCATGTGGTTTAAAGAAAAACAAGGGGCTTCTGTTTCTGTAGTAACTGTAGGAGATGCGTCTGTAGAGCCTACTTTAAGAAAAGCATTGGCCATTGGAGCAGATGAAGGTTATAGAATAGACGCACTTCCTACAGATGGTTTTTTTGTAGCTCAGGAATTGGCTGCTCTGGTAAAGGAAGTAGGATTTGACCTCATTATTGCAGGAAGAGAGTCTATAGACTACAATGGAGGGATGGTGCCCGGTATGTTGGCCCATTTATTAGACTTTAACTATGTGACCAACTGTATAGATTTAAAAATAGAAGGCCCAGACATCACAGCCATTAGAGAAATAGACGGAGGAAAGGAAACCTTAAGCACCCAATTACCTTTGGTGATTGGTGGTCAAAAAGGATTGGTAGAGGAGAGTGACTTGAGAATTCCAAATATGAGAGGGATCATGACGGCCAGACAAAAACAGCTTCATATAAAAGCGGCTACTACTTCTGAAAATCTTACAAATGACCAGCAGTTTTCTAAACCAGAAGCTAAAGGAACGGTTACTATGGTGGACGCTTCAGATTTAGATACTTTAATTTCATTGCTACACAAAGAGGCCAAGGTGCTTTAAATCTTTAACCCTAAAAAAAAATTATGCCAGTACTAATATATACAGAAACCGAGAAAGGAAACTTTAAAAAAAATGCCTTTGAAGTAGCCTCTTATGGGGTAGCTTTGGCCAAACAACTAGGTACTTCTAGTGTGGCTATTGCATTTAACCCAACCAATGCCGCGGTACTTAATGAATATGGGTTAGACCAAATTATGGTTGTTAAACAAGACAATCTTCAAGGTTTTAACGCCAAAGCATACGCAGCCACTATTAGTGAGGCTGCCCTACAAATAGGGGCCGCTTTGGTGGTAGTGAGTAGTAGTGCAGATAGCAAATACGCAAGCCCTATATTGGCTGCCAGTTTAAAAGCTAGCTATGCGCCCAATGTAGTATCACTTCCAGAGAGCATGGATCCATTTACTGTTAAGAGAACCGCTTTTAGCAACAAAGGCTTTGCTCATACAGTACTTTTGTCTGGTGTAAAAATGATTGGAGTGGCAAACAATACCTTTGGCGCCCACCCAACAGAGGGGAATGCCGTTATTGAAAACTTTAGCCCTAGCTTAGATACAAGTATATTTAGCACTAAAGCCACCTCTGTAGACAAGGTAGCAGGAAAAGCCACCATTGCAGACGCAGACGTAGTAGTTTCTGCAGGGAGGGGATTGAAAGGCCCTGAAAATTGGGGAATGATTGAAGAGTTAGCAAGCGTGTTAGGCGCTGCCACTGCCTGTTCTAAACCAGTATCTGATCTAGGCTGGAGACCACATGGAGAACACGTGGGACAAACAGGAAAACCAGTAGCTACTAACTTGTATATTGCCATTGGAATTTCTGGCGCCATTCAACATTTAGCAGGTGTGAGTGCCTCCAAGGTAAAAGTAGTAATTAATACAGACCCTGAAGCACCTTTCTTTAAAGCTGCAGATTACGGAGTGGTTGGAGACGCCTTTGTAGTGGTTCCACAACTCATAGAAAAATTAAAAGTTTTTAAAGCGGCTAACGCTTAAATTTTCATAAATTGCTGCCCTTAAACCGGGCCAGTCATACAAAGGCTAATTATTTTATTAATTGGCCTTTTTTTATGACCTTTAGACTATGACACTCATACCGTTAAAAATAAAAGGAATCTCTTACAGCCAGACCCAAAACGGGGCTTACGCACTGATTCTCAATGAAATTGATGGCGAGCGAAAACTACCCATAGTCATTGGAGCTTTTGAGGCCCAATCTATAGCCATAGCTTTAGAAAAAGAGATTAGTCCCCCAAGACCCCTCACCCATGATTTGTTTAAAAATTTTGCTAGCCATTATGAGATAGGAATAAAAAAAGTGATCATTCACCGTTTGGTAGATGGTGTTTTTTATGCCAATATTGTATGCGAATCTAAGGGGGAAGAAACCATATTTGATGCCAGAACTAGTGACGCAATTGCCTTAGCGTTACGCTTTAATGCACCCATTTTTACCTATGAAAGTATTCTAAGCAGAGCTGGAATTCATCTTTCAATCAAAGAAATACCTTCTCAAGAAATAGGCCACACCCCTATGACAAAAAAAAACACAGAGCCAAGCAGCTCCGTTAATAAATCACTACATACATTAGACCTTAAAGGACTAGAAACGGAATTAGAAAAAGCGGTCATAGAAGAAGACTACGAGAAAGCCGCTAGAATTAGAGACGAAATATCTAAAAGAAATTAAGATGCCCATAGTTAGTTTTAAATCCTTCCTCGTTTTAGCATTTATATGTCTTTTTCCAGTCACAAGCCTTTTGGCCGCAGAGTTAGTACCCAATGAACTAGTGACGGATCAAATCATTCCAAATAGTTCTTTTTCTATAACAAGCTTATGGAAAGGGATATTAGGAATGATTTTTCTTATTGGAATATCATATGCCTTTTCCTCCAACAGAAAAGCCATTAGTTGGAAAATGGTAGGAATTGGACTTAGCATACAAATAGTATTAGCTATTGGAATTTTAAAGATTTCCCTTATTCAAAAAGGATTTAGTTTAGTGGGCCAAATGTTTGTAAACATCCTAGATTACACCTTGGTAGGTAGTAAATTTTTATTGGGTAATCTCTTAGATATGAGTAACCCATCTATAGGATATATTTTTGCATTTCAAATATTGCCTACTATTATTTTCTTTTCTGCCTTAACTTCTGTCCTGTTTTACTTAGGAGTCATCCAAAAAGTAGTAAAAGCTTTGGCTTGGTTACTCACTAAATCTTTGGGTATTTCTGGTGCAGAAAGTCTCTCTGTAGCAGGAAATATTTTCTTAGGGCAAACAGAGGCGCCGCTGTTAATTAAAGCCTACTTAGAAAAAATGAATAAATCTGAAATTCTCCTAGTCATGATTGGAGGAATGGCCACAGTAGCTGGTGGCGTGTTGGCTGCATATATAGGCTTTCTTGGAGGTGATGACCCTCAGCTCAGGTTGGAATTTGCTAGGCATTTATTAGCTGCCTCCGTAATGGCAGCTCCTGGAGCTATCATTATCTCAAAGATATTATACCCACAAACAGAAAAAATAAATACAGAAGTGAATGTTTCCTCAGAAAAAATAGGAAGCAACTTCTTAGACGCCATTTCCAACGGCACCTCTGAGGGCTTAAAACTAGCTGTAAATGTAGGTGCCATGTTATTGGTTTTTGTAGCCTTCATAGCGCTTTTTAACGGCATATTTGAATGGATTGGAGATGTGACCCAAATAAACGGATGGATAGCCGCCAATAGCAGCTTCTCTAAATTATCTTTAGAAGCTATTTTAGGAACCGTATTTGGCCCCCTCATGTGGCTCATAGGAGTGGCTGTAGAAGATATGTACCTAATGGGACAATTACTAGGCATTAAATTAGCTTCTAGTGAATTTGTAGGCTATGCCCAATTAGCTAATCTAAAAGATGTGTCTAGCGCCTCACACTTTACTTATAACAAAACAGTTATTATGGCTACTTATATGCTTTGTGGCTTTGCTAACTTTGCCTCTATTGGGATTCAAATTGGGGGTATTGGCTCACTGGCACCTGGACAAAGAAAAACACTCTCAGCCTTTGGTTTAAAAGCAGTACTTGGAGGTACTTTGGCCTCCTTACTATCTGCTACCATTGCAGGAATGATTTTGGGATAAAAGACCGCATTCGTTAATAAGTTTTGAATAATCTAAGGGTTGGTTTTTTTATAAATTAAAACCCAAAGGCTATCTTTATTTTAGAAAATTAAATAGCATGCAGCAATACCATGACTTACTAAAACACGTATTAAAAGAAGGCGTTCAAAAAGGAGACAGAACTGGCACCGGAACCCTAAGTGTTTTTGGATATCAAATGCGTTTTGACCTTAGCCAGGGCTTTCCTATGGTCACCACTAAAAAGCTTCACCTTAAGTCTATTATTTATGAGTTGCTCTGGTTTCTTAAGGGCGACACTAATATTAGTTACCTTCAAGAGAATGGAGTGAAAATTTGGAATGAATGGGCAGACCCCAAAGGGGATTTAGGGCCTGTATATGGAAAACAGTGGCGCAATTGGAACGGAGAAGAAATAGACCAGATTAAAGAAGTGATATCCAGTATTAAACAAAACCCAAACAGCAGAAGAATGATTGTGTCTGCATGGAACCCAAGCGTATTACCAGACCAAAATAAAACATTTGAAGACAATGTAGCCAATGGCAAAGCAGCGTTACCGCCTTGCCATGCGTTTTTTCAATTTTATGTAGCCAATGGCAGATTGTCTTGTCAATTATACCAAAGATCTGCAGATATCTTTTTAGGAGTGCCTTTTAACATTGCCTCCTATGCCCTACTCACCATGATGATAGCGCAGGTATGTGGCCTAGAAGCTGGAGACTTTATTCACAGCTTTGGAGACGCCCACATTTACAACAACCATATGGAGCAAATAGAACTTCAGCTAAGTAGAGACATAAAAGAGCTACCCACAATGAAAATAAATCCAGCCATTACAGACATTTTTGACTTTAATTTTGAAGATTTTACCTTAGAAAATTATCAACCACACCCTCATATAAAGGGAACAGTAGCCATATAGATATGTCAGAAATTTGCATGATTGCCGCCGCGGCAGAAAACAATGCCTTAGGAAAAGAGAATGGCCTACTTTGGCGGCTACCATTAGATTTTAAACGTTTTAAAGAACTTACCACTGGGTTTCCAATGATTATGGGACGCAAAACATTTGACAGCTTATTAAAACCACTTCCCAACAGAAAGCATTTAGTGATTACTCGGAACACCGCATATACCATTGACCACGAAGACTGCGCCGTTTACCATTCTTTAGCCACAGCATTAGAGGCCTGTAAAAAAGAACCACTCATCTATATTATTGGAGGCGGCGAAATATATGATTTGGCCTATGATAGCGCTACAAAAATTGAACTCACTAGGGTTCACACTAGCCTGGCGGCCGATGCTTTTTTTCCTGTAATTTCTCCCAAAGACTTTAAGCTACACGAAAGTATTTCCATGCCTGCAGATGAAAAACACCTTTATGCTTATACTTTTGAAACCTACTGCAGGATTTAAATACATGTGTGTTTTAAAAGTGTGTTGTAAAAGCCACTCTAATAGAAGAATCTTTGGGCAAAAAATGACTTAAAACAGCCACCTCCTTATTGGTGTAAAATTCATGGGAAGTCTGTTGACCAACTGCTGCCTGTAGCTCATTTTTAAGTAATAATTTTTGAGTTTGCAAGGCTACTGGTAAGGCTGAATCTAAAATGCTTACGTAACTAGGAAGAATTTTCAAAAGAGCAGGCACTAGGTAAGGGTAATGTGTGCAACCTAATACTAAAGTGTCAATTCCATTTGCTAACATGGGAGCAATCTGCTGTTCTAGTAGTGCAAAAACCTGCGGACCGTCTTCAAGTCCAGCCTCTATTAAGGGCACTAAGCCAGTACCCTCCTGCTCATAAATAGTGACCTTTGCAGCATTGGCAAGTACTGTTTCATGAAAAAGCGCACTACCTAAAGTTCCCTTTGTGGCCAAAAGTCCCACTTTTCCTGTTTTAGTTTGGAGTGACGCTGGCTTAATAGCAGGTTCAATTCCTACAAAGGGCAGTTCATAGGAACTTCTAAGCACCTTTATTGCGTTTGTAGTAGCTGTATTACAAGCCACTACAATAAGCTTGCAGCCCTTAGAAATAAGAAATTCCGTGTTCTTAATGGAAAGTGCTAAAATCTCTTCAGAAGAGCGCTCCCCATAGGGCGCGTTTGCACTGTCTGCAACATAAATAGTAGATTCGTAGGGCAACAGCTCATGAACAGCCTTCCAAACAGAAGTACCCCCCACGCCTGAGTCAAAAAAACCAATAGGATTTTGATTGTGTGCCATACAAGATTATCTGCTACTAAAATATAAAAAAACCGCCTCTAAAGAGGCGGTTAAATATAAGAATAGAATTCACTAGTTCCATTTAGAAACCTAAAGACTTTTTAACGTCTGCCATAAGGTCTTTCCCTCTAGAAACTAACACTCCGTAGCCTTGTGTTGCGTCTAAGACGTAATCAAAACCCTGAGCAGCAGCCACTTTTTCAATCGCTACTTTTGCCTTGTCAGAAATTGGAGCAAATAAATCTGCTTGTTTTTTTTGTAATTCTTGTTGCGCTGCTTGTTGCGCTTCATTAATTGACTTCTCAAAACCTTGAAGCTCTAAGGCTCTTTTCTCGTTCTCTTCTTGTGACTTAGATGCAGACTCGTTAGAATACAAAGTGTATTTATTTCTAAGTTCAGTCATAGAATCTTCAATATCTGCTCTGTAGGTCTCTTGTAATTTTTTAAGCTCTTTATCTGCGGCCTTCATCTCAGGCATGTCAGCCAATAACTGCTGCACATTAATGTGAGCTACTTTGCTTTGAGCCTGGGCAAAGCTTGTCGCTGCTACAAATACAAATAATGCAATGGCTATTTTCTTTAAATTTTTCATCGTGTAAAATAAATTGAGTGTTAATTTTTGTTTTTGTTAAATATAGTCTTCAAATATAAAATTTATTCTGGTATACTGTCTTTTTGTTTGGCAGGAAGTTTATCTCTTTTTTTATTTTCCTTTGCGTCTTTCAACTTTTGCTTACGCAATTCGTAGTCTTTAAGACGAGCTTCACGGGCCTTCTGCTGCAAAATTTTCTTGTCTTCTTGTGCTTTAATTTTAAGTGCTTGTTTATTAGATTGTTCTTCTTCTTTAGATATTAAAACCTCATTAACAACCACTTCCTCTTCTGAGCTAGAATTAATTTCCTCATCTGTAAGTCCCATATTAGCACTCATTTCTTGCCTGCTTAATGCCCTAATAATTAAGTCACTTAAGTCATATCTTTTATTGGCAAAAAGAATGGTGGTACTCCTGTCAGATTTGTCTAAAATAAGGTCGTATCCCTTTTCATTACCAAGGCGTTGAACCTCGCTAAAAACCAAATCTTGAATAGGCTTTAAAATAGATTGTCTAAAGGTCTGTAAATCTCCTTGTACTCCAAATCTCTGTTGCTGATAAGTGACCAATGCCAACTTTGCTGCCTGGATTTCCAATTGTTTTTCTTCAATGAGTGAAGGGGTCAATAAGACTTTCTCAGTAGCCAAAGAAATCTCCTGGCTATCAATAGCTAATTTTCTTGCAGCAATCTCCATTTGCCAGCCACGTACCCTATCTTCTAAACTGTTTTCTGCTTGTATGTAGGATGGTAATTTTGAAAGAATATAATCCATATCTATATAACCTACCCTCGCCTGTCTCTGAGCATTCACAGGAATGTGAAGCAGAAATATCATTAATAGCAGATATGGAAATAACTTATGAATCACAATATATCAAATAATTAAAATCTTTGTCCAATAATAAAATGTGTTTGCCAACCAGAGGGACCTACTGAATTTGGTTGGTTGTCAGAGTCAAACCCGTACCCAAAATCTATTCCTAAAAGTCCAAAGGCAGGCATAAATATCCTAACCCCAACACCAGCAGACCTCTTAATGTCAAATGGGTTAAATTCTTGAATAGAGTTAAAAGCATTACCCCCTTCTAAAAAGGCCAAACCGTAAATAGAAGCAGACGGTTTTAATGTAATAGGATACCTTAGTTCGGCAGAAAATTTGTTATACACAACGCCCCCCTCTTGTTGTCCAGTAGTGGGATCTATAGGTGTTAATGATTGGTTTTCATACCCACGTAACTGTACCACTTCACGACCGTCTAAGGTAAAGTTACCCAAACCATCTCCCCCAACAAAGAATCTCTCAAAAGGAACATTTCCAATATCTGGGTTGTAATTTCCTAAAAAGGCAAATTCAGTGTTGGTTCTCAAAACTAATTTTCCAGCAATTCTACTGAACCAATCTCCTTTAAAATTTAACTTATAAAATTCCAACCATTTAAACCTAGATTCTTCCAGCACTTCTAGCCTACTCAATTGGCTAGCAGAAGCTTCACCAGAAGACCTAAGGCCAATAATTTCATCACTCTCTGCCTTAATAGCTGCAAAGTCTTTAGTACCTAACAAAGAAAATGGAGGCGCAAACTTACCTGTGAATTCAAAGCTAGACCCTCCTGTAGGAAATATTGGATTAGGTCCAGAAGATTTTCTAGACAAACCAAAAGTATAGGTGAGCGAATTAGAACTTCCATTACCAAAATTAAAAAGACCAATATTGTAGTTTTTAAAGTTGTATTGCTGGTAGCCTAATGCATGAGAAATAGTGAAGAAATCATCTGGCCATTGTAATCTTTTAGCAAGCCCTAAGGAAAGGCCAGTGATAGAAAACTGCCTGTTTTTATCTACATCTCTAGCTATAAAATCAAAAGAAAATTGCTGTGTTCTAGATAAAGAGACATTGAACCTTACTGGTTTTTTACCTCCCAACCAAGGTTCAGAAAAATTTAAGCTGTACACTTTAAAGGTTCTGCTTGCCTGAAGCCTTAGTGCAAAAGTTTGTCCGTCACCCATAGGAACAGGTTTATAGGCCTCCTTCTTAAATATATTCTGCAGAGAGAAATTACTAAATGAGAGCCCTAAAGTTCCTATAAAACCTCCACCTCCATAACCGCCTTGTAATTCAATTTGGCTAGAACCCGATTCCACTAAACTGTAATCTAAATCTACCGTACCTGTATTAGGATTTGCATTTTGCACATCTGGTGAGATTTGTTCAGCGTCAAAGAAGCCAAGCTGTCCTAATTCTCTAATACTCCTAATAATATTGTCCTTACTGTATTTTTGGCCTGGACGTGTTCTGAGCTCTCTAAAAATAACGTGGTCATTTGTTTTCTCATTTCCATTGACACTTACGTGATCTAAAAAAGTTTCTTTACCTTCTATAATCCTAATTTCAAAGTCAATGGTATCATTGGCTGCAGAAATCTCTACTGGGTTAATACTAGAAAAAAGGTAGCCGTTGTTTTGATATAAATTTGTAATATCTTCTGCATCTGGCTTGGTGTTGTCTGCAATTCTCTTTCTCAACAAAACACCATTGTAAGTATCACCCTGTTTTATTCCTAAAATCTGAGCGAGACCTCTATCCGTATATACTGTATTTCCCACAAAGTTAATATTTCCAAAGTAATATTTTTTACCTTCTTCTAATTTGATTTTTAGAGAAATATTACTATTGTCTATTTTAGTGAAAGTATCTAAGAGGATTCTAGCGTCTCTAAATCCATTCTCTGCATAGGTATCTTTTAAATTCTGTAAATCTGTCTGATAATCTTCTGGAATATATTTCGATTTTTTCCAAAACCTATAAAAAGCTTTTTCTTTGGTCTTTTTTAATGATTTTTTAAGCCTTGAATTTGAGAGTTCATCATTACCCTCAAAAACAATTTCAGAAATCTTCACCTTAGATCCTTTATTAATATTGACTACCATTTTCTGAGCATTGGTCTCTGTAGTGTCTACAGCTGTGGCTATAGTTACTTTGGTGTTTAAATAGCCTTCTTTTTTATATTTATTTTGCAGGTAGTTTTTTGTGTTTGCTATTAAACTCTCCGTGATTTTTTTTCCTTTTTTTAAATCTGTGTCTGTAAGAATGGCTGCTACTTTTCTACTCTTAACTCCGTAAACTGTAATGTTAGACAAGGTGGGTCTCTCAATAATTTCCAGCTCAAGAAACACTTTGTCTCCTTGAATATCTGTTATGTAAAAATTAATGTCACTAAAGAGTTCTAGATCCCAAAGCTTACTAATTACAGCCCCTATTTCTTCTCCTGGTAACGTAATGGGCTGTCCCTCTCTTAGGCCTGTAAAAGTCTTTACTGTTTGAGCGTTATAGCTCTGAAGGCCTTTGACCTCTAGGCCAGCTAAAACATACTTTTTTCCATCGTCATAGCCCCCGTCTTGTGCCTTCACAAGATATGAGGTGAAAAAAATACCAAAGACCAATAAGGACTGGATGAATGCTTTAGAAATTAATTTATTCACTGAGTTGTTCGCTAGTTTTTCCAAATCTTCTTTCTCTATTCTGATAATTCACAAGGGCAGCTTCTAAATGTTCTTTACTGAAGTCAGGCCAAAAGTCTGATATAAAATACAATTCTGCATAGGCAATTTGCCAAAGCAGAAAATTACTTATTCTGTGTTCACCACTGGTTCTAATCAACAAATCTACCTCTGGTAAATTATGCGTGTAAAGATGGGTATTTATAATGGCTTCATCAATGTTTTCGGGTGAAATTATATTATTTTTAACTTTGACACTAATGGCTTTTATCGCCTGAATGAGCTCTTCCCTACTTCCATAACTAAGTGCCAAGCTGAGGGTCATTCCACTATTGTTCCTAGTTTTTTCAATCACCTCTTCAAGTTCTTTTACTGCCTTTTTAGGTAGGGCAGAAAGATCTCCAATAGCATTAAATCTAATTTGGTGCTTGTGAAAGGTGTTTAACTCTTTTTTGAGAGAACTAATGAGCAATTTCATAAGTAGATCTACCTCAAATTTGGGCCTATTCCAGTTTTCTGTAGAAAAAGTATAAAGGGTCAGGAATTCAATTCCCACAGCCACACAGTTTTCTACCGTAGACTTTACTGTTTTAACGCCTTGCTCATGACCAAAAGCCCTAGGCTTTCCTTTGGCTTTTGCCCAGCGCCCGTTACCGTCCATAATAATGGCTAGGTGCTTAGGTAATTTGTCTTTATATACTAAAGTTTCTTTGTTATTCATTAGTCAAAACAATCTTGACAGGGCTTTCTAGTAAAAGTATAGGTGATAGTGATCCCAGAAAACACATACCAATCATTGTTATTTATATCTCCAAAACTGGCCCCAAAAATAGGATTTATTGGGTTATTACCATCTAAATTATCTGTAAATGTGTACCTGACTCCTATTTCTGCTCCTAAAATGGTGCTAGAACCCACCCTAGCTTTAGCTCCAAATATTAGTGGAAGTGCAAAAGAAATATCCTTTTTTCCTTGACTAAAATCAGGCTCTCGTGGAAGATCATTGTCAAACCCAAAATAATCATACCTAAAAACTGTTACACCAGAATATAAATAGGGACTAAACGCAGGACCAAATTTGTGTAGGTTGTAGGGAATAAAATTAACCTCTAAGCCCGCAGAAAGCTCTAAAATAGAATTGTCTGACTTGTAATCTCTAAGTACCCTAGAGGGGTCTTTACTCTGCTTGTCATCAAAATTTAGAAGGGCGTAATTTAACTGTGCTCTCCAAGCATACCTCTGGCTTTTATTCCATTTAAAAATACCTCCTACCACCAAACTACTTGGATTTATATACTCCTGGGCCCCAATATCTGTCATAGCGTTGGCGCCTCCTAAAAAAGCACCCACCTCATAGGTTTGACCCCAAAACAAAGTGGGCATCAAGCATAAGAAAAGTAAAGATTTATTTAACATAAGTGAGGCGCTTTACAAAAAGTCTTTACAATGGAGTGTTGGTTTGTTTTAAAACAAAGAAAATGACTGTTTATTGTGTATTAGTTTCTTTTATCTGCTCCCCAAAGTAATTTATTTCTCAATGTTTTTAGGAAGCTCTCAGAGGTGTAGGCTACCATTCTAAGTGAGTAGGGCGCTTTTTTAATAATTAATTCACGTCCGTTATCTAAACTGGCTATTCTAGAATCTAATGATACTAAATGTTGCGGTTCTCTGCCAGAGACCCTTAGTCTAATTTCCGTGTGATCTGCAATAATTAAAGGTCTAGCGTTTAAGTTGTGAGGGGCAATAGGGGTTAAAATAAATGAATTAGTGCCAGGAGCCATCACTGGACCCCCACAGGAAAGAGAGTATCCTGTGGAACCCGTAGGCGTAGCAATAATTAATCCGTCTGCCCAATAAGAGGTTAAATACTCTCCGTCTAAATAAGTAGCCACCGTAATCATTGCGGTGGTATCTTTTCTACTGACCGTAATTTCATTCAGAGCTACAGAAATTCCTTCAAACTCTGGAATAGGTGGATTAGATGAAATAGCCACCATGCTCCTTTCCTCCAGGGTGTAGGCGCCAGCTATAAAATCTTTAATAACCTTTTGAACCTGGGTCACGTCTATAGTAGACAGAAATCCCAATCTTCCTGTATTTACCCCTACTAGCGGAATTCCAGAGTCCTTGATATAAGTAATGGCTTTTAACATAGTACCATCTCCTCCAAAACTAACAAAAAGAGAGGTTTTTGGAGAGAGGTCTGTAGCCTGCTCAAAGGTTTTTATATCCTGTGAAATAGGACCTAAAGCACTTAGAAAATTTTTTTCAATACAAACATCCCCTTGGGCCTCTTTAATAGCCTCTAAAATACTCAAAACAGCCTGCTTTGTAATTTCTGAGGGCATATATCCAAAGAGGGCTACACTAAAATGTCCCATATTTAAATATTTAAATAAGTGTTTAAATAAGCAGCGTGAGTGGCTAAAACCTTTTCATAGTCATCTTCTCCTTCTACAAAAACAACCTCAAACTCATAGCGCCTAAGGCTGGCCAAACAGGATCCAATAGCACCTGAACCTAGTTTAGCTGTTACATAAGTCATTTCTGAATCTTCCTCAATAGAAATTCCAAAAACACTTAAATTAGATTGTTCAAATATTTGAACCAAAACAGCAAGAGAAAATTGAGGCGAAGCCCGCTGCAGCTCTAGAACAACTCCCTCTTCATTAATCATAGGCATGTGAGTAAGTGCTTGTAAAAAATGGTCTTGGGTTACATAACCTAAAAATTGTTGGTCTGTGTTGACCACAGCCAGTTCTGTACAGTTAAATCTTTTAAAATAAATTCCGTAATTTAACCAATGTAATTGGTCTGAAACCCGATCATGAGAAATCTTATAAGCCACCGAAGACAGAAACTCAAAGGGGGTTTCTTCTATGGTTTCTTTAGACAAGATTCCCAAAAACAAACCTTCCTCTAATACAGCCAAAGACTGAAATCCAGTTTCAGAGAATAATTTAGCTACTTGAGATTTTGAGTCTTGAAGACTCAAAAATCTAATAGGGCTTAATAGGGGTGGTGTCATAGATATAGTGACTATTTAGTTTTTTTGCAAATTACTAATTAAAAAACAGATTACACTTGCCTTATTTGTATTTTTACACTCTTAAAAGGATATAAAATTCATGACAAAACTAAGTGTTAACATCAATAAATTAGCCACCTTAAGGAATGCCAGAGGCGGTAACGTTCCCAACCTACTAGTAGCAGCCTCAGACATTGAACGTTTTGGAGCAGAAGGGATTACTATTCACCCAAGACCAGACCAGAGGCATATTAGATACCAAGATGCTAGAGATTTAAAAAATATTGTGACTACGGAATACAACATAGAAGGCAACCCAACACAAAGCTTTATAGACTTAGTTTTGGCCGTGAAACCCACCCAAGTCACTTTGGTCCCAGACGCAAATGACGCCATTACTTCTAATGCAGGATGGGATGCCATTAGCCACCAAGAATTTTTAAAAAAAGTAATCAAAACTTTTAATGAAGCAGGTATTAGGACCGCTATTTTTATAGATCCTGTGGCAGCACAAATTAAGGCAGCAGCTACTACTGGCACCCATAGAATAGAGCTCTACACAGAGGCATATGCTGTTGGTTTTGCCAATGGAAAGGGTGAAGAGGCGGTTGCACCGTACAGGGCATCGGCCATTTTGGCCAAAGAATTAGGCTTGGGAATAAATGCGGGCCATGACTTGTCTTTAGAAAATATTGCATTTTTTAAAAATGCCCTGCCTTTTCTAGATGAGGTATCCATAGGGCACGCCCTTATTTGTGAATCTTTGTATATGGGCCTTGAAAACGTAATTCCTATGTACTTAAAAGCCCTGACATAATGCCGTTGCTACACGCCAATGTTTTAGGAGAAGGAGAAGATCTCATCATTCTTCACGGCTTCCTAGGCATGAGTGACAATTGGAAAAGTTTAGGAAAAGCTTATGCTAATAAAGGCTATAAGGTGCATTTATTGGACCAGAGAAATCATGGAAAAAGTTTTCATGATCCAGCATTTTCATACGCCCTTATGGCAGCAGATTTAAAAGCTTATATGGACGCCAATCACATAAAAAATGCGGCTATTTTAGGACATTCTATGGGTGGTAAAACAGCCATGTATTTTGCCGCCATACAGCCTTCTATGACACGAAAACTCCTAGTGGCAGATATCGGACCAAAATCCTACCCTCCCCATCACTCTGAAATTTTAAAAGCCATGCTAGACCTTCACCAAATGAACCTCAGCAGTAGATTAGAGGCAGAAGAGGCACTAGAGCAAAGGCTTAAAGAGCCAGGAGTGAGACAGTTTTTACTTAAAAATCTCTACTGGGAAACACCAGAAAAATTGAGCTTTAGGGCTAATATTCCTGTGCTCTTTAGTACCGTGGAAGCGGTGGGTGAAGCGCTTCCAGAAAATTTTAAATTTGAAGAACCTACGCTGTTTTTAGCTGGCCAACACTCTGGGTATATTTTGGCACAGGATCATCTCTCCATTTTACATCAGTTTCCCGCAGCTCAAATAGAAACTATTGCAAAGGCAGGACACTGGCTACATGCAGAAAACCCTACAGATTTCTTTAAAAAAACCATGCGCTTTTTAGAAGCGTAGCTTTTTGTAAAAATATTACCTAGCGCTGCGCTCTTTTTACAAGGCGCTACGCGCCGATACCCTAAGAAACCCCAGACAAAAATTGTTGTACATCATAAAAAGTACTACTTTTGCACCCCAATAATAGCCTTTAAAAAAAGCAGTTAGAGAATGAATATCAGCAAAACACAGTTAGATCCGTTAAACGCAGAAATTAACATCACACTAGATCAAGCAGATTTCCAACCAAAGGTGGACTCCATTTTGTTGGATTATAAGAAAAAAGCCAACATCCCAGGTTTTAGAAAAGGGCAAGTACCCATGGGCATGATCAAAAAACAATACGGGAAATCTGTATTAGTTGAAGAAATAAACAAACTCCTTCAAGGCCATCTAAATACCTATTTAACTGAAGAGAAGTTATCTGTTCTTGGAAATCCTTTGCCAAAAGTTTTGACAGAAAGTTTTGACTGGAACGCTGCCAGCCTATCTTTTGCATTTGAAATAGGGCTATCTCCAGAATTTGAAGTGTCTTTAAAAACTAAAAAAGCGGTGACTAGCTATAAGTTAGAAGCAGATAAAAAAATGGTCAATGATCAAATTTTATCTATCCGCAATCAATACGGTAAAATTACACCAACCAAACAAGTGACTGCCACTTCAGAAATCACTGGTTTATTTAAAGACGATGCCGTTGGAATAGATAAAAAAACTACTATTACTTTAGATCAATTAAAGTCTAAAAAAGCAAAAATTGCTTTAGAAGACGCTGCGGTTGGTACAATGGTTCAGCTAGAAACCAAAGGGCTCTTTAAAGAAGACACCACGGCTGCAAGCGCTTTTGGATTGGAAGCCACAACCGCAAGTGATTTAAAGGGAGAAGTGAGCTTTACTATTCAAGAAATAAACGAGCGCACGCCCGCAGCCTTAGATAAAGATTTGTTTGACAAATTATTTGGAGAAGGTGTTGTAAAAACTGAAAAAGAGCTGGCTCAAAAAATTAAAGAAGACGCAGAGAAACAGTTTGAACAGCAAGCAGATCAAAAATTATTAAATGATGTGACTGAGGCTTTAATTGCTCATAATTCATTTCACCTACCTGCTGCATTTTTAACAAAATGGATTCAATCTAGTGGAGAGAAACCACTGACTGCTGAAGAAGCAAAAATAGAATACGAAAAATCTGAGCAAGGTCTGAGATATCAACTTATAGAAGCTAAGATTATTGAAGACAATAAATTGCAGGTAAGTTTTGAAGACTTAAAAAGCTTTGCAAAAGAACTCATTAAAACACAAATGGCTCAGTACGGGCAATTAGACCCTAAGGAGGAGGAATTAGATGGAATTGCCGCTAGAGTCCTCTCTAACCAAGAAGAAGTGAAGCGTCTTTCTGAGCAAATGATGAGCCAAAAACTAATTACACTTTATAAAGAAAAAGCAAACCTCAAAGAGAAAAGTCTCTCTTATGACGCTTTTGTAAAAGAGGTTTATGGAGCATAATTAGCCCCATTGTTGGGGTTGGCTTATTAATAATTAAGTATCTTTACATTGCTAGGAGCCCAATGCTAGCAACCTATTTATATAAAAAAATCCCTTATGAATTACGCACAAGAATTTAAAAACTTTGCTATCAAGGACCAAGGTATTAATGGAAATTATTACGATACCATTATGTCCAGCATGTACCCAATTGGCATGACTCCAAATATTATTGAAGAAAGACAACTCAATGCCATTGCTATGGATGTGTTCTCTAGACTCATGATGGACCGGATTATTTTTTTAGGAACCGGCATTAATGACCAGGTAGCCAACATTGTTCAAGCCCAATTGTTGTTTTTAGAAAGCGCAGACGCTTCTAAAGATATTCAAATTTATATAAATTCTCCAGGAGGAAGCGTATATGCTGGTTTAGGCATTTATGACACCATGCAGTTTATTAAACCCGATGTAGCCACTATTTGCACAGGGATTGCTGCTTCTATGGCTGCTGTGTTATTGTGTGCTGGAGAAAAAGGAAAAAGATCTGGACTTACACATTCTAGGGTTATGATTCACCAACCCTTATCTGGAGCACAGGGGCAGGCTAGTGATATAGAAATTGCTGCCAAAGAAGTATTGAAGATCAAAGATGAATTATACACCATTATAGCCAATCATTCTGGACAAGCTTTTGACAAAGTGTACCAAGACTCTGACCGTGACTACTGGATGAAAGCAGGACAAGCCAAAGAGTACGGAATGATAGATGAAATACTAGTGAGAGAGAAAAAATAAGAAAATATGGCCAAAGAAAATCTTGAGTGTTCTTTTTGCGGAAGAAAAAAACCAGAAACTAATTTGCTTATAGCAGGCATAGATGCTCACATCTGTGACCGCTGCATTTTACAAGCCAATGGCATTGTTGCAGAAGAGTCTAAGGGGGCAAATACACAAAAATTATCTGACGCTTTAATTCTTAAAAAACCTATAGAAATAAAAGACTTTTTAGACCAGTTTGTCATTGGTCAGGACCGCACCAAAAAGGTCCTTTCCGTAGCGGTTTACAATCACTACAAAAGACTTTTACAAAAAAATACTCATGACGATGTTGAGATTCAGAAATCCAACATCATTATGGTAGGACAAACCGGAACTGGAAAAACCCTAATGGCTAAGACCATTGCCAAAATGCTCAATGTGCCGCTAGCTATCGTAGACGCTACTGTACTTACAGAAGCAGGATATGTGGGAGAAGATGTAGAAAGTATCTTAACTCGCTTACTACAAGCTGCAGATTACGATTTAGAAAAAGCAGAACGCGGTATTGTATTTATAGACGAAATTGATAAAATAGCTCGCAAAAGCGACAATCCCTCTATTACCAGAGACGTCTCCGGAGAAGGTGTGCAGCAAGGGCTTCTAAAGCTTTTAGAAGGTACCGTTGTAAATGTACCACCAAAAGGAGGCAGAAAGCACCCAGACCAAAAGTTTATTGAAGTCAATACAGAAAATATTCTTTTTATTGCTGGAGGTGCTTTTGACGGCATAGAGAAAAAAATTAGTAACAGGCTTAATATGCAAGCAGTTGGCTACAGTGCTTCTAAAGCAGATGAAGTCCTAGACCAAGAAAACCTACTTCAATATATCATTCCAAAAGACCTAAAAGACTTTGGCCTTATACCCGAGATTATTGGCCGTCTGCCAGTACTCACCCACATGAACCCACTTGACAAAAAAACCCTTAGAGCTATTTTAACGCAGCCTAAAAATGCCATTATCAAACAATATGAAAAGTTGTTTGAAATGGATGGAATTGCGCTAGAAGTCACTAATGGGGCTTTAGATTTTTTAGTGGAAAAAGCATTGGAATACAAACTTGGCGCTAGAGGGCTTAGATCTCTTTGTGAGTCTGTCTTTACAGAAGCCATGTTTAGCATGCCAAGTGGTGAAGAAAAAGAATTCAAAGTAGACCTTAGCTATGCCAAAAAAATGCTTTCTTTTGAAACAGAAAAAAAACTAAAAGTAGTTTCCTAAAAACAGTCTCAATCATTAAGTAGTAATAGCGCTTCTAAATACTGCCTAGAGTTAGAAAGTCTAGGGATTTTGTGCTGACCTCCTAGTTTGTCTTTAGAAGCCAGCCATTTGTGAAAAACACCTTTTTTACCAAGGTGAAGTACGGGCCTATTTAGGGTAATATTGTTATACCTCTTGGCTTCATAGTCAGAGTTTAGAGATTTTAAAGCATTGTCTAAGAGCTCTATAAAATGCCCTATGTCTTTAGGTGGGGTTCTGAACTCAATAAGCCATTCATGACCACCCTTTTCCTTGTCTTTCATAAAAATAGGGGCAGCTGTGTACTCTATAATGTCAGTTTGAGTTTTTTTGCTCACTATCCTGAGTGCCTCTTCTGCATTTTCAATAATAAGTTCCTCTCCAAACACATTAATATGGTGCCTAGTCCTTCCCGTCACTTTAATTCTATGAGGGCTTAAGGAGGTGAAGCGTACGGTGTCTCCAACCTTATAACGCCATAGACCCGCATTGGTTGTAATCACAATGGCGTAATTTTCATGAAGTTTTACCTCTGAAAGGGGAATGGCATTTTCAGACTCTTTTTCATAGCTGTCCATGGGTATAAATTCATAGAAAATTCCGTAGTCCAACATAAGCAATAAGTCCTCTCCTTTGTTGCGGTCTTGTATGGCAAAAAACCCCTCAGAGGCATTGTATATTTCATAATAGTTAAAAGATTTTCTAGGAAGTAATTTCTTAAACTGCTCCTTATAGGGACTAAAACTAACACCACCATGAAAATATACTTCTAACTGATCCCAAACTTGAAATAATTGCTCATTGCCAGTGGTATCTAACAGCTCATTTAAGAGCACCAACATCCAAGAGGGTACTCCAGCCATACTGGTTACATTTTCTACTGAAGATTCTTGAATAATGGCTGCCAACTTGTTATTCCAGTCAGACATTAAGGATACCCTATTACTAGGTGTGGAGCTAAATTCTGCCCAAAAAGGCATATTGTCTATTAAAATGGCAGAGAGATCTCCATATATACTTCCATGAGATTCATAGAGTTCTTTACTTCCTCCCAGCCTTAAACTCTTTCCAACGAAAAGCTGTGAATTTTCATTATTGTTTAAATAAATAGAGAGTAAATCTTTACTAGATTTGTAATGACAATCTTCCAAAGACTCTTGGCTTACAGGAATAAATTTACTCTTAGCATTGGTAGTACCGCTGCTTTTGGCAAACAGTTTAATAGGAGTTGGCCAGAAGAGATCAGGCTCTCCTTTTCTGGCTCTGCTAATAAGCGGCTCCATACCTTCGTAATTTACTATGGGTACACGCTGAGAAAAATCTTTATAATTTTTAATGCTCTTAAAATCATAGCTGCGACCTATATAGGTGTCTTTTGCATAATCTACAAGACCCAAGAGTAATTCCTGTTGTACCTCTGCAGGGTATTTAATGAAAAGCTCTATCTGGTGTAGGCGCTTTTTTAGAAGCCAAGAGGCTACCGTATTAATTAAGGTGATGGGCATTCAGTCTATATTTTGTAGCTTGCTTAAAAATAGGTTTTAATTTGGTCCTAGCAAACCACAAAAGAAGATTTCAGCTCCCATGACATACCAAGGCGTTCTAACAAAAATGCAAACCCAATACGGAGACCCCATAGAATACTATCTAGTTTTTAAAGAAGATTTCCTTCACCTCAATACCCTTATTGGAAAAGAAATCACCTTAATCATGGGAGGCTATGAGTGCTTGCAATGTCATGAGCCTAAGGAAATATTTAGACAGGGGTTTTGCAAAAGTTGTTTTTTTGATAGTGCTCAGGCAGGAGACTGGATTATGAGACCAGAACTAAGCAAGGCGCATTTAAATATAGAAGACAGAGATTTGGAGTATGAAAAAAAAGTGCAATTACAACCACACATTGTTTACTTAGCAAATTCAAGTCATTTAAAAGTAGGAGTGACCAGAAAAACACAGGTTCCCACCAGATGGATAGACCAAGGTGCGCATGAAGCAATAGAAATACTAGAAGCACCCAATAGATATTTAGCAGGTATTACAGAGGTGGCCTTAAAAGATTTTGTGTCAGACAAAACTAACTGGCGCAAAATGCTGACCAACCAGACCCAAGATGAAAATTTAGCTGCCATGAGAGATCGTTTAAAAGTACATATTCCATCAGAGGCACTTCCCTATTATTTAGACAAGACAGCAGAAATAGCCATACATTTTCCAGTGACAGTCTATCCTGAAAAAGTACAGAGTATAAGTCTTAAAAAAACACCCACTTTTACAGGAAAGCTAAGCGGAATAAAAGGACAGTATTTACTTTTTAAAGACCAGCGCGTTTTTAATGTGAGGAGTCATGAGGGTTTTGTAGTGTCCATTCTTATAGACTAGTATTACCAATCTATCTCTTGCCCTTCAGACAATTGAAATCTCTTTCTAAACCACCATACAAATCCGTATAAAAAAGGGGTGTCTAAAACAGCTACTATCACTTTAAAAATAAAACCACTGGCTACTAATCCTAAAAATAAATACCAAGGCAATACGCCAAATGTACATAGCAAGAAAACCACTAAAAAAGTATCGGCAAACTGAGATAAAAAAGTAGAAAAATTGTTCCTAACCCAAAGGTGTTTTCCTTTGGTTAAGTGCTTCCAAAAGTGATAGAGACTAATATCAATATATTGAGCAGCCAAATAGGCCAACATAGATGCTAAAACTGCTATAGGAGACAAGGCAAATACCTTTTCAAAAACAAGGTCTCCCACTGAAGAATTCTCCATAGCCGGAACTGCGTTGGCAAACAAAATAATCCCCATTGAAAAGAGAGAAGCAAATATTCCAGCGCTCACAATAGCATTGGCTTTTTTTACACCATATATTTCTGAAATGAGATCTGTAATTAGAAAGGTGATAGGGTAAGGCAAAATACCCACAGATACCTGAAAAAGAGGTACTCCAAAAATGGAGATATCACCAAAGGGCTGCCAAGAAAAAAATTTTTGGAAGATTAGATTTGAAACCACCAAAGAGGTCATAAATAAAGCCCCTAATAAGAGGTATATTTTTTGAGCCAAAGCCTTGTCTAGCCCTTCTAATTGTTTTGTGCTGCTTACCAAGTAATTGAATAATTAAGTAATACTATTGAACCTCTAGAACAAAAGGCATTCTAGTTTGTATGCCCTCTCTACTCATTTTTTGTGTCATATGTCTCATAAATCCTGCTGCGTCATTGGTAGGATTTGGCGTGCTTAAAAAGGCATTTACACGCGTGCTAACTCCTCCAAAGTCTTCTATGAATTGCTCTAAAGGAGATTTATATTTAGGATAATTTCTAATTCCGTACTCAGTAGTATTACCCAACTCAGCTGCCGCAGCAATAGCAATATCTAAGTCTCCAATTCCATCTATAAGCCCTCCTGCTAGTGCTGCTTTGGCAGTCCAAACCCTACCTTGGGCTAAGGAATCTACGGTAGCCATAGAAATACCACGGCCGGCGCTTACCCTACTTAAAAAAGTCTGATAAGTATCTTCTATACTCTCAGTGGTGAGGGCCCTAAATTTTTCTGTCATGGGAATAAATACAGAGTAGTTAGCGCCGTTGTCATGGGTGCTAATCTGCTGCGCATTTACGCCCCATTCTGTAGCCAAACCAGACACATTAGGTAGGATTCCAAAAACCCCAATTGAACCGGTAATGGTAGTTGGAGTGGCAAATATTTTATTTGCCCCAGCCGCAATATAGTATCCGCCAGAGGCGGCCACATCTCCCATAGAAACAACCACAGGCTTCATTTTTTTTGCATTTTCTACAGCGTTCCAAATAAGATCAGACACCAAAGCGCTCCCCCCTGGAGAGTTCACTCTCAGTACAATGGCCTTCACGCTGCTGTTAGAAGCTGCAGCCTCTATTCCCTCAATAGTGAGCTCTTGTCCTATATAATCTGCGTTGCCTTTACCGTATAAAATCTCTCCCTGGGCGTAGACCACCGCAATATTTTCCTTGCTACTATATGGGCGTTTTGTGGTAGCATAGTCCATATAATCCTTTAAAGAAACCGTTTTTGGTTTGGTTGGAAGGGGTAAATCAAAAGCTTTTTTAAGCACCAGCTCATAGTCATCTACATACAACAAACCGTCTATAAGTCCATTCTTTAGTGCTAAAGAAGCGGTTCTACCTCCCATTTCAGTGGCTAATTCGTTTAATTTTTCTAAAGTCATATGACGGCTTTCTGCCATCTCTACTGCTATTTCATTCCATATACCTCCTAACAACTCTGAGAGCTGGGTCTTTTGGGCATCGCTCATTTCGTTAGCCAAATAAGGCTCTACTGCACTTTTGTATTTACCGTGCCTAATCACTTCCATTTTTAATCCAGACTTGTCTTGAAAATCTTTTAAATACAAAACCTCAGTACTGAGGCCCTTAAATTCTAAAATACCAGTGGGACTTAAAAAAACGGAATCTGCTACTGACGCCAAGAAGTAATCTTTTTGGTCATATATATCCGAATAAGAAAATATTTTCTTTCCAGAGGTTTTAAAGTCACTTAAGGCTTCTCTGATACTATAAATTTGTGAAAAACCACCCATAAAATAGGGATTTCTAATACTAATGCCTTTTACCCTACTGTCTTCCTTAGCCACTTTAATAGCTAATAGCATTTGGTCTAAACCCATACTGGGGTCTGCAAAGGCAGAAAAAGGATCCTGAGCGGCATCTGCCACTCTGTCTTTTACATATCCCTGGAAATCTAGCTCTAACACTACCTTATCACCAATAGTAGTAGAGGACTCTATATCACTGAGCGTACTTATGAGTACAAAAATCATAAAAAAAGCAATTCCAAAGGCCACTAAGGTTCCCAAACAAGATGCAAAAAAGTTTCTCAAAAAAGTCATAATACAATTTTTTATAACTACAAAGATACCCATTCTTAAATTCTTTTGTTACTTTGTTTTCGCATGAAAAGACAAACTTATACAGCATATTTTTCTTTGGGAAGTAATCTTGGAGACAGGGCGCTCATGCTTCAAAAAGCCCTCTTTCTTATGGCAGACCGCATGGGAGCCATCACGGCTATTTCAAAGGTTTACCAGGCCGCAGCTTGGGGCTTTGAATCTGAAGATTTCCTAAACTGTTGTCTGTCAATAGAAACAACACTAGCTCCTTTAGAATTAATAGATTGCATAGTAGAAATTGAAAGCTTTTTGGGTAGAAAAAGACAACTGAATACTGGTTATGAAGCCAGAAGCATAGATATTGATTTATTGCTATACGGCGCGCTAGTCATTGAAGAGCCAACTCTCAGAGTCCCACACCAGCACATAGAAAAAAGAGCTTTTGTCCTGAGGCCTCTGGCCGATATAGCAGCACAAACCCCCCACCCTATTTCTGGAGTTACCGTGGCCAGTCTGTTAGACATATGTAAAGATACCGCTGCTTTAAAGGAAACTAATATTGATTTAAAACTAACCGTTCACCTCTTAGATAGTGGGCTCAGTTTTATTGCCATAGAAGGAAATATTGGCGCTGGAAAAACCACTCTTTCTAGTATGATTTCTGACACTTTCAATGCCAAACTTATTTTAGAAGGCTTTGCAGACAATCCATTTTTACCAAAATTTTATGAAGACAAAGCCCGCTATGCATTTCCTTTAGAAATGTCCTTCTTGGCTGAGCGTTACCAGCAATACACAGAGAGCACTTCTCAATTAGACCTCTTTAAAAACTTTATGGTGAGTGATTATGATATTTATAAATCACTTATTTTTGCTCAAGTCACCTTAAGTACAGAAGAGTATACTCTTTACAGAAAACTATTTGGTTTTATGTATAAGGATGCCAAAATACCGGATGCCTATATTTACTTATACCAGAATACAGACCGTTTGCTTGAGAATATTGCCAAAAGAGGACGGGACTATGAAAAAAATATTGACGCTGCATACCTGGAGAAAATTAACCAGGGTTATTTGGATTTTATTAAAACGCACCATCAAAACCAGCATCTTATTTTAGATATCTCAGACAGAGATTTTGTAAACAATCCAGAAGACTACCAATGGATTTTAAATAAAATAGCCCTCTTTGGTTTTTTAAAAACAGCTTAATTTTTTCCAAAAGTCCCATACTGCAATACCTGCGCTCACAGAAATATTAAGGGAATGTTTGGTGCCAAATTGCGGAATTTCTACCACCCCATCACTGGCAGTCACCACCTCTTGGGCCACGCCCTGAACCTCATTCCCAAAAATAAGGGCATAAGTAGTTTTTGGGCTAACAGCCATCTGATCTAAATAAGTGGCGCCGGCTGCCTGCTCTACAGACCACACCTCTGTTTTTGCTTCTTGTAGCTCTTTAAGCAGTTTTAAAGTACTTGTTCTGTATTCCCATGCTACGGTTTCTGTAGCACCCAAAGCAGTTTTATGAATATCTTTATGTGGGGGGGTGGCAGTAATGCCACAGAGGTAAATTTTTTGCACCAAAAAAGCATCGGCTGTTCTAAAAATAGATCCAATATTATTTAAGCTTCTAATATTGTCTAAAATTAGAATGAGAGGTGTTTTTGAGGCTGCCTTAAAGCCCGCTATATCCAAACGGTCTAAAGCTTCATTAGGAGTTTTCTGCATGGTCTGTGATTGTTTTTTCTACAATTCCCCTTAGATATGAACAAATCTTTTCTAAAGGATGGGAAAATAGTACATTGCTGTATTATTTAAGCCTTCAAAAATACACTAATTAAATTGCTTTTGAAACCTACAGAACCTGCAAAGAAAGTAAGCCCATTGATGAAACAATACAATGGCATTAAAACCAAATATCCAGACGCACTCTTGCTTTTTAGGGTAGGAGATTTTTATGAAACCTTTGGTGCAGACGCCGTAAAGGCTGCTGGAATTCTTGGAATTGTTTTGACCCACAGAAACAATGGAGGAGACAGAACAGAGCTGGCCGGTTTTCCCCACCACTCCTTAAACACCTACCTACCTAAACTAGTGAAGGCTGGAGAAAGAGTGGCCATTTGTGACCAATTAGAAGACCCAAAACTAACCAAAACTATTGTTAAGAGAGGGGTTACTGAACTCATTACTCCGGGAGTAGCCTTTAATGACGACATTCTAAATGCCAAATCCAATAACTTTTTAGCTGCCCTCCACAAAACCCCAAAAGGCTTTGGGGTGGCATTTTTAGACGTGAGTACCGGTGAATTCCTTTGCGCACAAGGTTCAGAAGAATACATAGACAAACTTTTACAAAACTTCTCTCCCTCTGAGGTGTTGGTCTCCAAGCCTGAGCGTAAAAACATACAAGCAAGTTTTGGCCCTTCTTGGCACTACTTTTATATGGAAGATTGGGTGTTTCAGGAGGCCTATGCCTTAGAAACCCTCACCCAGCATTTTAATACCAAAACCCTTGCTGGTTTTGGGGTAGAACACCTACAACTGGGAATTGTAGCAGCCGGAGTGGCCCTGCACTATTTAAATGAGACCAGACACAACAAACTAGGTCATATAAACCGTCTAAACCGAATTGCAGAAGACGCTTATGTATGGATGGACCGCTTTACCATAAAAAATTTAGAGCTCTTTCAATCTGCTGCTCCAGACGGTGTAAGTCTTCTAGAAGTAATAGATAAAACCACTACCCCTATGGGCGGGCGGCTTCTAAAACGCTGGTTGGCCTTGCCGCTTAAAAAACTAAGCGCTATTCAGGCTAGGCATGCTATTGTAGCCCAACTGCAAACTCAAAAAGAATTACACACTCAATTTATAAGCGGTCTTAAAGGTATTGGAGATCTAGAAAGACTCATTTCTAAGGTAGCTACGGCTAAAATTAGTCCTAGAGAAATGGTACAGCTTAAAAACACTTTACTGGCCCTAGCTCCCATTAAATCTCTGGCAATCCATTCAAACCAAAAAGCCTTACAAGATTTGGGGGCAGGCATAGATCCTTTAGCAGATTTTGTAACGCAAATTAAAGCCACACTTGCAGAAGAAGCACCTGTTATAATTGGAAAAGGAACCACTATTGCCCCTGGTTTTCACCAAGACTTAGATGAGCTAAGAGATTTAGCGGCTTCCGGTAAAAAATATCTAAACCAAATGTTGGAGCGCGAAACAGCACGCACAGGAATTAGCAGTCTTAAAATAGATGCTAATAATGTATTTGGATACTATATAGAAGTGAGAAACACCCATAAAGACAAGGTGCCAGCAGAATGGATCAGAAAACAAACTTTGGTCAATGCAGAACGCTATATTACAGAAGAACTCAAAGAATACGAGGCTAAAATACTTGGCGCACAAGACAAAATGCTTTCCTTAGAACAAGAACTTTTTGAAGCCTTGGTTAGCAGTGCCCAACAACATATTTTAACGGTTCAAAAAAATGCCCATGAAATAGCACAGCTAGACTGCTTATGTGGCTTTACTAGTTTGGCCAACCTAAACAATTACTGCCAACCTCACTTAGATATGGGAACCAGTCTAGATTTAAAAGCCGCTAGACACCCTGTCATTGAAAAGCAACTGTCTGTAGAAGATGTTTATGTGGCCAACGACCTATTTTTAGACCGTGAAAAGCAGCAAATAATCATGATTACAGGGCCCAATATGAGTGGTAAATCTGCCTTGCTTAGACAAACTGCTCTGGTGGTGCTCTTAGCCCAAATGGGTTCTTTTGTTCCAGCAGCCAGCGCCCATATTGGTATGGTAGACAAAATTTTTACCCGCGTAGGTGCCTCAGACAATATTTCTCAAGGGGCCTCTACTTTTATGGTAGAAATGAATGAAACGGCTAGTATTCTAAATAATCTCTCTGAGCGCAGCTTGGTGCTGCTCGATGAAATTGGCAGAGGTACCAGCACCTATGACGGTATTTCTATTGCTTGGGCCATCACCGAATACCTTCACCAGCACCCCACCAAAGCCAAAACACTATTTGCCACCCACTACCACGAGCTCAATGAAATGAGTGCCAGTTTTGAACGTATTAAAAATTACAATGTAGCGGTAAAGGAATTAAAAGACAGCGTTATTTTTATTAGAACCCTCACCCCAGGTGGGAGCGCTCACAGTTTTGGTATTCACGTAGCTAAAATGGCTGGAATGCCCAATGAGGTGCTAACAAGAGCCAATAGCATTTTAAAAAAACTAGAAAAGAGCCACAGCAGTGAACAGCTCACCGGAAAACTTAAAGACATTCCTTCAGACATGCAGCTCAGCATATTTAAATTAGATGACCCGGTGCTAGAAAGTATTAGAGATGAAATTTTAAACTTAGATATTAACGCACTCACCCCTGTTGCAGCGCTATTAAAGCTAGAAGAGATAAAAAAATTACTAGGTGGCAAAGATGCATCTCACTAAGGCTCAGGCCCTTTAAATACAAGGGCTAAAACAACAGATCTTTTTTTAATTTTTTATGGTGATTTACTTTGACTTTTAGATAAAAGTCTTAAATTTGCCATCGCATTAATTATAATGCACGTTCTTTACAATAACAATTTGCGAAAGTAGCTCAGGGGTAGAGCATCACCTTGCCAAGGTGGAGGTCGAGGGTTCGAATCCCTTTTTTCGCTCCATTACCGTCTGTATTGCGTAAGCAATTAGGCTCGAGTGGTGGAATCGGTAGACACGTTGGACTTAAAATCCAATGGACATTAGTCCGTGCGGGTTCAAGTCCCGCCTCGAGTACAATAACCCTTGTTAATCAATTGGTTTTCAAGGGTTTATTGTTTTATAACACTTTATTTGTACGATAATCGTACGACTAGCTGTAAAAACCTAAAACTTTTGAAGTACACCAGTAAAGTTTAAGACCCCCTGGGTAAAACAGGATTGGTTTTCTTTTTAGAGTCCTATCCGTAAGATGATGTATAAGCTAATTCATAGATGCGAAAGAACCAAAAAAAAAAGTATAAAAAAATTAGCTAAACACTCTTTTATTTTTTGACCTGAAAAGTTCAAATTCATTTGACTACATACACTATAGCTATAAGTACTTTTAAAACAGTAAAAAATCCCTCAGATTATTAGATAATTATGAATTAGCTTAAAACTTTATGACTAGTTTTGGTAAATGCAACAGAGCCGTATTAGATATTTTAGTGAATATTCAATACCGTTCTAAATCCTATATGTTCGGAGGGTGTGTCAATAGAAGAGGCCATTCTAGCTGATGATCTATAGCTTGCACAATATGCAAAATTGCATAAAAATGAACCACCTCTAATTACTTTTTCAAGGCCGTATGGATTATTTGAATTATAACTACTATCTGGACCTAATGGATTTTTAATAATGTCATTTCTCGATGTTAATTCTCTGTAATAACGCGTATCATACCAATCCTGTGTCCATTCCCAAACATTACCTGACATATCATACAATCCATTAAGATTAGCAGGATAGGAACCTGTAGGAGCTAAACCAACAAATCCATCTGCCGCCAAATTTGTGTCTGGAAAACTTCCCTCCCAACTATTAGCATGTAATGAAAGTAATTCCAAATCTTCTCCCCAAGTATAAATAGTTTCTTGTCCTCCTCTTGCCGCAAATTCCCATTGTGCTTCTGTTGGCAAACTTCTACCTGCCCACTCACAATAGGCTAGGGCATCTTCATAGGCCAATTGCACAACAGGATAGTCATCTTTACCTTCAATGTTAGAAGTAGGTCCCTGTGGATGCCTCCAGTCTGCTCCTATAGTCCAGTTCCACCACTGGGAAAAATCATAGAGGTTAGGTAGTTTGGTGGGTGCAGCTTTAAAAGTGAGAGCACCTGCTTGCAATATGCTATCAGCTGGCTTTGGGGTGCCCGGCGGTAATTGCATTTGCATCTCTTCCCAAACAATAGGCCTTTCTGCTAGAGTTACATAGTTTGTAGCGTTAATAAAGGCAGTGAACTGTGAATTAGTAACTTCTTTAATATCTATATAAAAGCCATCTAAACTCACCACATGAGCCGGTTTTTCGTGACTCATAGCCATCTTGTCATTTGGTCTAGCTCCTTGCAAAAAAGAGCCAGGTTTAATCCAAACCACTCCTTCAATAGGTTGTATTTGGGCTAAATTTTCGCGGCAAGAGATATTAAATAATAAAAAGGCAAAACTAACACTGAAATTAAAAATCTTATTCATATTTAAAAAATGATAGATGAAATAAAGGGGGTACTTTAGCCCCCCTTTTATTTTGGTAATGATAAAACTAAAGCTAACTATAATGTAAAAAATTAATCAATTATAATTTTCAATCTATCAGCAGCTTGTTCTGCTGTAATATCTCTTTGTGGAGAGCCGAACATTTCATAGCCTACCATAAATTTTTTTACCGTTGAACTTTTTAATAAAGGGGGATAAAAACTCATGTGAAAGTGCCAATGTTCATTAGGCTGTCCATTTGTTGGAGCTTGATGAATGCCACTTGAATATGGAAAAGAACATTGAAATAATTTATCGTAAGCCTTTGTTATTTTTGAGATAGCATCTGCAAACCCAATGCGCTCTTGTTTTGAAATTTGTATAATATTAATATGGTGTTTTTTAGGAACTATCATAGTTTCAAATGGCCAAATGGCCCAAAAAGGTGTCAACACAACAAAATGATCATTTTCGTAAATGATTCGTTCCTTTTCTTCAAGTTCTTGTTTTAAATAGTCTCCAATTAGACTGCTCTTATTTTTGATGTTATAATCGCTTTGACATTGGTCTTTTTTTAAAACTTCGTTAGGAAGTGAAGATTGGCACCAGATTTGGCCGTGAGGATGTGGATTACTACATCCCATAGCAGCTCCTTTATTTTCAAAAATCTGTACATAATTAATCATGTCATTTGAGCCAATTGATATGTATTCTTTTTGCCATGTGCTAATGACTGCATCTATATCTTTAACTTCCATTTCTGCCAGGCTCAATGAATGGTCTGGACTAAAGCAAATAACTTTACATATACCTAATTCACTTTCAGCCTTAAATAATCCTTTATTTACCGAAATCTTTGGTGACTTTGTCTGCAATGCTCCAAAATCATTAGTAAATACAAATACGCCCTTATACTCAGGGTTCTGTTCCCCATTAATTCTTGTATTGCCAGAACATAAAAAGCAATTTTGATCGTGGGAGGGTCTTTTTTCAGTATTAGTCACCTCTTTCTGTCCTTGCCACGGACGCTTTGCTCTATGAGGAGAAACTAAAACCCATTCACCTGTAAGGAAGTTAAATCTCTTGTGTGAGTATTCTTGTAAATCTGCATTCATTTTAGTCATAACCTATCTTAAATAATCAACAATATGTGTTCCTTGTGATAGCTTTACACGATATACGGAACAGTCTTTTTTAAATACTTTTCTGTATTTTAAAGAAACATCTTTTTTAAAATATAAAAACTTGTCTTTAGCAACTATATTAATGGTGCAGCCTCCAAAACCACCTCCCATCATTCTAGAACCAATGACATGTTTATTCTCCTTTGCTCTATCGACTAAAAAGTCTAACTCTGGGCAACTCACTTTATAGTTTTTACTTAAACCTTCATGCGATAGGTATAGCAAATTACCTAAAGCTACGATGTCGTTTTTCTGAATAGCTTCTGAAAACTGTTTTACGCGTTTATTTTCATTAATAACATAAAGTGCTTTTTGATAGTCTTCATGTGTAATCTGATCCTTAATTCTATCAAGGTCTTCTTTGGAAGCGTCTCTTAAGGCATCGACATTTAATAAGCTGGAAATTTTCTCACACACTTCACGTCTTTCATTATAAGCGCTGTTTGATAAATCGTGCGGCACATTACTATTAATAAGCATCAGTGTATACTTTTTAAAATCTATTTGATATGGTTTGGATTCAAGCGTTCTGCAATCTAATAGAAGAGCACTCTTTTTAACCCCAAACATACTTGCGTATTGATCCATAATTCCACATTTAACACCAACAAAATTATGCTCAGCTTTTTGAGATATTAAAATCATTTCATTTTTTGATAATCTTAAGTCGAATAATTCATTTAGTCCAAAAACAAAACTATTTTCCAAAGCTGCAGATGACGACATACCACCACCAGTTGGAATATTACCAGAAAAAACACTATTAAAGTTACCAAGCTGTTTACCTAGCATTTGTATTTCTACAATTACACCTAGAATATAATTCCTCCAGCCACCATCTTGGAGAGGCTTTATGTTTTCTAAGTTAAATTCAAACACTTCTTCCTTATCTAATGCATAAGATTTACATATATCTGAATCGCTCTTGCTTATTGCAAGAGCAATGCCTCTATTTATTGCCGCAGGAAACACAAAACCCTGGCTATAATCAGTATGTTCTCCTATGAGGTTTATTCTTCCTGGAGAAAACACCAATAAAGGGTTATAATTAAATTGACTTATAAAATTATTGTTAACTTTCTTGATTAATTTTTTATTCATAATAATTACTCGAAATATAGAAAACCTTGCTTTAAATTGGGCGTCACTTATACTTGTTATATATTTTATCCTTCAAGCTTTTTAAACACAACTTTTACAATGATTCCCTAATAATTAAACTCGTTTTATTTTCAATATGAGCAATTTTATTCTCTAATATCAGTCGAGCCAATAGCTTTCCCATCTCGTTAAAATTAGTGGAAATTGTAGTTATACTACACTACTCCCCATCTACTATTAAAACCTCCTCATAAGTAAGTTCATAAAGTTTTTTTACTGAGCAACTATAAATTATTAACAGAAAAAGTGTGTAAATTACGAGTTTAATTTTCATTCGTTATAAATATCTTTAGCCGAAAAATTGTTGTTTTTATCTTTTAACTTTATTTTTTCTAAGACCTCCATTTCTAATATTTCAGAAGGATTAAAGGCATCACTTTTCATATAATCTAGTAAACTATAACGTAGCTGTCTCGCTACTGGTCTTTCATTTAGTTTAGTAGTGATATCAATAGCTGAAAACAATAGTTTTCCAGACCCTACTTTAGCTTCAAAAACGTTAGCTAAATTATGATTGGTAACAAAATTATCGATCACACGAACAATTGGAGTTACGCTTAATGAGTCTGTAACAATAGATTTAGAATTGATGCATAAATCCCACCATTGCCAATCGGTATGCGTACTGGTAGGAAAACTTTTAAAGGCTTCGTGTTTATCATCTATCATTAAACCCATTGTTGCGGGTTGATTAGGAAAGTGTACAGGACTCCAAAATACAGGCACAAAACGACCTTCAATACCTTGTAAAGATTTATAATCCGGATTTAATAATACTGTTTTTCCTTGTTTCAAAGCTGTATTTGCAGTTTCAAAAGAAGAAGTAATAACAATATTTTCTGTATTTGAAGTAACTGTATTTGGATATACCCAGACAGACCAGCTATTTTTATATTTTGTTCCTTTTAAGCTTATTGAAATGCTTAGTTTTTTAGCTTTATCTGTGGTAATAGGGTATACAATATTTCCTAAATTTAGATTATTGCCAATAGTTAGATTGACATTGTTAATAATTCCATTTTTTAGAGACACTCCACTATCATCGGTGATGTTCCATTCTACCGTTTGGTTTTCCATTTCTTTAAAAAAGTTGGCTATTTCAATACTAGCTTCAAATGTTTCTTCACTTTCATACACCGCTTTTTCAAATCTGATAAGGGGGACAACTTCGCTATTAAATTGGCTAAATTCCTCAGCAGAAACTACTCCTTTTGATTCCCAAAAGGCATTTAATAAACCAACTAAGGCAGTACCTTGACCAGGAAAATCTTGTAATTGTAGTAGCTGAAAACCATCGAAACTAGGAGTTTTTAAAGCTCTCTCTATCTCTTCTTTATATAATAATGTAGCTAGTTTTCCAGAGTTGTAGGTAAAATCTTTTGACAAAATAAGCAATCCTTTTTTCTCTAAATCCTTTTTAACTGCTATAAAATTAAGAGGTTCTAATATACCTGTATATTTTGGTATTTCTGATAGGTCTGGATACACTGAATATTGCCCAATTTCATGCGATATTAATGGAACTTTAATATGATCTGCATTTGCTGAATAATCGGCATTAAAATGTGGCGGTTTATCGTTAAAAATACCTTGTCCCCTTAGCCATCCTTTACTTGTCCATTGCGTTACAAAATATTCATCTTGCGGTTCTGGATACAGGCCTGTTGGTGCTTGAAAAGAGAAGACTGTTGTAGCGTATAAATGACGATTGTCTTGTTTTTTTAAGTTTTCGGCAATCGTATTTAATAGTTTCATATCGCCTTGTAATTCATTGCCTAAAGCCATAAAAACAAACGACGGGTGGTTGCCATAATCTGTAATAATTTTATTTGCCTCAGCAACTAAAAAATCTGTTGTGGCTTGGTCTTCACCAACGACTAAACTCCAATGAGGTAATTCTACCTGAAGATAAAACCCCGCCTCATCCGCGGCTTCAAAAGCTGCTTTTGGTGGACACCAAGAGTGAAAACGTAAGTGGTTTAAACCATAACTTTTAGCCTGATGTATTAAGGTAGCCCAATGCTCTTTTTCTAAAGGAGGATACCCTGTTAAGGGAAAAATGGCACATTCTAAATTTCCTCTTAGATAAATGCGTTGTCCGTTTAAGGTGAGGTTACCGTTGTCATGTGCTATCACTTTATAACCAAATCTACTCATTACTTTTCCAGTTGTTGTGGCAATTTCTACATCATATAGAGCAGGATTGAACTCGTCCCAGAAGGCCAGCTTCTCAGGTCTGTCTATCTCAAAACTGACCATGTTTTCTTTTATTTTTTGATTTTCAATTTTTTGATTAAAAATCACTTCTCCATCGGTGGATGTTATCCTGGTTGTGAAGCTTATATTTGAAGCATTTATTTGATTAAAAGTTATTTTTAATTTATTATTTTCAGCATCAGGATATATTTGTAAGTTTTCAGGTCTAGTTTTTTCTGAGGCATTTAAAGATATTTCTCCCAAAATACCATTCCATTTAATTTGTGTGTGGTTGGTGTAAGCATGTGCCATATCTTGATTGATTGGGTCTGGATATTTGGTGCCTGCAAAATTAATATTCGGAAACTTATTGGAATTATCTATTACTATAGTGATTAAATGTTTTCCAGGAGTTAAATGGCTGCTTAAATCAAAATCGTGACTACCGATTAAGCTGTTTTTGCTACCCACTAATTTCCCATCAATATAAATACTGGATTCCCAGATGACACGCTCTAAGCTCAGGTCAACTTTTTTAGATGCCCAAGAACTTGGTATTTCAATCTCTTTTTGATACCAAGCCTCACCAATATATTGATGCTTTCTAGTAAGGTTAGACATCACATAATTATTAATGGCTGGCTCTAAACTGTTAGGTGTTCCTATACCAGCATCATCTAAAGTACTTGGTAAATTAATGGTTAATCCTTCAAATTTTGTATTCGCCCAATTATCGGTGATCCCAATATTGGTAGAATCTAATTTCACTTGCCAATCACCTGCTAGTGATATTTTTTGAACGTCTGTTCCCGTACATGCAATTACAAAAATCAAAATGGTAATCACTCCTAAAAAATTATAGTTCTTCATGTTCATTTTTTAAATATTAGTTTTCTATTTTATACTTCAGATCATTTTAGAATTCTAATGTTCTATAAACGTTCTTCAAAATTTGCATGAATTTGAGCAGGTAAATGGTATAAATTCATTTTACTAACTTGTTCAAAAGCCTTAGTAGCTTCTTTTTGGTTCCCCAAGCCAAGTTGCCCTAATGCTATTAAATAATGACAATGAATTTTATTAACCACATTTAAGTCTTCTTCCCAAATTAATAAATCGGGTAATGAAACAGCAAAGAAGTCTAACTTAACATCATCATTTATATGTTTATGACCATAGTTGGTTAGGTTTTCGAAACGCTTATTTGCTTCGTCAATTTTGCCTAATTTTTGTAACGCTAGTCCTTGATAAAAAATCTTGTCGGGTTGCTGATCGGCATAAAAAATAGCAGGACTAGGATCACTCAAACCTTCGGAGGCTTTTTCAAAGAACTCTTTAGCCTTTACATTATCATTTAGTCCTTCATAAGCACAACCCAACCAATAATTAATATCGTTTTCTTGTGCACCTTGAAGTTTGCCTTCTCCTAAATTCTGCGGATAAACTTGGGCTTCTTCTAGGTATTCAATAGCCTTTTTAAAATTATTTTGATAAATGCATTTTTTAGCAAGTTCCACATGTATAGTTAGATATTGAAAGGACGCTTTTCCTTCAGCGCCTTCCCATGGGTGAAATAGGCGTGCTTTTAATAATTCGGATGCTTTTTCAAAAGCTCCTTTTCCATTATAAAGTGCAATACGTTCTAAATATAAATCGTCTCTAAATTCGGCTAAATTCAAATGTTTTTCTATTAGCGCTAACCTAGTATCAATTGGCGTATTTATTTTTTTATAGAATTGGTCTAATTCCATCAAAAGGCGCGCATCAGTCGAATCTAATTCAAACGCTTTCTCTAAATGTTTTTGAGCTAAGGCTTTCTGGTTAGTTTTATTAAAATATAACAGGGCCAAATTACGATGTGTAATGGCAAACGCGCCATCAATTTTCACCGATGCCTCCCAACATTGCTGTGCCTCGTTATATTGCCTATTTGCATACCAAAAATTTCCAAGGTAATATAAAGCTTTGGCATCCGTTGGATTCATTACAATAGCCGCTTTTAGCGCCACAACTTCTTCAATTTTATTTGGAAAACAATAATCCTCTGGCATTTGTGATGCTTTTTTATAGCATGCTAAGGCTTCTACTTCATTACTATTTTGTTCATAATACCATCCCATAAAATAATACACCATAGGATATACTTTCTCGTTAGCTGTGGTATGTATTTTTAATAAAGATATAGCCATATCAAATTCGCCTGCCATGGCATAATCTATAGAGAACTCATTATAATTATGGGCGTAATTTCTAAGAATTTCTTTAAACTTTAGTAAATCAGACCCTTCATTAGATACCAAATAGCGTTCATACAGTACACCAAAATTAAACTTATCAATAACTAAAGAAGCTTCAATTAGGTTTTTAGCTTCCTTAATCTTACCTAATTTTCTTAGGATGATAACTTTGAGATGTCGGGCTTTATGGTTATGCCAGTTTTTAATCAGGGCACGGTCAACTAAATCTAAAGCATTTTCGTAATCACCTCTAGAACTAGCTATTTGTGCTAAGTTAAAATAGCCAGCATCTTGCCACTGAGCATTCCAACAAGCTTTAAAGAAACTTGTGTAAGCTTCATCTTTTTTACCCAAAAAGTTTAAGGCAACGCCTCTATTAAAATAGGGTTCACCATCATACGGGTTTGGATTATGTGTTGTAAGCGTCTTAATTGCTTGATCAAAATAAGTAATTGCTTTTTCTAACTGTCCTTTTCTTAAAAAAAAAAGTCCTATCGCGTTATTACAACGCACATCATTAGGCGATCTACGCAAACCCTCTTCATAATAATCCATAGGATTAAAGGTTGCATGCCTGTATTGTTCTAAATGCAAGCCTTGTAAAAATAAGGCATCAACACTTTCAATATCACTTGGGTTTTTAGCTGCTTTTGCTGCTTCAGGAATCTCCGTTGAGACCTCTTTGTTGGTTGTCCAAGCAACTAATTCTTTACCCTCTTTGGTGCAAACAGATATGCTTAGGTCTTCGAATTTAGAAGCATTAATAGCCACCAATTTCTCAAAGCTATTTTCAGGTGAAAGATTTACAATTTCATCTAATAAGTTACTACTTTTTCCATTTAGAACGATAGAACACCCATCATAAGTTGCTGTAACATATACTTTAATCAACACTTTATCTTCTTTCATTTCAAGATTAACCAAAGCTTCTTTTGTAGCATTTTTAACGATACCTACATTATAATAAGGCATAAAGTATTGTTTGAAGCTCTTTTCTTCATACGGATGCATCCAAGCAAAGTCGGGTTGATTATCGGTATATACCCCACACATTAATTCTATGTAAGGCCCATCTTCATCAGTCAAGTTACGATCCCAAGCTTTTCCAAAATCTCCATTACCCCAAGTCCATTGTTTTTTTCCTGGCGATACGTTATGATCTGCAATGTGAAGCAAACCGCCTTTTGAATCATTCTCGTAACCACCAACAAAATCATATTTCGAATTTATGGCCATGTAGCTAGTAGGTACTGGAATATTTTTATAGTTTGATATATCTGTTCCTGGGGAGTAATCTACTTTGTAATATTCTCCTTTAGCTATTGGGAACTCAGAAACGTCTCGTTTTCCATGGTCGAAAACCGCATATACATCTGGTGGAAATACTGATTGATAATGATCATTAACGGCAACAGCAGGGTTAGCCCACCATAAAAAGGTTTGTGGATGTGGCGTACGGTTATACAGTTGCGCTTTTATTTCTAAATAAGCTTTATCAGGATACAAAGTAAAGCCTGCCATACCTTTAGTACTGAACATTCGTTCTAACTCACTTACCCAAACTGTTTTACTACCATCTTCATTATCTTCTATATAAAAATCGGTTGGGTCGTAAGTACTTGGTCGGTGATGTTGTGGCCAGTTAAATTCTATTCCTCCAGAAATCCAAGGGCCTGTTAAACCTACTAAAGCCGGTTTAATCACGTGATTATAATACACAAAATGACGTTCTCTGATTTTATCATAAGCCATTTGAATACGCCCGCCTAATTCCGGCAATACCATTATTTTTATATAATCATTTTCAATAAAAATGGCGTTCCACTCTTTATCAACTTTAGTATCACTAATCTTTTCAATCACTGGATTAGGATATACAGCGCCACTACTGGCTTGATAAACACGTTTTTCTAAAAAAATAGGATATTTTTCTGGTTTTCCAACTTCGTAAGTAGGGATAACTACTTTTTCTTTCCAGGCTTTAACTGCGTTCATAATTATAATGTTTTTTATATATTTTTGTCAATCTACTTTTATTTTAGATGAGACTGAATTTCTTGAATCGTTTAGCCCCTTGTTCTGCCTGTTCACCACCTATAGAGGTTGTAATTGCATTCACCACCGAATACGGATAGTGGGTATTTTACATGCGCTAAGGTTAAAAAAGCATAAGAATGTAAGCGATCAGTGACCCCTTTTGTGGTCTAGCCACTAGCGGAGTGGCCGTGAAAAACAAGATTTATGGTTCTATTTTTAGGCCAAGCAATATGTAATTCCTTTTTTATAGAATCTAAATAGGTATCTGAATGAACTAACTCTTGTCCAACGCAAAAATGAGATAGCGATAAAAGCACTACTAATATTAAAATGATATTTTTTTTAAGTGAGATCATCATATTAATTGGTGGTTTTATCTTTAGTTAACTCCATTTCAATTTCTTCTAAACTTTTACCTTTAGTTTCAGGCAGTTTGTACTTAATAAAAATATAACCAGCGACACAGATGCTGCTATACACCCAAAAAGTGCCATAAGAGCCTAGCGTGTCGTTTAATATAGGAAATGTAAATGTGAGAATAAAACAAGCTACCCATAAGGCAAATGTTGCTACAGACATAGCGATACCACGCAGTCTGTTTGGAAAAATTTCGGATAAAACTACCCAAGTAATTGGCGCTAAAGACATAGAATAAATGGCAATAGCTAAAATGACCAAAACTAAAACAGGTAACCCTGTAAATTGGAAGTAGTAAGCAGCACCTAAAATGGCATATACCACAGCCAAACCAATTGATCCAAAAAGCATTAATTTTCTACGTCCCCAGCTATCAACCGTTCGCATAGCGATAAAAGTGAATAATAAGTTTACGCTACCGGTAATGACAATATTAAATAATATATCGCCTACGCTATAACCCGCTGCGGTAAAAATTTCATCGGCATAATTAAAAATAATGTTGATGCCACACCATTGCTGAAATACGGCTAAAACAATACCAATAATTAGAATTGGTCTTACTTTAGGACTTTTGAATTCAGAAAAGCTTATTTTCTTTTCTCCACCTTGTTGCAGTGTTAGCTTTATGCTTTCTAATTGTTGATTGGCATAGAAATCTCCTCCAATTTTACTGAGCACCTGATGCGCGGCATTGTAATCTTTGGCTTTTACTAAAAACCTAGGGCTTTTTGGTACTAAAAACATCAATAAAAAGAATAATAGCGCTGGTATTAATTCTACCCAAAACATCCAGCGCCAACCAACTTGACCGTTCCATGAATTTAATATAGCTTCCGGAGTCGTTGGATCTGGAATCGCTTCGGCAATAAAATAATTAGCTATTTGAGCGGCTAATATTCCTATAACAATGGTTAGTTGATTTATGGCAACAAATCGCCCTCTATATTTCGCAGGTGCAATTTCAGCAATATACATGGGCGATAGGGTAGAAGCAAGCCCTATTCCTAAACCACCGATTAATCTAAAGATAATAAAAAGGTTAAAATCATTCACGTAACCAGTCTCAAAAGCTGATATGGAGAAGAGTACAGCGGCGAAAATTAAGGGATTTTTTCTACCAAAACGATCAGCAGCAAGTCCCGAAATTACAGCGCCTAATATACAACCTATCAAAGCGCTACTCATTGCCCAACCCTGTAATGTGGGTAAATCACTAATATTAAAATAAATTTCGTAAAATGGTTTTGCACCGCCAATTACCACCCAATCATAGCCAAACAAAAAGCCACCCATGGCAGATACTAAAGCCAAAAAAATTAAATAGGTGAAGTTGAATTTTGTGTTCATAAAGGATTTAAGGTTTCTTTTGTTTCCATCTTGGTTCGGTAAGGTTTTTGTTTACCTCTTCTTAGCACCAAGAATCTTAAACCTCATTTGGCCAAGGCTAAATGAAAACGCTTTGAGCGAAATAGTTGTTTAATTTTTTGAGGTGTATTCAGTAGTTGGTTTAGTAATAGAACAGCCTTTTATAAAATAGCTGAAATAAAATACCACGATTTTTAAGCCCCCGTCTAACTTCTATAATCTTATTTGTTTTCTCTCTTCTCTATGTCTTCTCTTTATTTTCAAAAATCTAATCCTTTGTCACCTTACTTCCCCACCAATTCTCGTTGGGTTGAAAACCTTTTGATAGAAATTCCATTCGTTGCGCTTCCAAGCTGGGCAACATGATATCAATTTTTTCTTTGCGCATTTTTTTGGCCAATTCTGAATCAAACTGGGTATCTTGCTCAGGCATATTTGCGCTTACTTCTTTTAAAAAATTCATTAGTTTCAACTCGAGTATTTTAGCTTGCTCGGCGTTTTGAAACACAATATTGTTTTGTTCTCTTGGGTCCTTTAACAGATCGTACAATTCATTCCTGCCATCTTCCCAATAATGGATGAGTTTCCAACTGCCGTCGCGAACAATAGATGAGGGCTCACCACCTTGGTTTCCGTAATGTGGATAATGCCAAAACAGCGGTCTATCCGCTATTTTTTCGCCTTCTAATATCGGCTTTAGGCTTACGCCGTCTATATGCTGATCTGGTTTTAGTGCGATGCCTGCCAAATCCAACAATGTAGGATAGAAATCACTACCTATTGCAGGATAATCCACTTCCTTTACATCTTTAATCCAGGGTACTTTAATAAAATATGGTTCGCGGATACCACCTTCCCACTGGTAGCCTTTTCCGCCACGCAAGGGATAATTTGTAGTGGAAAACGCATCACCCGAGGCAACGCCTCCATTATCGGAAGTAAATACGATTATGGTATTCTCTTCAAGTCCTAATTCTTTTAACTTATCCAAAACGATTCCTACGGCGTCATCCATTTGCGCAACTAGACCTGCATATACAGGATTGTCCTGCACGGTACGGATAGGTAGAATTCGCTCCATTTCATAACCAAAATCTTTTATTTCTTGCTCCTCTGCCTTATCTCTATATTTTGCCCAAGTTTTCTCGGTAGTCTGAATAGGCCCGTGAACGGCATAAAAAGAGAGGTAAGCTAAGAACGTGGAATCTTTATTTTTTTCAATAAAATCTGCAGTTTCTTTGCCTAAACGGTGAGAAAGGTTCTCGCCATCGAAATTGTTTTCTAAATTTGGGTTTTCCCAAGGGGAGAAAAATCCACCTTTAGGACTACCAACATCCCAACCTCCTTTATTGATCTCAAAACCGTGATCGGTGGGCCAACTGCCCTTTGTGCCTAAATGCCATTTTCCAGCAAAAAAAGTTTTATAGCCGTTTGCAGCAAAAGCTTCGGGCAAAGTGGTGTCGATCTTTGGTAGGATATGATTGTAATCGGCCGGGAGCAATTTATCGTTTCGGTTTTCTGTACGCCAGTCAGCTCCAGATTTTGCCCCTATCCAGTCTGTAATTTGATGTCTGGCTGTAAACTGTCCCAACATAATACTGGCCCGCGAAGGACTGCAAACCCGGCTTGCGGCATAGCCCTGAGTAAAAACCGTTCCTTCTTTTGCTATACGGTCAACATTGGGCGTTTCGTAAAAAGTACTACCTGTAAAGCTAAGGTCGTGTAGCCCTAAATCATCAACCAAAATAAAGACGATATTGGGTTTCTTTTTAACTGGGGTTTCTATATGAGTATTACAGCCACCCAAAAAGGTGGCCGTAACAAAAATTAAAAAAACTAACTCAAAAAACTTTCTTGATTGCATTTGCGGATATTTAGGTAACGGACAAATCATAATTAGCAAAAATTTATAATATTCTTAATATCCTGGGTTCTGTTTCAAATTAGGATTATTTTCAATTTGAGCCTGAGGAATAGGATATAATACTTGATGTGGCTTCGCTGAAATACCACGATTTATAGCCTGTTGTATATAAGAGCCGTGGCGAATTAAATCTTCTCTTCTAAGACCTTCCGAGTAAAACTCCCTACCTCTTTCTGCTAATATAAAATCGCGAAGTGCTTCCTTTGAACCATAATTCGATAGAATAATCGGGGCTACTTTCGCCCGGTTGCGTACTCGGTTAATTAAATCTATTGCTTCCTGAGAAGGTCCATTAAGTTCGTTAAGTGCTTCTGCTCTAGCCAAAATTATATCGGACAACCTTATGTAGGGTATATCATTTCCGTTGGCCTGACCAACAGCGTTTGGATCAGGAACATATTTAAAGCTCCGAACATCGTTCAAAGGATTCCCATTTGCATCCCGATCTAAACGAACAGTATTAGTTTGGCCAATGGGTACATGCTCTGTTAAAAACAACTTTCTACGCTCATCCTGCGGCTCAAAAGTTTCGTAAAAAGCGGTGTAGGTACGGAACATCGCTCCAAAATTTATCCAGTTGTTTTGAATTCGATAATTTGCAGGAAAGGCGTGTGGCATATATACATTTAACTGATTGCTCCCAACAAGGCACTCGAACCTAAAAATATACTCGTTATTGTCTTCTCCATCTACTGAAAACATTTTTGTATAGTCGCCATAAAGTGTGTAGCCCAAGCCCAACACCTGTTGTGCAGCATCGGCGGCCTTTTGCCATTCTTTACCATTTAAATAAAATTTGGTCAATAATGCCAATGAATTTCCTTTATTAGCCCTGCTGGAAACGCCATCTGCGGATAGGTTCTCGGCAGCAAAAAGTAGATCTGCCTCTACATACGATCTATATTCTTGTACAGTGGCACGTGGTGTGTCGCGACCAATGGCCTCTATTTCATCTAAAGAAGCACCGTCGGGAATATCTATGATTGGCGTTGGTCCAAAAAGATTATGTAACATATAATAGGAATAAGAACGCACAAACCTCGCCTCTGCTTGGATTTGATTTATGGTTTTTTGATCTATATCCGATAAAGAATTTACGACAAGAAGCACACTGTTGGCTCTAGCAATGGCGCTATAAAAATTATTATATTGCCCATTAAAAAAACCCAAAGTAGGATCCCAGTTAAATTGCATAATTGGAACTACTAAGCGGTTTAGGCCACCGCCTGTTTGCCAAGTCATATCCGTAGTAAACTCTCCCAAAATAAAAGTATTGTCTCTACTAAAATACCCAGTAACATTACCAGCAGAATAAGCGCCCGTTAACAAAGCATCTACACCAGATTTATCCATTAAGAATGTATTGGGATCGTATTCCGTATATACTTCCTCTTGTAAAAAATCCTCGCAACTAGCCGTAAGTGTAAGGACTAAGAAACCCATTATAATTTTTCTATTGAACTTATTGTTTTTCATCTTTTATTTTTTTAGAATTTAACATCAACTCCTAAACGGAAAACCCTTGCTAAAGGATAACTATTGTAATTAACCTTAGCAACATTACCTGCACCTGCCGCACTGGCATCTGGGTCGTACCCTTTAAAATTGGTAATGGTAGCCAAATTTTCTCCTGCAATAAAAAGCCTCAAAGAAGAAACGGGGCCCAATTTATCTACAGGTATATTATAGCCCAAGGTTATATTTTTAAGCCTTATAAAAGAGGCATCTACTACCGTCCACGAATTTATTGCCATTGCACCGCCATATATACTTGGATTTATTCCAGAGGGAAAATCGTTTGTAGGATTGTTAGGTGTCCATCGATTAAAATAAAACTCTGAAATAGAATTTCTTGCATCATTTGTAGGATACAACGATTCGGTCACGTTACCATCCAAAGTTTCTATGCCCTGTACTCCTAAAATAAATATATCTAAAGAAAGTCGTTTGTATTTGAATGAATTATTGATTCCAAAACTAAAATCGGGAAAGGGATCACCAAGAACAACGCGATCCTTCTCGTCTATTATCCCATCATCGTTTTGGTCAACGAATTTTGGCATACCTGGAGCATACCCGCTAACATTAGGTGTAGGTGAATTAGCGATATCGTCACCTACCTGAAAAACACCATCAATTGCATAACCATAAAAAGAACTTAATGGAGAACCTTCTTGTACAATGGTATAGTTGCTTATAAAGGTACCAATGTTACCTCCGATTAAACGTTCTGTAAAATCGGGTAGTTGGATAACTTCATTTTGGAGAAAAGCCAAGTTCAAATTAGTATTCCAGGAAAATTCTCCTACCAGATTTTTTGTCTGCAATCCAATTTCGAGACCTTTATTTACAACTTCGCCTAGATTGGTTCTAACTTGTGTAAAACCGACTACAGAGGGAAGTGGTTTTACGAATAATTGGTCCGAAGTTTTTCTATTAAAATAATCTACCGATCCAGAAATACGATTATCGAAAAAAGAATAATCCACTCCTATATTTGTTTCAGATGTGGTTTCCCATCTTAAATCGGGGTTTGGAAGCCTTGCCGGCACTACTCCCTGAGATATTGAACCACCGAACACAGCATTACCACCAGCGACTAAGGTCTGGACAGTTTCGAAATTATTAATTCCCTGATTTCCTAGTACACCGTAACCAACCCTAAATTTAAGATTATCTACCCAATCAACATTTTCCATAAAAGCTTCTTCACTAATATTCCAACCAAGAGAACCCGATGGGAAAAACGCATATTTATTATTTTTCGAAAATCTGGAAGATCCATCTACCCTGAAGGAAGCTGTTAAAAGGTAGCGATCTTTATAACCGTAAGTAGACCTGCCTAAAAATCCGTTTAAAGTATTTTTAAATTTCGAACTGGATACATTGTCCCTAAGCTCACCGTCACCGCTTTGAAGCAAGTTGGAACCTGTAACATCTGATAGAAAGCCTGCCGAACTGCCCCCAAGATTTCTGCTCTGAAACTCTTCAAACGTTGTACCTCCTAAAATTGAAAAATTGTGATCTTCATTAAAAGTATTCTCATATTTTAATAAATATTCCGTTAACCAGCTCGTAAATTCACTACTACCTACGTTTCCACTACCACCTAACGATCTTCCTAATTGACCTACACGACTTCTATAAAAATCATCTCTCCTATTATTTGCCTTTGCACCAAGCCTAATCGTTGCTTTTAAATTTTTTAGCAAATCATAATCTACCGTAAGTGAACCATAAAACTGGTTACGAATAGATTCATCAGAAATTCCGTTTATTAAACCCAAAGGATTGTCCAGAGCGATAGTGGGGTTCAATATATAAAAACCTTGGTCATCAAAACTCGTAGGAATCGTAGGATCAAACTGTATAGCCGTATTAATTGGACCAGCAAAATCGTTAGCTTCATTAGAGAAAAGTATTTCTTTAAAACCTTCACGCGTAAAATTTATATTGGCTGACACCAACAACTTATCTACAGGCCTAGTTTGCATATTAAGGCGTGCATTATACTTTTGATAACCAGATGTTTCCACAATACCATCTTGATCAAAGTAATTAAGTCCTAAATAATAATTTCCCTTTTCGTTACCGCCTGACATGGTAATTTGATGATTTTGTACAGGAGCGCTAGTAAAGATTTCATTTTGCCAATTAGTACCAGCGCCAATACCTGAAATTTTAGCATCTGAATAAACAGGAGTATTTCCACTTCTTAAGTTGATCAAACGCATATAATCTTCACCACCAAGCACATCTACTTGATTGGCAATTTGTTGTATTCCCGTATAACTACTATAGGTTAAGGTAGTTTTTCCAGCCTGCCCTTTCTTAGTAGTAATCAAGACCACACCGTTTGCGGCTCTAGTACCATAAATTGAAGCTGCGGAAGCATCCTTTAGGACCTGTATAGACTCTATGTCCTCTGGGCTCAATGATTGTGGATCTACACCAGGCAGACCATCCACTACAAAAAGAACATCGTTGGAGCTATTGATAGACCCAGCACCCCGGATCTGAATTTTAATACCACCGCCTGGCGCAGAGCTTACTTGACTCACATTTACACCGGCTGCAGCACCATTTAAAAGCTGTACCGCATTTACGTTTACCCCTGGGGTAAATTCCTCAGGTTTAACCATGACAATAGCACCTGTGAGATCTTTCTTTCTCTGAGTACCATACCCAACGATAACCACTTCATCAAGTTGAGCTGCGTCATCTTCCATTGTAATGTTAATACTAGATTGGGTTGCGACTGTAACTTCTTTAGTTTTTGCACCTATAAAAGTAAAAACTAAAACGGCCTTGGCGTTAATAACTTCAAGCTGATAGTTGCCGTCAAAATCTGTGGCTACTCCGTTTGTGGTTCCTTTTTCTACAACACTCACTCCTGGTAATGGATTTTGATTAGCGTCTTTTACAACGCCATTTACTTTAACCTGGGACCAAGTTAAATGAGCTGTGAGAAATAGGATAAAAAAAATAATTGGTTTGTTTTTCATAAGTGTTTCATTTAATTAGAATTATTTATAATAAAATGAATTATTATACTTTATTTTGATATTTTTATAAAAAATCATATTTCTATTTTAATATCACCACAATTATTAAGTTCTAAGAGATCAAAGAACATATTTTTTCAAATTTATCTTAAATTTATCTTAAAAAAATAGACTTAAAAACCAATAACATGGATTATATTGCTTTAAAAAAAGGTTTTTTAGGTCAAAAAATGATTGCTTTGCCAAATTCCATTATTGATATGGTCAAAAACAATCAAATAACTCAAAATTTTTATGTTAGTGATTTAGGTTATTATCCAAAAGCAAGTCATCATTACCGCACTAGAAAAAATGGATCAAGTCAATTTATATTTATTTACTGTACAAAAGGCAAGGGAGAGATTATTTTAAATGATACACCGACACTAATTTCTCCAAATCAGTTTTTTATTATTCCAAAAAAAGTAAAGCATGAATATAAGGCCGACCAAGCGGACCCATGGAGTATTTATTGGTTTCATTTCAGCGGAATTATAGCTCCAGAATTATATGACAGGTATACTGTTACTAATGCTGATAATTATAAAAATGTTCCCTTTTCAAGCGATAAAATTGAACTTTTTGAGAAAATATTTAGTTTATTTGATCGCAATTATCTCGAAAATCAAATGGAATTCGCCAACCTACTCAGTTTAAGTTTTATTAGCTCGTTTATTTACAACGATTATGAGCATTCCATTGAGATAAACAATAGCAATACTGTTAACTCGGTTAAAAGTTTTCTATTAAACAATTTAGATGAAAATTTTACACTTGATGAAATAGCTGAAAAATTTAATTACTCTAAATCTTACTTACACACCAAATTTAAAGTTAATACGGGTTATCCTATTATGGTTTTCTTTAATTTAAAAAAAACTCAAAAAGCTTGTGAATATTTAAACTATACTGATTTGAGCATTAAAGAAATAAGTTTTAAGGTAGGTTTTGAAGATCCACTGTATTTTTCAAGAATCTTTAAAAACTTCATGGGTAAATCACCAAAGAATTATAAAATGCATAACGTCAGCATAAAATCAACTATTGAACCCTAAAAGTTCCACTTACAAGTCATTTATCTCATTAGCTTCTTAAAAAATGAAGTAGCTTAAAACTTTATGCCTAATTTTAGTAGATGCGACAGAACCACTGTTAGTTAGGTTCTATTAAATCAATCTGGACAAGTTCCCCATACTGGTTTATTGGCTGCTGTTAGGGGTGAACCTTGAGCAGAGCAATCAAACGTTCTTTTGAAGAAGACCCTATAATGATTCGAATGAGTGGAGGTTCAATTCCTATTTCACCATTCGTTAATACATTAGGTATTCCAGCAGTAACTGTTCCTACTGTTAACGTAGAGCTATGATTAGTGGCTCCTTTTCAGGCTAATGATTTTGGGCCATTAATTATAACGTGTGTTATTGGCCGTTTTATTTTAATTTTTATCTCTTCTAAAATTAATAATAAAATAAGGAACCCGTTCTAATTGCCCAACACAAAAACGTCCTTTTTTCTAAGATTCCCCATAACTATGTTTTATGTAAATGGCATGGAACGTAGTTGTGGGAAACGACCCGTCCGCTGTTTATTTGTTATAAATCCCAATAAAATTGACTTTGTCAAAAATTTTACCGTCCTTGATTCAACTAGTTTTTAACGTTCCAACGTTTTGATAGCGAGCTCTCAACGCTGAAAGATAAACTACTTGGAACGATACCCTCCTCAAAAAGTCGGCTATCCACTAACAAAGAAAAAGCGACTATATTTCTTTCTTCACACAAATATTAGAAATTAGAAAAAAGCCCCCACGGCACTTATAATGGCCTCTAACAGAGACAACAACCAACATAGCCCCAACGAAAATATTCGGTTGGGAAACTACCGAGAAGGAATAAAAACAATGATTGCTATATTAACGGAGAAATTGTAAGTTTTTCGTTTAAAAAGTTTTTTAATTGTCTCCAAATCAATAGAATTCGTTTCGTTATTCAGTAGATAATTCGCCAAAATCTCGTTAATTGAATTCTTAATTTTTTCGTTTTCTCTATCTTGATTGATGAAGTGTTTTTTTAAAATCAACAATAGAAACAAGAGAACAAGGACCATTGTATTGATAACAACAATGAAAAGAATAATATTATCACTAAAAATCACCATGTGTAATAGATAGATAATGAATATGAATATTGATTTCGTTCAACATTTCCAAAGTCGAACCATTGAAATGAATAATTGGAATTTAAATACCAACGTTTAGATAGTTTCTGAAAAGTATTCAGACCAACCACAAATGTTCTATTCTCTGTTAATTGGATATTATCATTGTTTTCAAATAATATAAGATTTGAATTATAACCATACCCGATTGTTAAATCAGAAGATGAATCATCAGAATTGTAATACCTCTGTTTAATATTTACGTTTAAGGTGTTGATAACTGAACTATTTTGATATCCTACATTCGATCTAATTATGGTTAGAAATCGACCGTTGTATTTCGAAATACTTGTCGTACCGATTATGGAAAATAGTGAATCCGAAAACTGTGTAAACTTAAGTCCATATGAATGTTCCCATGTAGACTTAAACGAATTAAAATATTCACCACTTATGTGAAAATTATGGAATATACTGGACGATGATACTCCAGAAGTTAGATAGAGGTAATCCTTAGATTTAAATTTTTTATACACTTCCTGATCAAGTAACCATCCAGTTTTCGAAAATCGATTCGATACCGTAACTGTATAACGTCAGCATAAAGTGAACTTTTTAAGGTTATAATTTAAGGGAGACATTTTTTAAATTTATAAACCCTAAAATTAGTATTATGCCAAAGAAAAGAAGTGCAAGTTCACTTATTAGTGACTTAAAGCTCTTTATTCTCTATTTATTGTAGTGAATTAGGAGTAATTCTTCCTCACCTTCATCCCATTCTAATCTTTTGTTTGCGCTGATAGGAAAGGGGTACAAATCATTCACATAAATCATTGGCTGTGTGTGTTTTGTGTGATTATAAAAACCTGTTTTGTTATGGGATCCTTGAGTTTACTAGGGGGTTTATCTAAATACATCAAGGGTCTATGTGGTTTATTTTATATAAATCTTGTTATTGTTAAAGAGGGGGCAGGAGGGGCACCCTATTTCTTCAAAAAAAATATAATAATAACAAATAACAAGATTTATAATAAGTTTCAAGAAAAAGGGTGCCCCTTATGCCCCTAGATCTTTATAGGATAAATTATAATAAAAAGAACCATTGATCTTCTTCTTGAGGCTACCCCCTTCAGTGACCATCTTTTGCAGAGCACTACTTAGTTGATTGTCTGAAACATTATAAAACCCTCTTTCTCTAAGAGACCCTTTTATGGCCGTGAATGTAAGCTTCCCAATTGGATCATATCTAAGCATAATTGATAGTGAATTCTCCAGTGGCGAGTGATAAACAAACTCTTGGGCTAATTCATTTATTTTCTTAAGATCCTCCCTGTTAAATTGAACCTCTTTTTGTTCCTGAATTACTATGTTTCTTATCTGCGCCCAGAACTGAAATTTATCAATGGAATTAAAAAGCTCGAAATCCATAACACCTGCTAATTTAAAAGGCATAAAACGGTTCTCAGTTTTGTCCTTAATAAGCTTAATGTGGTTTGAAGAGCCGCAGAAAGAAGCTCTTCTAAGATTTGTTTGGCTTTTGTTTTGATAAAGTAGCCTTACAGAAATTTCATTAGCAGATATTAAGCTTCTTAGCGTTCCATTTGCTTTAATCATGACGTCTGTCATATCGTCGAATTGAAAAAGTAGATTATAGGTTTGCTCAGATTTAAATTGCCTTTCATCCTTAGGTAGTTCACCTTGACATTGGGAGTAAAACTCAGTCCCTGAAATCCCCGTTGTCTTCTTAACGGCGCCCTGAAGTCCCATTTTTCTCCAAAAAGTTGACTTCCCGGTTCCTTTTTCTTCATGAACTAAAATTGGAACAACCCTTGAATCGCATTCCTCAGGTACTGATTTGTCTAAGCCTCTTAGTGCAAAATTATATGCGGTACAGAAAAACTTTCTGAGCAAATAAAAGTTAGTATCAAAATCGCCCTCTAAGTTAGCGCTAAGTATTATGTCTGTTACCCTATCTTTATTATCTCAGGGTGTTAGCTGCAATTGATTTAGAAGAATGGTCAATGGATCTAGCTTTGGTATGTAGTCTGACTTCAAGATCCTTTTAAAATTAGCGTCATTTAGCTTCATTCCAGAATCAATTAGGTCTAAAAACAGGTCATCAATGTTTTTTATATTACTGAAATCAGGGGTACCGTCAGGATTTCTCTTAACCGCCAATTCACAAATCGGTACAATTGAGATGGTTCGACCTAAGTATTCTCGGTAAAGAGTAAAGTTTTGAGGTACGCCTTTGAAACTCGTTAATTCAAACGAGTCTGCAGGCATTAATCTCTCATTTAGCTCATGAATAATAACCTTGCTGTCTATTTCTGAGTTGTCTGTGTGCCAGATTTGTTTTAACTCTTCTTCAGAGTACCATCAGGGACAAATCATTATTTTGATTTGTCCCTTTTTTTTTACTCCTACGCAAACCCCTATTCACATTGGCTATCCCAAGTAAAATAGGATTCATATTTGTGGTTCGAACTTTTTTATTTTCAAACTTAAATTTTTCTGGGAACATCGAACCAATTAGCCTTCTTTTATCCTCAACACTTCCCTTATCATACTGATTATCGAAATGCTGCATTTTTGGGAGCTTCTTTTTATACAATTTAAATACCTCTTTCTTTTTCTTAAGCTTTTGCTACTTTTCTTTTAGCTGCTCGTGGTGTTTAGGGGCCAACTCATTTTCTTTACCTACTTCTTTAAATCCCTCCTTAAAGAGTTCTAACAGCAAAGCATAGGAATTATCATTTAGAGAAATGGTTTTTAGGAAGCTACTAAAATAAGCATGGGTGTCTTCTACTTTAATTCTTGTGTTACAGGGACTACAGCAGTGGTAATAGGAGTAATAATTCTTTCTACTCCTAGAGGGACTAGCACTGAAAGTTTTATTACAGTTGGGACAGCTAATAAAACCTCTTAGCTCCATTTCCTGTATTTCATATCTCAAATGCATTAGTTTGAAATTTAAAATATCACTCCAAACTTATTGGGGGCTAAAGTAAGCAGCTATCAGACAGTTTAAAACGCATCTTCCAAAATAACCTTTGTTTTATTCTCGAATGTGTCCGTCTCCGTATATATAATACTTATTGGTAACCAGCTCATTAAGACCTAAAGGACCTCTATGATGCAATTTGTCTGTACTAATGGCTAGCTCTGCACCTACACCCATCTGACCACCATCAGTAAATCGACTAGATGCGTTTTGATATACAGCTGCACAATCCACTTGTTCCATAAAAAGAGCTGCTATTTTATGCTTCGTTGTCATTATAGTAGCGGAGTGCCCGCCAGAATATTTATTTATTTTTTGAATGGCATCTTCTGTAGAAGCTACTGATCCAATACAACACTTCATCGCTAAAAACTCCTTTTCCCAAATCGAGTCTTCCGCTATAGGTTGTGCGTCTTTCAAGATTTTTTTAACATCAGAATCTACCAATATTGACACCTGATTAGTCTTCAAAATAGTATTCAAATCAGCTATTTTAGCATGGTAATCGGGAATGTTTGTGTTAATCAATATTTTATCTAGTGCATTACAGGCTGATATTTTACTTGTTTTTGCATCAAGAATAACGCTAATGCTGTCTGCCCAATTTGCATGCTCATCAACATATAAAAAATTATTGCCCCGACCGCTTATTAGCACCGCACATTTTGCGTGTTCTTTCACAAAAGATATCAATTTCTCTCCTCCTCTGGGAACAACTAAATCCAGTTGCTCGGTAGGTTCTTTAAGAAACTGCTGCGTTTCTTCGCGGTTCAAGGTTAACAGCTGGATATATTCCGTACTCAAGCCATTTTCTAGCAATGCACGATGCCAAAAATCAACAAGGATTTTATTGCTGTTTATGGCTTCTTTTCCTCCTTTAAGTAAAATTTTACTATTGGCTTTAAAAGCTAGTACTGCTGCTTCTACCGTCACATCTGGTCGAGACTCATAGATGATCATTATCGTTCCAAAAGGCGCTGTTTTGTTCACTACTTGCAAGCCATTTTCAAGCTTCTTATCGGTAATTATCCTGTTTACTGGATCATCTTGAGAACAGACCTGATTAATAGCCTGTATCATGCCATCAATCTTTTTATCATTTATAAGTAGACGATCGTACATCGCCTGATCATCTTTGTTGAATGCATCAAGATCTTTTTTATTTGCATCAAGTAATTGTATCCGATTTTCATCTAAGATACCTACCATAGATTTCAGTACATTATTTTTTATTTCTGTAGCTACTAATCTCATTTATAAACTATTTTATTTTAGAGACACTTTTGTCCCAACATTTTTCCCTTCTATAATATCAATAATCGTATTGTCTCTTTTCCCGTTGGCAATAAATGTAGGTATACTATGAGCCGCTGTCTCTTGGGCATACTTTAGTTTAGACCCCATACCGCCACGACCTTCTCCTTCTAGCTTTCCGCTATCTTTAATATACTTATCAAGATCTTCTAGCGGATCAACATTTTCAATAAGACTACTGCTATCTGCGTCTGGATGCCCCGTATACAATCCATCAATATCGGTAAGAATAATTAGCCTGTCTGCATTGATTAATTTTGCGATGAGACTAGCTAGTTCATCATTATCCGAAAACATAGACATCGTTAGAGATACGGCATCATCCTCATTTGCAATCGGAATTACCCCTTCGGCTAGTAATCCTTGAACGCAATTAATCATATTTTCACGATGTATGCCTGGACTAAAATCTCGTTTAGTAGGAAGCACTTGGGCACATTTCATCCCATAGTCTTGAAAAATATTATAATAAAGACTCATCATTCGAGGTTGCCCAATGGCAGAGTACACCTGTCTTTTCTGTGTTTTATCTTTTATGCTAGATTTTCCTAGAACCTCTTTTCCAGCAATCACAGATCCTGATGATACAAGTATTGTTATAATACCACGCTCATAAAGTTCTGCAATCTGTTTGACCAACCTTCTAAGCACTGGCCGTACTATTCTATTGTCTTTATTGGTCATGACATTCGTCCCAACCTTAATGACAATTATCTCATTGTACATATTAATTTTCTTTACCCAATTCAACAGCACGATTAAATGCCGCGAATGCGGCTTCCTTTATTAATTCATTTACGTTATTATCATCCATAGAATCTAGCGCTGCTTGTGTTGTTCCTCCTTTTGAGGCTACTTTCTTCATCCATGAATTGGGAGATAGATCGGACTGATTAAAAAGTTCTACAGCTCCCGTGAATGTTTGACTAACCAAAACTTTAGAATCATTCTTGGAAAATCCCATTTGCAAGGCAGCCTCCATCATACTCTGCATAAAGTAAAATACATATGCTGGTCCGCTACCAGAAATTCCGGTGGAAGCATCAATTAAACTTTCTTTACTAACCAGAATAGACTTTCCAGTAGTGTTCAACAGGCTTTCTACAGTCAACAACTCTATTCTCGATACTTCTGATGAAGCAACATATGATGTTAATCCAAGCCCAACTTTTGCTGGTAAATTTGGCATCGCACGTACTACTTTCTTCACACCAGAAAATTCCTTTATTGCGTCTAAGGTAACTCCCGCCATAATCGAAATTAGAATTTGATCAGGCGTAACCATAGAATGGATCTTTCTGAATAGGTCTTCTGCGTGATGTGGTTTAACTGCAACAAAAATAATATCTGCTTGTGGGATGCAATCTTCTAGGTTTTTATAGGCATCGAAGTACGAAATCTGATGAAGCTCTTCTAATTTTTCATCAGATTTGTCTAACACCATGATGTTCTTTTTTCTGAGGAGTTTTGATTTAGACATTCCTTCGGCATAGGTAAGCCCCATATTGCCAGCTCCAATTACTAGTACTTTCATTAATATAGTATTAAGGTGAATTAATTATGTAAAAAATAGATTCTGTTTAAGATTCCTTTAGTGGTAAGTCACTTGCGTTACTATATCATTTCTAAGTTTTTGCCGTTCTTTTGATAGCAATGATTTTCATTGACTATTTTTTTTGTGGTGGTTAATACAATCTTTTCAGATGATGCTTTGTAACAAGTAGTAGCCAATAGTTGCAAAGCTTCTCTATTCTTGTAAGCAAGAAAACGTAACACGTTTCATTAAGTAACTATTTTTTGATCCTTATCCTTTATAAGGTGCCACTTAGTCCAGTTTATGCTTCCATGAGTAACAAAGGATCAATCAATCTGTCTTGCTGAATAGCTTTATTGATACGTATCTTAGAATTTTCATATTCCCATGAAATCGATAGTAACGAAATTGTAGCTTTATTTTTTTCCCAGACAAGCTCCCTTAAGCACAATTATATTTTAACAAAAATACAAAAAATAGTTCGTATAGAAACTATTAAGCTGTTTTAATGCAAAAGCAAAACCAGCAAACAGCTGATAATTAGCGTTCTATAGAAAAGTATTATATATGAGATGTGAACGTTTTCTAGGTGATATGACATTTAGTTGCTATAAGCATTTTTTGGTAAGGTTCTAAATAGTTGTCTTTTTCAGAACACGCTTAACTAATTAGTTACTATATTAGTGAAATCAACTGATTTATAGCTAATTATGAAAAAAATTATTCGAAATTGTATGGTTGTTCTGGGTGCCGTACTGTCCTTGACAGGTTGCACTACCAAATCTCAGATGATCACCATTACCTATGATGAGGCCCTCGGTACTGAAGGTTTTGACGGGAGATTATTGGTCTTGATTGGGACCGATTTTGAAAAAGAACCCCGTTTTCAAATCAACGACTCTGATCAAACCGGAATAGTCTTTGGGGTTGATATAGATGGCTGGATGCCCGGTGAGACCATCTCAATTGATCCGTCTACATTTGCCTATCCTGTGGGTAGTGTTGCGGATATTCCTGAAGGCGAATACAGCGTTCAAGCTCTACTCCACAAATACGAGACCTTTAATTTGTCAACTGGGCATAAGGTTAAACTACCGATGGATCAAGGTGAGGGCCAGCATTGGAACATCAGCCCTCAGAATATCTACAGTGTTCCAGTTCAACTGACTTTGGGTAAAGGCACCCCCGCTGTTGCCCTGAAAATAACCGAGGAGATTCCGTCCATTGAGCCCGTTTCGGATTCAGAATACATCAAGCACATCAAAATTCAGAGCGAGTCACTCACTGAGTTTTGGGGGAGGCCGATGCATTTGCAGGCCAATGTGATAGTACCCCACGGATTTGACCCCAACAGTTCAACTCAGTATCCACTGATGATTTTTCACGGCCATTTTCCGGATACTTTTGGCGGGTTTCGTACCGAACCTCCGACCGCAGATGCCAACGATGGGGTGTTCAACAGTCGATTTGGAATTACGGGCTACGAATACATTCAGCAGAAAGAGGCTTATGACCTATACCAGCAGTGGACCTCTGATGATTTTCCGCGCTTTATTGCTATTGAAATCCAACATCAGAATCCCTATTATGACGATTCTTATGCGGTGAATTCAGCCAATTTAGGCCCATATGGTGATGCTATCACCTACGAACTCATTCCGCATATTGAGAAATTATATAACGGAGTTGGTGAAGGATGGGGCCGTTTTGTTTACGGCGGATCAACCGGTGGCTGGGAAGCCTTAGCGGTGCAAGTCTTTTACCCCACCGAATATAATGGTGCCTTTGCGGCATGTCCCGACCCCATCGATTTTAGAGCCTACACAGCAGTTAACCTCTATGAAGATGAGAACGCCTACTATACCGATGGCTCATTTAGAAAGACCCTTAGGCCTGGTATGCGCGATGGTAAGGGTATGCTTAAATCTAGCCTTCGCGACATGAATTACCGTGAGCTGGCGCTGGCTTCCAACGGACGCTCTGGCGATCAATGGGACATTTGGCAGGCAGTATATTCTCCGGCCGGCGAAAATGGATACCCCAAACCCATATGGGATAAACTTTCAGGAGATATTGATCGCGAGGTGGCCAACTACTGGAAAGAAAACTACGATTTGCGTTATATCATGGAGCGCGATTGGGAGAGTCTTGGCCCCAATTTACAAGGAAAGATATTCTTGTATTGCGGAGACATGGACAATTACTATCTGAATAATGCCGTGAAACTGACCGAAGATTTTCTTGAAAGTACCACAAGCCCCTACTACAAAGGGGAGGTTGATTACGGAGACGGAGCCGAACATTGCTGGAATGGGGATCAAGAAAATCCAAACTATATATCTCGATTGCGTTACAACACCATGTATCTACCAATGATTAAAGAGCGACTTAAGCAAACTGCTCCTGTCAATAACCATTTAAAAAATTGGAATCTGAATTAATGATGAACAGAACACTTCTTTTAGCGGTATTAGCCTACATATGTCTTGGTTCAGTTGCCGCCCAACAAAATGATCAACAAGCTACTGAGAATGCATTTAAAAGCGCTATTGATACCTTACGATTTAAAATACATTTACAACGTCTAACTGAACGCCCGCATGTGGCCGGAAGTGCCACCAATGAGGCAGTACAGCGCTATATGTCGACTGTCATGAATGAGGCCGGATTCGATGTTAAGGCTTATCCCTACGATGTTTATTTGCCAGCTACACCAGGAGAGTCGCATGTTGAGATTGTCACCCCTCAAAGACATATCTTGACCCAACAAGAAGATGTGCTCAAAGAAGATCCGTTTTCTTCAGACTCGCTTTTATGGAAGGGGTGGAACTCCTTTTCAGGTAGTGGTGATGTAACCGCCGAGGTGGTTTATGTGAATTACGGTACACGTGAAGATTTTCAAGAGCTCAAAACCCTTGGGGTTTCAGTTGAAGGTAAGATTGTCCTAGCCCGCTATGGAGGAAACTTCAGAGGGTATAAGGCCAAATTTGCCGAGGCTAATGGTGCTGCTGGTTTATTGATCTATTCAGACCCTAAAGACAATGGATACGCGCGCGGGCTGACATACCCAGAAGGCCCCTATTTTAATGCCTCTACAATTCAAAGAGGCTCGTTACTCACTGTCGATTTCACGGGTGACCCGCTCACACCTTATGAACCAGCACTACCGCTTGACGGAAAGAAAAAAGTAAAGCGCCTTGATCCGACCAAGGTGGGCCTGCACACCATTCCGGTATTGCCAATCGCCTATGGTGAGGCCCAAAAGATTATGCAACAGATGAAAGGAGCGCCTGTTCCTTTAGCCTGGCAAGGAGGACTGCCGTTTACATATCGCCTTCAGGGTGGGCCACATTTAAAGGTTCGTGTTAAGGTTGATCAACCCATTAATTATACCCGCATAGCTAATATTGTGGGTACACTGAAGGGATCAGAATTTCCAGACGAGTGGATCATCTTAGGTTGTCATTTTGATGCCTGGGGGTTTGGCGCCACAGACCCAAACAGCGGAACTGCCATGTTGTTGAGCCTTAGTGAGAGTCTCGGTAGATTGGCTGAAAGCGGATACCGTCCAAAGCGTTCGATCATGATTGCTCATTGGGATGCCGAAGAGCACGGAGTGATTGGTTCTAGCGAGTGGGTTGAGCAAATGAGTGAAGAACTTGGAGCTAAGGCCGTTGCCTATATGAACTTTGATGGAGGTGTTTCGGGTAAGAATTTTGGAGCATCGGCTTCACCCACCTTAAAACGGCTTATTACTGAGGCTTCAAAAGCAGTTGATTATCCATATACTGATCAAACGCTCTACGATTTTTGGAAGAAACCCGGGGCCTTAGAACCCAGTATCGGTAACCTTGGGGGAGGATCAGATCACATTGCCTTTTACATGCATGTAGGCGTTCCTTCTTTAAGTGGGGGAGCCGGGGGGCCCACTCCATACCATTCGAATTACGATAGTTTTCACTACTATTCCACTTTTGTAGATCCCGAGTTTAAGATGGGCCCAACCATAGAGCATCTTGCTGGCCTCATGGCTTTGCGCCTTTCAAATACAGCAATTGTCGACTACGATGTTGCCCGCTATGCAACCGATTTAAAAATGCATTTTTCGACTGCAGAAATTAAAGTGAAGGCCTTCGATGTTGATTTCGATGGTTTTACTGCCTCTCATCAGGCATTATTAAGTCTTGAAAAAGTTGCAGAAGAATTAGCGTTATCTCTCAACCAAGTAGATGCCTCTGATTTATCCTCTAAAGGCCTCAAAGCAGTTAACACTCAACTCATAGCACTAGAGAAAAGCTTTATCGAAGATAGGGGCATGGATTACGGTGCTTGGTACCGTTCGCTCTACGCCTCAACCGATCCATTCAGCGGATATGCCTCTTGGATGCTTCCGGGTATTGAGTACGAAGTGGCCTTAAAGCGCAGTAAAAATTTAGCAGCATGGGATGTGCGTTATGCCGCAGCTATTGAGCGGCTTACCTCTAAAATGACTGAGTTAAAAACTTACCTAGACGGCCTGTAGCCAACTATAACTATTGAATCGCACCTGAGCCTTTCACGAATTTTCCAAGGTAGGCTCCGGTATACTCACCGTCCTTTAAGACTTGTGTGCCGTTAGCTATAAAAAAAATGGATTAACTTTAAGGACAAACTGATTTTAAAACTGCTGCGGAGTTGAGCAAGTTTACGGAATAAAAAACCGACTAACGAAAAATCGGAATCGGACTCTAAAATTTGCTAATGCTTATCTTCAATGGAAACTTTAATAAGTTTATCTATGAATTTGACTCAAGTACCTAACCTTATATAAGCATGTTATGGTGCATTAAAAAAACTCTTTTCTAAAGAACATGGATTTAAAAAAAAAAATTATTGTTATTGGCGGAGGATTTGCTGGATTAGAGTTGATAAAACGCCTAGGAAATTCAAAAAAACACGATATTGTTTTAGTGGACAGTAATAATTATAATTTTTTCCCACCTTTAATATATCAAGTTTCTAGCGGTTTTATGGAGCCTTCAGCAATTAGTTATCCTTTTCGTAAAATTCTCCGTAATTTAAAAAATGTACGTTTTAGACTTGGTTCACTTGAACAATTAGTTCCTGATGAGAATAAAATAATTTTAAATAATGGCGTGTTAAAATATGACATTTTAATTATGGCAACAGGTACAGAAACAAATTACTTTGGCAATAAAAATATCGAAGAAAAATGTTTGCCAATGAAAACAATAAGTGATGCATTATCATTGCGAAATACCATTTTAACACGATTAGACTTAGCTACAAGAATTGAGAACTCAGAAGAAAGAAAAAAATATCTAACTTTCGTTATTGCAGGTGCAGGCCCTACAGGTGTTGAGCTTTCTGGAATTCTAGCAGAAATGAGTACATCAGTAATAATAAAAGATTATCCAGAATTAAAAGAAAAAGACATAGGGAAAATTTATTTAATCGATGGTCAAAAATCTGTGTTGTCATCAATGTCTCTTAATGCCCAGAAATATGCTTCTAAAAAGTTATCTAAATATGGTGTTAATCTTGTAATGGACACTTTTGTTGAAGACTTTGATGGTGAGACCGTCCAATTATCCAACGGAAATAAAATTAATTCAAAAAATCTAATTTGGGCTGCTGGTGTTCTTGCCAAAGTATTTAAAGGTTTCCCAAAAAATAGTTTTGGAAATAATAAAAGATTAAAAACAAATCAATTTAATCAGGTTCATTTGTTTGAGAATATTTATGCTTTGGGAGATTGTGCTATAATGGATGGTGATAAAAATTATCCTAATGGTCACCCACAGCTAGCTCAACCTGCAATACAACAAGCAAAAAACTTGGCTGATAATTTATTAAAAAGTCAAGAAGAATGGAAACCTTTTGTATATAAAGACAAAGGTTCTTTAGCTATTATTGGAAGAAATAAAGCTGTATTAGATTTTCCAAAGCAAAAATATTCTATGAGCGGATTTATTGCTTGGTTAATCTGGATTTTCGTTCATATAATGGGACTTGTCAATTTTAAAAATAAAATAAGGACTTTATATAATTGGATAGGATATTATATTTACAAAGACCAATCTTTTAGAATGATTATAAAACCTAATAACCAAAGAAAACAATTGAACGGAGAAAATACGCACCACAAAAAAGTGTGAAAATTAAAGCCACCCTGCGTGATGGCTTCGCTGCTTATACTAACCGTCAGACTGCACAACAACCTATACTTTCTTAATAACTTTGTTGATTTCCTTTAAAACGGCCAATACCATAACCTATTGATATTGATTATCTTAAGGGTATGGATTTTATATTAGGTTTTAACAGAGATCAACTGATAATGATGGGTTTTGAATCATGTCTCGGTATCGATTCATGGGCAAGGAAAATAGCCTACTTCAGAAAGGAAAACACCAAGGTCTTCAAAATGGCCTTTAGACATTTCGTGAGACTGCTAAAGGACTGGGACCTTATAGAGGGGGAGACCATCGCCATAGACTCCTTCAAGATAAGGGCGCATAACGCCCTGAAGAATAACTTCAACCAGAAAAAAATCGACCGCCATATCGATTACATAGACAACAAGATCCTAGAATACCAGAGCCAGCCCGATACCGGGGACACGGATCTAGACATCCAAGGGATACAGAACAAAATAGTATGCCAAAAGACCAAAAAGGAAAAATACCGCAACATAATCAATGTGGGCTATAACGTGCAGGCAGGGTGTGATGCAAAACACAAACTCTTCGTCAACAACGACACGGGCACTGTAAACGATACCCACGCACTCTCGCCCATGGCACTCGACGCAAAGCAACTTTTGGGCGTGGAAAGCATGAGGACACTTACCGATAAAGGGTACACCACGGCCAAACATCTGGAGATATGCACCAAGAACGGCATAACGCCATACTCATCCCCCAAAGTGCATTCTTCCCAACGCAACGGGCTCTATCCCATGTTCGATTTCAAGTACGACAGAACAAAGGACGCCTATACCTGTCCCGACGGACAAATATTGGCGACCAATAGAACCGTTTACGATAAGGCGGGCCAAAAGGTCAAGCATTACAAGAAACGACAGGCCTGCAAGGTCTGTCTTGTAAGACATCTATTTACCGTAAGACCTATAGTGCCGTAAATAAAAACGGATGCTTCATAGAGCGCTCTATTTATCAGGAGGCATTGGAGGAAAATCAAAAAAGAGTGGAGGAAAACCCGGAATACTATAGGCTCAGGCAACAGATCACGGAACATCAGTTCGGAACCCTGAAAAGACAATGGGGCTTTACCTATACGCTAATGAGGTTTTAGGCCCACATATGGACCCTGAAGTGCTAAAAGAAATTAAAACACCAACCTTAATGCTTGGAGCTAAATATGATACGATGGATCCAAAATATATGGAGTAGATGGCTACAGAGGTAAAAACGGTAGAAGCGTAACTACGAACGGAAGCCATTGTTCCCAATTTGACGATCCAGAAACCTACTTTACTGGATTGATAAAATTCATTGAAG
>Ga0222645_100023_pt1 | contig 114498 bp, 110 predicted proteins | sample AntAcemetagen292_FD_179881 | JGI IMG/M metagenome (GOLD analysis project Ga0222645, IMG submission 179881) | Saline water microbial communities from Ace Lake, Antarctica - #292 | ecosystem: Environmental > Aquatic > Non-marine Saline and Alkaline > Saline | place: Antarctica: Ace Lake...
GCCTGGGCCCTTTACGAACACTTCTATGTTTTTCAAACCGTAATCCTGAGCGGCTATTCCAGCGCGTTCAGCAGCTACCTGAGCAGCAAATGGGGTTGATTTACGTGAACCACGGAAACCTGAACCACCTGATGTTGCCCATGACAGGGCGTTGCCCTGACGGTCGGTAATAGTCACTATTGTGTTGTTGAAAGAGGCATGAATATGAGCCATACCATCAGCAACTTGACGTTTTACGCGTTTACGCGTTTTGGTTTGTGCTTTAGCCATAATATCCCCCGCTTATCGTTTTATTGCTTTGCGAGGACCTTTACGGGTACGCGCATTAGTTTTAGTGCGCTGACCACGTAGAGGAAGACTACGACGGTGGCGAATACCACGGTAGCAACCCAAATCCATCAAACGTTTAATACTCATTGATACTTCACGGCGAAGATCACCTTCAACCATAAATTTAGCAACTTCTTCACGAAGTTTATCAATCTGTTCTTCATCAAGATCTTTAATCTTGGTTGTCTCTGCAACACCAGAAGCTACACATATGCTTTTTGCACGTGTGGAACCAACACCATAGATTGCAGATAATGCAATTACGGTATGCTTGTGTTCAGGGATGTTAATGCCAGCGATACGGGCCATTAACAGTACTCCTCATAATTTATAGTTGTTAGCCTAAAAAGCCCGATAGGATACTTACCCAACAACTAAATTGCAATTAAGGATTGAGGCGCTAGTGTATCTAGACGACCCCCAATCCAGTCGATTAACCTTGCCTTTGCTTATGCTTAAGGTCAGAACTGCAAATCACACGCACAACACCGTTGCGCTTAACGATTTTACAATTACGGCAAATCCGCTTGACTGATGCACGAACTTTCATTTCATCACTCCGTAAATCGCTAACTTAGCGGCCGTAGCCTTTAAGATTAGCTTTTTTAAGAACAGACTCATATTGATTTGACATCAAGTGGGTCTGCACCTGCGCCATGAAATCCATGATTACCACTACCATAATAAGTAGCGAAGTACCGCCAAAATAGAACGGAACGTTCCAAGCGATCAACATGAACTCAGGCACTAAACATATAAAGGTTATGTAAAGTGCACCTGCCAAAGTAAGGCGTGTCATCACTTTATCAACATATTTAGATGTTTGCTCACCAGGACGAATACCAGGAACAAAAGCTCCAGACTTCTTTAGGTTATCTGCCGTCTCACGCGGGTTGAAAACCAGCGCGGTATAGAAGAAACAAAAGAAAATAATTGTCGCAGCATACAACATCACATACAAAGGTTGTCCCGGGGACAACTGAAGCGCCACATCTTGTAACCAAGATAACGACTCATTCTGACCAAACCAATTTGCAATAGTTCCAGGGAATAAAATAATACTTGATGCGAAAATAGGGGGAATAACGCCTGCCATGTTCACTTTTAAAGGTAAATGCGAGCTTTGTGCTGCAAATACTTTACGACCCTGTTGACGCTTTGCATAGTTAACAACGATACGTCGCTGACCACGCTCTACGAATACAACAAAGTAGGTGACGGCAATAATAATTACACCGACCAACATCAAAAATAATAAATTCAATTCACCTTGTCTTGCTTGCTCGGCAACATTACCTAATGCTGAGGGCAAACCAGAAACAATACCGGCAAAAATCAGAATAGAAATACCGTTACCGATACCTCTCTCTGTAATTTGTTCACCTAGCCACATTAGAAACATAGTTCCCGTGACTAAGCTTATCCATGCTGTAAAGTAAAAACCGAAGCCGGGATTAATTACCAAACCTTGTATAAGGTTGGGTAAGTTTGTCGCAATTCCAACTGCTTGGAATGATGCCAACACCAGAGTAAAGTACCGAGTGTATTGACTTATCTTACGACGGCCAGCTTCACCTTCTTTCTTAAGTTCCATCATCGGAGGATGCATATGTGACATCAACTGAATGATGATGGAAGCTGTAATATAAGGCATGATGCCTAGGGCTAGAACTGACGCGCGTTCAAGTGCACCACCGGAGAACATGTTAAACATCTCCACGATCGTACCTTTTTGTTGCTCAAATAACTGAGCTAACACCGCAGCGTCAATACCAGGAATAGGTACATAAGAACCTAACCTAAATACTATGATCGCACCAAGTACGAACAACAATCTTGATTTAAGCTCGCTCAAACCGCCTTTAGCGCTTGAATCCTGTCCTGGTTTAGCCATCTAGCCTATTCCTCTACTTTACCGCCAGCAGCCTTGATTGACTCAAGAGCGCCTTTAGTTACCTTTAAACCACTAATCGTAACGGCACGTGAAATGTCACCACTTTTCAATACTTTAATAAACAACATCTCTTTCTTAATAAGACCTGCTGCTTTCAAAGATTCGAGTGATACCACATCACCTTCTACCTTGGCAATTTCGCTTAACGTAACTTGGTCAGTAACCAAAGATTTACGCGAAGTAAAACCAAACTTAGGTAGACGACGTTGGATTGGCATTTGTCCGCCTTCAAAACCAGGTTTTACAGAACCGCCTGAGCGAGACTTTTGACCTTTGTGACCACGGCCACCAGTTTTTCCAAGACCAGAGCCCATACCACGACCCACACGTTTACCAGCTTTTTTCGCTCCAGGTGCAGGAGCAAGAGTATTCAAATGCATCTTTTACTCCTCCACTACTTCGACCATGTAAAATACACGGTTGATCATGCCACGGACAGAAGGGGTGTCTTCTAGCTCACGTATGTGACCTATACGACGTAGACCTAAACCAGTAAGCGTAGCTCTGTGTTTAGGTAAACGACCGATAGAACTTTTCGTTTGCTTTACTTTAATCATTTTAGTCATGACCAGTTACCCCAGGATCTGCGATACAGACAATCCACGCTTAGCAGCAACTGACTCAGGCGAATTCATTTCTGTCAACGCGTTGATAGTTGCACGCACGACGTTAATTGGATTGGTAGATCCGTAACATTTCGAAAGTACATTTTGTACACCAGATACTTCAAGAACTGCACGCATTGCACCACCGGCGATAATACCAGTACCTTCAGATGCTGGTTGCATGTAGACCTTAGAGCCTGAGTGACGACCTTTTATTGGGTGCTGTAACGTGTTGCCATTAAGATCAACATTCACGATATTGCGACGTGCTTTTTCCATAGCCTTTTGAATTGCAGCAGGCACTTCACGTGCTTTACCGTAACCAAAACCTACACGACCGTTACCGTCGCCAACTACTGTCAAAGCAGTAAAACTAAAGATTCGACCACCTTTAACTACTTTTGATACGCGGTTGACGGCAATAAGCTTTTCTAACAGATCACCAGCGTTTTGAACTTCTACTTTAGCCATAATTAACTCCTAGAACTGAAGGCCAGCTTCGCGAGCTGCATCAGCTAATGCTTTAACCCGACCGTGATACTTGAATCCACTGCGGTCAAAAGCAACTTTCTTGATGCCTTTTTCCATAGCGCGTTCTGCGATCGCTTTGCCAATAGCCGCTGCTGCCGCTGAATTACCAGTACCCTTTAGGCTACTTGCTAGTTCAGTTTCAACTGTTGAAGCCGACGCCAATACTTCAGAACCACTAGGTGCGATTAACTGAGCGTATATGTGACGTGGTGTGCGGTTAACAACCAAGCGATGCGCGGCCAATTCACTAATTTTTTTACGTGCACGAGTAGCGCGACGCAAACGAGCTGATTTTTTATCCATCGTACCGACTCCTTATTTCTTCTTAGCTTCTTTACGACGCACAACTTCATCTGCGTAACGAACGCCTTTACCTTTATAAGGCTCTGGTGGACGATATGCGCGAATGTTAGCTGCAACCTGACCTATCAACTGTTTATCAACGCCTTTGACGATGATCTCAGTTTGACTCGGAGTTTCAACCGAAATACCCTCAGGCATTTCGTATGCTACAGGGTGTGAGAAACCCAGTGTTAAATTTAGCTTTGTACCTTGCGCTGACGCACGGTAACCAACACCATTCAACAATAATTTCTTCTCAAAACCTTGAGATACACCAAGTATCATGTTGTTTAACAAAGAGCGAGCTGTACCGGATTGTGCCCAACCATTTGCTTTACCTTCACGAGGCTTGGCAATAAGCTGATTTTCTTCCTGTACTACTTCAACTGCATTATTAAATACACGAACTAGCGTACCATTTTTACCTTTTACTGTGACTTCTTGACCAGCTATAGATATTTCTACACCAGACAGGATATCAACAGGAGCTTTTGCTATACGTGACATTTTATTCCCCTTACGCTACGTAGCCGATGATCTCACCACCCATGCCCGCTTTACGCGCTGCACGGTCAGTCATCACACCTTTAGAGGTAGACACGATAGCCACACCTAAACCACCCATTACTTTTGGCAACTCATCTTTTTTCTTATAGATGCGAAGACCAGGGCGACTTACGCGCTCAATGCTCTCGATTACTTTTTTGCCTTCGAAGTACTTTAACGTCACTTCTAATACAGGCTTTACGTCGCCAGAAACAGCGAAGTCTGTAACATATCCTTCTTCTTTCAGAACGCCTGCAATTGCAACTCGGACTTTAGAAGACGGCATAGAAACTGAAACTTTGCTTGCCATCTGGCCATTACGTACGCGGGTAAACATATCCGCGATAGGATCTTGCATACTCATATCAGCTACCCCTTACCAACTGGCTTTTTTCAAGCCAGGCACTTCACCGCGCATCGCTGCTTCACGCAACTTGATACGACTCATGCCAAACTTGCGTAGGAAACCATGTGGACGACCTGTAATGTTGCAGCGATTACGCTTGCGGCTTACAGATGAGTCACGTGGCAGTTGTTGTAGCTTAAGAACAGCGTTCCAACGTTCTTCATCAGAAGAGTTGATATCGCTGATAGTTGCTTTAAGCGCTGCGCGTTTTACTGCGAACTTAACAACTAGCTTCGCACGTTTTACTTCGCGCGCTTTCATTGATTCTTTTGCCATAACCCTAACCTTACTTTTTAAACGGGAAGTTGAACGCGCTTAATAAAGCGTGTGCTTCCGCATCGGTTTGTGCGCTGGTAGTGATAGTGATATCCATACCGCGTATCTTGTCCACTTTATCGAATTCGATTTCAGGGAAGATAATTTGCTCACGAACGCCCATGCTAAAGTTACCACGACCATCGAACGACTTAGGATTTAAGCCACGAAAATCACGGATACGAGGAATTGCTATTGAAACTAAACGTTCAAAGAATTCCCACATACGTTCACCACGTAGGGTTACTTTACAGCCAATCGGATAACCTTCACGGATTTTAAAACCCGCAACGGATTTGCGAGCAACAGTCACAATAGGCTTTTGACCAGCAATTGCTTGCATGTCAGCCGTGGCATTTTCTAATACCTTTTTGTCTGCTACCGCTTCACCTAAACCCATGTTTAGTGTGATTTTATCAATCCGAGGGACTTGCATGACGCTTTTGTAGTTGAACTGCTTAGCAAGTTCCGCTACAACTGTGTCTTTATAAAAATCATGCAGTTTCGCCATCGTACTCTCCAATTTTTATACTAGTTCGCCGTCTGATTTGAAGAAACGAACTTTCTTCTCATCTTCAAGACGGAAACCCACACGATCTGCTTTACCCGTTTTCGAGTTGTAGATCGCTACATTTGATACGTGAATCGATGCTTCTTTCTCAACAATACCACCAGTCACACCCAATTGAGGGTTAGGTTTCTGATGTTTCTTGATCATGCCCACACCTTCAACGATTAAGCGGTTTGAAGCAGGAAGAACTTTAAGCACTTTGCCCTGTTTTCCTTTATCTTTACCAGCCAAAACGATGATTTCATCATCACGACGAATTTTGTTAGCCATATCGTGACTCCTTATAATACCTCAGGGGCTAGCGAGACAATTTTCATGTTATTAACACGAAGTTCTCGGGTAACCGGACCAAAGATACGCGTACCAATCGGTTGCTTGTTTGCATTGAGCAAAACAGCTGCGTTGCTGTCGAAACGGATCGAAGATCCATCAGGACGACGTACGCCTTTTCTAGTACGCACCACCACTGCAGTTAGTACATCACCTTTTTTTACTTTACCGCGAGGAATTGCTTCCTTGACGGTAACTTTAATGATGTCACCAATATGTGCATAACGGCGATGCGAGCCACCAAGAACCTTAATACACTGAACCCTGCGAGCACCGGAATTATCGGCAACCTCCAGGTTAGTTTGCATTTGGATCATGTTAGTGCTCCGCTATTTAAAATTTAAGACTCTTCCGAGCCGTTTATCTGCAAAAAAACAGCTTACAGCTGCTTTTTTATACATACCCCAGTCAAAAGGGCGCGAAATACTAACAGAAAACATATTGCTGGGATAGTGTAATCTGGAAATATTATGATAAAAGTAGTGATCTAGATAACAGTGAGAATAACCTTACAGACAGTGTTACGTCCTTCAGGGTCTTGTTTGTGCAAGAAATGGCTACACAGAAAACTGGTTTCGATACTTTTCACTTTTTGCTTTACAACTAAAGTCTCACTTCCAATGACCTTTTGAGTCACGATAAGCTCAGTAAAGTAATAAAAATTTGACTCCTATGTCTGAACTATCTGTTTTGCCTGTTTTGCCTGTTTTGCCTGTTTTGCCTGTTTTGCCTGTTTTGCCTGTTTTGCCTGTTTTGCCAATGATCATACTTTTACTCTGTTGCCGTTCCTATTTGCAATAAAATACTCAGTGCTTTTAATTATTGTGTCACAACACGTAAAGTAGAAAGAATAATGGCCATAAACAATTTTTAAATAAAATAGTATCAATAGTGTTAACCGTTGCTTCTTGTCGTTTTTTTATTTTTACTAGCAGTGCTGCAAGTACCGTTTTCGATGACGAAGCTACAAACTAATGAATGCAACGCAATAAATACGGAGCGACCGAAATCAGCTAATAATGATTAAAACGTCTAAGAAACACTTTTACAAGTGTCCGCTATTATTGATAGTCGCAACTACCCGTTACAAGCGGTTATAGGCGGTTGCTTGAACTTTTGCTCACGCCTAAAACTATTTACGTGGCTTATATCCACAGTATATTCAAACTTTGAAACAGCAAACCACTTACAGAAATTATGAACGCTGCAAAAGCTGCAAAAGTAACAGAGGCTACAAGACTTACAAACTTACAAACTTACAAACTTTAAGGTTATCTCAATTGTTATCTAACTGCTGTCTAACTGCTGTCTAACCACTATCTAGTTACTATCTAGTTACTATCTAGTTACTGTCTAGCTATTTTTCCATTTAACGCACCATTAATAAGGTCAACATAGTGTTCTTCCAGATTATGGCGCTTAACTTTCAAAGTCGGAGTTAAAAGACCATTATCTATGGTCCATTCATCTTTCATTACCACTAAGCAGTCAAGTACCGCATGGCTTTCAAGAGTCGAGTTTACTTCGTTCAAGGTGATTAACAGGCTTTGTTCAAGTTCTTCTGTGGGTAATTTAAGCGCTTCTACAGATAACACTACCAGACCGATAGGCTGTTTTAATTGCGAACCAGTAACACATACTTGCTCGATCAAGGAATTTGCCATCAATTTTGATTCAATTGGTACAGGCGCGACGTATTTACCTTTAGATGTTTTGAATATTTCTTTTAAACGCCCAGTGATCTGAATATAGCCATCGCTGTCTATAGACCCTTTATCACCAGTTTTCAGATATCCATCTGCCGTCATCACCTCTGCAGTTTTTTCAGGCTCTAAGTAATACTCTTTCATATTACAAGGCCCCTTCACTTGGATTTCACCTTCTTCAGCTATACGTATATCCACACCTGCATAAGCACGACCTATGGAACCTATTTTGTCGGCCCTAAAAGGAATACAGCACGTACCATATGCGCTATTTTCGGTCATACCCCAGCCTTCGGAAATGTTGATACCGATTTTTCTGAACCACTCCAATGTAGTAGCAGGAATGGGAGCTGAGCCGCTAGCGCATAGTCTTGCGTCGCCTAAACCTAATTTAACCCGTATTTTTTTACTCACCATGGCGCCCAATATCGGGATACGTAATAGTAAATCGAGTTTTTTCTGTGGCATGTTGGCTAATACACCCATCTGAAAACGTGTCCATAAGCGCGGTACAGAGATAAATAAAGTAGGCTGCGTAGCTCTAACATCCCGAGCAAAGGTGTCTAAAGACTCAATAAAGTTAATTCGGGTGCCAGAGTAAAAACTTGATATTTCAACTAAAACTCTTTCAGTAATATGAGCCAGAGGCAGATAACTCAGCACTCGATCGTTGTGGTTCACTCCTAATTCAATTAATGAATTAGATGCTGCCCAACAAATGGATTCATAATTATGCACCACACCTTTTGGGTTACCCGTGCTACCAGACGTATAAACTATTGTCATAACAGAGTCTAAAGCTGGAACAGGTTTTTCAAGAAATGCAGAGGCTTGTAATAATTCGTCCCACTGTTTATCTGCGGGAATATTGGGATAGGGGAAAGCAAGTTTAAGCACTTTGTCATCAATAGCGGCAACTTGTTTTTCGGTATTGTCCAACTTACCAATAAATACCACTGGGCACTTAGCATGATCTAATACGTATTGGATTGTCTTTTCACCCGCAGTCGAATATATAGGTACCGACACATGACCTGCTAACATAATTGCTAAATCGGTAATAAACCACTCAGCGCAATTTTTTGATAAAATAGCAATGTGACTACCTTCAGGTAAATTCATTGCCAATAAGCTCGCTGCAACTTTTCGAGCTTGTAGGCTAGTTTCTTGCCAGGTAAAATCTTTAATGACACCATCGATAGGCTGTTTCAGGTAAACAGTTTCAGGATGAGTTTGTTCCCATTGATAAAACATTTCTAAGGGCGTTTTTAGTGACATATTGAATACCTAATTTAGTAGCGATAGGTATTTATAACGATTGTAAGTGAATAGATCAATCGTTCTTTCATAACAAGTTGTTAACGAATGTAAAATCTTATCAACAAGTTGTTTTCACACAATAAAGCAGCTGTTTTTGTCTGTAGACCATGTTAAATGTCACACGGTAAACAGAGCCTGAGTCGTCAATAAATCTCTTTATTTAGCAACCCATAAATAATTTTTTTAAACTTAAGATCTGCTTCACCTTTTCGAAAACAGAGTTGTTATTGGTCGACGCTTTACGCGCTGTTTTACAAAAGGCAGCGCATCTAGTAACAAAATGTGGTTAAGAAATTTTAAGTAACGCTTTTAGCGTTTGGATTTGGATTTGGATTTGAGTTTGAGTTTGGGTTTGGGTTTGGGTTTGGGTTTGAGTTTGGATTTGGGTTTAAGACACTTATTCATTTTAAATAAAGAAAGAAACACTTTGAAGGAACACTTTAAAAATGTTCCTTCACTACTTCTTTAACCTCTTTGCCTAACCATCTCGTATAGGCATACGCCTGTCGCCACAGAGACGTTGAGACTTGAAACTGAACCTGCCATAGGTAATTTAATTAGCTCATCGCAGTGCTCACGAGTCAAACGACGCATGCCTTTGCCTTCTGCTCCCATGACAAGCGCCATTGGCCCATTGAATTTACAATCATAAATATTATTTTCTGCTTCTCCTGAAGTGCCAATTATCCATACACCTGCAGCTTGTAAATCACGTAACGTTCTAGCAAGGTTAGTGACTTGCACCAAAGGAATAACATCAGCCGCGCCAGACGCCACTTTTCGAACAACTGGGGTTAAAGCAGCAGACTTATCTTTTGGTACGACTACTGCATCTACTCCAGCAGCATCAGCTGTTCGTAGACAGGCCCCTAAATTATGGGGATCAGTTACCCCATCTAAAATAAGCAAAAAAGGTGACTTGCTTGATTCTACAATGGCAGCTAAGTCATTCTCATTATATTGCTTTGCAGGTTTAACTTTAGCAACAACACCTTGATGTTGGCCGCCATCAACTTTATCGTCTAATGTCTTACGTTGACAAAATTGTACTGAGGTTCCTAAGCTTCTAGCTTGGGTAACGATGTCGTGAACACTCTTGTCATCTCGGCCTTTCAACACAAAAAGTTCAATTAAACGCTCAGGTTCACGCAAAATAATTGATTCAAGTGCGTGGATACCATATAACCATTCTTGTTGAGCCATATACTTTACTTCCCCTTTTTGGATGTGCTGGTTGGTTTACTTCGAGATGATTTCGATTTCGATGTACTGCGACTTTTTCTGGTAGTCGGCTTTTTAGTAGACTTACCCGTTGCCGCAGGTTTATCAGATGTGGCTTTTGCCGTAGGTGCTGTGGATTTTTTAGCCGACGCTTTTGCTCTCGTGGTTTTTCTTGCCGCTGTCTTTCTGATATTTTTACCTTCAACGCCATCTAATAAAAAGTCTATTTTGCGTTCGTCTAGATTGACTGCGGCAATCTTAACCTCAACAGGATCACCCAGTCGGTAGACTGTACCAAAACTTTCACCGATTAAATGTTGCTTAACTTCGTCGTAACGGAAATAATCTTTTTCCAGAGAAGTGATATGTACCAAGCCATCAATGTGAAATTCGCTCAAACGCACAAAAAAGCCAAAGTTTGTCACTGAAGCAATCACGCCTTCAAATACATCACCAACATGGTCCAGCATAAACTCACACTTGAGCCAATCGGATACATCCCTGGTGGCATCGTCTGCACGGCGTTCAGTCATGGAGCACTGTTCACCTAATACTTCAACTTCATCGGCAGTGTAGGCTTTTCCGCCTGATTGACTCTTACGCTGATGTTGTTTATCAATGATGCCTTTAAGAGCACGATGTACTACCAAATCAGGGTAACGACGGATAGGTGAAGTAAAGTGCGCGTAAGCATCTAATGCTAAACCAAAATGACCGATATTTTCATGATCGTATACCGCTTGTTTCATCGAACGTAACAACATAGTTTGGATTAATTCTTGGTCCGGCCTACCCTGAATCTGTGCAATTACATCAGTGAAATCTTGAGGTGACGCGTTATTACCAATTTTGTGAGTAATACCTACCTCGCCTAAATATGACAAAAATGCGCCTAGACGATCTGAATCAGGTTCATCATGGATACGATACAAGGCCTCAGCTTTATTTTTAGTTAAAGCTTGCGCAGCCGATACATTGGCTAAAATCATGCATTCTTCAATTAGCTTATGTGCATCGTTTCGCGTTACCGGAATAATATTGTCAATTTTACGTTGTGCGTTAAATACAAATTTACTTTCTTGAGTTTCAAATTCAATCGCACCACGTTGTTTGCGCGTACGCTTTAAAACGCGGTACATATTATGTAAATTTTTCAGATGAGGTACTTGCTCAGCATAACGTTTGTGTAGTTCAGAGTGTTCTTGTCCTTCTTGCTCTTTTATCAGGCTCCACACTTTAGTATAAGTTAGCCTAGCTTTAGAATTCATCACTGCTTCGTAAAATTGATGCTCCACCAGCTCACCTGCTTTACTGATAGTCATTTCGCAAACCAGACATAAGCGGTCAACTTGAGGATTAAGTGAACACAGTCCATTGGATAAGACTTCTGGCAGCATCGGAATAACTTGCTCAGGGAAATACACAGAGTTACCACGATTTTGTGCTTCACTGTCGAGTGCAGTGCCTGGACGCACGTAATAACTTACGTCAGCTATGGCCACCCATAATTGCCAACCACCGTCAGTCAATGGTTCACAAAAAACGGCATCGTCAAAATCACGCGCATCTTCACCATCTATAGTAACTAGAGGTAATTGTCTTAAATCAACGCGATCTTGTTTTGCTTCTTCAGGGACTTGCTCATTAAGTCCCTTTACTTGTTTATCAACACCTTTTGGCCAGTGATGCGGGATATCAAAAGTACGTAGTGCCATGTCGATTTCCATGCCAGGAGCCATATGCTCACCTAGCACTTCAACAATTTTACCGATAGCATTAACGCGTTTACGAGGACGCTGAACAATTGCAACCACAACAATATGTCCCTGACGGGCGCCATTCGTTTGTTCTGTGGGGATCATTATTTCATGATTAATACGACTGTCATCAGGTATCACTACCCCTACGTTATTCTCAAAGAAATAACGACCTACTATAGGCTCAGTACGAGGCTCAACAATTTTAGCGATTCTGGCTTCTCGTCTGCCGCGATTATCTGTACCACTTTCTTTAACCAATACTACATCGCCATGTAACACCATGGACATTTGCGCATTATGAATAAATAAGTCTTTATCACCATCATCACGTTTTAAAAAACCAAAGCCGTCTCGATGGCCTATTACTCGTCCTTGAATAAGGTCTTCTGCTTTAAGTTTCGCGTATTTTTTATCACGATTAAACTCAACCTGCCCTTCACGCTCCATGGCTCGCAGTCGACGTTGGATACCAATACGACTGTCTTCATCTTTTGCATCAAGCAGCTGACAAAATTCCAGAAAAGATAAAGGTTTTTTAGCTTCGACTAAAAGTTCAAGTAAATATTCACGGCTAGCAACAGGCTTTTCGTATTTTTCTTTTTCGCGTTGGTAAAAAGGGTCGTCGCTCATAGGGCGAAAAATTTCCTAATTGAATAAGTATAGTCCCTTAGTATAACTAAATGAGCTGCAGCAATTAAGACTTTTTAATAGATACCACATCAGCTTCATTACTTCGCTCTTATCTCACCCTTGTTTACCCCTTGTCTGATCCATGTCTCACTTTAATTTGAAATACCCTTGATTGATTGTTATTTGTATCAATTAAGTATTCTGATTTTTTTTAAACTGTCTTCTACGACTGTGTCTTGTTATCTGAAACTGGTTCTGTGGGAGTACTATGGCTAGGAATTTTTACTTTGTAATATAAAGGCTTAGGGTAATAATTTTAAGGTTCTTATATACAATGTGTATACAACGTCAAATGTTTTTACAGGTAAAAATTATTACTTTAGCTGGCTATTTAAGTTTGGGGTTTTATATGCTTTTCAAATTCGTATTTGGATAAAATGAACGGCTCAGCTTAAAAGCTTTTAAGCTGATATAGAACCAGTCGTGTCTAAAAATAACCATGGTTATCGATGAAAACACAACTGTAAAGTTTAGAGTATGTCTCAAGTGGTCATTTTATAGCGACTAAACGGACGCGTTGGTCTACTACAACGACAATTACTACAGTGTTAGTTGTAATAGTTTACGCGGCACTTTCTAAGTGAAGTCGTATATTTTAGATGACTACTCGTTGGGTGCTGGGTGCTGGTTGCTGCTTGCTCGAGTATCAAACCCAAAATAAGTATGCCGCACGAATTAAGTATTGAGTGGCCTTTTTGCCTTACGTACCGTTTTAGGGTGCATTAACTTTTCTAAACCTTGCATACAATTTGCAATTTTTCGATGAGTGGATTTATCTGCAGTAACTGCATTGTACAACCAATGATAAGCGTCTTCGTAATCATAGGGACTGCCGTGTCCCTCCAAAAATAGTTCTGCTAATTGAATTTGTGCTTTTAAATGCCCTAATACTGCAGCTTCACGTAAAAAAATTACCGCTCTAGCTTTATCTTGCTGAACAAGCTTACCTAAAGAATAGTAGCGGCCTAGTTGTTCTAACCCAGCAGTAAGTCCTTGCTCTGCGGCTTGGTGCATAAAGTTGATACCTCGCTCTGGATCTGGCTCTACGCAAACTCCCCATGCCAACATATCACCCCACAAGAACTGATAACTAGGGACTTTGAGTATACTGGCCTGTGCCTGAATATCTTGTACTAACTGACAATCATCAAGTACGACTCGATTCAAATGCTCATTTTTTTTTATCAAGTTCAGCAGTTCATCCTGCGTATACAACTGAACCGCTTTGATCTCATCGGCTACGTTAGGATAGCTGACAAAAATTAAAGCACTGCAAAATGATAATAAGGATAAGAATTTGAATTTAAATAAATACATAACAGACTATTTGGTTTCTAAGGTTATTTTTGTATCGGCAACAATATTATTTTTATAAATGATTAGGATCAATAGATCCTAATCATAAGTAAATGTGAATTTTGTTAACAGCAGCCGTATCGCACTTTATTTGTGTGTTAAGGCCATTTTCACAACTTGCGCGTGCTCGAATAAGTCGTGCCCTAGATCGGTTAAATACCCACCGTCAGGTAATGTTACGACGCCTTTATCAAACAACCTCTGCGCTGCAGTGACTACTGCTGGTTCGGCGTCATGATGAATTTTCAAACCCTGCATCAAGCTCTTATTGGGAAACTTTAATAATAAGTTCAGCTCTGCAACCATGTCAGACGTAAATGTCATTTTTATTCCTCATAAATTATGCCCTTAGTACCCTTACAAAGGGTGGGCTAGTATTAGATTTAAGCGGAACAAGGCATTCATTTGCATAACTCACACTAAAATCTAGCATTTCATATAATTACGACTCGTATAAAATCAGCCATATGTTTATAATCATTCGCTGAGACTAAAGCCCAAACCGGTGAATATCAAAGGTTATTTTAAATAATCATATTCAAGTAGTGTTAATTTAACCAGAAGAGATCCATGCAAATAATTCAATGTAAGGTAGAAAAAATTGAAGCCCTTACAGACACCATTAAACGTGTTGTATTAGTTCCAGATTCGCCCCTTAACTTTATTGCTGGTCAATATTTGCAAGTGGTTATGGGCGAAAGTGACAGACGGCCATTTTCTATTGCTAATGCGCCTCGACCGGACGGAACTGTAGAGCTACATATTGGTGCCGAACCTGGTAATCAATATGCAGGGCAAGTCATTGATAAGATGGTGAAAGAGCAAGTAATAAGTGTTGAGGGTGGATTGGGAAAAGCTTTCCTTAGACAGGCCGAGACAAATACCACCATATTACTGGCTGGAGGTACTGGGTTTTCATATACATTGTCTTTGTTACAACAGCTTCTAAGTAAGCCACTCGAAGGAGCCGTGTGTTTGTACTGGGGAACACGTACCATTGCAGATATGTACGCATTCGATGAGCTAAATGCTCTGATGCAGCAGCATTCACTGTTTACTTTTATTCCAGTCGTAGAGTTTCCTGAAGCAAACTGGATGGGCAAAACAGGTCGAGTACATCAAGCAGTACTCGAGGATGTTCAAGATCTTACTAATTGCAATGTCTATGTGGCGGGTCGTTTTGAAATGGCAAAAGTAGTGCGTGAAGACTTTGGTAAACGAGGCTTACCCACAACCTCATTGTTTGGCGATGCATACGCATTTATATAAGTCATCATAAATTAGAAGCTTAAGAGCTTATTTAAAAGCGCCTAAGCTTCTAATCGTTCTGTATTGGCTTTTTTGAGTCTGGACTAGAGCAATTAGAAGCAATTAGGAGTGATCAGAAGAAGTTAAGAAATAATTATACTGCCCCCTCAAAAGATAACTGCCGCCAAGCTTCATAGACAAATACCGACACCGCATTTGATAAATTCATACTGCGACTTTGTGGCAGCATAGGAATACGCACTCGTTGCTGGGGTGGCAAAGACTGAATAACTGTGTCGGGTAGGCCCCGAGTTTCTGGACCAAACAGTAATGCATCCCCAGTTTGATACTGGGCATCAGCAAAAAACGTTTTACCTTTGGTAGTGCAAGCAAATATCCGCTTAGGGGCACGAGCTTGGATATATGCTTCAAGGCTTGGATAACGCTGCACCTTTGCGAACTCATGATAGTCCAATCCAGCTCTACGTACTTTTTTATCATCCCAATCAAACCCTAATGGCTCTATTAAATGCAAAGCGAAGCCAGTATTTGCACATAAGCGGATAATGTTACCCGTATTGGGGGGGATTTCAGGTTGGTATAAAACGATATCGAGCATAGGTATAATTTCAGTTGCGTATAATATTGGTATAATAACAAAACCTAGCAAAATGATTTAACTCTTACTTAGTCTTTATCCCTTGAGACCATCAACCAAATCATCGACCAGCATCAGTGTGGAAAAACAAGAAGGACTCTCACACATACTTAAAGCTAGCTAGTAAACTGATTCATCTTATATTTTTTACACACCTTATAATAATTTCATAATTTCATAACTTCATAATTTCATAACTTCATAATAATTTCATGACTTCATAATAATTCGATGACTTCATTGATAGTAGATTAATCACTGCTAGCCAGTCTAAAAAGTAAGGGATTCGTAACGCATTATTTGACGAAGAATGCTAAAGCGGTATTTAAACATGGCACCCTAAATTTATCTTGCTCCGCTAACAGTTCGTGCTTAGAGCCTGAGATCACTTTGAGCTGAGTGCTCGCCATTTTCGCTACTACCCTATTCTGGCGTTTATTATCCACGATCTGGTCCGCTCCAGCTTGAATGACTAAAGCGGGAATGGGGAAACGGTGGGCATTTTGTTCTATTACGTACATCGCCTGTGTCGCCATTTTAAGCCAATGTCCACTAACCCCTCCTAACTGCAATTCTGGCGTAGCCTGATATTCTTGACGAAAAATTTGATATCTGCTCTTACTGTGGGTTAACTCGTTAACGGCAAATGGTCGATTGTCATAGTCTTTTTGACCAAAAAAGTAAGCTGCTTGGTTATTTAGTAACTTGTGTAAGTTGCACAAAAAATTGACAAGCCAATTAGGTAAAGCGGGGCGAATACCAAACATAGGTGCTATCAACGCTACCTTTTCAAACAGCTCTGGAAAGCGTAAAATTGTTAAGCAACCGATAGCGCCTCCCATCGAGTGGCACAATAAATTTGGTTTATGGCACGTTTTTTTAAGAACTACTTGCTCAATAAATTTTTTAAAGTCCATCACGTATTCAGTAAAACTTTCTACATAACCTATTTGTGAATTGGTCAACATGCGCCCTGATAAACCTTGCCCTCGGTGGTCGTGAATAAATACCGAATATCCGTTTTCATAAAGGTCGTACACAACTTCTTTATACTTTAATAGACTTTCGATGCGACCAGATGAAATCACTATAGAGCCAACTGCTTGTGGGTGTAATACGTAGGCATAAACAATATTTACTTGTCCCACCCCCTCAAACGTTCCGTGTTGAACATTATCAAGCCAGAAAGATTGGATAATGGTTGTATACTTTAACGCTAAATCATCTTCCGAACAAAAAACAAACTGCGACATACAAAAACCTTGTATTTAAAAATGAAAGGAACAGAGCCTACCCTAAGAATTATTATTTATGGCAACAAAGATTAGTTTGCTTGTTTTACTAAGTTTATCACTTTATCTTAACATGCAGTGTTTCGACACGCAGACTGGTAAGTTTTAGTAAATCACAATCTGATATCACCCCAGTTTTAAGAAGACCTACGAAAAAAGACTACTTCGCATCAATCCTCAGTTAATAGAAAACAGCTAAAAATCACTAAAAATCACTAAAAGTCACTGCACTAATAACTAAATATATGACTGCATCAGCAACGTAAATCATTTATACGCCTCAAAGTTAAGTCTAAAAGTCTAAAGGTTTAAGAAGCTAAAAAATTATTTAGCAGTCACCTTATTGAGAAAGTCGTTAACTGCTTGATGAAGAGCAGATTCGCTTAGTACTGCATCAGTATTTGTTTTATGATCCGCATGTATCCATGGAGTCGTTAATACGTTAACGATTTTTTGCTTTTAACTGTTCTTAACCACTTTTAATTGCTTTTAACTACTTTTAACTGCTTTTGATTCAATATTTTCAATCACTTAAACAAGGAGCCATTATGCAAGGCATCGAATTGCGGACTCGTCTTGACCAATATTATGGCCAAATAAAATCAGTCATTTTGGACAAACAACATCCTATTTCAGGATTACTTCCAGCCAGTACAGCCGTCACCGTACATGGTAATTACCAAGATGCTTGGGTTCGTGACAATGTATACAGTATTTTAGCGGTATGGGGACTTGCCCTAGCCTATCGTAACTTAGATGATGATGGTGGACGCGGTTTCGAGCTCCAGCAGCGAACAGTTAAACTAATGCGCGCTTTACTGCGTTCAATGATGGCGCAGTCTGCAAAGGTAGAAAGATTCAAGAAAACTAGACAGCCTATAGACGCACTGCATGCCAAATACGACACGGCGACTGGTGACTGTGTAGTAGGTGATGATGAATGGGGACATTTACAAATTGATGCGACATCAGTATTTCTTCTGACACTAGCGCAAATGATTGCTTCCGGCCTAGAGATAATCTGGACTGATGAAGAAGTCAGTTTCGTCCAAAATTTAGTGTATTACATTGAACGGGCCTATCGCACGCCTGACTTTGGGATTTGGGAACGAGGTGCCAAAAGTAATAGTGGTAACGTCGAGCTCAACGCTAGCTCGCTAGGGATGGCAAAAGCAGCACTAGAAGCATTGTCAGGGTTTAATTTGTTTGGAGCGAAAGGCTCACGAGCGAGCATAATTCATGTTATTCCCGATAATATTGCACAGTCTAATATTACTTTAACTACCATGTTACCCCGCGAGTCAAATACCAAAGAAACAGACGCGGCATTACTGAGTATCATTGGTTACCCAGCTTTTGCAGTAGACGACCCGGTACTAGCAAGCACGGTTAGAAGCGACATCATCCAAAAATTACAGGGTAATTATGGACTGAAGCGCTTTTTGCGTGATGGCCATCAAACTGCCATCGAAGACGAAGGACGTTTACATTATGAAGAGCAAGAACTAAAGCAGTTTGAGCACATCGAGTCAGAGTGGCCATTGTTTTATACTTATCTTTACTTAGATGCGCTATTTCGTGATGACAGAGAACAAATAGCAGAATACCGAAAGCGTCTCGATACCGTGTTAGTCGAACAAAACGGCCAAAAATTACTGCCTGAGTTATATTTTGTACCAGAAGAGTCTGTTGAAAAAGAGCGTGAACAGCCGGGTTCACAAAAACGTCTTCCTAACGACAACGTTCCATTAGTATGGGCGCAAAGTTTATACATCCTTGGCTGTTTACTGGAAGACGAGTTGCTGCGGCCTGGGGACTTAGATCCTTTAGGACGCAGGCATACAAAAGCACCTAAAAAACCTGTGGTGCAGCTGGTATTTTTAGCTGAAGACCAAGCATTAAAACAAGAGCTTGAGACGTTTGGTGTGAATACTCAAACACTGGAAGATATTTCACCCGTACAGGTATATCGACCCGAAGACATTGCTGCGGTACATGCACGAATTGGTCAGTGCCATGAGCTTGGTTTGTCTGGCCGTATTCCTAGGCGACTTAAAAGTTTGTCCACCAGCCGTGTTTATATGATGGGCAAACAACGTGCGGTTTGTCTAACTCCCTCTTTTATTCAGCAAGATTTTTTCCTAAGCTATGATATAGAGTTTTTAGTCAGCCGCTTTAAGTCAGAACTTAGCTACCTGCATCGAAATTGGACCGAGACAGGCAGACCCACTATGACTGTTTTACTGACTCACAATTTGTTGGACACTGAACGCCATACTTTTTACGCGCTGATGAAACAGATTGCCAGCGGCGAAGTAGAAGGGATCCCCGTTTTACATGGCCTGATGTCTCAGCTAATCAACACTGCGGCAATTGAACATGTGGAACATTTAAAAGATTTGATACTACCAGATGCACCATTAGCTGATTTGTTGTCACAGTCTTGCGTATTGACATTAGCGGGGGAACATAAGCAACTATTATCCAGTGAAGAAATAGGTATTGCTCTAGAGACAAATATAAATACCTTAGAAGCTCGTTTAAATACCGCAACTAATTTATACGAACAGATAGCATTACTGACTAAGATGGTAGAATTACAATCTATTGATGCAAAAATTCATATATATAATCAACAGCGAAGTGTGCGTGAACTAATCGAAGAAGTGTATACCCAAGCAGGTCGTTTGCGGCTTTGGTCAGTGTTAAGGCAAGCGACTGGGCTACAGGGTAAAATTGACGGGGACATTGGTTTAGCGGTTGGTGATCTGTTGGTGGCACAGAAGTTTATTCAGGTAGGTCGTTCTTATCACGATGAATCGTTAATTACGCGCCCTATTAGTGATGAAGAACTAATAGGGCGCATCGTACAATATTGTCGTGAAGACGTACGTGACCAAATACTGACTCAAGAAGTTCTACTTTATCTAGGATTACTGATCAAAGCACGGCCCGAACTATTTAGTGAGCTTCTCACTGTTCGAGCGAGTTTGTTGATCATATTGTTAACCAGCCAAATTGCTCGCACACAAGATTGCCATACCGATGAAGCTTATGACCTTTTGATGGATATGCCACCTTCACAGGTGCAGTCTCGATTAGAAGCCGTATTAGAAAATTTTCAAAGTCTGGCAGATTTGCCACAAAAAATGGAAGCCCTGCGCGCGCATGGCGACATTAAGCAGCTAAGCTGGCAGCAAAACTTAGGCTTAGAACAACTAGATACTCCCGCAGAAGGTTGGCTAGCTTGGCGTCAACATCAGGGGATTATTGACCGTCGTTCATCTGGATTTCTAGGTAAGGTTTGGAAAATATTACACCATACCAGTGGTTTAGTGATCGGTAACAAGATGGACAAGCGTAATCGTATCAATAGTAGCTTGGTATTGAGTGATATGACTGAAGGTGAGAAAGCCTTTGCACTGTTAATTGAGCATATGTTCAACAACATTCAAGCGGCTGAGTATCGTCAACTCAGTATAGAAACATTAAATGCACTTTCGAGCTTTTTTGAGCAAAATCCTACTCTTATCATTAATGATGCTATCGTTATTGATGTCACTATCGGCCACGCCGTTAATTTGGCTTTTATTGAGCAATACCCTGAAAGGCAAGACCACTATCAAGAATATAAAAGCCAAGCTTGGGAGAGTTTTTATGCCCAGTCACCTGCCCAAAGTACTACCTTTATTATTTCAGCATTAAACCACTTATTAACAATAACAGCAGCAGCGACAAGTCTGTGACTACTTTAGGAGTAACATCAGGGGTAACATCAACGCGTTCCCCCTAAGCCGTATTAATAATCTGGGATATATCGATGATAATTAGTATCTAAGAACAATGGTGAAGTCACTAACGTATCTGCAGTCACCAAATTACAGGCGGCTGGCAGATCTCGTATCAAACAAAGTCTTAGTAAAGTTTTAAAATCAGTAGCACGAGAAGTACGAGAAGTACGAGAAGTACGAGAAGTACGAGAAGTACGAGAAGTATGAACAGCAAAGTTTAGTGGCTCAAAGACCACTTTACTAAATCTGTCTTTTTATGATCGTGAGCAACCAGCGCAAAAGTTTTTTGTATTATCTGCAGAGTTTTTTTATTTATCTATTTATTTGCTCGTTCATTAAATTCAAGGTCAACGCAATGATTATTAGCTTAATACCAATAAGGGTTAAAAACACACCTTGCCGATCATCTGCTGCAAGATATGCACAGTAGGATTAACATAATCTAAAGAAATATACTCGTCAGGTTGGTGAGCTTGGTTAATACTTCCGGGGCCTAAAATGATGGTGTCGCAGCCTAGTTGATTAATGAAGGGAGCTTCGGTGGCATAGTTGGCACTTTGGAATTTATTACCCGTAAGTTGTTCAGCCAACGCCAAAATGTTTTGTTCATCTCGACACGCAAAAGCGGGAGCAGTGGGGTACATCAAGTCTACACTTAAACGCTCAGGATATTTCGCAAAAACTGGAGCTAACGCCTCATCAATCATAGCAAGGGCTTGTTCGTCATCTAGCTCAGGCACCACACGCATATCAAAGTTAAGCTTACAATGTCCACAAATACGATTTTCAGCATCACCACCTTGGATATGGCCTAAATTCATGGTGACATGGGGTACGCTAAAAGCGGCATCGTAGAACTGACTTTTTAATGCACTTTTTAAGTCCAGCAACTGACCTATCGCCTGATACATAATTTCAATGGCGTTGACACCTTTATCAGGATCACTGGAGTGCCCTGCTTTACCTCGAATATTTAAACTCTGGGCGATATGTCCTTTATGTTTATAAATGGGGATCAGCTCAGTTGGCTCACCGATGATCGCCATACTCGGTTTAATCATTTGTTGCTCAGCAAAAAACCGGGCACCGGCCATGGATGTTTCTTCATCTGCCGTGGCTAGTATATACAAAGGTTTCTGCAATTTATTCAGTGGAATAGTTTTTAATGCTTCGAGGATAAATGCAAAAAAGCCTTTCATATCACAACTGCCTAAACCAAATAGCTTGCCATCTGCTTGTTTGACTTTAAAGGGATCGGATTGCCAGCGTCCTTCATCATAGGGCACCGTGTCTGAGTGACCACAAAGCAACAAACCTCCTTCACCACTGCCAACTTTGGCTAACATGTTAAATTTGTTACGAGTACCTGGCACTAATTGAATAGTTATGGAAAATCCAAGCTCACTGAACCAGCCTGATAATATATCAATTAAGGGTTTATTTGACTGATCGAACTTTTCGTCAAAGGCACTTATAGAAGGGGTTTGGATAATAGTTTTGTAGCGTTCTAAAAAAGATAAATTTGACATAGTAACTCACTTAAATAATTATTCACTTTTATTGCATAAATATATAACATATGGCATCCTACAGACCAATCGGAAAAGATTAACAAATTTAATAGTTTTAAGTGTAATAGATTAACACTTTACCTTGTTTTAGTTAGATATCGTATATGAAATCGAGCATTGCAAAATAATATTCTAGTTTATTTCCCTGCCTAGCTTCGCTAGCATGTTGTATCGACGGCAGTCGACGTTGTAGCGTATAGCTCACCCTTTGCTTTAAACGACCTGTTTTAAAGCAAAGGGTGCTTTTTACTTTTTGCCCTCACTGTTTATTACACTGTTATCACGCTATCAGTGCACTGTTCATATTGAGTTTTTAGAGAAATGTTCCATGATTAAAACCTGTATTATTGGGGCCAGTGGTTATACTGGCGCTGAGTTAGCCTCACTCGTTCACCACCATGACCAATTTGAATTAGCCGCCTTGTATGTTTCCACTAACAGTGCTGATGCAGGCAAATCTTTAGGTGACATTCATCCCAAATTTTTCAATACCATTAATTTACCTTTGCAGCCTATCGATGAGAGTCGTTTATCTGACTTATCAAAACGCTTTGACTTAATATTTTTAGCTACGCCACATGAAGCTAGTCATAAATGGATGAATGAGCTATGTAGTAAGAAAAACGCTGCAAAAGCAGTGGTAATGGACTTATCAGGTGCTTTTAGAATAAAAGATAAGAATAAGTTCGCAGAGTATTATGGTTTCGAACATCATGCTGAAAAATTACTGGCGCAAGCCGTATATGGCTTGGCTGATTGGTATCAAGAACAAATCAGTGGCGCAGATTTAGTTGCCGTACCAGGTTGCTATCCCACGGCCTCATTAACTGCGCTTAAACCTTTACAGCAAAATACCTTAATTGACGCCGCACACTTTCCGATTATCAACGCCGTATCGGGTGTATCCGGTGCAGGCAGAAAAGCTTCACTGAGCAGCAGTTTTACCGAAGTTAGCTTACAAGCATACGCAGTATTGGGGCATAGGCATCAACCTGAAATTTCGGATTATTTAGGGACAGATGTGATTTTCACCCCACACCTGGGTAATTTTAAGCGGGGTATTTTGGCAACAATCACAGTGAAAATTGCAGCTAATGTGACCGAGCAGCAAATTATCGAAGCTTATCAGCAAGCCTATCAAGGTAATCCCATTGTAAGGCTTAGAAATAGTTGGCCTAAAATAGATGATGTGGTGGGTACACCTTATTGCGACTTATTCTGGAAGTTTGACAAAAAAACGCGCTATCTTGTTGTAACCAGTGCCATTGATAACTTATTAAAAGGCGCAGCATCCCAAGCTATACAGTGTGCTAACTTACGCTTTGGCTTTGAATCTCATACGGGGTTAATAAACTAATGATGAGTAATGATGAAAAGTAATAAGAAAAGTAGTGAAGAAAATAATGAAGAAAATCATAAAAATGCATTAGTCATCAAAGTGGGTGGCGCATTTATGCAGCATAAAGACGCGGCTTTGACACTATTAACCACTATAGGGGAGTTACAAAATAATTATTTTGTGGTTCTAGTTCATGGCGGCGGCGCTATAGTAGAAGAGCTGTTGAGTGCACTGAACATTACTAGTCACAAAATTGAGGGCTTGCGCGTCACTCCTCAAGAGCATATGCCATTCATCACAGGCGCACTTGCAGGGACTGCTAATAAGCAACTGTGTGGATTAGCTATTCGTGCAGGTCTTAACCCAGTGGGGTTGAGTTTGTTAGATGGCAAAATGTGTCACGCAACCGTTATACGAGAAGAACTCGGAGCCGTAGGTTCAGTAGAGCCAAGTGATGCGACCTTATTAAAGGCATTAGCAGCTACACACATGTTACCCATCATCAGTTCTATCGGTGCGGATAACAAAGGCAACTTACTCAATGTCAATGCCGACCAAGCTGCTACAGTGATCGCCCAGTTATTAAATGCCCAGCTATTACTTTTATCAGATGTGCCTGGCGTGTTAGATGCCAACAAAAATCTGATTGAATATTTAGACACTGAGCAAATCAACATGCTCATCGCGCAAAACGTTATTCGTGATGGTATGACGGTCAAAGTGCAAGCGGCATTAAAAGCAGCGAATAGCTTAGGTCGTAGTGTCACTATTGGTAGTTGGAAAAATGCAGAAAAGTTGCTTGGTTTGTTGCAACAACAAACAATAGGCAGCAAAATCGTTCCTCAAATAAATACACCTAGTTACAAGGCTTGATTATGAAACAAGATCTTCTCTCGTTTAAGGATTGGACCTCAGACCAATTGCACCATTTATTAGCCTTAGCTAAAACTATCAAAAAAAATCCTACCGGTTACCGTACTGCCTTAGATGGTTTGTCGATTGTTGCTTTATTTGAAAAACCTTCATTACGTACCCGTGTAAGTTTTGACATTGGTATCAATAAGTTGGGCGGTCATATGGTGTACCTTGATACCCAGTCAAATAAATTAACCGGTAGAGAAGATGTCAAAGATATGGGCGCAAACTTGGCCTGTTGGGCGGATGCTATAGTAGCACGGGTTTTTGCACACAGCACTTTAGAAGAATTAGCAGTATCGGCTAAAGTACCCGTCATCAATGCTTTGTGCGATATGTATCACCCCTGCCAAGCAATAGCTGATTATCTGACCATCAGCGAACATTACGACGATTTCAGCAAGGTAAAATTAGCTTATATTGGTGACGGTAATAACGTCACACACTCTTTGATGCTAGTGGGTGTAGCGCTGGGTTGTGAAGTGGTTGTTATCACACCAGAAGGATACGAAGTTGACGAAAACATTATAAAATTGACTCAAATTCGTGCCCAACAGTTTGGTGGCAAGCTAACTGTTAGCACTGACATCAACGCAGCAAATGGCTCACAAGTTCTGTATACAGACACTTGGCTTTCCATGGGTGATGAGACTCCATTGGCCGATATCAAAGACACGTTCGCTGGTTACGAGATCAACGAAGCGCTGCTGCAAAAAACCGGTGCTGAATATGTATTACATTGCCAGCCAGCTCACAGAGATTTAGAGATCAGCAGCAGTCTAATTGACAGCGATGCCTCATTATTAATGCAGCAAGCTGAAAATCGTATGCACGGACAGAACGCTATCTTGGTACAATTGTTGGCAAGCGGCTTCGAGCCAAGAAATTAAGCAAACGGCTATCAGTAAAACGTCGCGATGCCAGTCGTCACGTGATGGCAGCAGTAGTATCAAAATATAGAGCAAGTGATGCGTTAACGATTAGCGCCTTTATTAAAAAATTTACATTAATGCAGCAATGTGCTGGCTCGTAGCTATTAGCTCGAAACTTACAGCTGCTTTTAAACAGGAAATATCATGGCCATTAAAGCAAACAAAGAATTTAAAAAAGTAGTGTTAGCATATTCAGGTGGATTAGACACCTCAGCTATCATCCCTTGGTTAATCGAAACCTACAACTGTGAAGTTATCGCTTTTGCTGCGGATGTAGGTCAAGGCGACGAAGAGTTGCTTGGACTCCGTGAAAAAGCGCTCGCCACTGGCGCCAGCGAATGTCATATCGTTGACTTAAAAGAACAGTTTGTGGCTGACTATATTTACCCAACGATCACTACTGGCGCAGTATACGAAGGCGAATATTTACTAGGTACGTCTATGGCCCGCCCCATTATTGCTAAAGCGCAAGTAGAGCTTGCCCTTAAAGTTGGCGCAGATGCGCTTTGTCATGGCTGTACTGGTAAGGGTAATGACCAAGTTCGTTTTGAAAGCACTTTTGCTGCTCTTGCTCCAGAGTTAGCAGTGATAGCGCCTTGGCGCGAATGGAACATGGTATCTAGAGAAGATTTACTTGATTACCTAGCCGAACGTAACATTGAATGCTCGGCCTCTTTAACTAAAATTTATAGCCGCGACGCAAACGCTTGGCATATATCTCACGAAGGTGGTGAGTTAGAAGATCCTTGGTGTGAACCCACTAAAGGGATCTGGACCTTGACTGTTGATCCAGAAGACGCGCCAGATAAACCAGAACGGATTCAACTTTCTTTCGAAGAAGGCAAGTTAACCAAAGTAAATGGTGAATCATTAACACCTTATGGCGTGTTAATGAAATTAAACAACATTGCCGCAGCCCATGGCGTAGGCCGTATCGACATTGTTGAAAACCGTTTAGTGGGCATGAAGTCTCGTGGTTGTTATGAAACGCCAGGCGGCACAGTCATGATGAAAGCGTATAAAGCCCTTGAGTGTTTGGTACTAGACAAAGCATCCCTTAAATACCGTGAGCAAATCGGTCTTGAGTATTCACATGTTATGTATGATGGTCGCTGGTTCACAGCCCTAAACGATTCACTGTTAGCGGGCGCTGCAAGCTTCGCGCAAAAAGTTACTGGCGAAATAGTGATTAAATTGTACAAAGGCCAAGCTACAGTTACTCAAAGAAAATCTCCAAACAGTCTGTATTCTGAGGACTTTGCTACATTTGGTGCAGATGATGTGTATGACCAAAGCCACGCCGAAGGTTTCATCCGTTTATATAGCTTATCCAGCCGTATTGAAGCGATGAACAAAAAAGGTATGGCATTTAAAAACACAGGAATAGAATAATGAGTTTATGGGGCGGGCGTTTCCAAGATGGCAGCAGTGCCATGTTCAAACGCGTCAATGATTCTTTACCTTTTGACCGTGCATTGGCAAGTCAAGATATACGGGGCTCCATAGCGTGGTCCAAAGCTATTTTCAAAGCCGGTGTATTGACCCAAGACGAGCAGCAGCAGCTTGAACGAGCGCTACAAGCTTTGTTAGTAAAAGCCGAAGCAGGTACCTTGGACTTTGATGCAAGCGATGAAGAAGACATTCATAGCTTTATTGAAGCCACGTTAATCGAACAGCTTGGTGATGTGGCGCGTAAACTGCACACGGGTCGCAGCCGAAATGATCAAGTCGCCACAGACTTTAGGTTGTGGACACGGGAACATGTTGACTTATTGATAACCGACTTAGAAAACGTCAAAGCCTCTTTAGTGGGCACGGCTAGCAGTAACAAAACGGTTATATTGCCCGGTTATACTCATTTACAGCGCGCCCAACCGGTGCGTTATCCACACTGGTGTTTGGCCTATGTGGAAATGTTTAAGCGTGATATTAGTCGTTTACGTGACTTAAGGGTGCGCTTAAACCAGTCACCCTTAGGCTGTGGTGCGTTAGCGGGTACTACCTACCCCATCGATCGTTATGAAATTGCCAGTGAATTAGGCTTTGATGGCCCCTGTTTAAATAGTTTGGATGCAGTATCAGATCGGGATTTTGTATTGGAGCTGTTATTTGCTGCTAGTACCAGCATGATGCATATGTCACGTATGGCCGAAGATTTGATCTTCTTCAACTCCGGTGAAGCAGGATTTATTACCTTAGGTGATGCAGTAACCTCTGGCTCGTCGTTAATGCCACAAAAGAAAAATCCCGATGCGCTAGAGCTAATGCGTGGTAAATGTGGCCGTGTATTTGGCAGCTTGCAAGGCATGTTAGTGACCATGAAAGGTTTGCCACTTGCTTACAACAAAGATATGCAAGAAGACAAGGAAGGTTTGCTTGATGCGGTGACGCAATGGCATATCTGTTTATGTATCGCCTGTGAGGTTATCGACAGTATTAAGTTAGACTCTGAGCATTGTGCTAAGGCTGCACGTGAAGGCTATGCCAATGCCACTGAACTAGCTGACTACTTAGTGGCAAAAGGTATTCCTTTTAGGACCGCTCATGATATTTCGGGTCAAGTGGTATTAGCTGCGTTAGAAAAGAAAAAAGCTATCGAAGAGTTAAGTGTTACTGAATTACAACAATATTCAAACTTAATTGAAAACGATGTCTATGAAATCTTGCAACTAGAATATTTAGTCGATAAACGCAGTATCTTAGGTGGCACCGGTATTGACCCAGTCACTAGGGCTCTGGACGCCGAGTTAGCGCAAAATAAGTAAGGATTAATCGGTGATCGCTTCACATATCGACAGTGTTAAAATCATTCGCAACTCGGCGCCATACATCAACGCCCATAGGGGTAAAACTTTTGTGCTGATGTTTGGTGGCGAAGCCATTGAAGAGACTAACTTTGCAAATATTATTCATGATATTGCCTTGTTAAACAGCTTAGGCGTGCGTTTGGTTTTAGTACACGGTGCAAGACCACAAATCGATGAGCGCGTGGCACTGCGTAATCTGCCACCGCGCTTTCATCAGGGTATTCGGATTACCGATAAGCAGACCCTTGAGTGCGTAAAAGATGCCGCAGGTTCGGTGCGTGCTCAGGTAGAGGCGTTATTAACGATGGGGCTGGCTAATTCACCGATGCATGGCTCACATATTCGCGTATGTTCAGGCAATTTAGTAGTGGCTATGCCTATAGGTGTTCGTGACGGCGTCGACTTTGAAAATACCGGTGTAGTTCGGCGGATTGATGTGGATGGCATTAACGACCATCTCAATGATGGTTCCATTGTGTTGCTATCTCCTATGGGATATTCGTCAACAGGCGAAGTATTCAATTTGTCTCATGAAGACGTGGCCACTAAAGCGGCAATCGCACTTAACGCAGACAAACTCATATTGTTTAATCACCAAGACGGCATTATTAGTAAAGAAGGCCGACTGCTAAGAAGTTTAGAATTAGATGCACTCTACGCGATGTTACATGATCCTTTTTACGCTGCTGAAAGACAATCACTACAAGCTATAGTGTCTAGTTTAGAGGCGGGTATTAGTCGCTGTCATAGTGTTAGCTATCGTCAAGATGGTGCGCTACTTCAAGAATTGTTTACCCGCGATGGCGCAGGATCGCTCATATCTCAAGCATCTTACGAACAGCTGCGCCAAGCCAATATCGAAGATGTGGGTGGTATTCTTAAATTAATCAAACCTTTAGAAGAAAAAGGTATCTTAGTCAAACGCTCTAGAGAGCACTTAGAGCAAGAAATCGAACAGTTTGCATTGATTGAACGTGACGGTATGACGATCGCTTGCGCCGCACTTTACCCTTATGTTGAAGATAAAATGGGTGAACTAGCCTGTGTGGCGACTCATAATGATTATCGGGGTGGAAATCGTGGCGAACGCTTGTTAGATGCCATCAAAATACAGGCCCGTGAGCAAGGTTTAGAATTTATTTTTGTGCTCACTACTGTAACTGCCCACTGGTTTCAAGAGCAAGGATTTGTTGAAATTAGCTTAGATGAATTACCGTCTAAGAAAAAACAACTTTACAACTTCCAACGTAAATCTAAAGTGTTTAAGCTAGCAGTCTAAAAACTCATACATTAGGTTTGCAATGAATTCATCTTTGACACGTACAGTACATTTTTTCATAGTATTTTCTATAGGCATATTAATATCTGGTTGTGATTTGTTCCAAGACCAAGCCATCAAAGATGCAGAACAATTTATCAACCAACAAAAAATTGATAAAAGTCAAGAAAAGTGGAAGATGTCTTTACCGAAACCCAATGAATTCTCCTTTAGCCAAGATAAAACCTATATCTGGAACTTAACCACTACCAAGGGTGTAATAGTTATCGAACTAATGCCTGACATCGCTCCCAAACATGTGTCGAGTACAATATATTTAACATCTCTAGGTTTTTACGACAACACTGTATTTCATCGTATTATCCCCGGCTTTATGGCTCAAGGTGGCGATCCGACGGGCACTGGAAGGGGTAACCCAGGTTATAAGTATGCAGGTGAATTTAGTGACGATCTTAAACATACTCAAGGGGGCTTATTAAGTATGGCTAATTCGGGTCCCAATACAGACGGTAGCCAATTTTTCTTAACCTTTACTGCCACACCTTGGTTAGACGGCAAACATACTATATTTGGTCAAGTTGTTCAGGGTATGGATGTACTTGAGAGCATCGAAAAACTTGGCTCAAGAAGTGGTAAGACCAGTGAAGCAGTGTCAATTATCACGGCGACCATTTTAGTGCAATAATGGCTAGTGGTAGTTAGTTATGTCTGATTAGTGGCTTAATCTTAGTGTTATTAAACTCTAAGCTCCCGCTTTCAGACTTGAAATCATATGCCACCCCCACATAGCTTGGAAACAATTTCCATAAATACCTAAGGTAATCAATTCTAGGACTTGTGCGAAATATATTTGTGAAACAAAAACTGAGAAAAACCTCAATATTTTGCTAGTTAAGTTGCTACAAAATTTCTATGCAACAGATAATAAAAAAGCCGCTTATGCGGCCTTTTTTTAAACTAAAACTGCTATTAAACTTTCTTAACGCCAGCGACTGCTTGTTTAGCAAGCTCAGTGATTTTATCCCACTCACCGTTATTCATGGCATCTTCTGGCGCTAACCATGAGCCACCAGCGCAACTAACATTAGGCAAGGCTAAGTAATCGTTGTAGTTACTTGGGCTTATTCCACCTGTTGGGCAAAACTTAATATCAGGAAATGGACCACCGATAGCTTTTAGGGCTTTAACACCGCCTGAAGCTTCAGCAGGGAAGAATTTTAAATGGGTGTAACCATGATCTGCTGCCGTCATCAGCTCTGAAATAGATGAAATACCAGGAATAAGTGCGATACTGCCTTCGTTACCAGCCTTTAGCAGATCAGATGTTAATCCAGGGCTGATGGCAAACTTGGCACCTGCATCGATAACTTGTTGTAACTGAGCTCGATTAGTGACGGTACCTGCACCGATGATAGCTTCAGGCACTTCTTTAGCAATTCTAGCAATGACTTCTAGCGCTGCGCTTGTGCGTAAAGTGACTTCTAATACACGTATACCACCAGCAATAAGTGCCTTGGCCAAAGGCACAGCATGTTCAACATCTTTTATCACCAATACAGGCACAACTGGCCCTTGGTTGAATATTTCTTGGGATGTTATTTTCCAATTTTTTGTCATTGTATTTAACCTTTACAATTTTGATTTAAATAAGCCATAGCACCAATTAGACCATGATCCGGCTCGGTAATAATGAAAGTCGGTATGCTAGCTACATAATCACGAAATCGACCTTTAGCCTCAAATCGCACCCGAAAATCACTTTGTTTGATAAAATTAGTGAAACGAGGAGCAATACCACCTCCAATATACACACCACCACGTGTCCCTAAATTAAGGGCAAGGTTTCCTGCAAAACTGCCTAAAATTTTGCAAAATTGTGCCAGTGTCGCAACGCTCAATGTACAACTACCATCAAGCGCTCGTTCGGTAATATCAGCGGGTTCATCTAACGGCGCTAATAGTCCTTTGTGTTTAGCAATAGCTTGGTAGATATGTACTAGGCCTCGTCCTGACAACACTTCTTCAGCAGATGCATGACCTAACTTGTCTGTTAGGAACTGCCAGATAGCGATGTCGATGTCATCCACTGGCGCAAAATCTACATGCCCACCCTCACCATCTAATGCTAGCCAGCCACCGTTAGTGTGAGTTAAGTGCTTGACTCCTAATCCAGTACCGGGGCCAAATACAGCAATGTTATCTAGTGCGTTTACTTGGCCTTGACCCACTTGTTCTTTTTGTTGATGACTCAGCACCGTAACGGCATGAGCAACAGCAGTGAAATCGTTGATCACTCCCAGCCAATCTAAACCTAGCTCAGCTTGCAGTTGAGAAATAGAAAACTGCCAATGATTATTGGTCATCGAAATCACATCACCGTTCACTGGACAAGCAACACCTAAGCAGCCTGCTGTAAAATCTAAATCTGGGAATTCGGCAATATACGCATCAATAACAGCGCCTATGGTTTTATAATCACTGCATAGGTACTTTTTGATGTGGCTCAATGAACCACCTTCTATTTGCGCCAGACGAATATTAGTGCCACCGACGTCTGCAATAAATTTTGCCATCTACTTAGTCCTGACCTACAAACAACGAGCAAGCCCCTTGCTCTGCGCCCGTTAAGGTTGAACGCATACCAGCAAACATTTCGCGGCCCATACCAACCTGGTGCTTCGCCACATCAGGAACTTTAGCTTCACGCTTGGCCAATTCTTGTTCACTAACAAGGACATCCATGGCACCTGTTGCAGTGTTTAACTCCAGCATATCGCCAGTTTTTACTTTGGCTAAGATACCGCCTTTTATAGCTTCGGGGGTAACATGGATAGCCGCTGGGACTTTACCTGAAGCACCAGACATACGTCCGTCAGTGACTAGTGCCACTTTAAAGCCCCTGTCTTGTAATACTGCTAAAGGCGGCGTTAAGCTGTGTAACTCAGGCATACCGATAGCGGATGGCCCTTGAAAGCGCACAACAACGATACAGTCCTTGTTTAGCTCGCCAGCTTTAAAAGCTTCGTGCAATTCAAATTGATCTTCGAACACTACGGCCGGTGCTGTGATTTTGCAGTGGGGTTCGCGTAAAGCAGACGTTTTCATGACTGCACGACCTAAATTGCCACATAAAACAGACAGACCACCATCAACTTTAAACGGTGCTTTAACCGTCGCTATCACTTGTTTGTCAAATGATTCTGTAGGTCCATCACGCCACACCAATTCACCGTTATCCAACATAGGCTCTTTGGTATATTGCTCTAAACCTTGGCCGCATATAGTCATCACATCATTATGTAGCAATCCACCTTCTAACAATTCTCTGATTAGGAGTGCCATACCGCCTGCTGCGGTAAAGTGGTTAATGTCGGCTGAACCGTTAGGATAAATACGAGTTAATAAGGGAACTGCGCTGGAAATGTCGGCAAAATCGTCCCAATTAACGATGTACCCTGCAGCCTTTGCCACCGCAACTAAATGCATAGTGTGATTTGTTGAGCCACCCGTAGCCAAGAGGCCTACCAAACCATTTACAATGGCTTTAGCGTCAACTATGTGGCCGATAGGGCGATAGTCGTCACCTAAATCGGTGATGCGCGTCACTTGTCTTGCTGCCGCATCAGTTAATGCATCACGTAAAGGGGTACCTGGATTGACAAACGATGAACCTGGCAGATGTAAACCCATTATCTCTACTACCAATTGATTACTATTGGCAGTGCCGTAGAAGGTGCAGGTACCTGCTGAGTGATAAGATTCTGATTCCGCATTAAGTAACTCTTCACGACCGACTTTACCTTCAGCATAGGCTTGACGTACTCGGGCTTTTTCTTTGTTTGGAAGACCGGAAGGCATAGGTCCTGCGGGAACAAATACAGTGGGCAAATGGCCAAAACTTAATGCACCTAGTAATAAGCCGGGGACAATTTTGTCACAGATACCCAACATTAAAGTGCCATCAAACATATTGTGTGAAAGTCCAACAGCAGTAGCCATTGCAATAACATCACGACTCATCAAGCTCAGATCCATACCTGGTGTGCCCTGAGTCACTCCGTCACACATAGCAGGTACACCGCCAGCAAATTGAGCAACACTGCCCACTGCATTAATCGCTTTCTTTAATTGAGCAGGAAATGCTTCGTAAGGTTGATGCGCCGAAAGCATGTCGTTGTAAGATGAAACTATCGCAATATTTGCTTTAGTCATACTTCGTAAATCGGATTTATCTTCAGTACCGCACGCTGCAAACCCATGAGCCAAATTACCACAAGACAACACACCACGATGCGGGCCTTGTAAACGCGCACTTTCAATTTTCTCTAAATAACGTTTACGCGAGGCTTGGCTACGCTGAATAATACGGTCTGTAACTTCTTGAATAACGGGGTTCATGGATTTTTCCTATAAAAAAATTAAATTAGGGTGCCCACAAAAGCTCAACATCAGCATTGTTGATGACAGCTCTAATTGGCATAACTAAGGCGTCGTTGTTTGACAAAACCGTATTTAACACATCTTTTTTACTCTCGCCGGTGAGGTGCAAAAATATTTGATTACTGTTTAACAATGCAGGTAAAGTCAATGACATACGTTGATTGGGTGCGGTAGTAGGCTGTACAGCAATAAATGCGTTACCTGACTCAAGATCGAGACCTTCAGCAATTTGCTCTGAACAAGGAAACAATGAAGCAGTATGTCCATCTTCTCCCATCCCTAAAATCAGCACATCAAACGGGGTACGCATTTTTTGTAAATTAGCGGTGCATGTCGGCACCGCATCTGTAGCGTCAGTGTGTGGCGTTTTTAAGGGGACAAAATTTGCATTGGCGGCGTTATTAATCAGAAGTTTGCTGCGCAGCATTTTTTCATTAGATGCATCGTCAGTATTTTCTACCCAACGTTCATCTGCCAAACTAATGTCTACCTTGTCCCACTGTAAGTTTGATTGTGACAATGTATTAAAAAGCTCAGCAGGAGTTCGCCCACCTGATACGACTAAACTTGCTCGGCCATTTTCTTCAATTCCATCTCTAAGAAGCTTAGTAATTTTGCGTGAAAATGCAGTGTTAAGTTGTGCTGTTGTTCTAAATTTAGATTGTGTCAATGCCATTATTTTTTACCTATTCGACTTTCATACCAAGCTCTATCTTCACGAGCTAACAGTGCAATTGCCGCTACTGGGCCCCATGTACCAGCTTGATAAGGCTCAGGCGGTTCGTTGCGATTTTTCCAAGCAGCTAGAATACCATCAACCCACTTCCATGCGGCTTCTACTTCATCACGACGAACAAATAGGGCTTGATTACCCAACATCACTTCCAACAACAGCTTTTCATAGGCATCAGGGATACGTTCATCTTTGAACGTGTCAGAAAAGCTCAAATTTAACTTAGACTTTTGTAAATCCATTGAACCCCTTCCCGTGAGTCCTGGCACTTTATTCATAACAGTAACTTCAACCCCTTCGTCTGGCTGCAAGCGGATCGTTAATTTATTCGGTGGTAACTCTGGGAAGCTATCCTTGAATAAGTTATGCGGTTGACGTTTGAAATAAATGACCACTTCGCTGGTTTTATCCGGTAAACGTTTACCGGTACGTAAGTAAAACGGCACACCAGCCCAACGCCAATTATCCAACTCAACTTTTAAAGCAATGAAGGTTTCTGTTTCACTTGATGTATTCGCATCAGGCTCGTCTAAGTAACCTGGTACTTCTTGGCCTTTAACAAATCCGGCTACATACTGACCACGCACCGTGTTTTGTCGAACGTTACTGGCATCGATCGGACGCAATGCTTTGAGAACTTTAAGTTTCTCGTCACGAATACTGTCCGAGTCCAGATTAGCTGGAGGCTCCATCGCAATAAGCGTGAGGATCTGTAGTAAGTGGTTTTGCACCATGTCGCGCATTTGACCTGCTTCATCAAAATATCCCCAACGACCTTCGATACCCACTGACTCAGCAACACTGATTTGCACATGGTCAATACAGTTGTGATCCCAGTTAGTAGCAAAAATCGAATTTGCAAAACGTAGTGCGATCAAGTTTAAAACGGTTTCTTTGCCAAGATAATGGTCAATGCGATAAATCTGACTTTCGTCAAAAAATTCTGCAACTTGATCATTGATCACCTTAGATGAGGCTAAGTCGTGTCCAATTGGCTTTTCTAAAACAACACGCATGCTCTTATCAATAATACCAGCTGCCTTTAGACCGAGACAAATACTACCGAAGATAGAAGGGGGTGTGGCAAAGTAACAAACCATCAACCGTTTAGGGTCGACACGTTCTTTGAAAGCGTCATAGCTTTCGGCATTTTTCATGTCTACTAATACATAATCTAATTTTTCAGAAAATCGCTGCCACGTTTCTTGGCACAGCTCTTCTTTAGAAAATTTTTCAATATTTTCTTTTACGAGCGCGATGTATTCTTCTTTGCTGATATCTTGACGTGCTACGCCGATTACTTTTGTCTCGGCATGCATCAGATCAGCTTTTTCAAGTTGATATAAAGAGGGTAAAAGTTTGCGTCTAGCTAAGTCGCCCTTGGTGCCAAACAACACGAAATCACAAGGTTCAAATGAATTTTCCAAAACCATTTTTTCTGCCTACTTATTTTGTTAGATAGTGTTAATTGTCATAACAAACAACTGTTACAACCCAGTCACCTACGCATATTGTAAAATTTAACATCAAATGTAGTAAGTTTACAACTTTTCACTGCGTTTTAGTGGGTGAAATTGTCATTATGAGTGTGTTAATCCATTAAATCGAAAGAATTCCTGTTAAAAAATTACAGCTATAGTATTCTGGACCTATAAGCCAAGCTCAATGCTGGCACTAAAAGTGAAGCTATTATAATGAAGTTTTTGATGCGCGTATGAATATTCTAGAAAAAATAACCCAACATAACTCTGTTTTTAGTAAGTCTGAGCGCAAGGTTGCAGAAGTCATATTAGCTAACCCGCAGACAGCAATACACAGCAGCATCGCTACCCTCGCTAAGATGTCTGGTGTCAGCGAACCGACTGTGAATCGCTTTTGTCGTAGGTTAGATACCAAAGGTTATCCAGATTTTAAATTACACTTAGCACAAAGCCTCGCTAATGGTACACCTTATGTAAATCGCCATGTCGAAGAAAACGATGGACCTGAAGAATATACGCATAAAATCTTTGAATCGACCATGGCTTCACTTGAAGTCGCACGCCAATCAGTCGATATAGCGGTTATTAACCGTGCGGTAGACTTACTGACCCAAGCCCAGAAAATATCTTTTTTCGGATTAGGCGCTTCTGCTTCCGTTGCCCACGATGCGTTAAACAAGTTTTTTCGATTTAACGTTCCAGTTATCTACTTTGAAGACGTCATCATGCAACGTATGAGCTGTATGAATTCTGGTGAAGGCGATGTGGTTGTATTGATATCTCACACCGGTAGAACAAAAAGCTTGGTAGAAATAGCACAAATAGCTCGAGGCAATGATGCCACAGTTATGGGGATCACTTCCAAAGATAGCCCTCTAGCCAAAGAGTGTAGTTTGGTATTATCTCTAGAAGTTCCAGAAGATACAGATATGTATATGCCTATGGCGTCGCGTATCGCTCAGCTTGTACTGATTGATATTTTAGCAACAGGGTTTACTCTCAGAAGAGGCAATAAATTTAGAGAAAACCTGAAACGTGTGAAAGATACGTTGCGCGGTTCAAGGTTTGATAAACGCAGCGATTGACATAATGACTCGCTTTATACCTATAAAATAGAGCCAGTAGGCTCTTTTTTATTAGATTAGGTTCACTTATTGCTCACTTTGCATTAGAATTTTGTAATAAAATTACAGTTTTGTTAATTTATAACTATATAACTTTTTAAGGTATCTACAAAGAGGATTATAACCTTGCAATAGCTATGCTTAAATAATTGAACGCCGCCAATTCTAAGCATTATGAATTGTGAATATAGGTAACATATGCACCACAACAACAGAGCACTCAAACTATGTTAAGACGAACAAAAATACTCGCTACTTTAGGGCCATCTACAGATACAGTAGAGCAAATTGAAGCGATTATTAAAGCCGGAACCAATGTGGTTCGAATGAACTTTTCTCACGGAACCGCCGAAGATCATATTAACCGAGCAGCCAAGGTGCGTACTGCAGCAAAAAAATTAGGCAAATACGTAGCTATTTTAGGCGACTTGCAAGGTCCAAAAATTCGTATAGCTAAGTTCGTTAATGGCTCGATTATTTTAAAGATTGCAGATCTCTTTGTTCTAGATGCCGACATGGGTCGTGATGATGGTAATCAACAAGCAGTAGGTATTGATTACAAAGCGCTACCTCAGGACGTAAAAAAAGGCGATTTATTATTACTTGATGATGGACGTATTCAGCTTAGAGTGACTGCCGTTGAAGGCAATAAAGTACACACCGAAGTTACTGTTGCTGGTAAATTATCGAATAATAAAGGCATTAACCGCCAAGGTGGTGGTTTATCTGCTGAAGCCCTTACTGCCAAAGACAAAGAAGATATTGTTACTGCAGCAAAGATTGGTGTCGATTATCTAGCTGTTTCCTTTCCCCGTTCTGGTGACGATCTGCGTTACGCTCGACAACTTGCTGAAAAAGCGGGTTGTTATGCCATGATCTGCGCAAAAGTAGAACGTGCAGAAACGGTTGCTTCTGATGAAGCCATTGACGATATTATCGAAGCATCAGATGCAGTAATGGTTGCCAGAGGCGACTTAGGGGTAGAAATTGGCGATGCTGAACTAGTTGGGGTACAGAAAAAGCTAATTTCTCGTTCTAGACAGCTTAATAAAGTTGTGATTACCGCCACACAAATGATGGAGTCGATGATAACAAGCCCTATGCCTACTCGTGCAGAAGTCATGGATGTAGCGAATGCAGTGTTAGATGGTACTGATGCTGTGATGTTATCAGCCGAAACAGCAGCTGGCGAATTTCCAGTAGAAACAGTTCAAGCCATGGCTCGTGTGTGTGTAGGTGCAGAGACTCATCCAAGCGTTACTATTTCAAAGCATAGAATGGATGAAACCTTTAGTTCTATAAGTGAAACGGTTGCTTTGAGTGCAGTTTATTCAGCTAACCACTTGAGTACTATAAAAGCGATTGTCTCATTGACCGAAAGCGGTAGCACTCCGTTGCTGATGTCACGTATTACTAGTTCTTTACCTATATACGCTTTATCCAGATACGAAAACACACTGAATAAAATGGCATTATACCGCGGTGTTATGCCAGTATTTTTTGATTCAAGGGGCTGCGATCCTGGTCAACTTAAAAATGACGTGGTCGCTGTTTTATTAGAAAAAGGTATCGTGGAGCCGGGTGATCAATTCATAATGACTTACGGCGACGTAATGGAAATAAGCGGTGGTACGAATGCCAGTAAGATTGTTACCGCTTAGAAAAACATAATACCTAAAATTTTCTAGTTAAGTCTTTTAGTTAAGCCTCCTAGTTAAGTTTTTCAGTTGAATTCTGATTGAAAAAACGAGTCTATTGACTCGTTTTTTTTGCGCGGTGTTTTAGTATTTGATTAACCAACGGTGCGGCGTTTTATTAATTGCGTCTCATTGACTAACGGTGCAGTGCCTTACTTACCAGCCAGCCAGCCAGCCAGCCAGCCAGCCAGCCAGCCAGCCAGCCAGCCAAGGATCTAATATTTTATCTTGTTAAAAGTGCAAGACCTTAATTGTTTATCAATAAAAAATATAGTTAGCCATTATCCAAATAAATTAAATTCATCGGTAATCCCCTTTACACTCAGTACATTCAATACACTAAAAATAAGTCGAACGTTTAAGGAAGTATCCGATGAGTGCAAATAAAGAATTTGATATTGTCATTTATGGCGCAACTGGTTTTACAGGTAGGTTAGTAGCTGAATATTTGGTTAAACAGTACGCTGCTGACAAGACTATAAGATGGGCAATGGCAGGCAGAAGTGCTGAAAAGTTAGCTTTAGTACGAGATGAAATTGGCGCGCCTACGGACACACCAATAATTGTAGCTGACTCTGAAAATTTAAGCTCAATCCAAGCTATGTTAGACAGTACAAAACTGGTGTTAACCACTGTAGGCCCATATCAATTATACGGTTCAGATTTGCTCGCTATGTGTGCAAAATCAGGCGTAGATTATGTAGATTTATGCGGTGAGCCGGTGTGGATGAGTGAAATGATCCCAGCTCATGAGGAAGCAGCGAAAGCCAGTGGCGCACGCATAGTATTTTCTTGTGGTTTTGATTCGATACCTTCCGACCTAGGGGTTTACCATTTACAACAACTAGCTAAAGCACAATTTGGACATGTCATGCCCAGAGTAAGATGCCGTGTTAGAAAAATGAAAGGTACATTTTCTGGTGGTACCGCCGCTAGCTTTAAAGCGACGCTTGTAGCGGCTAAAAAAGATCCCGCTAAGATGCAGGCATTGCTAAACCCGTTTTCTCTTACTCCAGGATTTACAGGCGCCAAACAGCCTTACGGTAATAAACCATATTACGAAGAAGATCTGGGATCTTGGGTAACACCCTTTGTGATGGCAGCCATCAATACCCGCAACGTGCAGCGTTCTAACTTTCTTTTGGAGGGCGAATATGGTGATGATTTCGTGTATGACGAAATGTTTATGACAGGACCTGGTGAAAAAGGTGAAGCCATAGCCAACGCTATGGCAAGTGACAAAAGTATGGGCGGTGACGGTGGCCCCAAACCAGGTGAGGGCCCAAGTAAAGAAGAGCGTGAAGCAGGTCTGTACGACATGGTATATGTCGGCTCTGATAATGTAGGCAATGTCATTAAAGTGGCAGTGACAGGCGACGGAGACCCAGGTTACGGCTCTACTTCAAAAATTATCAGCGAAGCGGCTATCTGTTTAGTCAAAGACGCCGTGGATACCCAAGGGGGTATTTGGACTTCGGCACCTGCTATGGGTGACAAATTGATTAAACGCTTAGTGGCAAACGCGGGGTTGACCTTTACTCAAGAGTAAAACTGCATAGGGGCTTGCCTAAATTGACAAGTCCCTTAATGTATTCAATTTATATGTTATAAGTTCTTGCTATCATTAAGCCAGCAACACCTGACTAGTAATACCAAAGTAAAGCAGTGTATATAGCTTGCAGGTATTTTAGCTGATCCAACAAACAATAGCTTTTTATAGACTTATTTTGCCGCGCATATAGTCCACTGCCCTTCCTCTTAACAACACTCGACTACCAACAAGTTGGCATTCAATTTCTCCCGTTCTTGGTGATAACTGCTTAGCTTTGAGAGTATTTTTAGCTAACTTTTTTGACCAATAAGGGGCTAATTCACAATGCGCTGAACCTGTCACAGGATCTTCATCCACATTGAGTTTAGGGAAAAAACATCGGCTAACAAAATCGACATCACATCCTACGGCAGTGACTACCACCCCCCTAAGATCGATGGTTTTCCATGATGCAAAGTCGGGTGACAGTGTTTTTACAGCGGCCTCGTTATCAAGCTCAACAATATAGTCAAAAGCAGCAGATACGGCTTTAGGTTTTATTTCTAATCCTAATCCTAACAGTAAATTATCAGGTGCCTTAACTGGCTTTGGTAACGACGCAGGAAAGTCCATTTCTAGTCCATTAAGCTTTTTAGTCACTAACAAATCACCACTTTTAGTAGTAAAACAAATTTCAGACTTTTTATGCCCTAAATGGTTAAACAGTACATGGGCAGCAGCTAGTGTCGCGTGACCACATAAGTCCACTTCATGGGATGGCGTGAACCAGCGTAATTGGAACTTATCCTGATAAGGTACAAAAAATGCGGTCTCAGACAAATTATTTGCCTGTGCAATATTTTGTAGTAATTTGTCATCCAGCCAATTATCTAATGGGCATACTGCAGCTGGATTACCCATAAAAACGTGTTCTGCAAAGGCGTCAACTTGAAATATATCTACTTCCATACGATTTTATACTCTACTGTTATCTAACTGCTTTTACTTATCTGCTTTTATTCAACTGCTTTTACTTAAATACTTTTATTATTTACGCACAAATCTCATACCCACTGCCCATCGGTTCGCAAAGCCTGGCCAAGGAGCCGTTGATTGACCATCAGCTTGTTTGACTTGGGTACTACTTTCTCGTTTAGGCAAATAACCACAAGCAGATACCTGCTTTTTTACATAACAGTCTAAGAAGGCCAAGGTCATATGTTGGTTGATACGATTGAGAGTTTCACTGCTCCAAACTGGCTCGTAATAAAGACCTAAATCTGCTTCATCAGCATAAGCTATTTCTGGTGCTGGATGGGGTGCCACGTTATGCCGAGCGTTTTCATACACCAACATAAAGCTGTCTTTCGCTGCTGACTGCTCAAATAACTTTTTCACACCTAGTTCATAACCAGAAATATCGTCATGATCGCCAGTCACATATAGACTCGGTACTTGGATATTATCCAATGTATGTAGGTTACGCTCTTGTCCCCAAGGAGCAAAGGCGACCATGGCTTTCCAACGACTATCGACTTGCTTTCTTCCTGCATTACAAGTGTTGAATATCGGTATTAATGCTTTTGCAGTCGACTCAGGAAAACCAAAGCTTTGCAGGCTTTGTTGCTTAAAATTATAACAACCACCCACAGTATTCACCGCACCATAGCCTCCCATAGAAAACCCAATAACAGAAGCAAGGTCGCTGTTGACTACTTTAGCTAAATCAGATTTGGCTGAGGTGAAATAATCCAACACAAATTGCTGATCGCGAGCACGGTTGATTAAGGTGCTAGGAAAGCCAGCAGAAGGCGCATTCTTAAAATCAATCTCTGCAGTGGTGGAGTCAGTATGATCGATCCCAACGACTACATAACCGTGGCTAGCTAAGTGCTCTCCAAGGTAAAACATGATCGTGCGATAACCAGTATATCCGTGGGACAACACCACCAGCGGATAAGTCTTTTTTTGGTTACTGTCGGCATTTCTCACACTGTGACCTTGTAGTGAAAACGCTTTATTGGTTCGCGTCACATTTTCATAAGTTGCTTGCACATCTGCATCTTTGGTTAATGCTGGATACCATACTTCTAACGCTAATGTGCGATCCTCTAAGCTTGCATAATCTTTAACACTAAGCTGCTGTGGGTTGGTTACCTGAATGGTCCTAACACCCACGGAGTAACTACCCCGCTTTCCTAATTCTGGGGTCACATCAGGCTGAGAGGTATACAATTGTTGCGCTTTATCAGCTGCAGACGCGCTAAAACAGCACCACAAAACAGATACTCTGAGCGCTTGCTGCAACACGCTTTTGAAAATACTCATACTAAATTCCTTGATATTATTCTTGGTGGGATATTTTATTGGTGATCATAAATTGATTAACACGCTGAATGGCATTTTGTCGAATATTGCCATAAAACAAACTAAAATCGAGTACATGGTAACTTTTATTAGCTTGCTCTAGGTGATTTGAGAAAATATTATCTACTTGCTGCATAACTTCTAATCTGCCATCTTCTTTGCATTGTGCCCACGTTAGCTGGTTGCTTAGTGCAGGTAATGTTTGAAAAATAAATTGAGGATTATTAGCTAACAGCATATCTAACGGGGTGCGTTTAAAATCGACAGGCATGGCACCAAGATGCTGGATTTTTGGTATCTTATTTTTATTACGCTGCCAGCTCATAGGATTGACACAAACTGTAGGTTTAACACTATTATCTGCACGTCGATTAAGCTCCCATCCTGTTTTGTACCAATGTGGAACTGTTGCGTCCAGCTCACCCTCTTGACCATAGACATCGTAACTGACAATACAGCCAAGCTGTGTGGCGTCTTCACACGGAGCGATTTGCTCAAAGCCTCGCTCAAACTTATCAACCGGCAACCAGTATCCAACTAAATAAGCTGCCACTAACTGGTTGAGTAACTCAGTGTTATCTACCCTTTGTTCTAATAGACGTAAAGCATGGGTAGTTCCCTGACTATGACCAACCACAATAAAGGGTCGATCTTGATTATAGTGAGTTAGATAATAATCAAATGCCGCTTCAACGTCCTGATAAGCTAAATCTAGGGCTTGGGTACCCGCGTCAAATTTTTCAGGCATAAATGACTGTATCTGGGCTTCACGGTAGTGCGGTGCATAAATATTGCAACAGCCGTTAAAAATACTGGCCATGCTAGATAACATGTATTCGATCGATTGAGCCTCAGAGTTTTTACTTTGCATGCTTGAATTCCAAGCACCGGGGCCAACAAATCCAGTTGAGTGAACAAAAAATACATCCACTGCTTTATTTATTATATCGCCACTGGTGTCGATGCCAACAGGGACCAAATCAGAAGTATCATTTTTATCTGGATGAGCCACCCAAAAATATTCATTATCAAAGTCAGGAGCTTTTGGTGCATCAGCTAAAATAAAAAAATCAGGGGGTGACAGGTAGCTCAAGACCCATCGACGACCAAACAAAAGCAGAATGATGGATAAACTGACGACAACTAATACACACCCAATAAAAAACTTCTTAAACACTCTCATAGGTATACTCCAAAAACGGCAAGCTCGAACTAGCCCAGCGTGCTGACTTAATCTACTGATTCACAGCAATCAACCACTATCTGTATGCTACAAGATAATAGGTTGTTTAAAGCGCTCAAGGGGTTCAATGGAGGCACCATTAGCTCTGTACCAACCAGCAATACTGTAGCGATCGCACCAACTGGTGAGGACTTCATGAGGAAAGGCATCACTGAGAAAAATCACACAACTATTAAACAGTGGGGGCACAATCAACAAAGGTGAAACTTGTTGATCCGCATACAAAAGTAACTCACCACCATCACCTTGAACCCAGTTCGGATTCAGATAAAACACTGTACTTAACATTCTGTTACTTTGTGCCCTTGATGTATCGCCTTTAAAAGCATCTAGATGGCGTCGATAAAAGTCCCCCCTTGAGTAGTGAGAGTAGTGACATTCAAAGTCAAACAACCCTAAAAATAATCGACGATTCAAGCCAATTCTTAATTGTTCCATCCAGTTTAAATAGGCTCGTTGAGTGGCAGAGTTACCACTTAGCCATAAAGTCGAATCTGTTCTCACTTGTGAGTTCAATTGCTGACTATTATTACGGCCGATACCAGCAGACTTAAACTCGATTGAAGCTAGACTTTTTATCTCCTGCGTCAACTGCTCAGCAAGCAGTGTGGGTAAAAAATTTGATAATTGGAAAAATCCTTGTTGCGCCAAAGCGTTAGCCATATCATCTATAAGTTGCTCTTTAAGATGTAGATGTGTTCCTTCAATAAAATCTGTCATACCGATACCCAATGGACTCATGCTGTTATTTTAACAAGCGCATCTAAATAATCACTAGCATTAATTAAGCAAAATTTACGGGGTAAACAAAGCGTGTGGGCTGCACGACACATACGGGTTAAACGACACGTGCGGGTTAAAAAGACGTGTAGGTTGAAAAAAGTGTATAAGCTAAATTGGATAAAGGGTCGTCACAAACGTATTTTGAATAAGCGCGGCATCGCTGCTTGCTCGGTGCAGCGGCCCTTTCATTTGTCGAAATAATCTATCTTTAGTTGAGTGCCATTGTGACATTTGTGTTTCATTTAAAATCATTTCCAAAGAACTGACGTGAAACTTCATCACCACTTTAGCGGCATTAAAAAGTTTAATTAGCCAAGCATCGTCTACCACCCAACCATCAGAATACACGGTCTGCCCCGTTAAAAACTGATTAAGTTGTAGACAAACCTGCTGCACGGCTAAACCTTTTTGCGCCAATAGTTGCCGACTAATACCGTGTAATGATTCAGCTTGTGCATCCCAGTGTGTCCAATCGCTTTGAGGCTTGATTAAACTACAAAACTTTTTACCTGATTGATCAATAACGCCTACTTCAATAGGATAGCTTGATGAACCAAAACCACTGGCTTCAATATCAATAATCGCAGGGATAAAAACGTTGGCTTGATTTCTGAAATACTTCACAGCATACCCACTTTCAGTTAACGGTTAAAAAATGAATTCTACTTTAAACAAAATGCAGTTAGAACGCAGTTTCAGATAAAGCATCAGATAATGTGCTATGCTGCGCAGACTCGCTACGCAACTCAATATGAATAAGAGTGTCCACGTGAGCTTTTACTTTATTATGCATAACTCGAATTACACACTGTTGCAGAGCTCTAGGTAAGCTAACAAACAAAACGCCTACATTGGCGACGTTTTGCTGAGAACATTCATAACTGTAGTTCTAAACCTAGCTGGTAGAGCTGATTTTTCTTTAAACCATATTGCTCAGCAGTCACAGCCGCCGCTTTTTTAAGAGGTAGTTCTTTAGTTAATAATTTAAGCAAATTAAGTGCATCAGCTGACACCTCAGTTTGATCCTGTTTTTGACCAGCAATCAATAGCACAAACTCACCTCTTTGATGGTTTGTATCAGCCTCAAGCCATGTCAAACATGCTTGTGCACTACCCGAGTAAAACGTTTCAAAAGTCTTGGTAAGCTCTTTTGCTACAACCATTTGCCGCTCTTCACCTAGCTCAGCTACGATTTGTTTAACCGTGCCCGCTACTCTACGAGGAGATTCATAAAATACACTGGTACTAGTTTCGGTTAGTAAACGCTGCAAAGCCTGCTGCTTAGCCACAGCCTTAACTGGTAAAAACCCTTCAAACTTAAATCTATCGGTGGCCAAACCGGCAGCGCATAATGCGGTGATAACAGCGCATGGGCCTGGTAACGGTACCACTTTCAATCCAGCTTCTCTGCACTGACTAACTAAACCGTAACCCGGATCACTGATCAGTGGTGTACCCGCATCGGATATCAAGGCAATATTCTCACCCAGTTTAAGTTTTTCGATGAGTTGTTTAGCCCGCTGTGATTCATTATGATCATGCAATGAGGTTAATCGTGTTGAAATGTCATAATGTTGCAACAAACGCTGACTATGCCGAGTATCTTCTGCTGCAATCAAATCGACTTCAGCTAATATGCGTAATGCTCGGTGTGTGATGTCTTCCAAATTGCCAATAGGCGTGGCGACGATAAATAACGTGCCTGATTCAATCAATGGTAGCTCTCCAAATTAAAACAATAATCCAAATTAAAACGATAATCTAACGTTTAGCTAAGTATAAATTTTATATTTACGCCTAGTCACAAAGCATTAGATATTTATATTCGTTACTATAAACTATTAAGTACATTCTTCTATGAGTATAAGCGATGAGTTTTCGAAACTGTGTTGTATTTTGTATCGCTACTTTGTGTTTGCTTTCTTGTACTAGCAAGCCTACTCGACAAGATCAAAGTACTACTGTGCAAGCAACAAAAATCACAAAAGTGACCAAAAACAGCGATTACTACCTGACCCAAGCCAAACAAAATAATAATAATGTGTATCAACGTAATGACTATCTATTACAAGCTGCCGATGCCTTGCAAGCAGAACAGAAGTGTAATCAGACTGTCAGAATACTCAAGCTGCTAGAACCTCAGTTACAAGACAACCGACACTCCACTCACGCCACCATAATTTTAGCTGAGTGTTACTTAATTTTGTCTGACAAGGCGTTTGACAACGTTGAGAGCATACTTGTTAACCTAACTAACACTTATGGATATCAAGCTCGTATAGCTTCATTAAAGATGCAGCTTCAGGTCAATAAAAAGCAGTGGCTCGAAGCAGCAAAAGCACTACAAGACACTGATCTAGAAGAGCTTGATAAAAGTAAAACTGCTTGGCAGTGGCTTAATAAGCTAGATTTAATTGAATTAGAAAAAGCACGACTATCAGAAGCAAAACTACAGCCTTGGCTACAGCTTGCCATCATAGTGAAACGCTTCGGGTTACAGCCTAATGTATTTAAGCAGCAACTACTTGATTGGCAAAGTAGACATTTAGAACACCCATTGGTGACGAGTCTTCCCGCAGAAATTGAAATGGCGCTGCAGCAATCACCGATACAAGCAAAACGTGTCGCAGTTTTATTGCCATTATCAGGTAGGCTTGCTAACCAGGGTATAGCCATAAAAGAAGGAATACTGGCGGCCTACCTTGAAAATTTACCCGCTGCAAAGCTTAGTCAAAACGCTTTGTTTGAAAATAATGCGGCGCTTGGTGACATCATTCAAAACGACGCCGACGCCGACAACAACACGCACAGCAATACACGAAATAATACGCTGCAATATCGTGAAATTCGTTTTTTTGATTCTGCATTAAAAACAGTACAACAGATAAATTCACTAGTGGCTGACTTTGATGTAATTGTCGGTCCTTTAGTGAAACAAAAAATTGTTGAGCTGACCGCTGTTTTACCCAAAGATAAAATACTTTTAGCATTAAATAGAGTGGAATTAGAAACTGAACTAAAACCTGAACTAAAACCTGAACCAAAACCTGAGTTTAATACGACTTTGTCCAGCACAGAAATACCAGATGAAGTCACAGCATCAAGTTTGACGTTGCCAGAACACTATTACTTTTCATTAGCGCCAGAAGATGAAGCACAACAACTTGCATTACATATACAGCAAGAACGATTAGTTAAGCCTATTATTTTTGCAGCGGACAATCCTACAACTCAAAGAATGGCACAAGCATTTATGGCTACTTGGCAAGAAACACCGGAAGCTATTCAGCCAGAATTGATTATATTTACTGACAGCAAAGATATGCGTATTCGTATATCAGCAATGTTGGACGTCACACAAAGCAAGCAGCGTATTAGACAGATAGAAATGTTGTCTGATGTTGAAGTTTTTGGGGTGGAGAGGAATCGTCGAGATATCGATGCAATAGTATTATTTGCCAACCCCGAGCAGACCCAGTTACTAAATCCCATTATTGAAGCTAACCTCAGCCCTTTTGCTCAAAAATCACTAGCCGTGTTTGCGTCTTCACGTAGTTACAGCTTAGATTTGAATGGTAACGATATTAGAGATTTACGTAACCTCACATTTACAGATATGCCATGGATGTTGCCTAATAATGATTGGCAAAGTTTAGCCACACAAACTGCACAGCTTTGGCCACAGAAACAAGATACGTTGATGAGACTGTTTGCCATGGGCTTTGATGCCTACAGCTTACTACCAGACCTGCGGCTTTTAAAAATCCTTCCACAACTCACTAGTCACGGCCTCACTGGTAGTATTAATATTGATAAGCATGGCATTTTACACAGACGCTTGCCTTTAGCTAAAATTGCACAAGACAAAGTAGAATTACTTGCAATGGATTAAGCAGGCTCTCTCTCCTTTAATTGGTAGAGAGGCAGAAAGTTTGGCTAAAACCTTCTTAGAACAGCAAGGTCTGACATTTATTATGCAAAATTATCGCTGTCGTACAGGTGAGATAGATTTGATTATGCAAGACGTGGAAGAACTGGTGTTCGTAGAAGTAAAATTCCGTAGTAAAAGCCAATACGGTTCTGCCATAGAATTTTTTCATGCCAGTAAAAAGCGTAAATTTGAATCTGCCGTGATGCACTATATGCAGCAGCAAGGTTTTAACCCTAGTATCGTCCCGCATAGAATTGACTTAGTGGGTATTGAAGGAAAAAACCAGCGACAGCAAAATATCACTTGGTTAAAAAGTGTTTAGCCACAGTCTGCTAGGAGCAGCAATTAATTTATTAGGAGTGTTATGTTAGAAAACATTAAGGCAAATTTTACTGAAAGTATTCAAATTAAAATTGCCTCAATTGAATTATTACCTGAGCCTATTTCTAACGCCACATACATGATGGTTAATGCTCTAATCAATGGTAACAAAATATTGTGCTGTGGGAATGGTGGTTCAGCGGTGAGCGCCCAGCACTTCTCGTCTTTGTTGCTGAACAAATTTGAACGTGAAAGGCCTAGTTTGCCTGCTTTAGCGTTAACTGCAGATGGGGCGACATTATCATCAATAGCCAATGATTTTACATTTGATGAGGTATATTCAAAGCAAGTCAGCGCGTTGGGCCAGGCAGGTGATATTTTATTTGTCATATCCACCAGTGGTAATTCGCATAATATTATTAAGGCGATGGAAGCTGCACTTAGCCGTGATATGACAATAGTAGCCTTAACAGGTATGGATGGAGGTAAGATGGCAGGGTTTCTTAGTCAGCATGATGTTGAAATTCGTGTTCCTTCGAATCGAACTTCACGAATTCAAGAGGTCCACTACTTAGTGGTACACAGTCTTTGCGAGGGAATAGACGACTGTTTATTTCCTGAGAATTTTCAGGAGTAATACATGCTGAAATTAAAAAAGAGTCACTTGCTATTAGTACTCTTAGCCATACCGTTATTGCAAAGTTGTGCGGGGTTACTGGTAGGTGCGAGCGTAGGTGTAATCTCTGTTGCCCATGATAGGCGTACAATAGGCGCACAGCTTGATGATACAACAACAGCTAGCCGTATTTCTATTGCTATGTCAAATGACACCGCATTAAAACAACAAGCCAATATATCAGTTCAAGTTTTTAATGGTACCGCGCTGTTAGTAGGCCAAGCACCGACTAGAAATCTTATGCACCGGGCAGAAAAGCTAGCTTTGTCAGTGAAAAACATCAAAAAATTACATAACCAAATTCGTTTAGGCGCACCTGCACCTGCAAGCAGAATAGCTAATGATGCATGGTTAGCCTCAAAAGTAAAAACTCAACTACTGGCTGACGAGCGTATAGACGGTTTACATATTGAAATAGAAGTCGAAAATGGTGAGGTATTTTTAATGGGATTGGTCAATAAAAAAGAGTCAAGTATTGCCGTTGATATCACACGTAATATCCAAGGGGTGAAACAAGTGATCAAAGCCTTTGAATACACTTAGGCTTGCCCGTGTGACTTTAAACTATAACTAGCAGGGCATAATTCTTCGGATGAAAAAAAAGCGCTAAATTAGCGCTCTTTTGTTCTCAAAGCCACTATTTAACGACAGTTAACGTGGGCTTGCCCTTTTTAGGCTTGTTCTTATTCTCGCTTTCATCTGTCACGAGTTTTTCTTGTACGTCATCAGAATCGATATTTTCCTCAACAGTAAATACTGTACCTGCACCATTTTCTTTGGCGTAAATAGCAAGTACTGCAGGGCAAGGAACGACTATGTTTCTCGGTACCCCGCCAAAACGGGCATCAAACATAATGTCGCGTAGGCCTAACTGCAAATTACCAGTAGATGCTGGAGACATGTTTAATACTATCTGACCGTCTTGGACAAATTCCTGAGGTACTTGGGTACCGGCATAGTGAGCATCTACGACTATGTAAGGAGTGAGATTGTTGTCTACAATCCACTCGTAAAATGCTCGTAATAAGTATGGTTGATTGGGGGTCATATCAATTTCACCCGTTATAGTGGGTTGTGTATTTCGCGTTCTTGATCAGTTAGTGAAGCTATGAAAGAAGGTCTTTCAAAAATACGCTTCATATAAGCTTTCAAGTCTTTGCTGCCGGTTCCCGTCAATTCGATGCCTAACGCAGGTAAACGCCACAATAAAGGCGCTAAGTAACAATCGACTAAACTGAATTCTTCACTCATAAAATAAGGTGTTTCGGCGAATAACGGTGCTAGTGATAAAAATGCTTCGCGTAATTCATTACGGGTGGCTTCTAAATCGCCTTTTTTAGCCATGATTTTTTCAGCAAGCACGTACCAGTCATTTTGAATACGGTGCATAGTCAAACGGCTTTGACCACGAGAAACTGGATAAACAGGCATAAGAGGTGGATGAGGGAAACGCTCGTCTAAATATTCCATAATAATATGCGAGTTATATAACACCAATTCTCTGTCAACCAAAGTAGGCACAGTACCATAGGGATTGAGTTCAAGAAGGTCTTCTGGTAATTCGGTAGGATCGATAAAACTGATTTCTACGCCTACGCCCTTCTCGGCTAACACTATGCGTGCTTGGTGGCTGTATATATCTATCGTGTCTGAAAACAACGTCATGATTGAACGTTTATTGGCGGCTACAGCCATCTAAATATCTCCTAAATGTCATACATAATTGCATTGTGCTTTTGGCATCTATGCTTTGGTCTTAAATTAGCGGTTAACAAGTCAAGTAACTAATCTAAAACGGGCGAAAAAGGGGCATATAGCCCCTTCCAGAAAATTTTCGCGGATTATACACCAAATTCACAGCAAAGTTTTGCTGATTTAGTGTACGTCTCTCCAATAATCTTTCTTAAGTAAGTAAACCAAAACTAATAACACCAGTAAGAATATCAATACCCAGCGACCAATATTTTCAGACTCCAGACGTGAAGGCTCACCGATGTAAACCAAATAGTTAACTAAATTTAATATGGCTGTGTCGAACTCGGCTGCATTTAATTCACCCGTTCCATCCGCTTTAATGCCCACATAACGGTCAACCATCTCACCGTCAACTAGCATTTTTTCAGATGTTCTAGTGGGTACACCTTGCAGCTCTTGCAACACGTGCGGCATACCAACTTCTGGAAACACTAAGTTGTTGACACCAAAGGGACGGCTGTCGTCCACATAGAAAGTTCTTAGATAAGTGTAGATCCAATCTGCACCACGCACCCGAGCCACCAAAGTTAAATCTGGGGGAGGTGCGCCAAACCATTTAGCTGCAGACTCGCTAGGCATCGCATTCCTAATGTGGTCACCGGGTTTTTCTCCTGTGAACATTAGGTTTGCTTGACCGATCTCAAGCGGTATATCTAAATCGTCAAAAGTACGCTGATAACGCTGATATTGAGTTTGATGACAACCTAAGCAGTAGTTCATAAACATCTGCGCGCCAGATTGCAAAGACGCTTTATCAGTTAAATCATACTCAGCTGTATCGAGTTGTACATTGCTTCCTGCAGCCATCACACCTGTTGACAACAACAAGGACAATGCAAGAATTATTTTTTTCATCCTGTAATCCTCGATGGTACTGGCTTAGTGCGTTCGTTTTTGCTGTACATAAATAACAATACAAAAAAGCCGAAATACATAATGGTCGCTATCTGAGATGCGACGATTTTCCATGCTTCTTGAGGCGTACCACCTAAGTAGCCAAGAAAGATGAATACCGCTGCAAAAGTAAGTAGATTCCATGTGTGTAGACCACAACGATAGCGCCAGGACTTCACCTTCCCTCTGTCAATCCAAGGTAGTAAAGCTAAGAAAATAATGGCTGAGAACATTGCAATAACGCCGCCCAGTTTATGCGGTACAGCTTTCAAAATGGCATAGAAAGGTGTGAAGTACCATACAGGGAAAATGTGCTCAGGCGTTTTCAACGGGTTAGCAATCTCAAAGTTTGGATGCTCAAGGAAGTATCCACCCATTCCTGGGGCGAAAAACATGATGTAGCAAAACACAATCAAAAACACGCTTAACCCGATAAGGTCTTTGAGCACTATGTGCGGGAAAAAAGGTACGATATCGTCAAGAATGTCATACTTCTCAGTATAATATTCATGGATCTTATACTTGGTTTTCTCTCCTTCACTGAGCGAGCCTTTCTTACGTTTGACGTCAGTTCCATCTGGGTTATTAGAACCCACTTCATGTAATGCGACTATATGCAAAAACACTAAAATGACGATAACCAATGGTAATGCAATAACGTGCAGAGCAAAGAAACGGTTAAGTGTAGCGCCAGAAATGACGTAATCACCTTGTATCCAAATAACTAGATCTGGACCAATAACAGGGATCGCACTGAACAAGGACACAATTACCTGCGCACCCCAATAGGACATTTGTCCCCATGGCAGTACATAGCCCATGAAAGCTTCAGCCATAAGAGCTAAATAAATAAACATACCGAACAGCCACAACAATTCACGAGGCTTTTGATAGGAGCCGTAAATCATGCCTCTGAACATATGTAAGTAAATAACAATAAAGAACGCTGACGCCCCTGTGCTGTGCATATAGCGAAGTATGTAACCGTACTCAACATCACGCATGATGTACTCAACTGAAGCAAATGCTTCTTCAGCAGTAGGCGTGTAGCTCATAGTTAGCCATACACCCGTAACAATTTGGTTAACCAATACTATGGTCGCCAAAAACCCGAACATATACCATATGTTCATGTTTCTAGGTGCTGGATATTGAATGGCATGCTGGTTAGCAACACGCATTATTGGGAGACGATACTCAATCCATCCCATCAGATTTTTCACCATATTATGCTACCCCCTCTTCAGAACCGATTAAAATGGTACTATCGTTGACATACATGTAGGGCGGTACAACTAAGTTTAGACCTGCTGGTACATTTTGAAAGACTCGGCCTGCCATATCAAACTTAGAACCATGACAGGGGCAGAAAAAGCCCTCTGGCACGCCTTCAACGTATTCTTCAAATGCACCATCTTTTAAATGTTGTGGTGAACATCCTAAGTGAGTACAAATTCCCACTAGTACTAAATACTCTTCCTTTAAGGAACGATATTGATTTTTAGCAAACGTTGGCTGTTGCTCTTCATCAGAATTAGGGTCTTTAAGTTGTTCATCAAAGTTTGCTAATGAAGCAAGCAATTCAGGTGTTCTGCGAGCAATCCAAACGGGTTTACTTCGCCAGATAACTCTAATCAGCTGTCCTGGCTGGATTTTACTGATATCTGCTTCAACATCCGCACCAGCAGCTTTTGCTTTAATACTGGGGTTCCAGGATGCAATAAAAGGCACTGCAGCACCGACTACACCGATACCACCAACAACAGAAGTTGCAACCGTTAAAAATCGGCGTCTATTACTATTGGCTGGTTGGTTTTCGGTTTTAGACGAATCATGCGCATCTAAAGATACATTGCTCATCCACTAATCTCCGAGGGTTAAATTGACTGACACTTCACATTTTGAGTGGCATATGAATGATACGCGAATCAAGAAATAAAGTTTTTTTATTAACCGAAAATGATAAAAGAAAACCCACATAAAAGACATGGAAATTGTCATTTAAATAAAGAATTACTAATACTTAACAGTTTTCAAAGAAATATTGCTTACATAAAATTTCATTATACAAAACACAGCTAATAAAAAACCCAGCACGAGCTGGGTTTTTTGAAGTGGTTGTCGTCGTACAATTAACGTTTAGAGAATTGAGGACGCTTACGCGCTTTATGAAGACCCACTTTCTTACGCTCAACTTTACGTGCGTCACGAGTAACGAAACCCGCTTTACGTAATGCTGGACGAAGTGTTTCGTCAAACTCCATCAATGCACGTGTAATACCGTGACGGATTGCACCAGCTTGACCGCTAATTCCACCACCGGCAACGGTGACGTAAAGGTCAAACTTTTCAGTCATCTCAACTAGCTCTAGCGGTTGACGCACGATCATACGCGCAGTCTCACGACCAAAGAACACGTCAAGAGGACGTTGATTTACTATAATGTTGCCACTGCCTGCGCGAAGAAAAACACGAGCGGTAGAACTTTTGCGTCGGCCAGTGCCGTAATATTGATTATCTGCCATCTGTAATGCTCCTTAGAGGTCTAAGACTTGTGGCTGCTGAGCAGCATGATTATGCTCAGGGCCAGCGAAGACTTTCATTTTGCGGAACATATCGCGTCCAAGTGGACCTTTAGGCAACATACCTTTAACCGCTTTTTCAATGATCATCTCTGGTTTAAAAGCTTGCAACTTCTCAAAGGTAGTATCTTTAAGACCGCCTGGATAACCAGAATGAGAATAGTAAATTTTGTCTTTGGCTTTGTTGCCAGTAACAGTGACTTTCTCAGCGTTGATCACAACTATATAATCGCCAGTGTCTACATGAGGAGTGAACTCTGGCTTATGCTTGCCGCGTAAGCGGATAGCAATCTCAGTCGCTAGGCGACCAAGAGTTTTGTCTGCGGCGTCAACCACATACCAATCACGTTTTACCGTTTCTGGCTTTGCAACAAAAGTTTTCATTTTAAAATACCCGAAATATATAAATAATCGTTACGTTGGTCTCGTGTCCGATATTTGACTATCGACTGCTACACAAAACCGCTAAAAATCAATACCTTGACCCCTTCGAGTCGTATGATTCATCCGCTTTCCCACAAGCGGGGGCAACTGGGCAGGGCGCGAATTATACAGATGTTAAAGGAAAACGCGAGAGTAAATTTTGAGCTTTTTGTTAATTATTAGGCTTTTAACCGATGTTCAACGCTCAGGCACTAAAAGAGCAGGATCTAGTCTTTCCTTAAACCAATTAATTCGCCAATCCAGATGCGGGCCAGTTGCACGACCCGTAGCACCAATTTCAGCCACCAGGTCACCTTGTTTGATTACGGTACCCGCTGCTACATGACCTTTACTCAAATGTAGAAAGGTAGAAGACACGCCGTGCCCATGGTCAATAATCATCGTACCACCAGAATAATACATATCCGCCACAAACAAAGTCACAATACCATCAGCAGGTGCATATACAGCTGTACCTGTAGGTGAGGCTACATCGACTCCAAAATGGGGGCGTTTAGGTATGCCGTTAAATACTCGTTGGCTTCCATATACCCCACTAATAGGACCAGCAGCTGGCCATATGAAATCTTGATAAAAATCGCTACGTTCGTCATCTAAAGTCCGAGCTTTAGCAACTTGTTGGTTATCACGTTTGATCCGTTCACTTACTGCTTTAGGGGGGCTAACATATTGACTGGGTATACCTTCAATCTTTTGAACATTGTAAGTTCTAACTTGCAACTGCAGCGATCTTACATGCTGTTTCCCTTCGTTATCTAACCACTTGAGTTGCTGTGTTGATTGAGCATCTCGACCAAACCCAAAGGCAAAATAACCAGCTGCTGATATTCTAAGTGGTGTGTCATTCAGCCAAACTTGATAACCCACTGGGATTTGACCACGAATTAAACTACCTTGAGTCATCTCACCTTTAAGCTGCAGTTCGCTAGCTAGCGCTGAAAAAGTTAAAAACCATAGAACACTGCTACAACATACTAAAATTGATTTAAGCAAGAGCGATAGCACCTTTCCCTACACCTTCATATGCCAATACCTTAAAGTCGCTATTAGTGTCTAAACGCTTATGTTCATCTGCCATAAATTGCGCCAAACACTCTACCGTGGTGTCAGTATCAATCATCTCTGATTCTGCTTTAGGAATAGCCAGTTCAAACCTGCCTTGTGAAGCTTCATAAGCAAATATATTGTGCTGCTCAAGAGTCCCATCAGGTAGGCTAAAAGCAGTTTCGCTAGTATCTACGATATCCTCACTAGAGCCAATATAGATATCACACCAACGTTTAGCCCAATATTCTTGACACTTGATACTTTCTTGCTGATTTTCAAACACCACAACTTTAGAGCGATGACCATGGGCGATGCGCTGGCAATTGCCATCATGCTTTTTGAGCCCGTGAGTGTAGTGATAAAAAGGGGTGTTAATCACCTCTGCACGCAAATTGAGTTCAATACCCAGCACATTTTCTGGTAAATGAGTCGTAATCACATCTTTAAGATAAGCGCTCACCGAAGGCATAGTGACATTTTGTGAATACACAAATGCATAAGCTTCAGCCGGGCAGTTTAAGTGAATGGATTTATTATTAGGCCGAATGAAATCGACGTTTACTCTGTCAGAGTCCTTATCATGCTTGACATAGCTGTATTCGTGTTCCACTGGTACTAACAGTTTGTGATCGATGTATTCGTCTATGAGCCGCTTCAGCTGTTTTTTAACTTTACCAAAGTCCAACACCATGCTTTCTTCATTCAAATCACCGCTTAGGATCACATCTACTATCCAGCTTTCTCCTACCATGCCGCGCTCCGGGCAAAGGTAAGAAAAATCCATTACGGTCAAATCGTTAACAAATAATTGCATAAAAAATGTACATATCCTGTTTTGTGAGAAGTTTATATAAGATTATTATTGAGATAGTTTGTAAGGTATTAGTTTTGTGATTTCAAAAGTTGGTCTTTCAAGTTAGGTGGAATACCTCTAATCATCAAAGTATCAGAGCCTGCATCATAACTTACTCGCTCGCCTAATAATTTACGTTCAAAACTAAGTGAAATACCCCCACCTTGGCCACTAAATTTAGCTAACGTTTTTAGTACGCTACGGTCGGCTTGAAACTGTTCTTCTAACGGTAATTCTGCACTTTGATTAAATTCTTCAAAGCTAACGTGATCACTGGATAACTTTGCAGCTAATTCTTGAACTTGAATGTCCTCGCCAAGCTCTAGTTTTTCTTTGTAATAATTCGACACAGTTTCTCGGGCTTGGTGTTTCTCTTGTGGATCCAATTGTTCGGCAGATAAAAAGGCATCTACAGTAGTCAGCAATTGTTTATTTTGTTGCTTAACATCCACTAATTCTTCACAACCGATGAAGTGCATGAAAAAATCAGATACTTTACGACCCATGCGACCTTTGATAAAGCTGATATAGCGCTGCTGCTGCGCACTCACAGCTAATTGAGTCAAGTCAATCCTAACGGCTAGTTGCATTTTTGCTAGGTCTAGATGATCACTACTGGTTAACTCTAAATCACGGTTTATTTCAACATGCTGTTTCGTATTGATAATCGCTATCATCAAATAATCGGTGGCTAAAAACTGATAATGACTGAACAACACAAAACCTGTTTCAAGGTTGCCTGTATCAATTAAGGACTTTTTTAACATTTCACTGGCTTGAATACTGAATTCAACGAAGTCTTGTTTTTCAGACTGCATGTTTTCAAGCATTGTTTTAAATGACACTGCGTGGGGAGCCAAAACTTGTGTTTCTTGCTCAGCTGATGGCTCTTCGTTAGCTGATGGCTCTTCGTTAGCTGATGGCTCTTTACTGGCTGATGGCTCCTCATTAGCTGAAGGCTCCAACGTATCACGGCTTACACTGACTATCTCTGCGCTTTCAGATACAAATGCGCCTACCCCTTTACTGGGTTTAGTATTAAAGGCGTGATTAATTTGCTGAGCTAAGTTTTCAATCTCTGGACTCACCTCGAAGCAGCTAGCACGAGGCACTAAAACAAGTTCCTGCTGTTGATTAACGGCTAACTGATGTACAACAAAATGATGGATTAACGCACTCACATTTTTTCCTTAACAAAAATAAATTAAATTTAATCGGTAACTTGTTGGTTTATTCGCATTTTATGTGGACCATTGTTACTATCGTTGAAATACTAGATGCAAGAAATTTCCGAGCTAAACAACATGCCACAACAATCCAAATACTCTGACAGCCAATTTGAAGCCATCATGCATGACATCATTATTGCTTTAGAAAAAAATCAAGCTAACCGAGACCTTTCACTTATGGTGTTAGGTAATGTCGTTACTAATATTTTCCACCAGCAAGTACCGGAAAACCTCCGCAAACAAATGGCTGAACAGTTTACACAAGTACTCTTAAAAAGTATCAATGGAAAATAAAAAAGGTCTACAGGTTAAATGATTCTTTCTGAAACGCCACGCAGAAAATTAGTTACCCAATTAGTTAACTGGGGCCATTGGTTCGCGCTACTTAATATTATTATCGCGATCACTATTGCTGCTGTTTACATTCTTAACTCCCCTGCTCCAGGATCAGCAATGGGTATGTTTTATTTACTCACCAATTGGGTAAGTCATATTGGATTTTTGACATTTTTTGGTTTCGTAATACTCATTTTACCACTTTGTTATCTAGTTCCCAGTGCAAAAGCGGTCAAGGTATTGGGTTCTGTACTAGCGGCTTTGGGTCTGGCTCTACTAGCTTTTGATGCTTTATTGTATAACAAATATGGAGTACATCTGAGCGTTAATTCAGCCAAGCTTATCCGTAGTGAAACACAAACTGCTATTGCTCAATTTGGCTGGCAGCAATGGAGCTTTTTGCTGCTATTGTTTGTGGTCTGGCTGTCTTTTCAATTAATTGTTGCGAACGCACTATGGCAACGTATCGATAGATTGCAAAAACGCAAATTAGGTCTACCCATTAGCACTTTTTTTGTTGCTTGTTTTGTTGCCAGCCACGCTATGCATGTTTGGGCTGATGCCAACTTATACCAGCCAATCGTACAGCAAGACAATATGTTTCCTTTGTCATACCCAGCTACAGCCAAAACACTGATGGCTAGATATAGTCTGCTTGATATAGAAAACTATCAGCAACGTAAAGCGTTGCAATTCAATAAAACAGTAAAGGGGATTGTCTACCCAGCTGAGCCAGTTTATTGCTCAGTAGATAGCAGTAAAAAAGTATTATTATTATCACTAGTCAATGGAGAGATGCCAAATTCAGTGGTAGGTTTGTCTAAATTTGAACATCATTATTTGCTGCAATCTTCTTTAGACAACAGTATTACAACAGTTTTGTACGGACTGCCTGAGTTATACCATGTTGCTTTGCAAAACTACTCGCCACTGTTGTTACAACTACCCAGATCAATGGGGCTGAATGTGTCCTTATATCTTGATAATGTTAGTCATCAACGATTGGGGACTTATCAGCAAGATTGGCAGCAGTTTAAACAAAATGTACTCGATACCTCGAGTAACTTATCTGTTGGCTTCATTCAAGCGCAGCAGTTAGATGAGCTACTAACATTAGAAGTACTGACACAATATCAAATAATTATTACTGATCTAACCAATCAAAATAGCTTAAATAATCCATTATTGACTAATATTAACATCAATAAATCGATGGCTAGCTTAGAAGATATTGTACCCACAGCCTTGGGCTTATTGAACTGCACAGCAAAATCTACAACTTATAGCACTGGTAGTACCCTAACTCAGAAAAATAATCTCAATTACATTGTTAGCACTCAAGGAAGTAAAGTGCTGCTGCTAACTAATAGTCAACGGATTGAAATAATGAATAATGGTAATGTGCGGGTATTTAACTTAGCAACAGGTGATGAAACCTTTGAGCAAGTAGATCTCAATATTCTCAGCCAAGGAATTAAACACTTAAGTCGCTTTTCGGCTAAGCGCGCTATACGGCCATTATAGCTAAATTTAGTTTGGAATAAGGTACATCACGCAGTTAGCTATCATTACCTTAATCTTGAAAGACTTTTACCCAAAATTTTCATTTCCATGTTGACATCATATTAAAAGCACCATAATGTAAATAATAACAATTATCATTTACATTATGGTGCTTTATGCCTTCTACCTACTGTTTTGCTTTTTCCAATATAGAAATGTCCGTTCGCTATGGCAGTTGTAATACAAACAGTCACAACGCCATCAGTTGCTATGTACATATGGGTTTGGAGCGAGCTAAAAAACATTCTGATATTCTAGCTGTGCAACGTGCTCATATGCGTGTTATCTATACCTTGATAGACACTATGTGCGATCACTGCGTCACTAAAGTCTGGCGTAAAGAGTGCTATCGTTACATAAAACGTTTACTACCCCTTTTATACGAAATGTTAGACCCACAGCAATACAAGAAAAAAACAAAAGAAATCAAAACATTACACACTTATTACTTTAAAGATAAGCAAGTAAAATATCAGCTACCTAATACATAATATTAGTGCCTAGTAAGCACATAAAAACAACATTAGACGCTAATATTTAATAGGAGTATGTCATGACACAATATAAATATATTTGTCTTAATCATAAACTTTGGGTTGATGCTCATCCTCAAGAAGCTTTTAGCAGTGTGCAGCAAATAACTAAACTAGCTGAACATTTACTCCAAGAAAATCAACCCAGCAAAGCGATACCCTTTTTAGGCAGCGCATTTGAGATAGCTGAAATTATTTTCGATAAGCGCTTAGAATCACCTCAACTCACTACCAGTTTAACCTCCTTAGCCATCATGTTAGCGCATGCCTACGCCTCAACTGGTCAAGTTGATGCTGCCAATGCTTTACTACAACATCTAGACAGTAAAATAAAGTGTGCTATTAACTGCGCCTTAAGGTACGCCACTAAAGTCGTATTTTTTGAACACTGCTCTAGAGCCATTACTGAGGCAAGCGGCGAAATCACACTAACTGCTGCAATGTCAGCGGTAAATATTAATAAGAGTTTACATATTCATTAAAAAGTAGCTTTTATCACTTGACTTAAACTTAATACGATCAATAATGAGAATCATTCTCAATTAGACAAACGGATTAAATATGAATAAGTCTTCAATCACCCTAGCCTTGCTTCTAACGTTCTCACTCACCGCTTGTGTAGACGATGGTGATGATGGCCTACAAGGTGTCGCTGGTGCTGACGGCGTATCTGGAACAAATGGCACTGATGGCGTAAGCCGTTTTGTGACGCGAACTGATGTGATCACATCTAATGCAAACATCGCTTATGCCGCTTATGCTGATTCTTTAATATCAGCAAAAAATATGCGTGATGTATTTACTACTTTTATTGCAACACCATCACAAGCAAACTTTTCAAGCGCCAAGCAAGCTTGGCTAGCAGCTCGCGAACCCTACGGACAGACCGAAGTGTATCGTTTTAGAGAAGGTCCAATTGATACAGTATTAGCAGATGGCACGCTTGGCGAAGATGGCGATGGTCCAGAAGGTCGGATTAATGCGTGGCCTTTAGGTGAAGCCATTATCGATTATGTTGCAGTCGAAGTAGACGGTGACTCTGGTCCAGAAAGTGCGGCTAATGCATTAAGCGGTAACGTTATTGCCAATACTGCTGACTACCCCAACATCAACGCAACAACTATTCTAAGCGTTATTGAATTTGGTGAAGACGAAAGAAATGTGACCACGGGCTATCATGCGGTTGAGTTTTTGTTATGGGGACAAGATTTAAATCAAGATTCAAGTGGTTCAGGGGATAGGGATTCAAGTGGTGGTCAGCGGCCAGTAACCGATTTCGCCGTCACAATGGGTCAGTGTACCTCTGGCGAGGTTGCCGTCACTGCCGACATCTGTACTAGGCGTGGTGATTATCTTCTTGCTGCAACAGATGTATTAATTGCTGACTTAACAACCATTGTAAAAGCGTGGGAGCCGAATGCAGGCATACATTATACCGCGTTTGTTGCGGGCGGTGACGAGTCATTAGCAAAAATATTAGAAGCTATGGGGCGTTTAAGTTACGGGGAATTAGCTGGTGAGCGTATTAATATTGCCTTAAAAACTGACTCACAAGAAGATGAGCACTCTTGTTTTAGTGACAACACGCACAGAGATCTTTTTTTAAATGCTAAAGGTGTGCAAAACACTTTTAACGCTAATTACACCCGCATCGACGGTGAGCAAATTGAAGGCGCATCTATCTATGACTTAATGGTGATTGAAGGTGCACACGAACTTGCTAACAGTCTACGCGCTTCATTAGAAGCGACTATGGCCGCCGCCGCAGTCATTGATACCAAAGCTAAAACAGGCACCCCATTTGATATACTTATTCAAGAAGGTATTGACCAACCTAATCTAGTCGCAGTCATCAACACACTGGTTACTCAAACGGATTACATCGAACAAGCCATCGTGGCATTAGGTATCACCGCCAATGATTTACGTCAGGATACTGATGAAGACATCGGTGGTTAATTTGACACACTAGCTCGACTCTTCAAAGGGGTGAATACACCCCTTTGTTGTTTAAAGTGTCGCTTCAAAGAATATCTCAAAAGATATTTCGAAAAATAATTAAGAACATATTTAAGAAAATAGTTAATTAAAGCACCTCAACAAAGAGAAAAACTCATTTGCACAGTATCAAAAAAACGAGAGTTCGCGGGTCGTGTCACTCTTTAAAAATTTCAGTGGCTTTGGTTTTCCTAAGTGCCTGTGGCGGTGGTGCGAATGATTCAAATGAGCCAGTGATATCGCCTATTATTGTCGCTCCAACACCTTTACCTCTTCCTTTACCTCTAACTGATCACAGCGGTTTACCGCCTCTTGAAGCCAGCACTATTGATGATACTGAATATTTATCTGGGGGCGATGCCACATTATTTATCAGTAATAAAGATGCATTCAGCACCCGACCCGCTCCAATTGCTGCTAATTTCATACTAGATGGTCATTTTACTTCAGGTGACCATATTTTTAGAACCCCACATCAAGATGCTGGCCCCTTACTGAATGCGACAAACTGTCAAGGTTGTCATCTAAACGATGGGCGTGGCGTGTTGCCTAATAATATTGATGCGCCTTTTACCAGCATGTCAGTCAAAATTGGTGACAGCACAGGTGCACCCGACCCTATATATGGTGAGCAACTTCAAACTTTTGCCAAACAAAGCTTTAGCACTTCTGATTTTACTTCTGGTTGGCCTAGCCATAATGGTTCGATTAATGGTGATGTATTAGTGGGCGAGGCTTACACTTATATTGAATTTGAAGAAGTCATCGGCAGTTATCCGGATGGCAACTCCTACAGCCTGCGTAATCCAATTTATAAAACCAAAGATTTAAGTTTTGGTGACTTTACAGCCGATATACATTTTTCACCCAGAGTCGCGCCTCAAGTGTTTGGTGTAGGTTTATTAGAATCTATTCCAGAAGAATATATCCTAGCACTGGCCGACGATAACGATACTAATAATGACGGTATTTCAGGTCGAGCTTCGATGGTCACCGACATATTTAAAAATGAAACTCGCCTTGGCCGTTTTACTTATAAAGCTCAGACTCCAAGTGTTTTGCAGCAAGGTGCTGCTGCCTATCAGGGTGACATGGGTATCACCAGCAGCATGTTTCCAGATGAGCCTTGTAGTAGTGCGCAAACTGCGTGCTTAAACGCCACTGAACAAGAAAACAGAGTCGCTGAGCAACACGATATCAGCGATTTAGAAATGGCTCAGGTCGAATTTTATAATCGCGTGTTGGGTGTACCCGCTAGGAGAGGATTCGATAGTCATAACGCATATTGGGATACCGACATAGCCGCAGGTCGCCAGCAGTTTTTTGAAGTTGGCTGTATTGGCTGCCACACCCCACGGCATGTCACCAGGCAAGCAGCGGGCAGCGTACTGGGAGAAATAGCATTGAGCGGGCTACAAGCAAACGCCGCACCGATTGAGATGTTATCTAATCAAACCATATTTCCTTACACCGACTTATTGCTACACGATATGGGAGGCAGCTGTGCTGTCACCCGCGAAACGGCGCAAGGCGAAAGCTGTAACATAGGTCAAGAATGCATGTATGTGCAGCGGTGTGAAGGTTTAGCCGATGGCTTAATTCAAGGCATGGCATCAGGCACAGAGTGGAAAACCCCTGCGTTGTGGGGAATAGGCTTAGTACAGACCGTTAACGCGGATGCGACCTTTTTACATGATGGTCGCGCACGAAGCATCGAAGAAGCCGTGCTGTGGCATGGCGGCGAAGCACAAAATAGCTTGAGCGCTTTCAAGCAGCTTAATCATGACCAACGCTCGCAAGTGCTGGCCTTTATTGAATCACTTTGATGGCGAGTAGGGAATGCTAAGTAGTCGATATCGGATTGTTGCTTTGATGATCTGTCTTACAAGCTGTAACAAAGTATTAGTGCCTGATTTTCAGCCTGCAGAACATCTTCCCGCAGGCGGCATGACGGGAAAGGGTTTGTCAGATAGAAGCTTTGTGCAAGTAGGCAGAAATGTAGATCGAAAAGAGGAGTTGCTGTTTTGGACTGGATTTTCGTTATTCCGTGATCCTTGGGTCATTGCCCCAAGTTCGACTAAAGATCGCGATGGTCTAGGTCCTTTATTTAATACCCGCTCTTGTATTAGCTGCCATTCGTCAGGGGGTAAAGGCCCCTCTCCAGTCCAAGGAGTGTCTAAACCTTCAGCCTTAGTCATTCGCTTCGGCTCTGCTGAAGATAGTGCATTTAGCGATCCTGTTTATGGCGACCAATTGCAGCCTCGCGCTGTTGCTGTGACACATAGCGGTATCCAGCCTAATTTATTGGGGGAAGCAAAATTACGGTTAAATTATCAGGAAATTTATGGTGAATATGCAGATGGTACAACTTACATCTTACGCCAGCCCAGTTATCAACTCACCGACCTAGCTTATGGTGACTTAGACAAACGTACTGCACTTTCGCCGCGTTTTTCTCCAGTAATTTATGGTGTGGGGTTATTAGATGCTATCAGCGCACAAGACTTACTGTCTCAAGAGGATATTGATGACACTGATGAAGATGGCATCTCAGCTAAATATAACCGCGTACCTGTGAAACCTTCTCACCATAACACTGCTGACTTTCACGGTTTAGTTAAAAGCGACACAGGTACGGGTCATAGAGGTATCGGTCGTTTTGGTCACAAAGCAAAACACCCCAGTTTACATCAGCAGGTCGCTGCTGCATTTAGAGATGACATAGGTATCACTAATACTTCCTTCGTTTCTGAATCATGCAGCACTGGCCAAACTAACTGCCAAGCAGCAGCAACTATTGTTGGTGACTCATCAGTAGAAATTCCTAATAAATTATTAGATTTAGTGACCCAATTTAATCAATTGATGGCGGTGCCACCAGCAAGAAATCTAGGCTCTTTCAAAGCCCAACAGGGTCGCAAACTATTTTACCAATTAGGTTGTGAATCTTGTCATACCGCCAGTTACACAACAGATGCAACATACCCGCATAACAGTCTTGCCAATCAAACTATCTGGCCTTACACCGATTTAGCTTTACATGATATGGGCCCAGATTTGGCTGATAATGTTAGTGAATATGATGCCAATGGCCGCGAATGGCGCACCCCTCCTTTATGGGGCATAGGCGCTAGAAAAAACATGCGCAGCGAAAACCTCTATTTACATGATGGTAGAGCTGAGAGCGTTGCCGCAGCAATTTTATGGCATGGCGGTGAAGCGCGGCCTAGCCAGCAGAACTTTATTCAATTAGATCAACAACAAAGAAACGCGTTGTTAGCGTTTTTAGATGCTATTTAGGAACACATGTGAAAAATATTGTAGATAATTTGACAAAGCTAACTTTAGCCACTTCTTTCAGTGTAGTGCTAACCGCATGCGGTGGCGGTGGTAGCAATTCCGAACCCGTGGTTACTATTCCGGTGATAGTTAATCCCACCCCAACGGTTACATTAGACGCTCAATTCGCCCTATATTTAGCGGATTTAGCTGACGGACATATCATTCCAAGTTACGCGGCGATGCAAACTACAGCGCAAACGTTAAAAGATTCGACCCATACATTTTGTGCACTGCCTTCACCCTCTAATAATGATTTAACGACGTTGCAACAAAATTGGCAGAGTTTTAATGCTGCTTGGCAAAAAATTCAATGGTTAAAAGTAGGGGCTATAGTAGAAAACGATCGCTTATTGCGCGTTCAACTCTGGCCTGATAAAAACAATGCGGTGAGTCGTGGTGTTAATGCCCTTATTGCTGAACAATTTGTGATCAGTGCTGAGTATGTATCAGGTGAAAATTTAGGCGCTCAAGGAATACCTGCTCTTGAATATTTGTTATTTCCTGAGACCTAAAATAATTCTCTGTTAACAGCAACTAATAGACAAAAACGCTGTGAAGTGAGTAGCGCCATTGCACAAAATTTATTAAATATGAGTGCTGCTGTTACTGCTGATTGGCAAGCAACAGGAGGTAACTACCGAGCGGAATTTATTGCTGGCACAGGCGACTTTACTTCAGTTAAAAATGTGATGGAGGAGTTAACCACTAATTGGCTTCAACATATCGAAATTGTTGAAGATACCAAATTATTTGAAGTATTAGGTGATACATCACCAGGAAATTTTCGCGACGCGGAACATTATCTAAGTGATAAGTCATTGGCGAGTATCAGTATCAATATTCACAGCTTTTTAAGTATCTATACTAACGATGATGGTTTGGGATTTGATTCAATTTTACTCGACTTTTTAGAGCAACAATCTATTAACGAAGAGCTCACGACATCATTAACCACTATCGTGGCGCAAATTGAACAGATTGATCAAAACTTTGATTCTTATGCAGCGATGCTAGCCGATTCAGCAGGGCGCGCAGCATTAACAGACTTAGTTATAGAAATGCGCGTGCTAATTGACCTTATAGATACAACTTTCACACAGGCTTTAGATCTTAACCTTGGCTTTAACTCTTCTGATGGCGATTAATTTTCACTATGCAAACAACAACCACTAAAACCCAACGTGCGCAGCTGTCCAAAGTCATGTTGGGTATTGTTAGCGCCTTAATGCTGCCAGTAACGCAGTGTGTTTTAGCTCAAAATGAGACTGACGAAAACGTTCAAAATAAAATTGCGGACGTTATTCAAATTTTTGGTAACCAGCAAGCTTTAGAAACTTCGACAGGATCAGGATTTGTATTAAATGAGGCCGTATTAGAACAGTTTGAATTCGACGATATTCATCGTGTATTGCAAAGTGTACCTGGGGTATATATTCGTGAAGAAGACGGCTATGGGTTACGCCCTAATATCGGTTTGCGGGGCGCCACCAGCGAACGCAGCAGTAAAATAACCCTGATGGAAGACGGGGTGCTCATTGCACCAGCACCCTACTCTGCTCCTGCTGCCTATTATTTTCCCAATGTATCTCGCATGACTCAGGTTGAGGTATTTAAAGGTCCCTCAGCCATTACTTATGGCCCTAATACGGTGGGCGGCGCCATCAATATGTTATCTCGCCCAGTCGATACCAAAGATAGCGGCAGGATTGATTTAGCCGTCGGCCAGCAAAGCTACGGTAAAGCCCATGCTTATTATTCAAAAAATATAGGTGATCTAGGCCTAATGCTTGAAGGTGTGCATTTAAGAGCCGATGGATTTAAAACTTTAGCTAACGACGATAATACTGGCTTTGTGAAAAGTGAAATACTAGCTAAAGCTCACTATGAATTGGCTAACGATCCATTCAGTCAGCAAATCCAAATAAAATTAGGCTATTCCGAAGAAGTGTCCCACGAAACCTATTTAGGAATAACCGATGCTGACTTTGTAAAAAATCCTTATCAGCGTTATGCAGCTAGTCAAGACGATAAGTTTGATTGGGAACATCTGCAAATGCAGGCCTCTCACTATATCGAGTTCAACCCAGATATAACGTTGCTAACCCAAGTCTATCGCCGAGACCTTAATCGCGATTGGGATCGATTAAACAGTTTTGTGTCAAGTCGCAGTATTGAGCGCGTTTTAGCCGCACCAGAAACAGGCTTAAATGAACGGTTTGTGCGCATATTAAAAGGGCAAGCAGATTCCTTAGGCGCTGATGAAACACTAATATTTAGCCTCAATGATCGTACTTTTTATTCCCAAGGCATTCAGTCAAAATTATCATGGGACAGTAAACTAGGTGAAGCTGATATGACAGTCGATGCTGGCTTGCGTCTTCATCAAGACCAAGTTACACGTTTACACAGAGCACGTTATTTTGACATGCTCAGCGGACAATTAGTGTTCGCAGGGCAAGCAGATGAAATGACCACAAACAACAAAGATACCAGCACCGCTATTGCTGCCTTTATAAATTCAAAGATACAGTTTGGCGACTTACACACCTCATTTGGCTTACGTCTAGAAAATATTAATGGCAAGTCAAACGATTTTTTAACACAGGTATCGCAGAGCGACAGCGACACTGTGGTGTTACCAGGGGCAGGCGCGTTTTATCAAATCAACCCAAAGTTAGGTATTTTAGCAGGGGTTAACAAAGGATTTGTACCTAATAGTCCTGGTGAAGCTAGCGACATCAAACCAGAGCAAAGTTGGAATTACGAGCTGGGGCTAAGAGCAAGTGTCGCGGATTGGCAAATTGAAGCGATAGGTTTTTTCAATGATTACAGTAATTTAAAAGGCAGCTGCACTTTTTCGAGTGGCTGCACCACACAGCTTGACGTAGAGTTTAACGGTGGTGAAGTAGATATATACGGTGCAGAGTTGAGCACTAATGGGCAAATTAATTTTTCCAACGGGCTTAGATTACCCATTAAAATTGCCTACACCCACACCCAGTCAGAATTTCAAAGCTCTTTTAATTCAACGTTTTCTCAATGGGGTGATGTCACAACAGGGGACGCTTTACCTTATTTGCCAGAAAATCAGTTTAATTTGCAAGTCGGTGTAGCCGGTGAAAACTGGCAAGTGGACTTGGCCTACAAATATGTCACTGAAATGTCAGAGGCCGCTGGCACAGGTGTTGAACTAGCTGGGATTATGACTTCAGATATGAGTCAAATCGATGTAGCCGCGTGGTATCAAATAACCGATGCTTTGAGAATATACAGTAAATTAGATAACCTAACTGATGCAGCTAATATCGTTTCTCGTAGGCCTTTTGGCGCACGCCCTGGTAAACCTAGACAGTTTATTCTAGGTGCCAAATACGCGTTTTAGCTAAGGCAATTATCAATGGCGAGCAGCAATGACAATCAACCGTAGACAGTTTATTTTAGGTGCAAGCCAAGCCGTGTTAGCGGCTTGGCTTCTACCCAGCTGCACTAATCAACAATCTGAACAATCTCAACAATCTGAACAATGGGTGGTCAGCACATGTAATGATCAGCAAAATCAAAATATGGCTGCAGCAATCAACAGTAGCGGTGAAATGGTTAGCTGCGTCAAATTACCCGCTTGATGCCACGACTCTCTTGCTTTACCGCAAAAACCCGGACATGCGTTAATATTTTGTCGTCGCCCTGATCGCTTCGCTCTAGAAGTGGACTTCATTAACGGCAACATAGTTAACAGTATTCAAAGTCAAGCTGATAGCCATTTTTATGGCCATGGCGTGTTGTCAAAAGATGGGCAGTATCTGTATACCACTGAAAATCTATATGACAAGAAACGGGGCCTAGTAGTGGTGCGAGGTGCACACGACTATCAAGTATTAGATAGATTTGACTCCGGCGGTATAGGCCCACATGAACTGGCTCTAATGCCCGATGGCAAGACACTAGTCATAGCCAATGGCGGCATTGAAACGCATCCTGAGCAACCCAGAAAAAAACTCAATTTAACTGAAATGCAACCTAACTTAGCCTACTTAGATATAGCTTCTGGCAAAGTGTTGTCTAGCTACGCACCACCAGACAAGCAGTTAAGTATTAGACACTTGACAGTTAGCCCTAATGGTAGCGTTTATGCTGGCGCTCAGTACCAAGCAAGAAAATCGACTGTTCAACCCTTAGTTTTTGCACATCACGGTGAAGATAGTTTGCAAGCCTTCAGTGCCCCGCAGACCCAGTGGCTTAAAATGCAACAATATACTGCCAGTTTGCTAGTCATAGATGGTCTACTTTGTGTCAGCTGCCCCAGAGGTTCACACCTAAGTTTTTGGGATACCACAACCTTTAGCTTTATAGAGCAACAGGCATTTGCTGATGTATCAGGTCTGGCTGACTCAAATGGAAGAATATTAGCGTCTAGCGGCAAAGGTATACTTAAAAGTCTCGACCGCACTCAACCCATAACGGGACCTACCAGTGTTGATGCCTTAGCGCTAAAGTTTGATAATCACATGACTATGATTACTGCGGGTTAAAACGCCTTACTATTAATGATACAAAGTGAATTAGCCTGCGGTTAATCTTAATACGCTCAGCTAATGTTAAGGTGCTAACGATACCTTGTATTTAGCATCTTCATGGCTCTTTTATATTCTTAAGGGTTTGAATAACAGCTACTTTTCGTCTGTTATTCAGCCGTTTTAGGTATTTCAGAATTCAAAGTAAGTGCCTCCCGCTGCTGTACAAATCAGTTTTAGATATCACTATCTGTGATGGTAAGGTTGATGTGTAGTGTCGAGACACTGACACGTTGAAGCAGTGATGAGTTGATTCTTATGCTCTCAAACACGTTACCTGAAGATGCTTGCATATTAGCAGAGCATCTCAGAAACCCTACTTTGAAAAACCTGTTAACATCATATAGCGAACAGCAGGCGAGAGTTGCGGTGAGTATCCGAGTGGATACCATAAATAATGAGCTTTACAATAGTGACGGACTACTCATTCAAGCTGAGGTTTGTTTATTTCGAGAGCCTTTGTTTCGAGATAAGAGACCATGCCACAATCACAATAGTGTGAGTATATAAAATGAATATTCAGACAGAAGCAAACATTCTTATCGTAGATGATATTAAAGCCAACAGAGAGCTATTAAGTCGTCATCTAAAACGGGCAGGTTATCAAGTTGAAACTGCAACGGGTGGCGAAGAAGCGTTGCAAATGGCCGATAACGTAACCTTCGATCTCGTATTACTGGATATCATGATGCCGGGTATAGACGGTTTTACAGTACTAGAGTCACTGCGCAATCATTATGAAGCGTCTCAGCTTTCTGTCATCATGATCAGCGCTATGGACGGTCGTGAAGAGATTGTCAAAGCACTGGATCTTGGCGCTAATGACTATATTACCAAACCTTTTGATAAAAAAATCATGCTCTCACGGGTGAGTACACAGCTCGAATCTTCACGTCTTTATAAACAGCTGCATTTGAGTGAAGAGCGATATAAACTCGCATTTTCAGCTTCTAATGATGGGATCTTGGATTGGGATATTGAGAAGGGAACAGTGTTCTACTCTGAGCGCTGGCGAAAGATGATGGGTATTTCTAGTGATATGCAATTTGATTCGATTGAGCAATGGTTTGATAGGGTTCATCCAGAGGATGTCGATGGCCTACGGCAGAATATTTATGGCCATCTGACAGACCCTGTGGCGATTGTAGAGCATGAATATAGAGTACTGTTTAGCGATGGAAGTTACCGCTGGATGCTATGTCATGCTAAGGCATTGTTTGACACAGATGATAAGGCAGTGCGTATGACTTCATCACAATCCGACATTTCAGCTCGAAAAAAATTGCTAGAAAGACAACTAGAACTCGAGATAGAAAGAGACCTTGCGATACGACACGAGCAGGTAGCAAAGGCGGCAACCGAGGCTAAAAGCTCATTCTTAGCAAACATGAGTCACGAAATCCGTACACCAATGAACGGTGTCATTGGAATGATTGAACTGGTGTCAAATTCAGACCTAGATGAACAACAAAAAAATTATATTACAACAGCTAAGCGCAGCGCCGATTCGCTAATGAATATTATCAATGACGTTTTAGATTTATCAAAGATAGAAGCAAGTGAACTGAATATCGAAATGGTAGAGTTCGATTTAGAGCAATTTTTTACTGAGTTGACTCATGATCTGAAATTTCAGACTAACAAAAAAGGGTTGAAGCTAGAACTTTTGAAAGGAAATATTCAGCAATCAAAAGTGATAGGCGACCCTTACCGAATCACTCAAGTATTGAATAACCTGCTGTCTAATGCGATCAAGTTTACCAAATCTGGCTCCATTATTATCAAATATAATTTGATTACACATGACGAACAGCCGCGCTTAAATGTGACGGTGACCGGCATCGGTGTCAGTGAAGCCGCGCTACCCCTACTTTTTGAATCTTTCTCTCAAGCAGATACTTCGACAACAAGAAAATTTGGTGGCACCGGTTTAGGTCTAGCAATCACCAAACAGCTTTGTGAACTGATGGGCGGGAACATAACAGTCCAGAGCCAGTTAGGAGAAGGTTCATGCTTTCAATTCTCAGTTATGCTTGCCTTTTCAGAGCTAACAACAACACCAGTAAAAAAACCTCTAGCCACACAGTCTTTCGCTAGCTTTGCGAAGCTACGAGTTCTCCTAGTTGAAGATAATTTTATTAATCAAGAGGTGATGCTTGCTATTTTACAAGGTCTAGAAATTCAGGTGTATGTTGCAAATGATGGGCTGGAGGCACTTACAATGCTTGCTCATTCCCAGTCACTCACATTTGACCTGATACTCATGGATTGTCAAATGCCTATATGGATGGCTACGAAGCGACACGTCGAATACGAGCAGGCGATGCTGGCGACATGTTTAGCAAAACACCTATCGCCGCACTCACTGCAAATACTATGAACAGTGAACGCGAAAAGTGTCTTGCTGCGGGCATGAACGAATATCTAACCAAACCAATCAACACTGGCGCGTTGAAATCAATGTTAGCAAAGTATCTGTCAACCTAGAATGACTCTAATTGAAGTAGTGCGTAGACATTTTATGGAGTACTAAGAAAGTAGTACCTGCCCTGCGACTATTTTTAGTTGTCGAGCCACAGCATTATTTATCCAGTGCTCAACTTGATTGCTGCATTAGCTACACCCACCCTAAGCATTATCAACGACAACAAATAGCCCAGTCTTTATAAAAACGCCTGTCTTAGATATACCGCAGAAACTTAGAACAAACACAATCCGTTTCATTGTCTGTCTCTATAAAACATGTCAAACGACAGATCGAGCAGACATATTACAAATGAGCTACTTTGTATCAGCTGTTCCAGAGGCATTCAGTGATATATCGGGTCTGACTGACTCGAATAGAAAAATATTAACGCCTAACGGCAAAGGTATACTTAAAAATCTCAACTCATTCAACTCATTCAACTCATAACGTAACCTACAGCTATTAGCACCTTAGCGCTGAAGTTTAGTAATCATACGACTATGATTACTATGGGTTAACACCTACTTCAAAATTAGAAAGGCTATAACTAAAAAATTCACACGTTTGTGGCAACATATGATTTATCACCAGAGCTTGCTTCAACACTGCGCAGCATAGACCACCCAATGTAGCTTTACCCAAGTTAAAATCAGATAGAAGTACTCTATCGTTATCATGAGTTAGATTAAAAGCGAGGGTGCAACGAAAGGTTGATGTTCTACTGCTTATCACTAGTTAAGCGCGACACGTAATCTTGGTCCAATTCACAAATGACAACGTAAATGTAGCAGCGTAAATATAACAGCATAATTTTATATGGTTTGACACACTTGGAAAATTTTAGGGCATTTTTAGGGATACCCACTGCATCACTAATAGGCTGTGGCCTAACTTGTGTAGAATTAACCGTCAAGATAGTACTTTCATAGCTAATTGCGTAGTGACCACTACTTCTACATTGGCTAATTATCTATCGACACCTGAATTATGAGCCAGTGTATTGTCAATTAGTACTAATGGAATGCTAATGACCATTAACTTTTCTCATAGAGTAATGATGCTTTTATATTCATCGTTTTATTCGTTTACTGCTTCACATAAAACTTGAAGTTGATATCTACACTTTGGAGGTTACTGGTTATTAATGTTTAAAGTGAGGTGTCAAAAGTGAATAGTTCAAACACTACATGATAATACGAATAATTGTTAATTGCATTTAATGATGGTACAGTTTCCATGATAATGCCCCACGCCAATAGTTAATGTACTAAATACAAAATTTAAAAGAAATCACATCAGTAATAAAAGTTACTACATTTATTATATGTATCGAGCCACTTTACTGATGCGAGGCCAGCTCACAGTGAGTTTGTCAACACATAGTTTATCGATGTATGGTGTGTCAATGCAGGGCTATCCTTTTGGCTCTGTTGCGCCGTTTTTAATAACAGAAAAAAGCAACTTGGTTGTCTGTGCATTTGATATTTCACAACACGCTTGTAATATGAAAAAATACTACGAAGTTAGTAGAATTGGTTTATGTGCTTATGACAGCCAACAAACAATCACTATGAGGAAACCAAGATGCAAAGATATCCACAAAACCGCCCCAAAATATTGAGTATTAGCCGTCCACTGGATATTATTGAAACCCGCATTCGTAGGGGTATAGAGCATAATAATCCACCGCTGATTAATGTTTATCTTTTGCAAATTGCAGACTTAGCGGCAGCTAAAACAGCTTCAGCTGCTAGATTTGTTATTGCGAAAAGGGCGTTTCAACTACTTTACGACACCATCGCTGATGAGTCGGTTGAAGTACATTGGCGTGAGCTTTGTCTCAACAAGATCAATTTACCCATGCAGTTAATGAAAAAAAGTGGTGATAGCCCTCGACTCGAACAGCAGTGCCGCCTTCTACAATACAAATTAACATTACTGTGTCAAAAAATTTAGCGTAATTAGGGCTAAAGGTAAGAGCGTGAGTTATGGAGTTAATAGCAAGAATATCAATATTAAGGCTATGAGCAGCGATGAGCTCAAAGCTAACAAAGAGGGCTTTGAAAAAGGTAATATCACAGCGCTCAAGTACGTGCTGGCGCGCTTTGTGGCGCAAAACCTAGCGTCAGCCTGTCTAGATATGAAGCAGATATTTACAGCGAGTACTATGTGCTTCGAAGAAAAAACAAGTACATCATTTCCCATAACGGTTGAGTGCAAGAAGAGCACAACTACAAGCTACTGCTAAACAAACAGAGTAATATGCATGTGGCTCTTCTATTTTTAGACAGGGTTTTAGGGGCTGTTTTAAAGGCTTTTTAGATAAGCTCTTAACTAAGATTTTAAAGGTTTTTCAGAAGCTCTATAGGTGCTGTTAGGACTTAATTACCAAAAGTAACAAGATGCAACTTTACGTTTGTTTGCAATTTTCAAAAGTACCAATCCAACGACACTTTCTTGGGTAACAAAACCTAACTCCTGACTACTTGTGCTTTGAGAGTTGTCACCGGTCAATGAATAACCTCGGTTGTCACAAGCTTGTCTGATACGTTTAATAATTTTTTGATATTTTGGATGATTGACAACCACTACTTGATTTTTTTTTAATCTAAAAAGTGGCTTGGTTAAGCATAATACATAGTCACCTGGATACAAAGTAGGTGTCATACTGACACCCACTACTTTGTAAAATCGCAACATTAGTGGCTATCTACTGTTCGTTAAGCTTTGGATAAACTACTTTTTCGCTAGGCGGATATGGGCATATTGCCGTATAGGTTGAGAAATTTTTGCTACGCCAAAAGCTATCCGCAAATTCATTAACTAAGCTGAGTAAATGCTCTGCGTTATCTCGTGCAATGTGTTGTTTACATGCCGATGCAGTCAACATAATTTTGTGTACTAAAGAATGTGTGTTAGGAAACTGCTCTAATTGCGGGGTCTTGAAATAGTCTCCCCAAATCACTCGGATCTCTTGTTTAACACTATTGCTATGGATTTCTTTTTCCCGAGTTAATCGACTTAGCTGTGAAAAATCAGCCGTTGTAAGCTGCGGTTTATCACTCAGTTCTTGTATCAGGTCTATAAGGCGTAACACACTTAAACAGGCTACCTGCGCTATAATAGGATCATAGATTTTACACGGGATATCGCAGTGTGCTGCTACTGAAGATATTCCAAATTTATTGTCAAATGCATTGAGTAAACCAGCAATCATAAATATTCCTTATTAGTGCTATTACGTTTTTTAGTCACTACTTTTACTAACAAAAATACGCTGCTGCTAAGCAGTGCAAATAGCGACACGTAGTAAACTATATGTAAAACATCGCTGGTCCAAATGCCATGTTCATGGCCAGGATGAGCGAACGAGTAACAACTAGTGCTCAGCAAAAGGGCAAACACTACGTATTGAATAACAGGTTTCATAATCGTTCCTTATTGTAGTTAAAGAGACGCTAAAATCTTTGTAACAGAGATTAATTTAGCTGCTTCGTAATTAAATTATTGAGTTGGCAATGGTGATTTTGAGAGAGAAAACTATGATACGAGCGTCTAAAGTTGAGTAAGGCAATATTGGCTTTACACTTACCCCATCTTAATGCCTCTTCTTGTATTTCAGATTGCTTGTTGAGTAATAATGCACTGATTATATTATGCGCTTTAACTAACTCACTTTCACTCAAAGCATATTCGTTTTGTTGAGTATACAATTCAGCTAAATTATGAAAACTAGCAAGTAGTGCAGCAACGGCTGCCATGCCTGAGGTGGGCATATTGATAAGTTTCATCGCTTCACAAATCGCAATCTCATAATGTTCAATGGAATACATAATTTGATGTTTTTCGAAGTATGCATTACCTGCTAAGGTATGACGTTTCCAAGATATAAAATCGGAGTCGTGATTAATATTTTTATCCTGTTGCATGTAATCTCTCCAGTAACTATGTAGCAAAGGTTTGCTACGAACGCGATGATGTCGTCTTATATACGTTTTACACACAGTCCATATGCAACTCGGCTGAGTATCATTTGCTCCAAGTACATATTTAGGTCATACGTCTGCATCACCTTTTTTCACTTCTTTAGGCTTAAGCTGTCGCTCAGCAATTTAAATTCAAATCATGGGAATATGTAGAAGTCATATTATGTGTTGGAACAGCAGAATTTATCATTCTGCTGTGTTGTTTATCTACCCAACTATTGTAAATTTTCCCTGCATCATGGCAAAATGTCCTACAAAGGAACAAAAGAAAGTGTAGTCGCCCCCCACCTTCAGCTTGCTAAGATCGAAAGAGACACTGTCACTTTCGCCTCCCCCAACAATTCTCGTATTAGCGATGACCCTAACATCACCTGATTTTAAATATTGATTTTCAAGTCCAGCGCCCCAGCCATCTTGTGCTGTTGCTTGAGCATTCTCAGTAGCAGAGAGTACCCAGTTGTGACCCATCGCATTTCTAGGAAGTGAGCCTGTATGTGTCAAATTAATCGTAACTGTTTTGCAAGCTGCCGCAGAAACTGAAAGTGCTGCAGGGACAAAATTCATATTGTTGCCTACCTTAACTTCGATGCTGCAAGAGTCTGCATATACGCTTGAAGAGATGAGTGTTAGCAACAAACATCCGCAATATAAAAACTTCATATTTTTACCCTTTATAAAAAAACTGATAATGGCATTAAAATTAACCAAATACAAATGATAACAGTTGTTATTAATATTAAGATTGTACTTGCTTAGCTGTTTGCCCACCTGCTTGATTTCCAGGAGTGAATATATTTGACAAAGTGTTAATGTTTTTTAGTAAATAAACTGGCGTAAGCGTTCATCTGCGTAATAACGATGCACTTTATGGCATCAAACTGCCCATCCAAAAATGAAATGAATAAATATCCAATGCAGTAATTCCAATGTAATAATGGATGAGCAATTAAGAAATTCACTATATTTGTATATAGTTAGTTAACCTATTAAGGGTAAGAACCGCAGGGAGCACAAAGTAAAGAAATTACGTTCTTTGATGAATAAGTCTAGCAAAAGTAGCCTTAAGTAAGTTTGGCAAAAATAAGTGCGGCAGTAACTGCAAAAGAACTGCAAAAATAACTGCAAAAATAACTGCAAAAAGAACTGTAAAAGTCATAGCGTTAGGTGACATAACTTATCTACACATTAAGCTTAGGTTATTTAATTAAAGTTAAAACTGGAGTTAAGATTAAAGCCGGAGTGAAAATGAAAGCTGAAGTTGGGCAGGTACCCTTGGGAAACACCTGCCCACAAAACAATGTTAGGTAAAGACCAGTCGACCCAACATAAAACCATGTTAATCTAAATAAGAATCATTATCAATATATTTTACACGCTTTTGATAATGTGTACGTATTAACACTACTTTTGAATACTGCTGGTCCTTGTTGTGTCCGAAAAGCCGATATCTTTATAGCAAGAATATTTAGCTTCAACCTTGACCTTGACCTTAACCTTGACCTTAACCTTGACCTTAACCTTGACCTTAACTAAGAGCGCTATTAACGCTCTCGTTTATATGTTGCGTTCAACCTCGAAGTGCATAAACGATTCATGCTGCTAATGCAGTCACATATTTAACCAGCTTGCATTCGAACTCAAGCTAACTTAGTAAACACTTTGAGATCAAAGTCAGTAGTAAACTGTTGTAAATCATCTACTAACTTTTGCTTTTTCTGTGCTGTTGCTGACCAGTAGTAAGGTGTCATCATCAAAAGGTTTTCCCTTTGTTGAGATTCATTGAGCTGCATAACAAAACTTAGATTTAATTGCTGCGCTAAAGTAAATCCATCTGGAGTGACGTGTTGTGCCTTATGTTCGGTCGGTTTGTCGTATAAAGCCTGCTTAAATTCGTATAAGTGATTGGCTGCAGGATTGACCGTTATCCATATTCCGTTAGACTTTAATACACGATGAACTTCAAGCTCACTACTAGGCGCGAAGATTTGTAGTACTGCGTCCTGACTGCTATTTTCCAATGGTAGTTGGAAAGTACTGGCCACAGCAAAATGGTGCTTAGAATATTTTCTAGCCGCTTTTTGCACAGCAAATTTAGAAATATCTAACCCACTAAATTCAATTTGGATATCAGTTTGGTTACAAAGTTGGCTCACCTGATCCATGTAATAACCTTCACCACAGCCAGCATCAAAGAAATTTACCTTGGTTTGGTCTGACAGTGTTGTAAGAGTGGCTAGGTGTTGGTAGAAGATTTTAGAAATAGCATCTGCTAATGGTTGATAAAACCCTTGTTCTAAGAACGCCCTGCGACCATTGACCATCTCTTTGCTGTCACCGGGCTGTTTGCTATTTTTATGTTGAGCCAGTAGTAAATTAACATAGCCCTCTTTCGCCACGTCATAACTATGGGCATTTTCACAACGCCAAATGCAATGGTCTAACTGTAAAATGCACTGACAAGCAGGGCATATCCATGGTGATAACATACTTTTCATGACAACTTATATTTACTACTTAATTCAATTTCGAGCAGTATAACATCAACTCATTTAAGTTGAGATTGACGTAAGACTTGAAGTTGAGATTGACGCAAGACTTGAAGTTGAGATTGACGTAAGACTTGAAGTTGAGGTGTTAAAGTCAGGAATAGAGTTAGTAATGGCTCTACACAGTCAACAAACGTATTTATGACATCCATAACAATAACAACATGTATAAAGTGGGTATCTCAATGTTAATCCTGCAGGGATCGTCTTTATTAGCTCACTACAAGATTTGACTAAAACACAGTAACCACAAAAAAATCAATATCTGGTGTAATCTCGTACCAGCAGTGAACAATGAAATGAGTGCCCTTAAATGAGTGCCCTTAAATGTGTGCACTTAAGTTTTGTCATCAGGTGATTGTTATGAAGCATATACTTTTATGGATTTTCACACTGCATGCCTTTACAGTAACAGCGACGTCAAAAGAAACAGCAAGCGTGATAACAGCAAAAGTGACAACAGAAATAACTACAGAAATAACTACAGAAATAACTACAGAAAATTCTCTAGCTGATTTGAAATGGCAACATAGACTATTAATTACCCAAATCGACACTGAGAATGAGTTATATAACTTACGGGATAAAATCCAATCTCATAGCAATGCTTTTGGGGCTAGTAAGCTATTAATGCTAATTCGTATTAAAAACGAAACGTGGATAGTAGATGCATCAACAGCTCGAACTGCATCACCACAACTCAATAATGAAGTATTAAAAATAATGAATCAAAACCTCAACCAAGTCTTGTTGATTGGGCTAGACGGTGGCATAAAATATCGTTATCCCACTGACACATTTAACTTGGAACGGGTATTTAATAAGATTGATTCAATGCCAATGCGACAGGCTGAAATCAATAGTTGAGCTGTTCTTTGTACCGTATCTTCTATCATTATCTAACACTGAATCGCGCTTATTATTCTAGTACTTCAAGCTCTTATTGGTATTGGTATTGGTATTGGTATTGGTATTATTTTTATGTTGATGGATTATAGGCAAACTCAATGCGATTACCGCTAGGTTCACGGATCATCATGTGTATGGCTGGACCTTTGCCATTAAGTTCAGGAGAAAATTCTATGCTCACGTTTGGTATCAGCCTAAATCGTTGATGCAATACGTTTAGTATTTCTTCGCTAGCCACCGTTAATGCTAAGTGGTGTAAGCCCACATTATTTTTTCTATCGAACTCCACAACATTCTCAGTATTTTTGGTTTGCCATAAGGTGATAAAAATTTTGCCATCTGTAACAAATGCTGATGGGTAATCAGCAGAACCACCTGCTCGTGTCCAACCTAAGGTGTTAATAAAAAAGTCGCTTGACGCGGTAAGATCTTTAACGGTCAAACCAATATGATTTAATCCTGTTGTCATCACTTTTGGAGTCGTATCGTTTTGTGCATTTACAATGGCGATGTTTGTTATCAAAGAAAATAGTATTACAAGTGCTAGAAGCGATCGTGTGGGCATGTTTTATCTCGTTAGGTTCATTTTATAATATATATTATTGTTGACCCGAAATTGTCTTCTAACTATTCATATTAATTTGTATCTACAAGTTTATTTTAATCATCATAATGACGTGGGATCGTCTAAGTACTTTATGTAAACATTAAGGCGAAAAAGAACATTATCAGAATTGATAGTAATGATTGTACCGCTAGGTGATATTTAGTTGTAAACAATCAGCCCGTATTGATACTAAGATAAATCTAGGGGCGTTGGAGTAGCTTTTTAAGTGTGCTATTTGTTATCACTACAGTTTAAACCCAATGGAGTTATGCGAATTTTTGTATATAAACACCGCAGCATAAATTATTTAACGAGCGTGTCTTAAAACCTATTCACTGTCGGTTCATTTCTACTTTATTATATGCAATTGATAAAAGTAATATTTCAACAGCTAGTGGCATATTTTAGCTGTTTAGTATTACTTTTTGACCCTAACTCGTTTTTTGCCTCAACTATTTTATACCCTAGTTCCACCATCTAACTCTAAAGTTCTTCCAGTAAAATAATCATTTTCGAAGATAAACTTGGCTGCGTGAGCAAGTTCTTCAACTTCAGCGAGGCGCTGTGCGGGTATACTTTTGATAAACATTTCGCGCATTTCTGGGCGCATTTGTGCAGCCATAGCGGTTTCCACTAGGCCTGGTGCAATACAACCAGTACGAATACCAAAACGTGCTAGTTCTTTCGCCCATGAGACAGTCATAGTCGCCACTGCTGCTTTAGATGCAGAATAGTTAGTTTGACCGGCGTTTCCAGCACGAGAAACAGAGGATATATTTACTATCACGCCTTTACTTTTGGTTTCGACCATTTGAGCTGCCGCTTCACGGCTACACAAAAAAGTACCGGTAACATTCACATCTAATACCGATTGAAATTGTTCTAGCGGCATCTTACTGACTACCCTACCTTCTTTTACTTTAAGCAACATGCCATCGCGCATAATGCCTGCACTATTAATTAAGCCATTAATGTGACCAAAGTCTGTGGCTATTTTGGCAAAGGTTTCCTCGACCTGATTTTCATCAGTCACATCAACTGCATAACCACGGGCTTTAACACCAAGCATTTCGATTTCTGCGGCGGCTGCTTCAACAGCTTCTGCCTGCATATCGACTAAAGCAATCAGCGCACCTTGTTTAGCAAATTCTACGGCCATCGCCTTACCCAAACCTTGGGCTGCACCTGTGATAACAATCACTTGATTATGTAAGTTCATTACTGCTTCTCTTGCTTCGAAAATAAGTTAAATATGCTGGAAAAGTCCAGTTGTCCGCTACCTTGCATGCTGTGGATGGTGTACAAACTTTGCGCCAGCGCACCCATAGGGGTAGACGATTGACTCTTAATACCAGTATCCATAGCAAGACCTAAATCTTTTTTCATCAAATCCACCATAAAACCGCCTTGGTAATCATTCGATGAAGGTACATTTGGCATCACATCAGGGCATGGATTATATAATTCTAGAGTCCAGTTTCTGCCAGAACTTTGCAACATAATATCTGACATTACTTTAGGATCAAGACCGTTATCAATCCCCATTTGTAGCGCTTCAGAAGTGCCTAACATCAGCACTGATAGCAACATATTGTTGCATATTTTGGCCACTTGACCTGCACCGTGCTCACCAGCATGGAAAATGTTTTTGCCCATCGCCTGTAAAATAGGTAATGCTGTTGCATAATCTTGCTCTTTGCCACCCACAATAAAGGTCAAAGTACCCGCTGTTGCGCCACCTACCCCGCCAGATACTGGTGCATCAATAAAATGAATGTTTTGTTCTGCTAATTTACTGGCGACTAGTTTTGCAGTGAAAGCATCGATTGTACTCGAATCAATTACCAGAGTGCCTGCTTTTAACTGACTAATGAGTCCGTTTACACCTGTATAAAGTAACTCAACGTGTTTGCCTGCTGGTAGCATAGATATCACTATGTCAGCTCCTTGAACAACGTCTGATGCACAGCTCGCAGGTTTAGCGCCAGCTTGTTCGAGAGTGTCCATAGTGGCTTGTACTAAATCAAATACAGATATGGCATAACCTGCTTTTAATAGATTAAGCGCCATAGGTGAGCCCATGTTGCCCAAACCAATAAAGGCTATTTTAGGGAGTTGTTTATGCATTTTTGTTACCTATTTTGTTATCTATTTTGTTATCTGTTTTTATGACTGACTAATCCGCATCCAAATGCGCTAAAGGATGAGTGTCGTGTGACCAAATATCTTCAAAAAAATACTCAACAGTGGCGTTGGTAACTTGGTCAATGGATCTAAAACGCCAGTTGGGTTGATGATCTTTTTCAATCAACAGCGCCCTCACACCTTCTTGAAATTCACCAAACTCACCGCACTTACAGGACAAGCCTAATTCCATTTGAAAACATGCTGCCAAGGTCATACCCTTACCTCTTCGCAATTGTTCAAAAACCAAATGTGCAGTAATAGGTGACCCAGCACTTAATGTTTTTTGTGCTTTACTTAGCCATTTATTATCTTCAGCATTAGCTGATACTATGTACTGAGCAGCTTGATTTACATCAGGTAAAGCAGCTAAATGAGTTAACCAATCCTGATTTATTATGAGATTACCTTGAGGTAAGTCTCCAATATTCAATAAGTGAAAATTGTCACAAATACTCGATAAAGTTGAGTGCAATGAATCCTCTTGCCAATTCGCGGCTAATAGTTGGCTTAACAATGACTCTTTTGCATTGTGAGGCACAAAGTAATCAGCCAAATTACTATATAACGCATCAGATGCGTTGATGAACGCCCCCGTTAGTCCTAGAAACAAACCACAACCTGCTGGCATTCTATTCAAAAAATAACTACCGCCTACATCTGGATATAAACCGATACTGATCTCTGGCATCGCAATGCGCGAAGTTTCAGTAACGACTCGATGACTGCCGCCACTCATCAAACCCAATCCTCCTCCCATGATGATGCCATTTCCCCATACTAAAATAGGCTTAGCAAAAGTGTGAATAAGATAATCGAGTTGGTATTCTTGGGTGAAAAAATTCTGTAACTCATAGCTATTTTTAGTATCAGATTTTGCTTCATCGGATACCGAGTCCTGCATCGACTTATACATCGATACTATATCGCCACCAGCACAAAAAGCCCGTTCACCGCTTCCGTCTAGAAATACCATAGCGATTTTTGGATCTTGTTGCCATTTTTCTAACTGAGGTATCAGTAAGCTGATCATTTGTAAGTCTAAGGCATTTAACGAAGCAGGCTTAGTTAAGGTGGCATGGCCAATCTTAAAACCACATTCAGTGAGTAATTCGTCAAAAATAACCGGTACATTTTCACTAGACATATATATTCCTAATTTAACGGGGGGTACTGCTCGAAAGAAAGCTTACAAAATGTCGCCAGCATGTTCTGCCAGTAAGCGTCGACCAATGATCATTCGCATGATTTCATTGGTACCTTCTAAAATTTGATGGACTCGCACATCTCGTACGTATCTTTCTAATGGATATTCTTTAATATATCCATATCCACCATGGATCTGTAATGCCTCATTACACACAGTAAAACCCACATCGGTAGCAAAGCGTTTTGCCATGGCGCAATAGGCACTACATTCTGGGTCTTCATTATCTAGCTTGAACGCAGCTAGTCTGATCATTTGCCTAGCAGCTACAAGTTCAGTGGCCATATCAGCGAGTTTAAATTGTAAGGCTTGAAACGCCGCCAGTGGCTTACCAAATTGAGTGCGCTCTTGCATGTAAGATTTGGCAGTATTTAATGCCATTTGCGCGGTTCCAATTGAGCAAGTAGCAATATTAATACGACCGCCGTCTAAACCTTTCATAGCAAAAGTAAATCCCTGTCCCTCCTCACCTAATAAACAGTCTGCCGACACGCGAACATTATCAAACGTAATTAAACGAGTGGGTTGTGCATTCCAGCCCATCTTTTGTTCAGCCTTACCGTAAATCACACCTTCGGCGTCAGCAGCAATCACAAAAGCAGAGATGCCTTTAGGACCTGCTTCACCGGTGCGCGCCATAACTACTAATACTTCAGTCTCACCTGCACCTGATATAAACATCTTGGAGCCGTTTAACAGGTAATCCTCTCCATCTTTTTTAGCCGTAGTGCGCATAGCTGCTGCATCTGATCCTGAACCAGGCTCGGTTAAACAATACGACGCTAATTTTTCACCTGTAACCAAACTAGGGCACCACTTATCTTTAGCCGCTCTAGTACCCCAAGTCGCTACCATCCATGTGGCCATATTATGAATGGTCATCATGGCGGTAGTCGTGGTGCACCCCATAGCAAGTTGCTCAAAAATTATAGAGGAGTCTAAGCGGCTTAAGCCTAAACCACCTTCACTTTCTGGTGAATACAAACTACAAAAACCCAATTCACCTGCTTTTTGAATCACTTGTTTTGGAAAAATGTGCTCTCTATCCCACTTAGCAGCATGCGGAGCCAATTCTTGTTCAGCAAATTGTTTGGCGGTATCAGCAAAAGCAAGTTGCTCGTCAGTCATGTCAAAATTCATAATATCTTCCTATTTCAACGATATAGTCATATTAGGGCCAGCAGCATCAGCAATATGCAGCGGCGCACTGGCAAAACACTAGGCGCGCTTCATGTTATCGGTAACTGTTTTGTGTATGTGCTGTCCCACTGGCACTGAGCCAACAAAGGATACAGCGCGAATATCTGGGTCTTGCAGCAGCGTATTAATCTGATTTTTACCACCATGCACTACATTCAACACGCCTTCTGGTGCGTCAGCTTGCATCAGCAGAAGTTTTACCTGTCTCACTCACTGCTAAGAGTGCTGACAGTCTCGTTGTGATGCTCTTTAGGTAACTGCTGATAGCGCATCATCACTCGTGCTCTTTGTGAAGTAGGTACTTCTTTCCAACTTTCGAAGGCTGTTTTTGCACTGGCTACAGCTAAAACTAATTCTGCTTCGGTATTATAAGTCAGCCCAGCTGTCACTTCATTATTAGCGGGGTTAGTCACAAGAATGTTGGGTAGCACAGATAACGTCAGCAACTCGCCGTTAATAAGAGACGCAATAAGAGACGCAATAAGCGGCATAAATAATCCTAAATAATTGTCTGAATCATTTTTTAAATGATTGTCTAAGTAGTCGTCTAAATAGCATCTATTCTACGAGGCTAACAAATTTTTACCTTTACGTTAACGTAAAGTAAACATTTTTACTTATCAAGTACTGTCTCGTTAGCTATACAACTTCAATTAATACATTTGATTGGAACTCTAAACGTACGCACAAGAAATTGATTATTTTTATCTCTTACGGCTGCTATGCTGCTGCTAAGATCCAGAAAAATAGTCTATCTAGATGTCACTTGCAAAAATTAGAGTCGCCATTGTGGAAGATAATGGAATGGCTCGTAGTAATATCCGTAACCATTTATTGGACATGGGGTTTAGCCAAATTAGCTGTTTCAGCAATGGCCGAGAGCTTAAAGCCAATATAAAGGATAAGAAGTTAGATCTGTTATTGATGGACTTCCATCTTGGTCAAAATAAGAATGGCGTAGAGGTTGTACAAGACTTACAAAAGCAAAAAAAAATCACTCACACAACTTGCGTCATGTTTATTACCTGCGACCGGCTACCACTGATCATTGGTCAGATTGCCGATGTACACCCAGAAGCGTTGATCATTAAGCCTTACACCATAAACAATTTGGTTAATAACATTTCTAAATGCCTTAACTTACATCAATATTTGATGCCCGTTTACGAAATGATGGACGATAATAATTATCCCCAGGCTTTGGTCCTTCTAGATGACTTACTAACAAAAAATACCTTACCTAGAAAAAAAGGTTCATTGATAAAATTACGTGCCAGACTCTTAACCAAGTTAGCTTGCTATTCGCAAGCTATACAACTTTACCGCGGTATTTTGCAACAATCTAACAACGTTATATGGGCTAAATGGGGATTGATCCAAAATCTATTTTTAGACGGATACATGGAAGAAAGTGAAAACTTATTACTCGAATTAACTCGTTCAGAGCTCACCAGTGACAAAGCTTGTGAATGGTTAGCACGTATTAGTGTCAACAATAACCAATACAATAAAGCCGAAAACTACATGCATCAGATCCGCGAAGGCGAATTATCCATTCCTGCTGCCCGTTTAAAAGCTTATATTTATCAAGCACAAGAACGAGGTACTGAAGCCATTACGCTGTTAGAAAAGAAACGCGAATCTAATCGTACTATTCGCGAGCGTTTTGATGAAATATCCCTCGATATCGCTCGTTGTTATATAGCCGAGGCACAGCTGAGGGCTACGTCCGAACGTTCTGCAGACTTGCAAACTGCAAAGTTCTTAATTGGAGCTGCGGGTAGAAAACTATCTGACCCTAGCTTAATTATCAAAAAGGACTATATGTTTGCCATCATTGCTTTTATGGAGGGCAATGTAGTTAAAGCGAGTGAAATTTTATCTCGCACCGGTATGAGTGAACTTCAAGATGCTGAAATATCGACTATTACTGATGCGGTTCAAGCATGGTCTAACGTTGGAGATACGGCGAAAGCCAGTGAGTTTTTGAAACTCAGTCAAGAAAAGCTGAAAACCATTGAAGAGGGTAATGAAAAGACAATCTCAGGCATATTAGTCGCAAAAGGTGAAGATGCCATCGGTGAAAAGAGACCACAAGCGCTTAGATTTAATGAAATTGGATTACAAAAATACACCAGTAAAGATTTTATCACCGCGACTGACGATTTTTACCAAGCTTATTTACTCTTTCCAAGGGAGTTGGCTTTCAGTCTCAACTTATTACAAAGTTTAGTTGACGCAGAGTTACTTTTCTTTAAAAAAGTGAATACCTTAGAATTTCTAGCGGAATTACAAAACCGTAAGCTCAATCAAGCTAATAAAAAGCGTTTAGAAGAAATTGTTGGCCGTGTCGGCAACAAAAAAGAAGTATTTGTTATTACTAGTGAATAGAATCACAATAGAAATGGTACTAGAGGCTCAGATAAAGCGAATAAGCCTGATCAATATCAATAAACATCACAATTTAAAAGCAGAAGATAAGCGTGCTAAAAAATAAAATTAATATATTAGGACTTATTGTTTATTTAAGTTTTCAGACAGCAAACTGTTTTGCATCAGATAAAGAAGCCGTCACAACGCTATATTTTGACCTAGGGGAAAAAGGTGGTTGGGTACCCTTTCGAAATGCAGAAAAAAATGGTGGAACAGGTGTTTTTACTGATTTATCAAAAGCTTTGCAAGCATCCACTGGCATTCAATTTAAAACGGTAAACTTCCCTCAAGAGCGTGCGGCCAAAGCACTACTGGACGGCATAGTCGACTTCGATTTCTCCTGTCTTGAATGGTTTGAAAATAACGATCCAGGGCCCAACTTTGTAGCAACCGACTCTTTTTTTGAAATCACTGAACACATAGTCACATTGCAGAAAAATGCCCCACTGTTTCCTACTCGAGAATCTATTTTTGGAAAACCTATAGGTACTATTTACGGCTATTTCTACTTTGACGATAACAAGTTTGAGCGCACGGATCTTATCAACGAAAATCAACTAATTTTAGGATTAAAAAACGAGCAGTTTAAAGCTATTATTTTAGAAAGAGAGACAGCCAAGTACTGGGCTAAGCTAAATAATACGGAAATAGCTTTTGCCGCTTTACATACTAGTGGCAATTTAGTGATGAGATTAAAAAAAGAACATAGCGCACTGCTGCCTTTACTAAACCAAGCTATTCGAACGATGAAAACATCGGGTGAGCTTCAGACAATATTATCCAACCAAGGTATCGATTCAAAAATTAACTAGATGCTGCTTAAGAACCCCCCTCACAAGGTGCTCTTAAGCGGGTGCTTTATGCTTGTTTTTCTTTATTTGGCATAAATACTTTAAAACCACACAAAGCAGCGATAACAACAATTCCTACTAACAAACCCAACCAAGGTTCAAAAACGCTAAATGCCATCGCTGTAATAACCATCGCTCCACGTTCGGTCGCATCGTTCACAAGTGATAAGGCCAACGTGGCGCAAGCAAATGCAGTGAGTACCAAAGTAACGGCTAGCGCCAAAGGCAGTAAGGGCTCTAACAAAGTGACTAACGGCAATAATATAAACAAAAAGGGCAGCCCAAATGCATAAAAGCTTCCGATACTGTCGAAAATAGAATCTATTTTGTCACGACCTTGTGACCAACGCTTGAGAAGAACCACTTGAATACCAGTCCACAACACCCCTTGAGTAGCAAAAAAAGGTGCAACAATGCCCATAAGAATATTTCTAACACCGGTGGCCATATGTGCGCGACTACTATTTAGTTCTAGTTTTTCATCTAAGCGAGTCTTTTGTGCTTGTTCTATCATCTCATTACCCGTCACCACATCACCAAAAAACAAGATGTAGGTGATCAGCGCTAATGGAAATGATGCCAGTAAAGTCTCAACTGGTGGCCAACCGATTGCAAAAGGCGAGGCCTTTTCCCACAAGGAAGCGGATGCAGCCCCTACATCGAGTATTTCCCAACGAATATTATATTGAAACTCACCAGTGAAAAAACCGACAACGCCCGCTATAACAAATCCAGGTAATAAACCAAATCCAAGAATAGTTGCCAACCATTTTTTATTCATCGCAAGCGCCTGTAAAGGCTTAGAAAAGGCAAAAACTAAGCAAACTACGACTCCTAACGTTCCAGCTATAGGTGCAGATTGAAATACATTAGCTGCATCGCCATCTTTAGTCACGCGTAAAAATGCGGCAATAGCAGCACCTAATATAATTCCACCTTTGAACACATTAGGTACAATTTTAATCAATTTAGCGCCAAGCCCAGTTATCCCCAACACGATCAAAATAAATGCGAAGTTTAATGAAAGGGCAGTCATGGCTTGAAACTGAGAAACATGATCACCCATATATGCAGGTGCTGTAATAAACGCAACAACAAAAGGTATCGCAGGAGTTAACCAACCTGGTGCATAAGGGTCGCCAAAAAACATCCATGAAAAAGAGATGAGCGTACTATGAAACATAGCCATGGTGACCGCTTCTTCAAAACTCAGCCCCAACAAAGCCATGAAGTAAGGCACTAAGGCCATGCCTGTTGCGCCAGCAACCGCTGACCCCTGAAGCAAATCAGATAATGAAAAACGCATATGAATAAATGGGATCCGCATGGTAAATGGCCCCCATTTAATACCAGGTTGAACTTCTCCGTTAGATCTTATTTTTGGCATATAATTGTTCTCATTGTGTGGCTAAAATGGGAGGCACATACCTATCAGCAGATGCCGCTAGAATAATGATTCAAGGTTAATTGTTAAATCAAGCGAAATATTATTACATCATCATTAACATAAAGAGATCAAACGTTTTACATACCTAAAGAACCACTATCAAAAATAATGATGATCTCTATTGTTTCTGCGGGCAGATAATTTCATGTTGCTGTGAAGCAGATGATGTGAAATAAACGGTGTGAAATAAGCAGTGGAGATAAATGACGTGAAATAAGCAGTGGGAATAAGCAGTATTAGAAGGACTAATTATTCATTGATTAAAAGGCTAACAACCAAAGTTGGTAAATTTAGCCCTTCTTTTAAAAACCTTTAGCTACAGTGAAACTAGTCCATCATTCGATATAAATTGACTCAAGTGATACAAGTTTAGCCTGCAGAAACGTCAGGGTGTGCGTCCAAGCTCAGCTGTAGCAGCTCTTGGTGCGCCTCTTTCATGTGCTGCGCCAGTTCATGTATATCGGGCATCAGCTTTTGACATGAAATCAAACCAAAGTCGAGCCAACCGTTGTAGCTTTGTAACGTGATATTTAGCCCCATGCCATGATAGGGAATTGAAACTGGATAGGTACTGATCTGCTTAGCGCCTGCAAAATAAAGTGTCATATTGGGTCCAGGAACATTGGAAATCAACACGTTGGCAAACGGAGGTAAAGAATTTGCGACTCTAGTTCGAGTTAATGTCGAAGCAATGCTGCTCACCAGCCAAGGAGCACCAATTGAGGGAAAGTCAGTAGGCATAATGGCTTTTACATCTGACATCATTGTCTTGGTGTGGGTCGAAGAGGCGTTGATTACCTGAAGCCGCTCCAGTGGATCTTTAATGTTAGTGGCAAGACTCATGCGAGCGATAGACACCTGATTACTCAGTTCAGTATTGCCTTCAGGGCGCACACTAACTGGAATAGCAGCTAATAAAGGCTGCTCAGTACTAAACCCTTCATCCTTGAAATAGCGATTCATTCCTTCTCCAGAAATGGCCATAACAACATCATTGAGACTGACATTGTTGAGCTTGGATATTTTTTTACTATCAGCATATGGAATAGAGAAACGTGCAAAGCTACGTTGATTGGTGATGGTCGCATTGAGCGGTGTTTTAGGTGCTAACCAGTTCATTCGATGCACATTACTGCCGTCAGCTGATTTAGCAGGTTTGAGCATATCAAAAGCTTTGAGTGTTAGCTTTGGCAAGTTTTTAGTCAGTTTAATGGATTGGCTGACGTTATGCATAACACCTGATGCCGTAAGTTCGGCAATACCATAGTTATCACCCCTAGTGGGCTCTCTGCGACGCATGCGTTTACTCGCTTTACGGGGTACTGCCGACACATCCATAATGGCTTCCATCAATACTTGTCCACCCATACCATCAAGCGCAGCATGATGCATTTTAGAATAAAGTCCGACATATCGGGTACCTTCAGGTGAGTCTGAGGGCACAGGTAAACCATCGAGTATATGCATTTCCCACAAAGGACGGCTGCGGTCAAGCAAGCTAGAATGTAAACGAGCTACCAGTTTATCAACTGTAGCCCTAGTTGCAGGTGGCGGTACGATGACATGCCGAATGTGATACTCAATATCGATAGCCTCGTCCGTCACCCAGATCGGATTAGCAATATCAAATGGCATATTGATAAGCTTACGCTGAAAAATAGGCGCCATATGCATACGATTTTGAATGTGAGTACGTACGTCTTGCATAAAATCACCGGCATAATCTGCAGGTAACTCTAATATGCTCAGGCCACCAACATGCATCGGCGTTTCGGGGGATTCTAAGTGTAAAAAGGCCGCATCTAAGCCGCTAAGGTGATCCATTGAGTTTCCTTCAGGTTGTTGATAAATGTTTTGGACTGGGCTATGTCGTGTTGGCTACTTCGCATGCCTCAATACCAACAATGACCAAGTGTGCATTCACTTCTCAGATTCAACTTCAGTTCAACTTCAGTTCAACTTCAGTTCAACTTAAATTTAATCTTGAAGTGAATAAACGTTTTCCATAACTTGGTTACCCTCAGTTGAACATAAAGTGAGGGGTTATCTACTGGTAAATTTAAAGTACTGCTAATTTTTGTGTAACGCAACGGCCTAACATCTGAGCTTTGTCACTTCTTAGCTACACCTTGAACTGCCATCTTCTTAAGATCCGTTGAACCGTTTTACTTGTTACTGGTTACTAAAACAATCAGCTTTGAGTTATTTTACAACGCACAACAACTGTTCGTTAAGGGGGCAGTCATAGACACGGTTACAAAATCTTGCTGCGGCTTAGCAACACTCTGGGTCGTAACTTTAAAATTTCCACTAATAATAACTTTTCTGTGGATGACGTCACTCTTTGCGCTATGCCTAGAACCCTCTGCTCCAAAGGTAAAAGTGCTGATAAGCGCGCCATATAAAACTGATACACAGCTTCTTTGGCTGTAGCTAACACGGGACTAGCTAAAACTAACTGCCCTTGAACGAAGTAAGTATTGATATCACCTAGGGATAATAACACTGGTTTAACATCAACCTTAAGCGGCTTTAAGGTTCTGTTAGCACAAAAGCGGTTAATGTTGATTGCCGCATGCAGTCCCATATCCAAAGCCATACTAGCTTGCTTAGGTAATGCACTTGATAGTGTGGCTGAGTCACCTGCAACAAAAATATTGTTGAATTTTTCAGTTTGTAGGTAACTATTCACGACTAACCCATTAGATATTGTCTGAGTATTAATGCCATCAAGATAATCGGGCAGTTTGGTACCAGCAGACCAAATAGTTAAATCTGACTCGATTGATTTTTCATCATTAAAATGAATGCTAGATTGTTTAATTTCAGTAATTTGTTGGTTGAAATGAAAACTAACTGAATAGTTTTTACATTGACTTAAAATGTCATCCGATAACTTTTCTGGTAGAGCCGGAACCAGCCTTGGGGCTTTGTCGATTATGTTAAAGTGCAATTTTTTATTAGTTGCATATTTACGTAACAGTTCTCCTAGCACTTCTACGCCAGTAAATCCCCCACCAATAATATTGATATTAACTGGGTGTGAATTGTTATCCAGAAGTGCTTCAACGTCGTGATGTATTTTTATTACATCAGCAGCAGTACGAAATCCATAAGCATATTGGCTAGCGCCTTTGATACCATAATTTGAGCGTGTATGCCCAGATGCAATCAATAACACATCGTAGTCAAGTACCTGTTCGTCGTCTAAAGTGACGGTTTGCGACTCACCGTCGATACTTAAAACAGTCTGGTTAATGAAGCGATGCCCAAGTCTCTTGATGATAGTTTCAAGATTTAAACTAAGACTCGTTTGTTTTTTAACGTCTGACAAAATTTCATGGATATTAGGTGTCCACTGAAAGTCCTGCTTGATGTCAATCACTGTAACTTCATGGCACTTACTCAGCTTACTTGCAGCCGTAAGGCCAGCAAAATTAGCACCAATGATAACAATGCGAGACTTTTTTTGATTTTGCGGCAAATTTAGCGGCAACACAGCTCTCCTAAATAGTTACGTGGGACAAATTAATAGCGGTCTAGTTATGATTTAACTATGGCTTAACTGTAATTTAGCATACCTCAATTATGATTTAACCATAGCTCGAATAAAGCTTACCTCACTTCAATTAACATCTCATTACGACGCCACATAGGCAGTGTTAAAGGGCTATTGTAACCAGCTTTTACTGGTGCGCTGACTATCTCATAGTCATTTTCAATGATCCACGCGGTAAGCAGGTTAGTGTATTTTTCTACGTTACCGTCGCTCAATGTGCCACTAAATTGAATACTAGCAACTTGATAGTTTTTACGCTCACTCACATAAACTTCAGGGTGACTAGGTTTAGGCGTTGTGGCTAATGTGAAATCTTTTGGCATAACAAATGACATCATCGAATTGTCAGCACTGTTATTCATAAGCACAGGCGCGGTCATAGAAATTTTAGTTCCTTTGTTCGCTTTTTCACTTTCACTTTCACTTTCACTTTTATCATTCATCATGACAGGAGCAGTCATTGCAATTTTAGTGGCTCCTTCGTTATCACCGGTAATATAGCTAAACAACTTTCTAAAAGCGCTACCACCACTTTTGGCAGACATACTGGTGGACACCAATATCATTGAATCATAATGACGCACCTCAATATTTTGAGTATCGTCAGATTTAAGCAACGTGTAGGGAGCCGTTGCTACATCACTTTGACCAACAATTGAGCACCCGGTCACAAAAATTGATGTCAATATTGATAATATTAGTTTCACTTTATATCCTTAAATATGGGTAAGATTGAGAAGTGTAAAATCGCCCAAAAAATTAATTAAGCGCATTACTGCGCAGTAACCATCAGCACGAGGTTGCCGCCACATTGTATTATTTGTTTAACTAACAATATCCGCCCAATGTTATTGTAAGCTGAGCGCTATTGCTTACTATTACTTGCTATTACTTGCTACTAAACACTGTGGGAAAATTAAAAAGCAGAAAATTCTTTATAACTCTAGAATTACACGCCATACATATACAAACATCGCATTGATAAAAGCCAAGTGCTGAAAGGTATTAAAATATTGATAAAATATAATTTATCGATAACACAACTCAATACCTTACAAACAAAACTCAAGATCAATCTAAACTACCTTAAACCACGCTCAACCACACTGTTAGCAACCGTTGTCTTTTTATTCGGTTTTGCTTTACATCAAAGGTAATCTATTTCAATCACTGACAACTTTTTGAGTCGATTTAATTCAGCTAATTAATACCCCAGCATCTTGAAGTTTTTTATGGGCTAAGGTTAAAGCCTGGGTACGTTCATACACAAAGTCAGCATCAGTTAGTAAGTTTTCAAAACCTAAATGCATTAGTTTTTCTTTGATACGAGGTTTATTCACAAGCATCACCACTTGTTTACCTAACTCTTGGGCATCTTTTATTAAATTTTCGATAGTTAAAGCAATAGTGTCATCTAAAAAAGAAACATCACTTAAGTCCACAATCAGTGCACGGTGATCGCCCAAACTACCGAGCTCTCTAGAAAGCGCTTTTGAGACACCAAAAATCATAGTTCCACTTAGATAAAAGTAGAGAATTTGCCCCTGAGCTTTATTCAATAGTGTACGCTGCTCTTTGTTCAACGGTAACCGACCATCTACGTCACTGATAGCTTTGATATTTTTAGCTTGCGAGGCACTGAGTTTTTCAATCGTAATAATATTCGCAATAAACACCCCAATCCCAACAGCAACTACCAAATCTACAAAAACAGTCAGCAGCAATACTGCATACATAATGACACTGGTTTGCTTAGACGTTTTATGCGCACGTTTGATAAAGCTCCAATCCAGAATATCAATACCCACCTTAATAGCGATACCCGCTAGTACAGCAATGGGGATAACGGAAATAAGTCCAGATGCGCCAAAAACAGCCACTACTAATATGAATACTCGGATGAGGCCTGACAAGGCTGATTTAGCCCCCGTTTGAATGTTGACTACCGTTCCCATCGTGGCACCCGCGCCTGGTAAACCACCGAACAAACCGGAGATTAGATTTCCTAAGCCTTGGCCAATCAGTTCTTTATCTGATTTATGCTCACTTCGCGTCAGGTTGTCGGCGATAACTGAAGTCAACATCGAATCGATACAGCCCAACATGCCTAGCACTATGCCGTCCAGTATCATGGTTTGCAGTAATTCAGAAGTAAAAGTGGGAAACACCATAGATGGTAAGCTGACGTCAATTTCACCAATGCGTTTGATATCAGGATCAGTCAGGATAAATACTGAAATTAATGAAATAACCACCAGCGCAATTAATTGTGGTGGCACCCATTGTTTTACTTTACGAGGTGTAAAGAATATTAAGAGCAGCGTACCTAATGCCATTCCTATCTCAGTCACACTAATTTTACTTAAAGTATCAGGAAGAGCGATAATCGCGCCAGTAACACCACCAGACGGAGCAGTCACGCCCACTGCAGGTGCAAACTGCATAATAATTAATATGCAACCAATACCAGACATAAAACCACTTATCACGCTGTAAGGCATCAAAGTAATGTATTTGCCTAACTTCAATAAACCAAACAGTATTTGTGTCACTCCAGCAATCATAACCACTGTGAAAGCCATGGCTAAGCCAGTATCAGGGTAGCGCGCGATCATAGCCGTCACCACTGCAGCCATGAGCACTGTCATGGGGCCAGTAGGCTCTGATATAAGCGTAGGAGTGCCACCAAATAGCGCAGCAAAAAAGCCAATGATAATGGCTCCATACAACCCCGCTTCTGGCCCTGCGCCTGAGGCTAAACCAAATGCAAGTGCCAAAGGTAAAGACACGATAGCGGCAGTTAGTCCGCCTAAAATATCACCCTTTAAGCTCTTTCGATTAATGCTGTTAAAAATATTCAAGCGGCGTCCTTTTTATACACTGAATTTGTTTTTAATAATCACGCTTATTGCATGTAACAAAGGCGTTTTGGATGTGTCTTTATATACTATTTATTCAATATCGGTAGTCAGTTCAAGTTTTGGGTCATCTTAATTTTACAGCATCACCTAGTGCAGCTGATGCGGTCATTATGCACATCAGCATACTCTTGGGCTGAAGTAACATCTGTTCTTCTAAATTATCTGCAATATTAAAGAAAACCGTACTTTAAAAGTTAATCTGAATTTACGATAAAACAGCCAAAAATCTCACCAAGCCATTATCAGATAAATGCGGGCTTACCAGAAAGTATCCGTTTATTTCCAGACTTCGTGTTTTACCCAGTCCACTTCCATAGTCCAATTTTGAGTCATAACGGCGTCATTGATTTTAGCAAAGTTTAGGATAGCGAATAATGGCTCTGGGAATTGGTCCTCATCCTTATTGTTACGATAGACCTCTACCCCATCTAAGCGAAAAATAATATTGTTGCCAAGCAACTCGACCGAATATTCATGGTATTCGCCTAACGTAGCTGCCTGTACTAACATCAACGCCTGCCAATCACCCCCATCACAATAACCTAGGCTTGTAATTGCACGAGCGGCATAGTGATCTGGGCCACCGTCACTGTGATGCTCAAAAATATCAATTTCACCTGAGCCTGTCATAGGCCAACACACGGTTTCATCGGCTTCTTGAACAGGTGGTTCATTGTTTAATGCACCTAACAACCACCACGCTGGAAACATCCCAGCTTGACCACTGTTTTCCACTTTTAATCTGGCGGTCCATTTACCTTTAATAAACTCTTTGAGATTTTTTGAAGCAATACGACCGGCCACATATTGGGTATCGTGATGCTGCTCACCTTGTTTGTTGACGTTGTCACAAGGGCGTTTTTCGCCTAGGTCAATCACTCTTAGCTTTAAGGTACCGTCGCTGACTTCACGAGTGTCAAACTGATTATCTGGCACATAACATTGGTCTTCGTTGTTTACCCAGAGCATCTGATCTTGCCAGTTTGCTGGATTAAAAGTCTCAAATTCATCTAAAAAGTCTATTTGCCAACTGCTAACTATCGCTCCCTGCTCTTGTTGAATGGGCTTTTCTGGGGCAGGTTGTGAGCAGCCAGATGCTAAGAAGGCAAAGGTGATGATGGCTGATATATTCTTCATATAAACTCCAAGGGTTGGGTGGATTACAAATCTGTGGGCTTAGTGCAATAAAAGTGCAATTAAAATGCAGTAAAACGGTGGGCGTATACCCATTCAAAATATTAGGTTTTGTGTCTCTACAGCAGTGACTTAAAACTATCAAGCGTTAGCAGCTAACAGCGCTGCGTACTTAGAAAAATCTTAACCACAGCTCTCAATAGCGACTCTCAATAGCGACTTCTTAGAGTTATCATCAGGAGCTAGCATAAAGAACCATCGTCCAGAGCGACTCAAAAATTAGAGCATAACTAAACTAATTTAACTTATATATCACGGCAGCAGCTTCTCTATCTTGGAGATTAAGTTAGCTTGGACTAAATTTGCGACAGGGTGGAATATGTTTAGCGGTAACTTCGTACCAAGATACCCAACAAAACGAGAAATACTGGTACTTGATATTGAATTGTTGCGCGGCACTTGGGAGATTAGTGGGTCTGTGTAATGAGGTGCTCAACTTGAGTACCTCATTAAAAATAGGATAAACGCTTAGAAAATCTTTTTATACGACCCAACTCTACAATTATTGAGCCTGTAACAGCTCATGCTATAAAGCACCTGATGATTTAAACCAAGTGCCAACGTTATCAAGCCATTGCCAACGTTATAAAACTAATGCCAGCTATCAGCTAGAGTAAGTCAGTTGATTAAATTTTTGTTGCTGATAATCAGCATCGCCAAAAGTGATATTGATCATCATTAAACGTTTAACGTAATGGCCCACATTAAGCTCGTCCGTTATACCCATGCCGCCATGTAGCTGAATCGCTTCATCACCAATCAACTTTCCGTTACGACCAATCATTACTTTTAACGCAGCAATATTTTTGGGCAAATCAGGGGCAGCACTTTCTGCTGCGCACACGGCACGGTACAACATTGACTTGGCTTGTTCACCAGCCATAAACATATCAACCATGCGGTGCTGTAAAGCCTGAAAGCTACTAATAGCCACGCCAAATTGTTTACGTGTTTTGGTGTATTCAATAGTGGTAGAGTTAAGTTTTTGCATAATACCCATCGCTTCTGCGCTCAAAGCAAGGATAACATCACTAACAACTGCTTCAATCAGTGGGTAACCTTTATCGACATCACCTAAAACTTGATCAGCCGCGACACGCACATCAGTGAGTTTGATATTGGCAACCAATTGTCCGTCCATCAGGCGATAAGAAGTACGTTCAACGCCTGCTGCATCAGTATCAATCAAAAACAGGGTTATACCTGCTGCATCACATTGCTCGCCTGAAGTGCGTGCAGATACCACTACTTTATTAGCAGCCATACCGTTAGACACCACCGTCTTTTCGCCATTAAGGACAAAATCGTCACCGTCACGTTTAGCTTGTGTTTTCACATCGGCTAGTTCAAAACGACTCTGTCGCTCTAAATAACCAAATGCACCTTGCAGTGAGCCGTCAATAATTTTTTCAATGTTGGCATTTTGTAAAGCAGCGTTAGCACTTTTATTCAGTAAACCACCAAACATCAATACAGTGGCCACAAAAGGTTCAACCACTAAGCCTTTGCCCATCTCTTCCATCACTGCCATCACTTCGGTGGCACCACCGCCGAAACCGCCGTGGGCCTCGTCAAAGGGAATAGAGAGCCAGCCAAGTTCAGCGAACATTTGCCAATTCGCAGGGTTAAAACCTAAGTCACTGGCGGCATTAGCACGGCGGCTATCAAAGTCATATTCGTCTCGCACAAAGCGCGCAACGCTGTCTTTGAGCATGTTTTGTTCTTCGGATAAGTTAAAATTCATAATTAAAGGCCCAGTACGTATTTAGCAGTGATGTTTTTTTGTACTTCGTTAGAACCACCGTAAATGGTGGCTGCTCGTCCGTACATATAAGCTTGTCTCGCTGAGTGTCCAAAAGCATGGCCAATGGTTTCTTCAGTATCTTCGCCATGGATCACGCCGCTGTAGTAACCAGCTAGGTCCATATACATTTGCTGGATTGCCTGTTGAATTTCAGTACCTTTTATTTTTAACAGTGAAGACTCAACGCCCGGACTTTTGCCATCTGCTGTTGAGGCCAGCACACGTAGCTCTGTATATTCTAGAGCCATCAGTTCAATTTCAGTATTAGAAAGACGATTCTGGAACTGGGTGTCTTCGCTAAGAGGGCGTCCACCGCTTACTTCTTGAACGAGTAATTCGCGTAACTCACGCAGCTTACGTTTAGAATCAGCGACAGCTGCAATAGAAGTACGCTCGTGAGCTAACAAAGCTTTAGCGTAAGTCCAACCTTTTCCTTCTTCGCCAATGCGGTTTGCGGTAGGCACACGTACGTTATCAAACACCACTTCATTAAGGCTGTGGTGATCATCAATAGACGAAATCTTATTAACCGAAACACCAGGGCTGCTCATATCAATCAAAAGAAAGGTAATACCGTCTTGGCGCTTGCCAGAAGAGTCAGTACGTACCAAGCAGAAAATCCAGTCAGAGTACTGTGCGTAAGTGGTCCAAATTTTAGCACCTGTGACGATATAATCGTCGCCATCTAATTCCGCTTTCGTTTTTAATGCGGCCAAATCTGAACCGGCACCGGGTTCTGAATAACCCTGACACCACCAATCTTCGTTCTTAAGAATACGCGGCAAAAAGCGCTTTTTCTGTTCGTCGTTGCCAAAGTCATAAATAACCGGTGCCACCATTTTCAAGCCAAATGGCACCACATCAGGAATGCCAGCTAAAGAGCGCTCTGTTTCAAAAATAAAGTTTTCAGTCACCGACCAGTCAACACCACCGTGTTCAACAGGCCAGCCTGGAGCTAACCAACCTTTGGCGTTTAATCTATTTTGCCATTCGATTTGTGCAGCTTTATAATCGCCATGTCGTGCATTAATTCGCGCCGCTAGTTCTTCAGTCCAATTCTCAGATAAAAATGTACGTACTTGGTCTCGAAAAGCCAATTCCTCAGCCGAAAATGTAATATCCACTTAGTCATTCCTCTATCAATTGTTCATCTCGGGACTGACCCCGAGTAAGTAAACACTTTACGCTGCTTCCTTTCCCTTGTACTTAGGGTAAAATGCCACTTAATATGGCATATGTGCCAAATTATATAAGTGAAGGGAATGCTACAAACGGGGGGAATGCGGCAAGTGAAAGAAGTAGTTAAAAGAACAGAAATGACGCAAGAAGAGGAAATGCGGCAAGTACCAGAAACAATGCCTGATGCAAAGTGGCGAGTTGCCTTACCCGTTTTTAATGGTGCTTGGGCTTCTACGGTTTATGGCTCATTAGAATTATTTCATAGTGCTAACTTACGTCAACCACAGGACCAGCAATTTCACTGCGACTTGCTCAGTGCTGATAGTCGACCCGTGCAGCTTTATGGTGGCCATTCGATACATGGCGACGCTGTTATTGGTGAGCAGTCTTATGATCTGATTATACTTGCACATTACTGGGGGGACTTTGAGAAAGTTAAACAACAGCACCCTGAAATACCGCCTTGGCTAGCAACCCAGTATGCTCAAGGTGCACTTATTGCTGGCATTAACAGCGGCATCTTTTGGGTAGCAGAAGCGGGCATATTAGATGGGGGAAGGGCTACGACCTACTGGCGTCATCTACGAGAATTTCAGCAGCGCTACCCAGATATTCAATGGCAAGCTAACCAAGCCAGTGTGGAGCACGAAGGTATCTATAGCTCTAATGGTCAAAATGCCTCAATGGACCTGAGCTTGCACCTACTTGAAAAATTTTGTGGCGCTTCGCTTGCCGCGGGATTAGCCAGAGACATCAGTTCGGACAGCCGAAGAATTTACGATTTAAATCTGATCAACATTGCTGGTTTTCGGCAACATAGGGATTTGGGTATTCACCGAGCACAGGATTGGCTCGATGACCATTTCGCTGCAAGCATAGAGCTACAGCTGCTTGCTAAAAAAATTGGTATGAGCAAACGCACATTTATTCGTCGCTTCCAAAAAGCTACAGGTGAGCTGCCTTCTCGTTATCTGCAGCGATTGCGGGTTGAAGCTGCTAAACACCGATTGGGTAATACCGAAGACAGCATTAAGACCATTGGCATGGGTGTCGGATATCGAGATATTAGTTCTTTCTCAAAAGTATTTAAATCGCTAGCAGATGTCACGCCACGCGAGTTTCGCGCACGCCTACGGCCAGCCAGTATTAGGAATGTTTCAAAAGACGACTAAAAAAACGTTCTATATCTTTTAAGTTTCGACAAGGCTCAACACTGCCACACCACGGCGCATACTCCGACATAATTGAATCACCGGTATCCCAACTATTGCGATGTTCCGGATTAAGCCACAATACACGCTTACTGTTACGAAACACCTTCTCCCAGATGTCGGCTCGGCCATCGCCCTGGTTATTGCGCGCATCACCGAGCATGATAACCGTTGTCTTGTTGTCGATACTCGCTAGCGCTTGTGACTGCAAGCCTTCAAGAGCCGTAGCATAGTTCGTAGACAAACCACCCCAGCGTTGCATAATTTCCTCAAGTGCTAGCTCAATATCTTCTTGTTTAAACAATGCCGTAACTTCGACCATATCTGAGGCAAATACAAAGGAGCGTACCTTTGGCATAACGTCTTGCAAGGAATATAGAAACAGCAGCAAAAAACGCGCAACAGCACTAACTGAACCACTGACATCACAAATAGCGATAATTTTAGGACGTTCTACACGTGTTGCTTTCCAGCGTGTATGAAATAATGCACCATCAAAAGCAGCATTAGCAGCGATGGTTTTGCGCACATCCAACTGCCCTCGTTTGCGGGTTAAACGGCGACGGCTATGTTGTGAAGCTAGCTTGCGTGCAGCGCGCTGCACCAAACTTTGCATTAATTTAAAATCTAAACGATCGAGTTGGCTTAATTTTGCCTGCTGAAGATACTCCTCACGGTACTTTAGGCCTTTATGTTGAGCGTAAATCAGATATTGCTGTTCCACGTAATCTTTAACTTGATTAAGTAAACTAGCCCGAGATTTTATTAATTTACGCTGCGTCCTTTTTTGTTCAAGACTGTTTTTTCGTTCAAGGTTATTTTCTCGTTCAAGACTGCCTTCTCGTTCAAGACTGCCTTCTCGTTCAAGACTGCCTTCTCGTTCAAGACTATTCTTTCGTTCAAGACTACTCTTTCGTTCAAGACTGTTACCTATTGTGCGGATTTCAGCGCTTAGCGCGGCATCTCCAAGGCGTTGCATAATTTTGTAAGCAAAGTAGTTTTTTTGAGTAAACAAAACAATAGAAGATAAGTTTTCTGCTGCCGCAGCTTCAGTGATCGCCAAGCTCATATCTTTGTTTTGACTAAGAGCCTGCCCCAGCGTTGAACTTGAGTTAACTTGTTGAGCATCTGACTTATCAGCTTCACTTGGACCTTGGCTTTGGGTGTTATCTTTGTTATCACTTGTATCGGTCTGGCCACTTTGCGCTTTTAAAGCGTTTTCTGGTGATTCATCATTATCTGCTTCTTTAGTTTTTTCAGCTTTTCTAATAGTGGCAAAATATAGATCAAACAACTCATCGTACACCGTTTGATCTACTTGTCGTTTAACCAAGGTCAGTGCTAAAACTGATTTACATGTTTCGCGATGCTCCAGCCCTAATAACTTAATAGCTTTGAGTGCATCCAAGGACTCAGCTGGTGACACTGGCAGACCCGCTTCACGCAACGCACCTATGAAATCCACAACAAAACGCACCTAACGTAAATCCTTTAACAAGGCTTTAATTTCTGGCTCGACTAACTCGATGTCATCTTGAAACTTCAACAGCAGATTCAATGTTTCTTTAACCCAATGTGGATCTAATTCTTCAACGTTTAGTAAAAGTAACGCCCTTGCCCAATCAATAGTTTCGCTAACTGCTGGTGATTTCTTCAAAGGCATATCCCTAAGTTTGCCAATCAGCGCCACTATCTGTTCTCTTAACTGCGTATCCAAACCTTCAACCTGAGTCGCTAAAATACGATTTTCTAAAGCAGCATCAGGAAAAGGAATATATAAATGTAAGCAGCGGCGTTTAAGGGCGTCTCCAAGCTCTCGCGTGTTGTTACTGGTTAACATGACGATGGGAGTCGAAACGGCTTTTATGGTACCAAGTTCTGGGATGGACACTTGGTAATCTGATAGCAGCTCTAATAAAAAAGCTTCAAATTCTTGGTCTGCTTTATCTATTTCATCTATTAATAAAACCGCACCCTCTTGACTTTGTAGAGCTTGCAACAAAGGCCTAGGCTCTAAAAAGTCCTGTGAGTAAAAGATATCTCCAAAATCATGTAGACGGGCGATAGATTCATCCAATCCCCGCGCGCCTCTGAGCACGTCGCCCAATTGTTCTTTTAGAACTTGGGTGTACAACAATTGTTTACCATATTTCCACTCATATAACGCTTTTGATTCGTCAAGCCCTTCATAACACTGCATACGTATCAGTGGTGCGTTTAAGTAAGTAGCTGTTACTTTGGCTAGCTCAGTTTTACCTACACCAGGAGGACCTTCAATCAGTATGGGTTTTTGTAAGTGGCAGGCTAAATATATTGCAGTGGCTACAGAATGGCTGCAAATGTAACCTAAATCTTCGTAACGACTTTGAATAATCTCTGGGGAGGCAATTTTTTCTTGGTGTTTTATGATCACAACTATCTGACACTCAGGGATAAACATCCGACATTATTCGCTGATGCCCTAACTAAATGCAATGCCTTCGCATCAGGAAAGTATCAATATTCATCAAACAATTTGTATCAACCCAGCACTACTGACCACTAAAGTTCTATGTATTGACGCGCAGTATGGTGGTTTAAAACTAAACCTTGAAAGAGGTCTAGTACTCAATGTGTACAGTTGTCAACAGTACTTTTTACCCTTTTTACCCTTTTTAATCAATTACCACTGGTTGCGCACGCCCCCTTTTTTTTGTCTGGTGCCAATGATACTGAAGGGTCCCAAATCCTATCCCAAATACTGCCAAGCTGAGTTAAGTCAGGCCGCACACTAAACTTTTCAACATCGCTCACAACAATGCCAGTATCAGTTTGTTCACCTACAATAAAGTTGAACACATAACTGCACTGCGCTCCCATTCGTAAGTCAGACAACACAACATTCTGCTTTTGCTGTGTGACTAAGTAAAACCCTTTAGTGAACCATTGAAGTCGCTGTACCCCCCATTCGTGTTGCATGTTTTCAAGCAAAAAATCTGACGAGTTATACACATCTAAACTCACATCAGATGCTGAATCAAACACAGAAACGTACCCTTCGTAATATTGACCATCCACCATAACCAATATTCGCCAAAGTAGAGTGGACAAAGGCGCAGGTGTGCTCAAGTAGTGGTTGGCTTTTATTTGCCTATCGTTAAGCGCTGTTTCTATTTTTTGGTCTATGTATGTTTTCGCCACCAAAGACCAACACACATAGAGGCTGCTTGTGAGCAATGCAAACGTATTAATTTTAAATGCGCTTGTAGGCTTAGTATTGGGTAACAAAACAATAATAAACGCAACCAGTAACGGTAAGGTGTAGATGGGGTCAATAATGAATAAGTTTGATACCGCAAAAGGGTACTCAGTAATAGGCCACAGCAACTGTGTGCCGTACACTGTAAAGCTATCTAAAATTGCATGGCTAGACAAACATAAAAAAACTAACCAAAACCAGTGTTTTTTATACTCTACGGTATCTCGATGATATCGAGTTATTAGCCATACAATTAGTGGGCTGATTAACAACTGCACCAATAGAGAATGGCTAAATCCGCGGTGATAAGTGAAAGCCTCTACTTCACCGCCGTAAGGTAAAAGCACATCTAAGTCAGGCAAGGTACCTAAAATAGCGCCATAAATAGCAGCTTTACGGCCTACTTTGTTACCTAAAACTGCATAGCCAACGGCACTGCCTAAAACGATTTGTGTTAATGAATCCATATTACCTATATGTTTATTTTTCTGTTTTTCTGTTTGTCTATTTTTGCAAGCCAAGTGAAGATTGGCCAAACGCTATGCATCAACCAGCAGCTCTAGAACAGCTAAGACAGTCACCTCATACATCACAGCCAAAAACTATTAGCCTATTAGCCTATTAGCCTATTAGCCTATCAAGTATTCGTGTACCTGTTCCCTATCTGCTAATACAAATAACAAAACCACATCGCCGGGCTGAGCAAACTCCATGGCTATCTTCGCGCCTTGTAGCGGGTCAGCAGCGTATTGTATTTTTTGTGAGGGGATGGCTTGTTGATGTAGATAATCAGCAACAATTTTAGGCACCTCACCTATCTGACGACCTCGCAGATAATGCTCGAGTTCAGTAACTATATACAAGCTAGCATCAAGCTCAATAACTGCAGCTGTGAGGTTGCGAATTTCATTGTCGCTTCTATCCCCAGCGTGGCTAAACATAGCTATCCTGCGCTTAGCCGGTAGTTGCTTAATGGTTTTTACCACCGCCTGCATACTGTGTTCATTATGAGCAAAATCTACCAGTACCTTAATACCGTTACTTTCGTAGATATTGCCTCTTCCTGGGTTATCCTCAGCATTACTACCAAAATCCATTAAGCCAATTCTAATCGCCTCTGTAGGTAAGTTTAGGGCTTTGGATAGTCCCACCACACCTAAAGCATTTTGTACGTTGTGCTGAGCAGCACCATTAAGCGTCATAGGAACGTTATCCAATGATGCAATACTTTCTTCTTGATTATCAAAAGCATAAATAATGTGTTGCCCGCGAATAAACACTGCACCACCACCACAACGTAACTGCTCTTGAATTAAAGTATTTGATTCATCGGTACTGTACCAACAAATCTTTTTATCTAGTTTTAAAGCTTGTGCTATGACTAGTTCATTGTCGGCGTTGAGTACTAAAGTACCTTGCTTATCTAATCCTTTTGCGACTACAAATTTAGTTTCTGCTAGCTCTTCAACCGTGTTAATACCATATTGTCCCAAGTGGTCACTAGCAACGTTGGTGATAAGCGCTGCATCAACCGAATCTATAGGTATACCTCTTCTTAATATTCCGCCGCGGGCGACTTCTAAAAATGCCATTTCAGCACGCGAGTCCCTGAGTAGCATCCTTGCACCACCGGGCCCTGAATAATCACCGTGCTCAATAATATCATCACCTACACGAATAAAATCAGTGGAGGTGACACCCGCCACAAAGCCGGCCGCTTTAGCAATATGCGACGCCAAACGGACACTGGTTGATTTACCATTTGTACCCGTAATAAGAGCGCGCGGAATATCTTGATATGTATGCCACTGAATATCTTGTAACGCTGGCAATGCACTAACAGGCCAAGTTTGTGACGATTTGCCCATACCTAGGCTGACATCGTCATCATCAGTAATACAACTCACTCCATGTTTTTGTGCCGCCTCCATAATAGAAATGAGTGCGGGGTTGAGCTCTTCTGCAAGTTCTTGACGTAATTCGTTGAGCCGAAGCTGCCAGTCTGGGACAACCTCGCCTTTGAGTTGTGCAACGCAACAATGCCAAGCTAGTTCAGCCAAATCACAAGCGCAATAAAGTGCATCCATAGGCGCGCTAAGGGCTAAGTTTGCCCCCTCGCTATGCAGCCGAAAAGTCGTTTGCTGCTGCCAACCAAATTGTGTTTGCAACGTGGCAACCCACTTCTGCCATTCATTCACTACCTCGTTTTTATCAATACCTTCGATAAATACATCTAGGACACCACCGCAATGATCCCACAACAGGTTAGGCCCTGTTAAGCGCCTTGCTTCGTCTAATTCTAATCGCATTATTCGAATATTCCTTAGTCAGAATCTTCGTCGTGCTCAACTACCAAACGCACGCCACGTTCATCATGCACCAATGACTCACCTGCGTTTAATTCGAACTTGTGCTCAACAGGTTCAAATAGCTTTTCTGGAAAATCTTCAGATGGTTTTTCATCATGCTGGTCTGTTCCTATATCACTATTAAAATGCACAATTTGTTTCCAACAACGTGTGATGTTGTCTCCTAGAATAATCAGTAGGTCTCCTTTCTTACAATCTTTGAGACCTTGCTCAATAGCCTCTTCTTCGGACGGAATGACCTGAATATTAGCTGCATCGATACCCGCATCCAGTAATGTTTGTTTGAGTATCTGCGGTACTTCATCGTAACCACGACCTCTTCTATCGTCGTCAGCTTTACAAATGAAACCGTCAAAACCTTTAGCGGTAATGTTTGCCACAGCCACTAAATCTTCATCTCGCCTGTCTCCGGGCATTGCCATAACAATATGGCGTTTTCCACTTACATCTAAACGTTTTGCTAAGTCAGTAATGGTAGCGATAGCAGCTGGATTATGAGCGTAATCGAGTATGACTTTAAACGGTAGTTCATCATAAATATTGAGTCGACCCGGTGCTTGATAAAACGAAGTATTAAAGATCCGTAGACCTTGACGAATATTCTCTAACGATGTGTCAAAACTATAAGCAATCGCTGCAGCAAACATGGCATTTTGCACATTATGTAACGCTTTACCTTCAACCGTTGCGGGAATTAAATGTGTCCAAAGTAGCGGTATATGTGCACCTTTATCATAAATGGTGATCATATCGCCGTTAATGCCTTTTTCAAGCACAGCCGCCATACCGCCACTGCGAATATGTTCGCGTACTAAGCCATGACCAGAGTCCATAGTGACATAGCAAATACGTTCGGCTTCACAAAAATCTGCCATTTGTAAACACAGATGGTCGTCAGCATTAAGCACCACGACATCTTTTGCGACTTCAACCACCACGCGCTTAATTTGCGCCAGTTGCTCAACTGTATTGATACCTCTTTGACCCAAATGATCGGCAGTGACGTTCAAACAAGCGCCAACATTACACGTTGTGTAACCTAAACCGCGCTTTAAGATACCACCACGTGCTGTTTCCATAATGGCAAAATCAACACTAGGGTCACGTAATACAATTTGTGCGGCCGTAGGACCCGTCATATCGCCTTTAACCGTGAGGTGTCCGTCAATATAAACCCCATCAGTAGAGGTCATGCCGGTGGTAAACCCAGAGGCTTTCATGATGCTAGCTAACATACGAGAGGTGGTAGTTTTACCATTGGTGCCGGTAATAGCAGCGATAGGAATGCGTGCATTAGTACCAGCTGGGAACAGCATGTCGATGACTTTCCCAGCCACATCTCTAGGTGTACCTTCGCTTGGTGCCACATGCATTCTAAAGCCTGGTGCAGCATTACATTCACAAATACCACCACCAATTTCTTTGTAAGATTTACTGATGTCGTCAGTTAGAAAATCTACCCCACCTATGTCAAGACCGATGGCCTTGATAGAGCGCACTGCCATATCTCTGTTATCAGGATGCACCATATCGGTAACATCTATGGCTGTGCCACCTGTGGATAAATTTGCTGTAGAGCGCAAAAAGAACACTTGGCCTTTATCTAATATGGTTTGCTTATTGTAGTTAGCTTCGTCCATTAAACGTTCGGCTTGACTGTCTAACTCCAATCGCGTTAATACTTTTTCATGGCCTATACCGCGGCGGGGATCTAAGTTAACAATGTCAACTAATTCTTTAATACTGCTGCTACCATCACCTACAACATGCCCAGGGACTCGTTTAGCGACCGCAACCAGTTCATTATTGACCACTAACATTCTGTGATCGTAACCCGTTATAAAACTTTCAATTAAAATAGCTTTACCGGTACCGTGTTGCTGCGCTTCAACAAAGGCTGTCGTCACCTCTTCGTCTGTGGTCAGGTTAATGCTTACCCCTCTACCATGGTTGGCGTTTAGTGGTTTAACTACCACCGGGTAACCCATTCTATTGGCTGCTCGCGCCGCCTGTTTTTCGCTGTACACCACTGTTTGTTGCGGTACAGGTAAACCTAAATCGTTGAGTAAGTTATGGGTGTCTTCTTTATCGCAAGAAATTTCTACGGCGATATGTTTAGTTTCGCTGGTGATAGTTGCTTGAATACGTTGCTGATATTTACCATGACCAAACTGTACCAAACTGTATTCATTTAAACGTAGCCAAGGGATATTTCGCTGCTCAGCAGCAGCGACTAGTGAACCCGTACTAGGTCCAAATTCTTTACGCTGAGCCATACGCACAAAACTACGTAACTCTTCGTTAAAGTCAAAGTCGTCTTCAATATCTGCTTTGATAATTTGCTGCACGTCAGCTGGCATCAAGTGAGTCAATAAACGCATGCCTAAAGAGCCTGCTTCTAACCCCACATCTCTTTGATGGTATTGGTAAACAACGTTATAGCAGCCTTCTTTTTTTAAGCTTCTAGTGCGTCCAAAGTTGACTGGTGAGCCTGCTAAGTTTTGTAATTCAAGAGCCACATGCTCCCAAATATGTCCTATCCAAGTACCTTCGTCTTCTCTCAACCGCTTGAGAAAACCGCCCTCTTCACCGTATGAACAACCATGACTTTGTAACGAAGGTAAAGCCTCTACCAACCCATTAATAAACCCCATACCTAATTTTACCGAAGGCCACTGCTCTAATTCACCAATATCTATTTGATAGCGAATAACAGGAAAATTTGCGTAGATGTTTGGACCAACATACACATTTTTGCTGAGGATTTTCATAGACTAGGATTTCCTTTTTAAGTTTATCTGAGTTAAGAACATGTTGAGAGTAAACAGCTAGATGATGCTAAAACTAACTTATAGAAAAACTATCACAAGCGCCAATGTTTTAATATATTAAGAATAATTGCTAAATATAAAATAGGCAGCTAAGAATTATCTGCCTATTTTATGAGGTGTTTCGTAGAATATTTCATGAAATATCTTGTGAGATATCTTATAAAAAGAGGTTTACTCGATGAAGGCTTTGCGATCGTTGATGTTATAACGACTTCCATTAGCCAAGATGTGCACCTTTAAATTTAGCAAAGTAAGTGCATCTCCACGGCGTGCTTCAGCCATCGATGAATGTTCAATATCCGAAGGATCGATTACCGTTATCGCGCCACTGCCCACTACGGTAAATTCATTATCACCGTCGATAAAAGCAGCAGTATCTTCATCTAATCCTAGGCCGAGTAAAAATGGATTATAAGACACAGCACTTAACAAACGTGACAACCTGTTTCGCTCATTAAAATGTTGGTCAACTACAATAGTATTAATCAATCCCATACCAGGTGCTAAATTAACACCGTCTTCGGTAGGTACAATACCCGTATTACCACCGGTGATCATATGCTGCGACACAATGGCAGCGCCCGCTGATGTGCCGGCTACATGGACACCTTGAGCGTTTAGCTTACGAATAGCTTTAGCTATAGGTGTACCGCCAAGAATGGTTGATAAGCGCAGCTGATTGCCACCAGTAATAAATATCCCCGTACAATTTTCAAGCTGTGTGACATATTCTGCTTTTTTAGCATCGTTGCGGTCACTTATGGGTAACCAGTGAGTATTACCTGCACCTAGCTCCTCAAATAACTTTTGATACCTCTCACCGGTATCTTCTAGCTGAGAAGCAGTAGGTACGATGCAAATGTCAGCTTCGCTGCCACCGCATAATTCAACAAATTTCTTTAAAATTTCAGGATTATTTATTTTTTCTTCAGCACCACCGATGGGGATAACATAACCACGTTGCTGACCTTTAATTTCTGGAGACGGCATTTTTATTCCTCAAACGTACCTTTCTTAACAACTTCTGTATTGTAGATATGCCAAACACCTCTAGCCATGACATGGCTTATGCGGTTTTGTTTATCTAAAACGATTAAATCGGCATCCATACCGAGTGCTATTCGACCTTTAGTTTTAAAGTTCATCAGCGTTGCAACATTGCTTGTAAAAAAGGCTAAGCAATCTTCTATTTTTGTTCCTTGGTCAATCAACTGGTAAAAAACATTAGTCATGGAAATAGAGTCTGCAAAATCCATTTTTGTCATATTACCCTGTTTATCAAAATTAGGTAGACAACCACCGCCATCGGAACTGATAGTCAGCTTGTCTTGTGGGTAATCACTATTTATAAAGCGTAACAACGCATCAGCTGGCTCATAACCCACATCGCCAGTTTCAAAAGCAGTGACGTCAATCCAGCAGCCTTGCTTGGTTAACTCACACGCCTCATCAAATAATTCTCTGCGCCTGTTTACATGAGTTGGGTTGAAGGTTTTAGCAGGTATTTCAGACTGTGCTAACGCTTCACGTACTAACTCTAGTCCACGTTCACCGTCACCCAGGTGCAAATGCACTATACCCGCTTTACCGGTCATCAAACGTGAAACATGGGCCTCTGACGCTACTTTAAGTAGTTCATTAAGTGTCGGTTGAGACGAACGATGGTCACTAATGGCTAATTCACCTACCCCCACAATGGGCTCTATAAATACGATATCGGTCCTGACGGAACCGGTTAATGTGGTAGGTGGAAGGTGATAACCACCGGTATAACAGTAAGCTGATAAGCCTTCTTCACGCAATGAGTAGACTTGCGCCAGTAATGATTCAGTACTTCGTGTGACGTCATCGGTACCCAACAGCCCAACAGCTGTTGTAACACCCGCTTTGGTGAATTGACTCAACGGCACAGCTGGGACTCGAGAAGAAAATCCAGCTTCGCCACCGCCGCCAGTAATATGCGTATGGGCGTCGATGAAACCAGGAATAAGCGCTTGACCTTGTAAATCTAATTCATCGACAGCGAGTAACGAGTCCAATACTGGTAAATCATTACCCATATACAGGATTTCCCCACCACCGATCACGAGATGTTTAAGCCCAATTGAGTCTGGAGCAAAAACATTAGCATTTTTGAGTAAAATTATTGAACTGCCTAAGACCACAAAGTACACCGACATATAAAAGAAACCGAACCTTATAATTTTAAAGCACTCAAAGCCGCTTGGCAAAGGCTTTGTCTGCTTAATCAAAGGGTAAGGCGAAGATAAAGGCTATGGAGATACTGCAATTACGGTAAATGGCTTTTAGAGTATAAACTTGTTCTTTATTTATACAGTGGGTTGCCAACACGATAAAAAACACTACCCCTCGTAGCATTTCTAGTAGCATTGCTGGGAGCTTCAATATTTACTTTTGTAGTTGCAGCAAATGCACACCCCATGCACTAAAGCCCTCAACTATTTACAAAACTATTATTGATATGGCAACTGTCGCTGGCCACAGTAAGACTTTAAAGGTAGGTAAGCGAATAGGTAAGTAGGTAGGCGAATAGGTAAGCAGTTTTTTTAACCCAGATTGTTTAAGACAAGCTTTTGAACCATGAGCATGACATATTTACATACGCTTTTACCCCGCCTACAGTTGAATTTAGAATAGTCACTAACTCAGTATCAAACTCACAGATAGAGTGATTGCCCGTCTTGAGTCGTTGACGACATATACCCAACCAAACAACTAATCACACTTTGTGAACATATTGTTTATACCGTGGATATCAATGTTTTGTAGAAAGCTTGGGTCAGGATATAGTTTGGTCTTTGAGCGGCAATAAAGTATTTTTTATGTTGATTATTGAGTAACATTATTGCTGTCTGAGCTGCTTTTATGTCACATTGACAGTGTCAAACGAGTGTTCAATACTGTCAAAAACATTATTGGTGACGCTATTAATGACACCACTAATAACGCTGCTAGTGACGCCATTAGTGGAATTATTAATAATCACACAATATAATTTTTAGGAATACAGATGTTAGATGCAATCATCATAGGTGGCGGACACAA